>Ga0187784_10005705_pt1 | contig 10052 bp, 8 predicted proteins | sample 1015_SJ02_MP15_2_FD_132964 | JGI IMG/M metagenome (GOLD analysis project Ga0187784, IMG submission 132964) | Tropical peat soil microbial communities from peatlands in Department of Meta, Colombia - 1015_SJ02_MP15_20_MG | ecosystem: Environmental > Terrestrial > Soil > Wetlands > Peat | place... | reverse complement strand
GCCCGGCCCGCGACGCTCGATCCGGCGGCTTTCGCCGCGCCGATCGAGGGAACCAGCGCCGCGTCGGCCTGGAGCTCGCCGTCGGCGTCGAGCCCCGGTGCGCGCTCGCGCAAAATGCGCAGCGCCTCGATCATCTTTTCCGCCAACGGGTGCTTCGCGCTGCCCTTGGTCGAAAAAGAAAGCAGCGCGACCCTCGGTTCGGCTCCCAGAAGCGCTCGCGTCGATTGCGCGGTGGCCATCGCGATCTCCGCAATCTCCCATGCGGACGGATCCACCACCATGGCGCAATCGGCAAACGCCAGCACACCGTCGCACCCGAAGCTCCGATCCTCGACGCACATGAAAAAGACGCCGGAAACCGTGCGCAGTCCATCGCTCAAACCGATGCATTGCAGCGCCGCGCGCGCCGTTTCCGCCGTCGTATTCACCGCGCCTCCCACCCCGCCGTCCGCATCGCCCGCCGCCACCATGAGAGCTGCGCGATATAACGGACGCCGCGCCATCTGTTGCGCTTCCATCTCCGAGACCCCCTTGTCGCGCCGCCGCTCCAGGTACAGCGACGAATATTTCGAATCCTCGCGCAGTTCCTCGTCGAGCAGAATGGGCTTTAGGAGACCTTCGCCGGACAAGCGAGCCGCGGCCTGTTGGACCCGCGGGTCGCCTCCTTCGGGGAATACGATTCGCTTGCGCTTGGGAATCCGCCGGAGCCGCTCGACTTGCCGCCCAAGAAATGATTTGGCGGATTCGGGCATCAGGTTCATTGTAACGTCCAGGCCTTCATTTCAAAACCTCTTGACGACCGCTTGATTCAGACGTATGATTGAATCATACGTATGATTGCTCATGCGCTGGACACCAAGACCCGGATCCTCGACGCCGCCGAGAAGCTGTTCGGAGAGAAGGGTTTCGACGCGACCTCCTTGCGCGACATCACCACCGAAGCCGACGTCAATCTGGCGGCGGTGAACTATCATTTTCAATCCAAAGACAGCCTGATGGATGCCGTGATCTCCCGCCGGGTCGAGCCTGTGAACCAGAAACGCGCCGAAATGCTCGCGGCCGCAGGACCGAATCCAACCGTGGAGCAGATTCTGATCGCGTTTCTTTCCCCGCTGCTCAGCCAGGAGGTTTCCGCGGTCGCGCCTCTGATGGGTCGCGTTCTGGCGACCCCCGACGTTTTCCTGGTTCATTTCATGAAGAAACACATGACGGTGACCGTGCAGCAATTCACCGCCGCGTTGGTAAAAGCGCTGCCGGAGCTGAGCGAAAGCGAAGTCCTGTGGCGCCTGAATTTCACCGGCGGAGCGATGGCTCACCTGATGGCCCGCTCCGGCCATTTGAAAGAATTGACCGGCGGAAGATGCGATCCGTCGGACCGGCCGGCGGTGCTGGCGAGGCTCGTGACATTTTCCGCCGCGGGATTCCGCGCAACAGGGGGAGTATAATGCGCGTTCTGCTTATATTGAATCTCGCCGCAATATTGTTTGCGCAAAGCAAAGCCTTGGCGCAGAGTGAAGCCTTGGCGCAGAGCGAAGCCCTAGCGAAAAGCGAAGCGCCGGAGAAAAGCGAAGCTCTGGCGAAAAGCGAAGCTCTGGCGAAAAGCGAAGTGCCGGCCGTCGAGAACGCGCTCCCGCTCAGCATGAAGCGGGCGGTCGAAATCGCCCTGGCGCCGGAAGGAAGCCCGCGTGTCGCGCTGGCGCAGGAATCCATGAAAGAAGCCGAGTTGCGCAAGCTCGAATCACGCTCCGCGTTCCTGCCGGATTTGGAATCCTCGCTAAACGACCAGCGCGAGACCACCAATCTTCGCGCCTTCGGGTTCAGCCCGTCGATCTTCGCCGGGCTCCCTTTCGCCATCAGCTTCCCGTCGATTGTCGGACCCTTTTCCATCTTGGACGCGCGCGCCACGGCATCGCAGACCGTTTTCGATTTCAGCTCCATCCGCAAATATCAAGGGGCGAAGGTCAACGTTGAAGCCGCCAAGTCCGATTTCGATGCAACCAAGAACCAGGTTACCGATACGGTGGCGCGCGCCTACCTTGCGACGCTGCGCGCCCAGGCCGCGCTCGACACCGCGCAGGCCAACGTCGATCTGTCGCAGGCGCTGCTGACTCTTGCCCAGCAACAGAAGGATGCGGGAACCGGAACGGGGCTCGACGTGACCCGCGCCGATGTTCAGCTCGCCAATGACAAACAGCATCTGGTGTCCGCGGCCAACGACCGCCGCAAGGCGGGCCTGAATCTGATGCGCGCCATGGGGCTCCGGCTCGAAGCGTCGATCGAGCTCACCGACCGGCTCGAGTATCGTCCCGCAGATATCGGCTCGCTCGAGGATGCGCTGGCCGAAGCCCGCAAACTGCGCGCGGAATTGAAAGCGCAGAAGGACCGCGAGCAATCCGCGCGGCTCACCTACGGTTCGGTCAAAGCCGAGCGTCTTCCCTCGCTCGCTGCCTCCGCCAATTACGGCTCCATTGGCAGCGAAATCGTAGGCGCGCAACCGACCTATGATTACGGCTTCTCGCTCCGCGTTCCGCTGTTCGACGGCGGACGGCGCGATGCGCGGCGCGCCGAAAGCCTGTCCGAATACCGCCAGGAACAGATCCGCACGCGCGACCTGGAGCAGCAGGTGGAACTCGACGTCCGCCTCGCGTTCGACAGCATTCCCTCCGCCGCAGCCGAAGTCGACTCCGCCCGCGAAGGCGTGGATCTCTCCGACAAAGAGCTGGCGCAAGCCAAACGGCGCTACCAGGCGGGAGAAGCCAACTCGCTCGAGGTCACCGATGCGCAGACACGGCTCGACCGGGCTCGCGATAATTTAATCAACGCGCTGTATGACTACAATGTGGCTCGCATCGATCTGGCGACCGCCACGGGCAAAATCCAGGAGTACGTCAACCAATGAAGAAACGAATCCCCATAATCTTGCTCCTCATCGCCGCGGGCGTGGGCGGGTGGTTGTATTGGCGCTCGCAGCACGCCCGCGACGGCAATCGGATTTTCGTCTCCGGCAATCTCGAACTCACCCAGGTCGATATTTCGTTCAAAATGGCCGGCCGCATGATCGAGCGCAAAGTCGATGAAGGCGAGTGGGTGAAGGCCGGCCAACGGATCGCGACCCTCGATCCGGTCATTTACCGGCACCAACGGGTCCGCGACCAGGCCACCGTCGCCAGCGCGGAGTCGAACTATCAGCAGCTCGAAACGGCCATCGCCTATCAGAAAGCGACGCTTGAAAGCGACGTCGCCGCGCGCGAAGCCGAGCTGAATCAGGCCTCGGCGAAGCTCGAAGAGCTGCTGAATGGAAGCCGCAAACAGGATATCCAACAGGCGGAGGCCGCGGTTTCCGATGCCAAGGCGCAGCTCGAATATGCGCGCCTCGATTGGGCGCGCATGCAGGCGCTGTATAAGAACGAAGACATCTCCACGCAGCAATACGATCAGGCGCGCACGAAATTCGATAGCGCCCAAGCGCTGGTCCGGCAGGCCGAAGAGAAGCTTTCGCTGGTCCAGGAAGGTCCGCGGCAGGAAGATATCGCCGCCGCCCGCGCCGACGTCGCGCGCGCCAAAGCCGCCGTCGCTACGGCCCAGGCGAATCGCCTGGAGCTGAAGCGCAAGGAAGAACAATTGGTAGCGGGCCGGGACGAGATCGACCGGTCTCGCGCGCAGGTCGGGATTTCCGAAGCGCAGCTGGCCGACACCGAAGCCGTCACGCCCATCGACGGCGTGGTGCTGGTGAAATCGGCCGAACCGGGCGAGGTTCTCGCCGCGGGAACGACGGTGGTCACCGTCGGCGACCTGGAGCATCCCTGGCTGCGCGCCTACATCAACGAAACCGACCTCGGCCGCATCAAGCTGGGGCAGAAAGTAAAATTGAGCACCGATTCCTACCCCGGAAAGGCGTACTGGGGCAAGATCAGCTACATCGCGTCGGAAGCCGAGTTCACTCCCAAGCAGATCCAGACCAAGGAAGAGCGGGTGAAGCTGGTCTACCGGATCAAAATCGATGTCGACAATTCGAGCCATGAATTGAAGGACAACATGCCGGTGGACGCGGAAATCATCTTATGAGCGTTGTGATCCACGCCGAAAATCTCACGCGCCGTTTCGGCGAACTGACCGCCGTCGATCATCTGAACCTGGATATCGCGGAGGGTGAGATTTTCAGCCTGGTCGGTCCCGACGGAGCCGGCAAGACCACCACCATGCGTCTGCTGTGCGGCCTGATGGACCCCACCGAAGGCAAAGCCATCATCGCCGGTCATGACGTATCGAAAGAGCTGGATCAGATGAAAGATCAGATCGGGTATATGGCGCAGCGCTTCGGCTTGTACACCGATCTGACGGTCCAGGAAAACATGGACTTTTATTCGGATCTGTTCGGAATCACCGGCCGGGAGCGCCAGGAGTTGAGCACGCGCCTGCTGCGCATGACGCGCATGGATCCGTTTCGCAAACGCGCGGCGGGAAAACTTTCGGGAGGCATGAAACAGAAGCTCGCCTTGATGTGCACGCTGCTGCACAAGCCGCGCGTTTTGTTTCTGGACGAGCCGACCAACGGCGTCGATCCCGTTTCGCGCCGCGATTTCTGGGCGATTCTCTACCAGTTGGTGCGCGACGGGCTTACCGTGTTCGTCACCACCGCCTATCTCGATGAAGCCGAGCGCGCCAATCGCGTCGGGTTTCTCTATCGCGGAAAAATGATCCGCTGCGATACGCCCGCGGCGCTGAAGCACGGCATCACGGAAGCGGTGTACCAGATCAGTTCCCAGGATCGCCGCAGGACCATCTCGGCTCTCGAAACCCAGCCCGGGGTCTTGACCGTGCAGCCGGCCGGCGCCGATCTGCACCTGTTTCTCGATCCTCACATCACCTCGCCGGAAGAGCTGGGGCACGTGACTCCGTTCGGTTTCCGCCCGATCGTGCCCACGCTCGAAGACGTGTTCATCGCGCTTTCGCGAAAAGAAGAGGCCCTGCGTGCAGCTTAACCAGTCCAACGGCCCCGCCGTTCACGTCGAAAAACTGGTGAAACGCTTTGGCGATTTCGTCGCCGTCGACGACGTTTCGATCGACGTCGCCCGCGGCGAAATTTTCGGCTTCCTGGGACCGAACGGCGCCGGGAAATCCACCACCATCCGCATCCTCTGCGGCCTGCTGGCGCCGACCTCCGGAAAGGCCAGCGTCGGAGGATACGATGTTTCGACGCAGCCCGAAGAGATCCGGCAAAGCATCGGTTATATGTCGCAGAAGTTTTCGCTCTACGACGATCTGATGGTGGAGGAGAATATCGAATTTTTCGGCGGCGTCTATGGTGTGCCGGACGCCAAGCTGCCCGCCCGCCGCGACTATGTGTTGAAAATGGCCGGCCTCGAGGACAAGCGCAAGATGATGACCCGTCTGCTCTCCGGCGGATGGAAGCAGCGGCTCGCGCTCGGCTGCGCGATCCTGCATGAACCGCCGATTCTGTTTCTCGATGAGCCCACCAGCGGCGTGGATCCGATCGCGCGCCGCAACTTCTGGCACCTGATTTACGAGCTCTCCGACGCCGGCCACACCATTTTCGTCACCACCCACTACATGGACGAAGCGGAATATTGCCATCGCATCGCTTTGATGTACGGCGGGCGCATCATCGCGCTCGGCTCGCCGGAGGAGCTGAAAACTTCGCTCGGCGTCGGTCATTTGTTGAATCTCGAATCGTCCGATCTGTTGCGCAGCATGACCGTGCTGGAGGGCAAGCCCGGGATTCTCGACGTAGCCGTGTTCGGCGGCGGGCTGCACGTGAAAGTCGAAGACGCCGGCCTGGCGATTCCGCAAATCCATCGGGACCTGGAACACGCGGGCATTTCCGTGATGATGCTCGATTCGATTGTTCCGAGCATGGAGGACGTTTTCGTCAGCCTGATCGAAAAAGAAGAGCAGGACAAGGAGGGCATAGCCGCATGAGTTTCCGCCGCACGCGCGCCATCGCGCGCAAGGAAATGCTGCACATCCTCCGCGATGCGCGCAGCCTGTTCGCCGCGCTGATGCAGCCGCTGGTGATGCTGCTGATCTTCGGATGGGCGCTCAGCCTGGACGTCGACCGCATCCCCACCTACGTCTACGACCTCGATCACTCGCCCCAAAGCCGCGACCTGGTGCGGGATTTCCGCGGCTCGCGCTATTTTCATATCGTCGAAGAGGTCCACGATTACGGCGCCATCGAACGGGCCATCAACCGGCGCGACTGCCTGCTCGGCATCGTGATTCCGGATACGTTCGCCAGAAACATCGGGTTGAAGCAGCCCGCCCAGGTGCAAATCCTGATCGACGGAAGCGATTCGAATACGGCCGCGATCGCCCAAGGTTACGCGGAAGGGGTGGTTTCGCTGTACTCGCAGCGGCTCCAGATCCCCATTCAGACCGCCGCGGGACACGTTCCCGCCAGCGTCACTCCCGACATCCGCGTCTGGTACAACCCCGACCTGCTCTCCGCCAACTATATCGTTCCCGGACTGATCGTCGTCATCGTCATGATCATCGCGGCGAATCTGGGTTCGCTGACCGTCGCGCGCGAATGGGAGAACGGCACCATGGAACAGTTGTTGTCGACGCCCGCGCGTCCGAGCGAGCTCGCGCTCGGAAAGTTGTCCGCCTATTTCGTGGTCGGCGCGGCCGACCTCATCATTGCCTTGCTGGTCGGCGTCTTCGTGTTCGACGTGCCGCTGAAGGGAAGCGTGGTGCTACTAATGACCTCCAGCGCGGTTTTTCTGATCGGAAGCCTGGGACTCGGCATCATGGTCTCGGCGATGTTCCGCTCCCAGCTCATGGCGTATCAGATGGGAACGCTGATCTCGTTTCTGCCGGCATTCCTTCTGTCCGGATTCATTTATCCGCTCGCCAACATGCCGCGCGTGATCCAGGCGGTTTCCTTAATTGTTCCCGCGCGTTATTTCATGGAGGTCGCGCGCGGAGTTTTTCTGAAAGGCATCGGCGTCGAGCTGCTCTGGTTCAATCTGCTCCTGCTCGTCGGCTACGCCGTCGTCGTATTTTATTTCGCAACTCGCAAACTGCGGCAAAAGGTGGCGTGATGAGACAAAGACTGCGCCGGATCGTTCGCAAAGAATTCATTCAGGCCTTGCGCGACCCGCGCATGCGCTCCTTGCTGGTTCTGCCTCCGCTGATCCAGTTGATGATCTTCGGCTACGCCGCCAGCCTCGACGTCGACAACGCCAAAATCGCGTGGATGGATCAGGACCACACGCCCGCCAGCCGCGAGCTTCTTTCCGAGTTTGAAGGCTCGGGCCGTTTCATCCTTGCGGGCATGCCCAATGATGAGCGCGCCATGCAGACCATGATGGATCGCGGCCAGGTGGACGCCGTCATCCGCGTGCTGCCCGGATTCGCGCGCGACGTGAAGCGCGGCCGCACTACCAGCGTCCAGGTGCTGCTCGACGGAACCAATTCCAACACGGCCTCCATCGTTTCCGGTTATGCCAGCCAGGCCATCGCGCGCTATTCGAGCGAGGCCGCGCAGCATCAGGCGCGCGGCATGCTGGTGGGCGCCACCGAGGATGCCGGAGAGGCGGTCGGACAACCCGTCCCGAGCGTCTCCGCCCGCAGCCGGGTCTGGTTCAATCCCGATCTTCGCAGCCGCAACTATTTCATCCCCGGCGTGATCGTGAACATCATCACGCTGGTGACGCTCTCGCTCACCGCGATGGCCATCGTGCGCGAAAAGGAGATCGGCACGATGGAGCAATTGATGGTCACCCCGATTCGTCCCACCGAGCTGATCATCGGCAAAACGCTGCCCTTCGTCGTCGTGGGCATTTGGGACATGCTGCTGGTCATGGGCGCCGCTCTGCTCATATTCCATGTGCCCTTCCGCGGAAATTTCTGGCTGCTGTTCGGCTCCACGCTCCTATTCCTGTTGACCACGCTCGGCGCCGGACTGTTCATTTCCACCGTTTCGAAAACGCAAACCCAGGCGATGATGGCCACCAGCCTGTTCTTCCAGCCCTTCTTCATGCTGAGCGGATTTACGTTCCCGATCCGTAACATGCCGACGGCGGCGCAATGGCTGACGTTCATCAACCCGGTGCGATACTTCATGGAGATCGTCCGCGGAGTCTTCCTGCAAGGCGCCGGTTTCGAATCGCTGTGGCCCCAGATGGCCACGCTCGCGGTGTTCGGCGTGACCATTCTATGGCTCAGCGTGCAGCGATTCCATAAGCAGCTCGAATAAATCCCCGGACCACATACAATAGACGTATGAAGGCTCGCGTCTTTGTATCGTTCAAGAGCACGGTCCTCGATCCTCAAGGCCAGACCATCCGGGCCGCATTGAACGGATTGGGCCATACCTCCATCGCGGACGTGCGGCAGGGGAAATTTTTCGATGTCGAGATCGCGCCCGGCACTCCGCGCGCCGCCGTCGAGACGGAAATGAACCAGATCGCCCAGGACGTACTGGCTAATCCGGTAATCGAAGATTATCGCGTCGAGTTTCTAGACTGATTTATGTGCGGAATTGTCGGTTATATCGGGCCTCGCAAAGCGGTCCCCATCATTCTCGATGGTTTGAAGCGCCTCGAGTACCGCGGCTATGATTCGGCGGGACTCGCCGTGCTTGAAGACGGCGATGCGCTCGCCGTGCGCCGCGCATCGGGCAAGCTGCGCAACCTCGAAGACGCCCTGCGCCTGAATCCGGTGGACGGCTTCTACGGCATCGGCCATACGCGCTGGGCGACGCACGGCCGGCCTACGGAAGAAAACGCGCATCCGCATCGCGACTGCCACGGCGATATCGTCGTCGTGCACAACGGCATCGTCGAGAATTATCTGGCCTTGAAAGACGAGCTGGTTCAAGCGGGCCATCGCTTCTGCACCGAAACCGACACCGAGGTGATCGCTCACCTGGTCGAAAAATATTACGACGGCAATCTCGAAAACGCCGTTCGCGACGCGGTCCGCCAGTTGCGCGGCGTGTTCGCGCTGAGCGTCATCTCGCGCCGGGACCCGAAGAAAATTGTCGCCGCGCGAATGGGACCGCCGGTGGTGGTCGGCCTCGGCGAAGGCGAATATTTCGTCGCCTCCGACGTCCCCGCCATCCTCAGCCACACCCGCGACATGTTTTTCCTGGCCGATGGCGACCTCGCCGTGCTCACCGAAGACGGCGTCCATCTCACCGATTTCAACGGCCGCCCGGTCAAGCGCCAGGTCTCGCACATTTTGTGGGACCCCATCATGGCTGAAAAGGGCGGCTACAAGCATTTCATGCTCAAGGAAATGTTCGAGCAGCCGCGCGCCGTGCGAGACACTACGCTCGGCCGCGTCGGCCAGGAATCGGGCCGCATTTTCCTGGACGAGATGAGCATCTCGGCCAAAGAGTTCCAGGAATTTCGCAGCGTGCGGATCGTCGCCTGCGGCACCAGTTGGCACGCCGCGCTCGCCGGAAAATTCATGATCGAGCGCCTGGCGCGCGTGCCGGTCGAAGTCGATTACGGCAGCGAGTTCCGCTACCGCGATCCCATCCTGGGCAAGGACACGCTCACGGTGGTGATCTCGCAATCCGGCGAAACCGCAGACACTTTGGCCGCGCAGCGCGAAGCCAAGCTCAAAGGGTCGAAGACGCTCGCCATCTGCAACGTCGTCGGATCGATGATCACGCGCGAAGCCGCGGGCACCATCATCACCCATGCCGGTCCCGAGATCGGCGTCGCCTCGACCAAGGCGTTTACCGGGCAGTTGACCGCGCTGTTCCTGCTCGCGATGTATCTGGGCCAGGTGCGCGAAATGCTGGATTCGGAAACGTCGAAGAGGCTGGTCGCGCAGTTGCTTCACGTCCCCGGACAACTCGAAGACATTTTGCGCCGCGAATCGATTTACGAGGATCTGACTAAGGTATTGTTCCGCGCGTCGGACTTTTTGTATCTGGGCCGCGGCGTGCACTTCCCGATCGCACTCGAAGGCGCGCTGAAGCTTAAAGAAATCTCTTATATCCACGCGGAAGGCTACCCCGCGGGCGAGATGAAGCATGGCCCCAACGCTCTGATCGATGAGCATCTCCCTGCCGT
>Ga0187784_10005704_pt1 | contig 10054 bp, 8 predicted proteins | sample 1015_SJ02_MP15_2_FD_132964 | JGI IMG/M metagenome (GOLD analysis project Ga0187784, IMG submission 132964) | Tropical peat soil microbial communities from peatlands in Department of Meta, Colombia - 1015_SJ02_MP15_20_MG | ecosystem: Environmental > Terrestrial > Soil > Wetlands > Peat | place... | reverse complement strand
CTCCGTTCGGATTGAGCGGCACGATGCCCGAGGTGCCGGCTCCGGTCACAAACCCCTGTGATGCCAGGCTGACTCCGAGCCCACCGATCGGTTTCCCAAGGTTGTTGTCGTCCCGCAGATAACTGAAGTGAAATTCATTGATCGTGTTTGTTCCTAACGTCTTGGTATTGCCCAGCGTGAGCAGCTGCGCGCGCCCCAGATTGAGCGCGTTGAAACCGGGAACGCTGGCCCCGCTTTGCGCCACTGGATACGGGTTGTTGAGCGCATAGTCGTCGACAAAATAGTAGGCGGTAAAAAGATCGCGGTGCCGGTTGTAATCGAGCCGGAAGGCTCCCTTGTCGTCGCGCACGGTTTCATTAGAAGCCGACGTCGTGAAGGTGTTTGTGCCCACGTTCGGGGCTGGAATGTATTGCAGCAGATTCGTCGCCGGGGCTGACCACGCTGACGTTGGGATCACTCCAGTAGGGAAAACGCAACCGCTTACGGGATCGTTGGAGGTGCAATCGAAACCGTAGGGCTTGCCTGTGTTTGGATTGAGTGTGGCCGCGGTGTAGTAATAGGGCTCACCCGGTGAAACCGTATACTGAAGCTCGTCTGACAGCAAATTGGCCCAGCACGTCTGCCCAGCAGGACAGGATTGTGGACTTGTGACCGTGCCCGTCAGCGAACTTCCAAGATCGAGCAGATTACCGGATCGATCTTGCAGCGAAGGGACCGGAATCTGCCCTGTGTCCACTCCTTGCGTCAAGCGTGTGCCTTGATAATCGGCGAAGAAGAAAAGGACGCCCTTTCGGATGGGACCACCGAAGGTTCCGCCGAACTGATTTTGATTGAACAGGCCGCGACTCGGGGAAAAAAAGTTGCGCGCATCGAGGCTGGTGTTCCGGAGAAACTCAAAAACATCGCCATGTAAAACGTTGCTGCCTGACTTGGTGACAACGCTGACCTGTCCCCCGCTGTGTCCTCCGGTCTCCGCATCAAAGTTGCTCGTCAAAATACGGAATTCAGCGATCGAATCGAGGTTAGGAATAATGGCTGTTCCCGCGTTCACGTCCTCTTCGGCGTCGCTTCCGTTGACGGTGAATGAATTGGAGAATTCCCTCTGGCCATTGATGGAAATCGTGCCCGGATTCAGGTCGCCGGAGGGAGAAAAGGCGCTGACACCCACGTCCTGAATCGTGCTCGAGGTGAGCGACGTTGCCGGGGCCACACCCGGCTGCAGCGCGAGCAGGTCCGTGTAGCTGCGGCCGTTCAAAGGCAACGATGCCGCCTCCGCTCCGCTGATTACGTCGCCCATCTGCGTATCGGACGTTTCGGCATGGACAGCAGATTCCTGCACAACAATGGTGTCAGAAACCACACCAATCTGGAGAATGGCGTCAACAATGAAAGAGTGGTCGGCGCTAACGGTAATTCCAATGCGGCGATAGGGACGAAAACCAGAGAGCGTGACTTCGACGTCGTAGTTTCCCGGGGCCAACACCGGAAACGTGTAGGCGCCGTTGCCATTCGTGCTGGCCGAGGCGCGTATACCGGTGGCGCTGTTGGTTGCGCGAACCAGCGCTCCGGGCACAACCGCGCCACTCGCGTCCCTCACTGTGCCGGAGATGCTGCCGGCTGTGCCCGCCCACGCCCCGCCCGCAAAGAGCACAAGAAATTGGAGCAGACGAAACCATCGCGTCACCGCATCGGATTGGGAGGTCAATTGCCGCAAAGTTGTAAATCGTCCAGTTCGGATGTAGCAGCTCGCAAAGCACAGTTGCAACTCAGTCGCAACAAGGATACTATTACAAACATAGAGTTCCGCCGTTGTTCTGGTCAACGCTGACGGAAATTTTGTGTCGCAATTCTGTTGCGAACAATTGCGACTACAGATCGGCATTCGCTTATGCCGTTTCCTCAAACCGAGATCCCAGGCCGTTTGCAGTTGCAACTCGCCGAGCGCGGGATTCGCCTGACCACCCAGCGCCGGGCGATTTTGAGCGTCATTGAGACGGCGACGAAGCACCTCGATGCCAGCCAGATTCTCCGCAAGGCGAGGGCGATCGACCCCTCCGTCGATCGGAGCACGGTCTACCGCACGCTCGACCTGCTGAAACGGCAGGGATTGATCGATGAACTGGATCTGATGCATCTGAATGGTGAGCGCCATTACTACGAACGCAAGCTGGGCCGCGACCACATCCACATGGCCTGCTTGCGCTGCGGAAAAATCACTGAGTTCGTCAGCGAAACCTTCGACTCGCTGAAGAAACAACTGGAACGGGACTGCCGCTTTCACATCGTCGTTTCCCGGCTCGAAGTCGGCGGTTACTGCCCCTCCTGCCGGCGCTGAGCGGTGACATTGTTCGCCCCAAGGAAGGCTCACCCGATCCAGGCTGGTCGGAGGACGCGACAGAGTCAGTGGTTGAGGCGCGGCGCGCTTCTTCCGTATAGTAGGAGGAACGTGGGGTATTTATGGGTTCGTCATCTCGCAAGCATGGCCCGCGGAAAAAGTTGCCACCATTGCCCGAAAGCATGACCCAGACCCTCCTGTCCCCGGGTTTTTTCGAAGCCGTGCCCGATGCCATGGTCGCCGTGAATCCCGAAGGCATCATTGTCCAGGTAAATTCCCAGACGGAAAAGCTTTTTGGATATACCCAGGGCGAGTTAGTGGGACAACGGGTCGAGTTGCTGGTTCCCGACTCAACCCGCGTGCAACACCAGCGCCACCGTGCCCGCTTTCGCCGGCAGCCGGCGGTTCGCCGCATGGGTGCCGCTTTGGACCTGAAGGGCCGGCGCAAGGATGGATCCGAATTCCCCGTCGAAATCAGCCTCTCGCCGGTAAACACGGAAGGGGGGATGCTAGTGCTCAGCGCGATCCGCGACATCAGTGAACGCAAGCGGATCGAAGAACAATTGCACAAGGCGCAGGCGGCGTTGAACGCCAGCAAGGACCGTGAACTTCTGGAATATCAGACCCGGCTGGCCCTGATTGTGGATTCCTCCCAGGATGCCATCATTGCCAAGGATCTGGACGGCATCGTCACCCACTGGAATAAAGGCGCGGAACGGATTTACGGATACACGTCCAGCGAGATGATCGGCAAGTCGATTGCCGTACTTGCCCCTTCCGACCGTCAAACCGAGATCCCGGAAATACTGAAGAAAATCAGGGCGGGGGAACGGGTCGAATACTTTGAATCCGTGCGCGCGCGCAAGGGCGGCAAACATCTCAATGTTTCGATCTCGGTGTCGCCAATCCGGGATTCGAAAGGCGAAATTGTCGGCGCTTCCATCATCGCGCGCGATGTCACGGCCCAAAAGCGGTCCGAGGACTTGCTCCGCCAGGCGCAGAAAATGGAGGCGGTAGGGCGGCTCGCCGGTGGCATTGCACATGACTTTAACAACATTCTTGGCATCGTCACTGCTTGTTGTGAACTGTTGCGCGGCCGTATTGCTGCGGATGGCGTATCGCAGTATTTCGACAATATCCAAGAGGCGGCCAAACGCGGCAGCTCTTTGACCCGGCAGTTGCTTGCCTTCAGCCGCAGGCAGGTATCCCTGCAGCCGCGGCTTCTCGATCTGAACGATTCACTGAATGATGTGGTCAAGTTGCTCCGCCCCCTCATGGGAGATGATGTTCAGGTGATCGTTCGCCAGGCGCCTACCCCGGCCATCATCGAGTGCGACCCGTCACAGCTCGATCAAGTCATTTTGAACATCGCCGCCAACGCGCGCGACGCTATGCCGAACGGCGGCAAGCTGATTCTGGAGACCTCGATGCAGGAATTTGATGCTGCCTTGGCCGAACGGCATCCGCCTTTGCAACCGGGAAGTTACGTGGTTCTGGCGATCAGCGACAACGGATGCGGTATGGATCCCGCCACGCTCGCCCAAATTTTCGACCCGTTTTTTACGACGAAGGGAGTGGGCAAGGGGACAGGACTCGGCCTGGCGACGGTGTACGGGATCGTCAAGCAAAGCGGGGGTCACGTTTGGGTTTACAGCGAGCCCAAGCGGGGCACGACTTTCAAGGTCTATCTTCCCGCTGCCGATCACAAACTGGGCATCACTCCCCAGCGGGAGTCGGAAACCCTGCCGCCACGGGTGCAGGATAAAACGATCTTGCTCGTCGAGGATGACAATCTCATGCGCACCTTGACGCGGCAAATGCTTGAGGAGCACGGCTATAGCGTGATAGAAGCCGAGCATGGAGGCTTCGCGCTCGAACGCCTCAAGGCGGATGGTGCGGCGGTTGATCTGGTCCTGACCGATGTGGTCATGCGGGGTCTTAGCGGCCCGGAACTCGCTCTCCAGGTTCTGGACTTGCGACCCGCAACCAAGGTGGTCTACATGTCCGGATACACCGGCGAACTGCTCGCCCAAAATAATGGATCGGATCGCGGCATACCATTGTTGGAGAAGCCCTTCACTCGGGCGAAGTTACTCACGACCATCCACACTGCTCTTGCATCGTAAGCCACACGCGCTATTCCTGACTGATTCCCGTCGTCGCGGACTCATTCACGACTGGGATTCGGCGAGCCCGAAGTGCGCTATCCCCGGATGAGCGCGAGTTGGGTTTACGAAATCCGAAAACGCGGCTCGAATCAAGGTGGGCAAGGCGTCATTTCTATCAAAGATCAGGCATCCTGCGGGACCACGAATAACCAAGCGGATTCTGGCGAATACGTGTTACGAAAACCGAACATTCCGGTTGGACATGCCTATGGAAACTTGATATAAGCACTAAGGGCGCTTTGACATTTGGCGGCGAAACGTTCTTCTGATGGAGCTTAACATCGCCCAAAAGCCCCAATTGAGCCCCTGCGGCCTTGGGAGTAGAGATGTCGGTGACGGCTGGGAAAGATTTACGCAAGATTCGCGACCGGCTTGGCCTCACGATGCGGGATGTCGAAAACGCAAGCCTGGCAATCTCCCAGCGGCACGGCAGTGAAGAATATCTCATTCCGCCCAGCAGACTTTCGGACATTGAAACCAAAGGCGTCGTCCCCAGCATCTACCGTCTATATTCGCTGGCTGTCATCTACCACAAGCCGGTACGGACGCTGCTGCAGTTCTACGGCATTGATCTCGACGAGATCAGCTTAGAATGGTCCTTCTCCCGTCCTGCCAAATCCCACATTGTCGCCATCGAGGGCGACCAATCCGCCTGCGGCATGCCCGTCAAGATGGATCCCGGATTCGACCTGAAGACCACCACCAACCTGGGCCGCATGGTGCAGGAGTGGGGCATTGTGCCGCTCTCCGTGTTAAGCCGCCTGGCTTCCGGAAATTACACCTACGCGTTTATCGGCAACGAAGACTTCACCATGTACCCGATTCTTCCGCCCGGCTCGTTCGTACAAGTGGATGAGACCAGAACACGCGTCGTCGAACGGCAATGGCGCTCGGAATACGAACGCCCGATCTATCTCGTAGAGACTCGAGATGGACTCACCTGCTGCTGGTGCTCATTCCGCATAAACTCCCTGGTTTTGCAGCCCCACCCTTTGTCTCCAGTTCCGCCGCGCATCCTCAAGCATCCTCAGGAGGCGGAAGTTCTTGGGCAGGTGGTTGGGGTGGCGATGCGGATTGGGGATTTTGCGGTGGCTGGCGATCGAGAAGAAACGAAAGAGTCTTCAGCACCGAAAGCAGATGCTGTTCTGTCATCCTCTGGCGACTTGAAGGTAGTAAACGGTCCAGAGCCGCCGACAGCTGCGACACGAAAAAAGCTGGACTGAGGCCTTCGGCCTGGCTGGATTTCTCCAAGTCTTCCTGCAGCAACGGCAATCGTGTTCGCAAAATCGTAGAAATCAGCGAATGATGCGCACGTGCGAACGCTTGTTGCGCGGCCGGGGTTCCGTACGTGCGGTTAAATCCCCAGTGCTCGTAGCTCCCCTCCGCTGAATGACGATCGGCAATATAGGCTAGCTTTCCCCAAAGTCCCTCAATCCTCTCCAGGGTCGTTTTCTTGAGGTCGTCGTAAGCCGATTTCAACGTCATTTTCTTACCTTTTCGCGTTTCGCTAGGTTTTCCGAAAAACCAACTGACTGCAGTTCTTTGCCTCTCCAGGGCAGTAACGCCGGGAAACTGGGTTCAACTGTAACTCACTTCACCAAGAGAGGATACCCCGTGAAATCCCTTAAGGCAAAGATTGCCCTGTTTCTCCTGGCGTTAGCTGTACTGACCGCCGCTCCCGTTCAACTGATGGCCGACGGAAATCCCATTCCGCTATGCGGAGGCCAGCCCTGCCTTCCTCCAGGCTAACTTAAATCCTTGCTTGAGTGCTACCGAACGGAGATGATATATTCCTCACAACGGTAGCGCTCAAGCGCATGGTTCTCCGGCACGTTACTTGGCTGTATCTCTGGATCGCGCCCCACTTACTGCTAATAGCGATAGCGGCAGTAATGTTTCGCAAAGGTCTGCACCGGCAGTCCCCCATCTTTTTTTGTTACCTGATTTTCGAAATCGCTACCTCCTGCCTTCTCTTCACGCTCTATTCCCTCAAAGTCGCCGTGGGGTTCTATTTGAACGTTGACATGTTTTGCCGCGCGGGAAGTATCGCCCTGCGCTTTGGCGTCTTCCGCGAACTGTTTGAGTCCCCACTCTCCAGTGACTCCCCTCTGCGCCGTACCCTGGGACGGGCTCTGAACTGGGTGACTGCGGTACTCATCGCTTTGGCGTGCGCCTTTATCGGATCGCTCTATTACGCGATGCACCTCCATAGCGGAACCCAGAGTTACGCTATTCTCCAGGCCTTGAACGCCGCGCAATGCGGATTGCTCGTGCTGCTTTTTCTCTGGCATCGTTTTCTCGGCCTCAGGATGCGATCGTTCGCGTTTGGAATTCTCCTGGGCATGGGACTGGCGTTTGGCGTTGATCCTCTCCTGGTCGCAATCAAGGATTTTCTGGTTCCACAACAGACGACGATCGCCGATCTGCTCGATATGGGCATATACCATATCGCCGTTCTGGTCTGGCTTTACTATGCCATCGCCGGCGAAAAAACGGTTCCTGTTGCGACCCCCACTCCTCAACCGTTGGCCGATTGGGCCAGCGAGGTGCCACGGATCACTCAGCTATGACAGCCTTAATCATTTTGGCGGCGGCCGCGGTTCTTTTTCTGGTCTTCCTGGTTTTACAGACCATCTGGCAGTATTCCGGCCGCAAGCCGCCTCAGGCCGCGCAACTCATTCCCGTCGATCTTGCTGCCTTCCAGAACCTTATCGACCCCCAGGAAGAGCGCTTTTTGCGCGCCAAGCTGACCCCGTCCCAGTTCCGGACGATTCAGCGGGCTCGTGTCGGCGCCGCAAAGCTATATGTGGCCGCGCTGTCGGAAAACGCTGCCATACTAGCAGCGGCAGGCCAATCCGCGCGCTACCATTCCGATCCCGAAATTGCCGCAGTCGGGCTGGACGTCGTACACCGCGCCATCAAGCTGAAACTCTGGTGCATCCTCACGCTCTTGCGGTTGAATGGCGCCCTGGTCTTTCCGACCCGGCTTTCGCCTTCGAGCAGATTGGCCGACCAGTACATGCTGGTGTCTAGTATGGCGACGCGCCTGCAATCGAGGGCAGCCGCATAGCGCAAAGAACTCTACATGAGGAGGCTTTTCCGGAGGCAGCGGCCAGCGGCCTTCTAGGCCGAGTCGTAGGCGCTATTAGAAGACGGCGGAACTGTTGAGGGGGTACTCGACAGCGCAGTTCCGCCTCTCTTTATACTGCTCCGCGATTTTACGGATCTTTACAAGAAATCGACGCGCAACCCATCACTTGTTACGGAATCCGAACTGACCGTGTTCGTGTCTTCGATCGGATTTTGGCGGAAGCTACAATCTCCCTCCGCTTGCGATCGGCGGCCTCCATTTTGTGGTTCAATCCAAACCATTGAGGCCGGAACTGCGACGCCAAACTCTTAGCTCGTTTCGTGGTTAGTTTGCTACGTCCTTCGGAGACGGTTACCGCCAGAGAGTCCTGAGGATTACCGAAGGGCTACGGCATCCCTTCTTTGGGCCATGTACGTTCGTGTTTTTCCGCCCTACACTGAGCCGTACCGAGGGGATAGCGCAAATGAAGCCCGTTTTCCTCGCCATTCTTCTTCTGTCGGCCGTCGCGCAGGCAGAAAATTTTGCGGCTGCCACCGGTCCTTTGCCCGATGCGCCCGCGCATCCCAGCTTTTGGACCTTCGAAAACAAGCTCGAGTTTGGCTCTCTCGCCGGACTGGTGACGGTCGATGCCATCACAACCCAGCGTGGACTGAGCAAGGGGTTCCAGGAAGCAAACCCGCTGATGCGCCCCTTTGTTACACGCGGCGCAGTCGGCGAGGCCGTGGGTTCTGCCCTCGGTTTCGGCGCCGCCCTCGGCACCGTATACCTGCTTCATCAGACCCATCACTACAAGGCCGAGCGCATCACCATGCGATTGATGGTGGGTACCGAAGGCGCGATTGTCGGCCACAACCTGGCGCTGCTCCGCTAATCTCAGCTCAGCAGAACGCATAATATAGGTGCCGCGCCAAAACCGCGCCTTAGCCCCTTGAAGGAATCTTCAGCCTTGGCAGGCTTGGGTAGTGGGTCTTTAAGATCAAACTGACCCACTACCCAGGCTTCGTGGGCATTGGCAGGCTTTGCGCCGCTATGCGATACTGACCCTTCCAAGCACGGCCAGCCTTAGCCGGGATGGCGGAACTGGCAGACGCAGCGGACTCAAAATCCGCCGGGCTTCGGCCCTTGGGGGTTCGATTCCCCCTCCCGGCACCAGCCTTAGTTAGCTGATGCTTCAATCACTTGGCGCGTGGGCGCGGGGAGCGCTTGCGCCTGGGTCCGCTGGGCAGCGTGACCTAATTCGTGACCAATCTGGACAGTGGCCTGTTCCAGAGCCTTCTCGGAAAGCTGGAGTTTCTTCATGGCATCGGCGATGTCGGTGCGGCTAACGATCGCGTAGCGCTCGAACACCGAGCGAGTTTTCCACCCGCGCTTGATCACTGCAAGTGACGTGTGGCGTCAATCTCTGCGACCAACTCAACACCTTGAACCAACACATCTGATGTTCGTCAATGCGAAACATGATGCCGCGCTGAGAAACTTCGCAGAGCGTTTTGGTCCCGTTGTGGGTGCCAGTTACGAAGAGGAGGGCGATACTCGTTTTGGGGAGCAATTGTGGTCCGATCTCAAAACCGAACATGCCGTCTACCGCACAGCATGGGAACTGCTATCGGTCCGACGGAGGTCCCCCCGACCCCAGCGAATCCGCGACCTCGTGAAGATTATTGTTGACGGCATCAGCCATTGGCCTGAGCAACATGCACGAGAAGCTCGCTTAAGAGCACGTAGAAAACTGGGTCCTCCCGGTTGGAGTTTCGGTCGTAACGATCTGGAGTGGCTGCGCGTGAAACTCGCCGAACTAGATATCCTCTGTGGACCGCGAAAGGGCGATAGACTGACACGGTTCATACAGGTGCCGTACTCCGAATCGGCCATAGCACAACTTGTTCTCTGTCGGCTCGTGAATGCCTACCCAACTGAAGTCAGGATGTTCGGAAACACGGTCGCCGAACTTCCTGTTTCAGACTTGCTCTTTGGCGTACGTCCTGCTTTGTATGCCATACTCAGAAGAGAATTAATTGGCGACTGTGGAGTTCGCTTTTGCAAAGACCAAACATGTGGTCGGCTGTTTGCAGTGACTCACGGCCGTCAGGAGTACTGTCCAGATCGAAAGTGTGAGCAGCGTCACCGGCAGCGCAAATACTGGTTATTGCACGGTTCCGATAAGAGACGAGAACGAAAGAGCGGATTGCGCCATCGAACCCGCAAGTTTCGTAGGGTTAGGAAGGAAAATCCCTAAACCGCATACTTCCTCAGATCGCGTGTCTCCGTCCGCGACTATCTGGCAGCGATTCTTCCTGGCCTCGCCGATCTTCCGATCCAGCGCCTTCCAGATCTTACTCCCGCAGCCCTGGGTCGCCGCTCCTAATCTCTCTCCATGGCTGCGCCTCGGTCGGTATTGACGACGCCCTCGGGGAGTACGTTCGCGAATTTCCGAAAATGTGATTGTGATACACGCGCTTG
>Ga0187784_10005703_pt1 | contig 10054 bp, 7 predicted proteins | sample 1015_SJ02_MP15_2_FD_132964 | JGI IMG/M metagenome (GOLD analysis project Ga0187784, IMG submission 132964) | Tropical peat soil microbial communities from peatlands in Department of Meta, Colombia - 1015_SJ02_MP15_20_MG | ecosystem: Environmental > Terrestrial > Soil > Wetlands > Peat | place... | reverse complement strand
GCTCTTTCATGCGCTCACGTGGTGATGGATTTCGAGCTTAAGTCCGGCCCTTTCAAGGGGCAGAAGATAGCGGTTGATGGGCCGGAATACGAAACGATAGCTGGGCTAGGTAGCAACTGCGGAATCTTCGACCCCGACCACGTAATAGAGATGAATTTCTACTGCGATACATATGGGTTAGATACGATATCAGTTGGCACAGCGATCGCATTCGCTATGGAATGCTATGAAACAGGGATTATTGACGAAAAGATTACTGGTGGATTAGTTCTCCGGTTCGGCAACGGTGAAGCCGCGCTCGAGTTGCTTCATCAGATGGCCAGCGGCAACGGGTTCGGTGTCGTCGTAGGCCAGGGCGTGAGACAGATGAAAGGGGTTTTCGCGGACAAATACAATGCAGATCCCGTGCACTTGAATGACATAGGAATGGAATCGAAGGGATTGGAATTCTCAGAGTACGTCACAAAAGAGTCCCTAGCGCAGCAAGGCGGGTATGGACTCGCTCTGAAGGGGCCCCAACATGATGAAGCTTGGTTGATTTTTGCGGACATGGTGCACAAACAGATGCCGACCTTCGAGCAAAAGGCAGAGAACCTGCATTGGTTTCCAATGTTCCGTACTTGGTTCAGCCTAAATGGCCTATGCAAATTGCCTTGGAACGACGTTGTTCCGGAGGACAATAAGAACACAAAAGAACCGGCTAAGATCATGGGCCACGTCGAAAACTACGTCGCGCTGTTCTCAGCGGTCACAGGGAAAACCGTGTCTGTAGAAGATATTATCGAAATGAGTGAAAGAGTATACAACTTCCAACGCATCTTCAACTTAAGAATGGGCTATGGCACACGAAGACATGATTCGATCCCCTACAGAGCCGTTGGGCCAGTGACAAAAGAGGAGTACGAGAGTCGCAGCGAACGTTATGACCGGCAACTTCGCGAGGAGGCAGGATTGGATCCAAATGGCAAGACGACTCAACAGAAAATGGAAGCACTCAGAGTATACCGCGAAGCAGCATATGAGAAGTTGACGGACGCCGTCTACGTTAGGAGAGGTTGGAACAAGGATGGGATCCCAACCTTAGAGAAAGTCAGGGCACTTGGTATAGCCTATCCAGACGTAGTTGAGTTACTAAACAAACAGACTGGTAGACAGTAGCTAAGCATACCTTGCAGAAAAGCTTAACAAAAGTTTGCTAGTTCAGTCTTATCAGAGGAAAGCCGAATGACCTCGACAGAGTCAGAGAAAACTCCGTTTTCGCGACTTCATCATGTCGCCGTAGTGGTCAAGAACATGAACCGTGCGATCGAGTACTTTTCATCGCTAGGTATCGGACCGTTTCAGGCTTATCCGCCAATAAGGGACTACGTCAAAGTCAATGTCCCAGATAAGGAAGCATTCTATAGCCTGTCCATAAGGCAGGCGCAGATAGGTCCCGTAGCCCTGCAATTGATTCAACCCGGCGAAGGAAAGACGATCTACAAGGATTTCTTGGATAAGAACGGAGAGGGGGTGTTCCACTTAGGTTTCGTCGTGGACGATGTTGACAAAGAAGAAGTCAGGCTCAGGGCTCAAGGGCTTCAGGTTCTAAGCAGCGGACGGAGGCTTGACGGCAGTGGCTTCACATATTTCGATACGGCAGAGAAAGCAGGAGTCGTTCTGCTGATAAGACAGAACCCACCTTCGAAATAATGAAACAACGCCTTCAACTATTCCTATTGTCAAACTAATGTGGCGGACGCGTCAAAACTCCTCTTGAGGTACCGCCATCAAAACCGGCCAAGTACGGTCCTAAACTTTGTTCGTTGAATGCTACGAATTCTAGGTCCCCAGCATCAAGGCTAATATGCGGTCGTTGCTTACAGGAAAATTGGTAGACACGAGTTTTGAGAAGTAGGGCGGAATTTGTTAAGAGCCTGAGAGACGGAAGAACGGTTTACTTCAAAGGACGTAAGATCGAGGACGTCACCACCGACGAATTTTGTAAGAGAGTAATAGCGCACTTAGGGCTTGAGTTTGAGATTCCCGAGAACCCTCAATATCGGGATTTGGTGACGTTTAGCCCTGATGGAAAGACGTCGTACAGCAGGTACTTCAAGATCCCTGAGAACTCGGAAGATCTCCTCAAGAGGAGTCAAATTATTGACTTGGGTACCCGGCTGGCAAGCACGGTTGTCCTTCTTATCAAAGAGATCGGAACCGACTGCCTCTTCACGCTGAATATCATCTCAAGGCAAATGGACAAGCAACTTCATACCGACTACTTCAACCGGGTTAAGAGATACCATGATTATTGCATGAAGAACGATTTGGCTATGGCGGTGGCCCAGACCGATGTGAAAGGTGACCGCTCTCTTGGACCCTCGGAACAAGAACATGAAGACTACTATGTCAGAATTGTTGAGGAGATAAGCGACGGTATCATCGTGCGAGGAGCCAAAGCACACACGTCCTATGGACCATTCGCCAATGAAATAATGGTCATTCCAACCCGGGCACTTGCGGAAAAGGACAAGCAGTACGCTGTCGCGTTTGGTGTGCCAGCAAATGCCAAAGGAGTGAGGATGGTCGCAAGCCCGTTCGCCGGCACAACGTCCTCAGAATTTCACAACCCGATAAGCTCCAAGCACCACATGGTTGAATCAGTGACAATCTTCGACGATGTCTTTGTACCATGGGATAGAGTGTTCATGAAGGGTGAAACTCAGTTCGCGGGGCCTCTCGCTCTAACCTTCGTTCAATACCACCGTTTTACTGCAATCTCATACAAGGCCCCAATTCTTGATCTCCTAGTTGGAGCTGGTATCTCGATGGCAGAGATGAATGGAATAACCGGGGCATCCCATGCCAAGGACAAGATAGCTGAACTGATTCGATACGCAGAGACCGTGAAAGGACTAACGAAGCAGTCTGCCCTAAACTGCCGAATAGTTGAGGGTTTAGCTGTCCCAAACCCCGTTTACTCGAACATCGCGAAATGGCACTTTGCGTCGAACTATCACCAGCATGTTGCTCTCGTCCAAGATCTCACAGGAGGCTTGACTGTTACGGGCCCTTCAGAGGAAGACTTACGTTCTCCCGACATCGGGCCTAGCCTTCGCAAATATTTGGGGGCCAAGAAAGGTGTGGGTGCTGAGAACCGACTTAGAATGATTAATCTGGTCCGTGACCTGACTGCATCAGATTTCGGCGGGTACAATGAAATCTTACAGATACATGCTGAGGGTTCGATCGAAGCATCAAAGCTCACTTTGCTTAGAGAGTATGACGCTAGAGGGTGTGTTGAGCTTGCTCGAAAGATTGCTAACGTAAGTGACGCCTTGGCCGAGGGACATGGCTAAAGGATGAGTCTCTCGGCCAAGTTGACACCTATAGGCGAAATATCACCCGCAACGCTCGCGGTAAGTCGTCATTGCGAATAATATGAAGGTTAGATCACTAGGAAGATTTCCTTAAGCTAGGCATTACTACTTTGCTCATTTGCTCGACTACGTCTTTTACAGGACATCCCATGGGTCTGATTCCAATGTGTGTTGCCCCGGCTTTAATGAAGTGGTCGATGAACTCTATGCACTCACTCGGGTCTTCTTTTATCATGCATGACTTGTAGACGGCTTCTTCCGGCACATCTTTGGCTGCCTCCACCATTGACTCCCACGTAAGGAACGGTTCGTGGGCAAGCATATGCGTGTAGTGCTCCGTGTCCGGTACAGGGTACCCAAGACTTCGTAAGATGATCTTGGAAACGTATAGGCCCACTTTGCCGGCGTTTAGCGCCGCTTGGAGGATTTTTCTGTCTTTAGAAATGCAGGAATAAATCCAAGCTACCCTGTCTACGTGATCCAGTTTTCTGCCTGAAGCTCTAGCTGCGTCACTTATCACTTTGAAGCCATCACCAAACATTTCCGGCGTGGTCATCCAAGGTAGCCACCCGTCTGCTATTTCGCCGATCATCCTCAGGAGAGTGTTGGACTCAATGGCTCCGATATAGATCGGTGGATGAGGCTTCCTGACTGGCTCTTGAATTATGAAAGCTTCATGAAGATTGTAGAACTCTCCTCGGTAAGACGCCCTGTTTCGTCTGGTTGCGGCCCACAGGAGTTTGAGAACGTCTATGTATTCTCGCAGTCTCTTTGCCCGAGCCTTCGCCTTTTCAAACTCCATACCAAACGGCACGATGCTCATCGCTTCACCTGCGCCCAGCGCGACCATTGCGCGGCCATTGCTGAGTTCGTCTAAGGATGCAATGATCTGCGCTGCTTTCGCCGGGTGAATGATATGGACATCGGTTACGCCTGGGCTCAGGTCAATTTTCTGTGTCTGTACCCCTATACCCGCGAGGACTGTCCAGCAGTCAATTCGGGCGCCTCCATCATAATCAGTAAGGTGGTCGGGTATCCAGACAGAGTCGAAGCCTGATCTTTCGCCGAGCACACCGTCCTTCACTGCCTGAGAAGGAGATAGACCGGCACCATCAGACAGTATTAGTCCGAACCTTGGTCCTTTCATTTTGTCGTCCCATTCTTGCTTTCCCATCGCTATATATGTCTGAACGATGGTTCACGATTTTGTTTTTGTTCTGCCAGCCGGCATGCCCATCCGGGGGGATGGCCTGTTTTCATGTCAGGTTGCCTTTCGCCTTTCTCTAGGTCGTTTTCCTCTACGCTGCAACCATTCGACTCTATCGGCGTCAAGGGTGTCAGCCTAAAGCAATAGTCGCGTATGCGGTCAATGGCTCTCTAATGTTGTTAATGTTCGTTGCGAATTAGAATCTTATGAAGTCTTCCCCGTTTTTCCAGAAGGCAACGCCGGGTAGGAAGTTCGGGCCTCAATCGGTGATTTCTTCAACTTCTCCTGAACCTCTTCGAATCCTAAATTGAACGCCTTCCGATTGTTTTGCTCCGTGCCACTAGGTACAAGATTACTAATGGCTTCGGTGAAAGTTTCTTTGTGTATGGGTGTCGCGCCAGTACCTGCTAGGGCTCCCACCATTACAATGTTAACCATCAATGCATCACCTGCTTTAAGTGCGAGTGAGGCAGCGTCCAACGTTACGATTTTCCTTACTAGCTTTCCAATCAGTTCCGTGATCTCGTCCATTGCTGGGTAACTCGCTTGACCAAGAGTTACCGAGGAAGGGACGATCATTCGCGTGTTGATTATTGCCGTGCAGTCGGATCTTAGAAAGCCGGCGGCCCTCAAACATTCTACAGGCTCAAAGCCCAGTAGAATATGTGCGCTACCACGAGGCATTACTGGGTTGTAAACTTCTTTGCCAATGCGTATATGGCTTGTCACCGCCCCTCCCCGTTGGGCTGCACCAAAAATATCTGCCACACGAATCTTGAAGCCTTCTCGGACTGAAGCCCAGGATATGATTTCGGACGCTAGAAGGTTTCCTTGCCCGCCGACTCCGGCGATTAATATGTTAAGCTCCTCTGGGCCGGCGTTCACTATTGAGCACCCGCTGGATGTATTGCCTTCAAGGGGCAAACTTGAACGCATACGCCACAACCCGCACATAAGACCTGATCTATCTCTACTTTCTTTTCATTATCCTTCCATGTTAGGGCGGGGCAACCGAACATGTTGATACAGACCTTGCAGCCATTACACTTCTCCCAATCAACCTCGCAGAGTTCAGTGGCTACCCCCTTCCTCCTCGCCTCTCTTAACACGTCCCTTACGCACTGGCTTCTGGAGATTATGACCGAGACACCGTCGTAGCTCAATCCTCTATGCATAACAGCGATCGTTTCCTCCAAACGGTGAGGATCGACAACCTCTACGAACCCTGCACCACAAGCCTTCGCCACGTCCTCTATCAGTATCTCCGTCGTCTTTTCACCTGTCGCCGTCACGCCAGTTCCGGGGTGTGGTTGGAAACCCGTCATCGCTGTCGCTCTGTTGTCGAATACGACGACGGTCATGTGGGCTCTGTTATACACCGCGTTGATGAGGGCTGGAATACCAGCATGAAGGAACGTAGAATCGCCTATAGTGGCAACGATAGGTTCTTTCACGCCGGCTTGCGAAAAACCGCATCCGACTCCGATGCTGGCACCCATGCAATAGTTCGTATCTTGCATATCGACTGGGACGTTGGCGCCTAGAGTATAGCAGCCTATGTCTCCACTGTAGATAGCTCGGCCCTTCGCCAGTTTGTACACGGCACGCTTCAGGCCATAGTAGGTCGCTGCGTGTGGGCATCCCGCGCATAGGGCTAGGGGCCGGGGAGGGGCTGTTTCAGTCGCTTTCTTCACCAATAGTTGCCGCTCTATGGGAATTGGTTCATTTTGGACGCTCATGACTCGAGACAACGAATCCATGACTAGGTCAACATTCAGGTCCCATTGGCGTTGAACATCTCCGGTTAGTCTTCCCCTGATCTTCACGGTCTTTCTTTGATCGAATGCTACGGTCTTGACGTATTGCTCAATTATCGGTTCGACTTCTTCGAAGACCAAGACGGTGCTTACCGAATCTAACAGCTTTTTCAACGGAGCTCTGGGAATTGGATAGGTTGCCACTTTGAGAACGGAGACTCGATCTTCCAGTTTGAGCTTCCTTAGAGCCTCTTTCACGTACTGATATGAGGCTCCTGAGGCGATAAGCCCAAGTTCACTCCCGCCCGTTTCCAGCCTATTGAATGGGAGTGTCTCAACAATAGCTTGAACATGAGGCAATCGATCGTGAAGCCACTTGTGCCTCGGCCGTGAGCGGCCGGCCATCATTACCCAGCGCATGGGGTCTTTGTTGAATTTTGCCTGTCTCCTTTCTTTCCTGATCGGACCCAGAGTTACGTCTGCCCGCGAATGGCAAATTCGCGCGGTAAGTCTCAACATAACGGGGAGTTCAAGCTCTTCAGAGACGTCAAAGGCTTTCACTGTCATCTCTTTGGCTTCTTGGACATCGGCTGGTTCGAACATCAGAAGTTCGCTTGCAAGAGCGTAGAACCTGTTGTCCTGTTCATTCTGTGAAGCGTAAGCTCCCGGATCGTCCGCTGTAACTAGAACGAGGCCTCCAACTACCCCGGTCTGGTTGATGCTGAATAGGGGATCAGCGGCCCAATTGACGCCCACACTTTTCATTGTTGCTATTGCCCTTACCCCTGATATTGCCGCTCCGATAGCGACTTCGAAGGCGACTTTCTCGTTCGTTGACCATTCCGCGTAAATTCCGAGTTTGCGGCTGACGCTTGCTATTGCTTCGAGAATCTCTGAGGACGGTGTTCCTGGGTATGAGGATGCAACTTGCACTCCAGCCTCTACCGCGCCTCTGGCGACGGCTTCGTTGCCGAGCAGTAGGACTCGTTCCCCGGCTTTGTCTTGTCCGATCACGGCAGACTTTGCCAATCAAACACAGCTCGCTTCAACACTTACGAGTGCTGAACCGAGAGTCGGAATTTAGAGAGTTTGCATATATTTTTCGATTAATATGTTGGTGAGGGCTAAGTTCTGGCCCTGAACGAGTGCTTTGTTGATTGTTGATCGGTTCTTCGAGCCATGTTAGAAAGGTTGCATGATACTCCGTATTCGAACGCCGAATTTACCGATTTGTGATCAGACCTGAGTTTTGCCATGCCCCGTCAACCGGGCTCTCCGACACCGTGACTGGTTTCACTTCCATAATGAATCACAACTCAATAATGCCGACAGGAAACCCATCATATACCCATCATTCTGAGGATATCGAATAATTCGCTGCGAAAGCTGATTTCAAGAATCCACATTTAGCGCGTTGTCGGAAGTTATTTCAGTGACATGACCGAGGGTCCCTCGGCTGCTGTCTTGACCGAAAGGCGCCTTAACGTTTCCAAGATGCGGATTTGTGGCGATAAAGTTTCCTTCTATTTTGATGGCAGGCGTGTTGGCGGCTATGAAGACGAACCTCTCGCCGCAGCTCTCTATGCTAATAAAATCACTTTCCTCTCAAGGAGTATTAGGTACTACAGACCAAGAGGCGTTTTCGACCTGCGTTCTTCGTGCCGTAGTGCTCTAGTGGGTGTCAACGGTGTTCCTGGAGTCAACCCTTCCGAGGCCTCTTGCCGTGAGGGCTTAAGGGTCACTGGTGGCACGCAGGGTGTCCCCCCGATGGTAACCCTGCTTTCGCCGATTCTGAACGCATCTTTCCAGGCCACGCTGCTAGCCCGGAGCAAGCTCTTCTGGCCGACTGTTCGTCGTCTCGTAAAGTATAACGCGAACAATCCTCCACCCGTCATTGATGGTAGTGGTGAAAATCTAGCTTCTCCCAGCAAGGCGACTACTCTTGGTATGGATGTCGTAGTGATCGGAGCAGGGGTTGCTGGCCTCGAAGCTGCGTATGAGGCTAGTAGAAATCGACTGAAGGTCATGGTTATCGACGACCAGCCAGAAGCACCATTCTTACCAACGAGATTCAAAGAGGGAAAACTAGTTAACGAAACACTGGTCGTTGGATGAAGTAGCGTGGAAAGTTCGACTGATGCTACTGCCATCTGCCTTTGGAAAATCAATTCGCGGAGGCTTCAACCACCCGCACGATTGGAACGGCCTAGCGAGCTCTCAGAAAGGCTACTGAATCCAGGTTGCATGTCGCTTTTTCAATCCCGTATGTGATGCGAATGCTTTTTTGCGGAAGGCTTCAGGTCGGTGCATAAAGCCTCCGTGGTGTCTCTGGGCTATGAGAAACAATAGAGTAAAGGAGTTACTGAGGAAAGGAGAAACGACCGTGGGAACATGGATAACGATAGGGAATCCTGACGTCGCTGAATTGGTGGCGCACATGGGTGTCGACTGGCTGGTCTTTGATATGGAGCATGCACCGCTCGATATCGAAACAGTTCAAGTCTTGATGCAGGCGACGAGTGGCACAGAAGTAACACCGTTTGTACGCGTGGCTTGGAACGATCTAGTTTTGATCAAGCGTGCGTTGGACATTGGCGCGCAGGGCCTAGTAATTCCTTGGGTGAATAATGAAACCGATGCCATTAAGGCCGTTCAGGCAGCGAGATACCCACCTCATGGGCTTAGGGGGGCAGGCCCGCGAAGGGCGGCCATGTACGGACTGGATCGAAACTACATGACTGACGTAGAGGGCAAGATCATGATTATCGTGCAGATCGAAACATCTCAAGCGGTTGAAAATGTGGAAGAGATTTTGCAAGTCGATGGTGTAGACGGAGTCTTCATAGGCCCACGGGATCTATCTATGTCAATGGGCGTTCAAAACCGACGAGACGAGCCGACTCTCGACATGGCGATTAAGAAGGTGCAGGAGGCAGGTAAAAAGTTCGGAACTCCAACTGGAATCATGTGCCACTCGGCTGAAGAAATCAAGTCGGCCGTGCAACGAGGTTTCAGGATCATAGCTCTCGGATCAGACTGCGACTACCTTATCTGGGGAGCGACTATCGCGCTTCGAGCCAGCGGTCGCGTTAGCCCGACAGGCAGCTGAATATGCAAGAAGGAGTTTTTCTGAAACCCAGTTTCCACTCTCACTTGCGTCTATGAACCATCATTGAGCGAAAAAGCAATTTTGAAAACCTTCCATGCTCGAGAGTGAGTGCGGTAGGAAGGTCGTTAGACGCACTCGAGAAAACCGTGACCTCCATCATTAGCTCGGTTCATTCCGCTGCGATCGATGCCAAGCGTCCAAGAGGAAAAAGTACGCTTGGGGACGGTTTATGTAGCGTATTTAAGGTAATTAGCTTGCAGTTATTTGTGAGCTGCCCGTTTCTGACCTCGGTTACTGGTCGATGAGATACGAGATCAGAATTGCAGGCTTAGGCGGTCAAGGAATAATTCTTCTTGGTGTCGTTCTAGCGAAAGCAATCGCATCAAACGAGAAGCTACACGTCGTGCAGACACAATCCTACGGCCCCGAGTCACGCGGCGGGGCAGTAAGGGCGGATCTCGTAGTTTCAGATGAACCCGTGGATTACCCGAAAGTTAGGAAAGCCGATGTTCTCGTAGCGATGTCTCAAACCGCCCTCGACGCGTACCTACAGAAGCTGAAAGAAAGAGGTACGGCGGTCATAGATTCTGTTTTCGTTAACCCCGAGACGGGACGCTCT
>Ga0187784_10005702_pt1 | contig 10056 bp, 9 predicted proteins | sample 1015_SJ02_MP15_2_FD_132964 | JGI IMG/M metagenome (GOLD analysis project Ga0187784, IMG submission 132964) | Tropical peat soil microbial communities from peatlands in Department of Meta, Colombia - 1015_SJ02_MP15_20_MG | ecosystem: Environmental > Terrestrial > Soil > Wetlands > Peat | place... | reverse complement strand
TTCGTCCCCACCGCCGGGCTCGCCGGGGTGGCGGGGCGGGCGGGCTCGGCCGGCCAGCGGGCGGCCGCCGCCGGGGACGGCAGCGACCCCGGCGACTGGCTGACGATCCCGCTGCGCCGCAAAGGGGAGCTGAGCGACGTCGGCAACTGCGTGCTGTTCCTCGCCTCGGAGCTCTCGTCCTACATCACCGGCACGACGTTGCACCCCGACGGGGGGGCGCTGGCCATGTCGGGGTGGATGGACTGGCCCGACGACGGCTTCACCGCCCGGCCGCCGGCTTGGGTCCTCGACCGGCTCGAGCCACGGCGGACGTGAGCCGTTCGGAGCCCGGCCCCGCCGCCGAGCCCGGCGGGGAAGAGGGCGCCCTGTTCGTCCCCGACGGCCCACAGCTCGTGCCCACCGACCTGGCCCGCGGGCCCTGGTCGCCCGACGCCCTGCACGGCGGCCCGGTGGCGGCGCTTCTGGCCGGGGCGGTCGAGGCCGTCCCCGCCGGCGAGCCGGTGCACGTCGCCCGGTTGACGGTCGAGCTGCTGCGCCCGGTGCCCGTCGCCCCCTTGACGCTCGCTGCCGGGGTGACCCGGCCCGGACGCAAGGTCCAGGTGGTGGAGGCGAGCCTCTCCGCCGCCGGCCAGGACGTCGCCTGGGGCCGGGCCCTGCGGGTGCGCCGCCAACCCCCGGGGGCCGTGCCCCCGCCGTCGACGGCCGGTCCCGGCGCGGCGGGGCTGCCACCGGCGGGGCCCGAGCACGGCCACGGCTCGCCCTCGCCCATCGGCCCCTACCGGGCCTTCCACAACACGGGCGCCGAGCTTCGCTACGTGGCCGGCTCCTTCAGCGAGCCGGGCCCGGCCACCGTGTGGGTGCGCCTGGCCGTGCCCGTGGTGGCGGGGCAGCCGACCTCCGCCCTGCAGCGGGTGGCGGGGGCGGCGGACTTCGGGAACGGCGTGAGCGCCGTGCTCGACTTCGGCCGGTACCTCTTCATCAACCCCGACCTGACGGTCAGCCTGCTTCGCCCGCCGGTTGGCGAGTGGGTGTGCCTCGACGCCGTCACCACCCTGGGCGACCCCGGCGTGGCGCTCGCCGAGTCCCGGCTGTTCGACGTCGAGGGACCGATCGGCCGCTCGGTGCAGAGCTTGCTGGTCGAGCCGCGTCTGTGACGGGCGGCCTGCTCCCGAGGCCGACGCGGCCCATCGGGGGATCCGGGCCCGGCCCGGCGCTCGGCCGTCAGTCGTCGATCTCGGCCGCCTCCTCGGCCGCCTGCTTGGCCGCCTGCTGCCGGGGCCGGCGCCCGGCCAACGAGGCCATATAGGCGCGCACGTCGCTCGCCGCGCTGCAGAACGCCACCAGGTCGGTGGACTGCTGGAGGTGGACCCGCATGCCCATCATCTCCCACGCCCGGTTGAGGCCCTGCTTGGTGGCGAGGATGGTGGTGAGGGGCATCTTGGCGATGGTGCGGGCCATCTCCTCCACCGTGTCCTCGAGCTCGGCCCGGGGCACCACCCGGTTGACCATCCCCCACCGCAGCGCCTGCTCGGCGTCGATGGTGGGCGCCAGGAAGAGGTACTCGGCGCTGCGCTTGTAGTTCATGAGGATCCACGGCTCGATCTGGGTCTGGGCGCCGGGCAGGCCGAATCCCTGGGGCAGCGGCATCTGGAAGTAGGCGTCCTCCGAGGCCACGGTGAGGTCGGTAAGCAGGCCGTAGACGGTCCCGCCGCCCACGCAGTAGCCGTGCACCTGGGCGATGGTGGCCTTGGGGAACTCCCACAGCCGCAGCGGCGGCCACAGGAACAGGCCCTGGTGATGGCGGCGCCAGGTGCGCTCGGGCGTCGGTCCCGTCGTCGGGTAGACCTCGGGCATCTCCCCCGGGGCGACGATGGCGTGACCGGCGCAGAAGCCCTCGCCGTTGGCCTTGAGCACGAGGACCTTCACCTCGTCGTCGTCGTCCGCCCGGGCCAGGGCCTCGTCCATGTCCCACACCTGCTGGGCCGTCTGGATGTTGGCCTTGTCCGGCGTGTTGAGGACGATCCGGGCCACCGGGCCATCCTTCTCGTAGACGATCGTGGCGTACGTCACCCGCTCCACCGCACCTCCCGCGGCTCGGCACACCGGTCGGGGCCGAAGCAGGCCAGATGCTACGGCCCCACCGCCACCGGGCTGTAGCCGGGAAACGGCGGCCCTGGCGGGCCGCCCGGCACCGGTCGCCGGGGCTCAAGGACCGCAGGTGGGCCGCCGATACCTCCCTCCGTGACTCTGGACGCGACCGCGGACGGTGGGCACGGGGCGGCAGCGCTGGACGGGGCGACAGCGACGGACGGGGCGACAGCGCTGGACGGGGCCACGGAGGTACGCAAGATCGGGGAGATCGGGGTGTCGCGCCTGCTCGAGCAAGAAGCGCGCATCGTCGGGATCAAGGGGTTCTCGTCGCCCACCCTCGAGGCGGTCGACCGCCGGCGCTCGCAGCTCTGGACGATCGCTTTCGCCGGGCTGGTGTGCCTGGCGGCGGCCGTTGCCCTGCTCACCTCGGGCGCCGGGCACCATCTCGGCTTCGCCAACCGCATCGGCTTCCGCATCGGCACCGTGATCCTCGTCGTCGGCCTGGCCGCCTACGTCATGGAGAAGGAGCGCCACCTGCGGAGACTGGCCAAGCTCCTGGTCGACGAGCGCGTCCTCGGCGCCGCGCTGTCGAACCGCCTGAAGGAGCTGGCCATGCTCTACGAGGCGGGCAAGGCCATGAACTCGGTGCTGGTGGTGGACGAGGTCTTGCAGCTCATCCTGTCGAGCGCCTTCGAGCTGCTCAAGGCGGCCAGCGGCTCCATCATGCTCGTCGACGTCGAGGGGAACCTGGCCGTGGTGTGCCGGGCCGGCAACGCCAGCGGCGCCCCCATCGAGCTCGGCGGGGGCATCGCCAGCCGGGTCGCCCGCGACCACGAACCGCTGCTCGTGCAGGGGACGGTGTCGGAGAAGGGCCACCAGGAAACCCAGAGCGCGGTGTGCGTGCCGCTCCTGCACCGGGGCCAGGTGCTCGGCGTCATCAACCTCATCGGTGCACCGGGCCACACCTACAGCGAGTACGACCTGCGGGCGGTATCGCTCTTCGCCGAGCATGCGGCGATCGCCGTGGCGAACGCCCGACTCTACGAAGCGGAGCGGGCCCTGAGCGCCCAGCTGTCGCACCAGGTGGTGCACGACCCTCTCACCGGTGCGGCCAACCGCGTCCTCATCACCGACCGCCTCGCCCACGCGCTCGCCCGCGTCCGCCGCAAGGAGTGCCTCGTGGCGGTCCTGTTCATCGACATCGACAACTTCAAGCTGGTGAACGACGAGCTCGGCCACGACGGCGGGGACTACATCCTGACCGCGATCGCCCAGCGCCTCTCCGAGTGCGTGCGCCCCTCGGACACCGTTGGCCGGTTCGGCGGCGACGAGTTCCTGGTGATCTGCGAGGACCTCACCGACGACGACCAGGCGCTCGAGATCGCCGGGCGCATCCTCGACGGGCTCGCCCAGCCGTTCACCACTCCCTTCGGGGAGCGGACGCTGTCGGCCAGCATCGGCGTGGCGCCGTGCGGCCACGACCGGCTGTCGTCCGTCGCCCACCTCATCCGCGCCGCGGACCAGGCCATGTACCAGGCCAAGATGGAAGGCAAGGCCCGGATCGTGAGCGCGCTCCACCGAGCACCAGGACCCGCCTGAAGCAGGACGCGGACGAGCGCGGGGCGGGGCGAACAGGGCACGGCCCGCCCCGGCGCTCGCCGTGTCGTTAACGTGGCGCTGTGTCCGCCGCCGACGATCCCGCCCCCTTCGACCGACCCACGTCCCCCGCCGACCAGGGTGCGTCGAGTGCCGACGATGCCCTCGTGCGCAAGGCGCTCGCCACCCTGCTGCGGGACCACCCACCGGGCGAGACCCCGACGGCGGCGTTCCTCGGCGCCCGCTTCGACGCTGGCCTGGCCTGGGTGTCGTTCCCGCCGGGTCGGGGCGGCATGGGGCTCAGCCCCGGGTTGCAGACGGTGGTCGAGGCCGAGCTGCGGCGGGCCGGGGCACCGAACGAGGCGGACCGCAACGTCATCGGCTACGGCATGGCCGCACCGACCATCCTCGCCCACGGCACCGAGGCACAACAGGACCGGTTCCTGCGACCCCTGTTCACCGGCGAGGAGATCTGGTGCCAGCTCTTCAGCGAGCCCGGGGCCGGCTCCGACGTCGCCGGCCTGAGCACCCGGGCCGTGCGCGACGGAGACGAGTGGGTCGTGAACGGCCAGAAGGTGTGGACGACGCTGGCCCACACCGCGCGCTGGGGTCTGCTCGTGGCCCGCACCGACCCCGACGTCCCCAAGCACCGGGGGCTCACCTACTTCGTCGTCGACATGCACGGGCCGGGCGTCGAGGTCCGGCCGCTGCGCCAGATCACCGGCGAGGCCGAGTTCAACGAGGTCTTCTTCTCCGACGTGCGCATTCCCGACACCGACCGCCTCGACGCCGTCGGGGCCGGATGGCGGGTGGCCACCACCACACTCATGAACGAGCGCGTGGCCATCGGGGGTGGCGTCCCGGCCCGCAGCTCCGGCGTGATCCAGGAGGCGATGCGCGTCTGGGGCGAGACGCCACCGCACACCGACGCCCAGCGCGAGCGGCTCATGCGTCTGTGGGTCGAGGCCGAGGTCGCCCGTCTCACCAACATGCGGGCCCGTGCCATGCGCCGCGCCGGCACCCCCGGGCCCGAGGGATCGGTGGCCAAACTCAAGGGGGCCGAGCTCAACAAGCGCGTCTACGAGTTGTGCGTCGACTTGATGGGGATGCAGGGCACGCTCTTCCCCACCCACTACGAGATGCGTCGCCCCGACCGGGCGTCGTTCTCGGGCGGCGCCGACGTGCGCCACAACTTCCTGCGCTCGCGGGCCAACTCCATCGAGGGGGGTACCTCCGAGATCATGCGCAACATCCTGGGCGAGCGCGTCCTCGGCCTCCCCGGCGAGCCCCGGGCCGACAAGGACCTGCCCTGGTCGCAGGTCCCCCGCAGCTGACCCCGCACTCCACTGCGACGCCGGCGGGAGCGCCGGCGGACTCGGTGCTGCGCTCGGGGCGAGCCGAGGACGCGCCGGGGCTGCTGGAGCTGTGGCGGGTGTCAGGGGCCGAGCCCACCTCGACCGACGACGTCGCCGCACTGCGCGCCCTCGTGGCACGCGACCCCGATGCACTGGTGGTGGCCGAGGCCGACGGGGCTGTGGTGGGCAGCATCGTGGCCGGTTTCGACGGCTGGCGGGCCAACCTCTACCGCCTGGTCGTCCATCCCCGGCTGCGGCGACGGGGGCTCGGGTCGGCCTTGGTGGCCGAGGCCGAACGCCGGGTGCGGCGCGTCGGGGCTCGGCGGGTGAGCGCCCTGGTGGTCGTCGACCAAACCCACGCCGTCGCCTTCTGGGAAGCAGCCGGCTATGCCCGCGACCCCCACCTGGGCCGACACGTGAAGGCCCTCGCCGACCCCGCCCCGCCCCCGGGCTGAGCTTCGGCCGGCGGTGCCCCCACAGGCCCCCCGTACACTGAGCGCCATGTGCGGACGGGTCGACATCCACACCCCGCCGTCACAGCTCGCCCGCCTTCTCGACGTGCAGTTGGCGGCGGGGGTCGACCCCGACGGCCGCCCCAGCTGGAACGTGCCCCCCGCCCGGGGGGTGCCGGCCATCACCGAGCGCCACACCCGGCCCGGAGCGGGGGACGAGGGATCGGACCACCACCGCGTCATGGACGTCCTGCGCTGGGGCCTCGTTCCCCACTGGGCCAAGGACCCCCGCACCGGCTACAAGATGATCAACGCCAAGGCCGAGACGGTCGCCACCAAGCCCGCCTACCGGTCGGCGTTCGCCAACCACCGGTGCCTGGTGGTGGTGGACGGGTTCTTCGAGTGGCAGCTCCCCGACCCGGCCAGTCCCAAGGTCAAGGTGCCGTTCTACTTCCGCCGGGCCGACGGCCAGCCCGTCACCTTCGCCGGCCTGTACGAGACGTGGTGGGACAAGTCCCGCTCCAAGGAGCCCGACCCCGAGACGATGCTGCGGACCTGCACCATCATCACCACCAACGCCGGAGCCGACATGGTCGACGTCCACGACCGGATGCCCGTGATCATCGAGCGAGCCGACTTCGATGCGTGGCTCGATCCCGACCAGCACGACCCCGAGGTGCTGTCCAAGCTGCTGCTGCCCGCCCGGAAGGGAACCCTGGTGCGCCATCCGGTCGACCGGGCGGTGAACAGCCCCCGCAACGACGGACCGATGATCATCCAGCAGGCCGGGCCCGACGGCGACGAATGAACCGCCCGCTCAGGCGTGGGCGCGCACGTGGAGGCGGACGACGGCGCCGGCGGGCGTGTTGCGCACCTGCACCAGGTCGCACACGTGGTTCATGAGCCACATCCCCCGACCGCTGGGATCCTCGGGCTTGGGGGCGATACGGCCGGCAAGGACGTCGTCGAAGCGCCCGGGATTGCTCACCTCGAACACGAGGGCGCCGTCGTCGACCCACGTCCGCAGGTCACCCCCACCCCCGCCGTGGCGGACGCTGTTGGCCGCCGCCTCGTGGACGGCCAGGGCGACGTCGTCGGCGCGCTCCCCGAGGCCGGCCTCGCAGGCGGTGCGCCGGACCCGGTGACGCAACTCCGTCAGGTCGCTCCGGCCGAAACGCTCCACGGCCACCGGAGGCGTCGGCTCGGGGAGCGGTGAGCGGAACAGGACGTCGGGGGTGGGACAGGCGCGGTAGTCGGCGCTCGGGGTGGAGCACGACGCACCGAAGCGCACGAACGCGTGGCTGCGACGAGCCTCCTCGAGCACGGGCCCGCTGAGGGTGGTGGTGTTGTAGGGGCAGACCAGGTGGAAGGGGGCGTCGGGCGCAAAGGCCACGTTGAGCAGGACCTCGTGGAGCTGGCACTCCACGAGCTCGGCCGGCGGGCGCCCCGCCGAGATCGCCTCACCGACCCCCCGCACCGGCCGGCCCCCGGCGCCGTGCTCGTCCACGAATCGTCTCCAGGCGGGGATGATGCGGGCCGGGTTGCCCCCGACGGTGGCCATGTCCGCCAGCACCAGGGGAGCCCCCTGCGCTCGGCTGTCCCCCCGGAGCTCGGCCCGCAGGGCGTCGAGCTTGGGCGCCTCGAGCACGACCATGGTGGGCTCCCCCGTCGCCATCCCGTGGCGCACGAACGCGGCCACAGCAGCGAGGAAGTCCCGCCCGTCCTCGTAGAACAACGCCTCGTGCCGGTAACGGGCCGCGCCCTTCACCGCACTCGCCGTGGCCGTCATTGCGGGTGGCCTCCACCGTGCCGATCACCCGGGGCGACCCAAATGCTACCCGGCCGACCTTGCGCTCACACTGGATGCTTGCATCCCGGGCGAAACCATCGGCAGTGACCCCGTCAGCGCCGGTCACGCGGCGCGTTGCGCCGGCGCTCCGGCATCGGAGAGCGGAGTCCGGCGGGCGCCTCATCGCCCACGCCGGGGTCGCGGCTGTCAGGGCCTTGCCCATACCGCGACCCGGCGTGGCGATGGTGGTCTCCACCCAAGTGACGGGTCCGCAGTGGGGGCTCACCGAGGGCCGGCACGTGAGTGGCACCGTCCGCCTTGACGGCACGCCCATTATCGGTCGCCCACCGCCCGGATGGAACCAGGGAACCACGCAGCACCCGACACGTGAATTCACCTGACGACCTAGGCCGTCCGAGGCGTAGGATCTGAGTCGCCACGCCCGCGGTCACCGTTCTCGCGCAACCGCACCGGCGAGGGGAAGCGCCTCCGAGACCGTCGAGGGCCGAGACCCGATCCATGAGTGTCGACACCGACTTCGACATCTCCACCACATGGGACGCGGCGGTGCCGGTCGTGGCCCTGAGCGGTGAGGCGGACGTCCTCACCGCGCCTCAGATCCGGGACGCCCTCTTCGCCGTGGTGGCGCGACAGGCGAACGTCGTCGTCGACATGTCCGGGCTGACGTTCATCGACTCCAGCGCGTTGGGCGTGCTCGTCGTGGCCCGCAAGCGCTTCGCCGGCGCCGGAGGGGGGATCCGGTTGCACGGGCTGCGACCGCAGGTGCGCCGGGTGTTCGACATCACCGGGCTGAGCGACGCCTTCCCGATCCTCGACGACGCCGCCGGGGCGGCACCGGGCGGCACCTGAGCGAGGTCTTCCCGTGGCCGGCGCCCACGCCCCGGCGACCGACCCGGTCGGTGCCTGAGGGCCGGGACCCGCCACGGGGAGCCGCCGGGCCTTTCCCGGCCCCGGGCGCGGGCGTAGGGTTCGCGCCAGGCCCGTTGGACCATCGAGGGACGGGGGTGCCATGGCGGATCGTCACCTGGCGGAGGCCGGTTCCCGGTCGGCGGTGCCCTACGTCGAGCTGTGGCTCGACGACGACGCGGTCATCGAGGATCCCACGTTCGAGGAGGCCGGGATCGCGCCGACCGCACCGCGAGGCGTTCGGCCGCCTTGGAGCGGTGGGTCGGCAGGCGGGACATCGGGTGGCCGGCGACGCCGGTCGTCGCGGGGCCGGTTGGCGCTCCTGGGGCTGGTGGCCGCCGCCGCCGTGGCGGTGCCCCTCGCCGTCGCCCTGTCGCCGGGCGCACCCGGGAGCCGCTCCTCGTCGGGCACGGCCAAGCACCGGGTCATCGCCGCGCTCAACGCCACCATCGACTCGGGCAGCTTCGACATGCGCTACTCGCAGACCCCTCCTACCGGCCCGCCATCGGGGGGCGGCAGTGCGGGACTCTCGATCTCGGGCCAGGGCGTCATCGACACCGACCCGTTCGCCATGGTGGCCGACGCCCAGGGGCCTGACGTCACGATCCGAGCCGACGGCACCGACGTCTGGGAGATGGGGGGCGGCGACGACGGTCTCGCCCCCGGCTCCACGACCGGCGGGCCGGGCTCACCCCTCGACGGATTCGCCGGGCTGGTCGAGGGAACCTTGGGCCAGCGTCAGGGTGCCGTGAGCATGATGGAGCTCTCCAGCCCGACCGGGTATCTCGAGATCGACCAGAACGCCATCACCGCCGCCGACGAGATCGGCACCGGGGATGTCGACGGCACGGCTGTCACCGTGTACCAGGTGACACTCGACCCAGCCGAGCAGGCCGTCGTGCCCGGCGCGACGGCCGAGGAGACCAGCGCCATCCAGTCGGCCCTGGCCCTCCTCGCCCAGCAGGGCTACACCGGCACGACCGTGCAGATCTCCATCGACGCCGCCGGGTTCGTCCGCCGCACGGTGTCGACCGCCAACTTCTCCGACGGGGTGACCCAGACCACGGACGTGACCTTCTGGAACTTCGGGTGCGCCGGGCAGGTCCTCATGCCCGGCCAGAGCGGGTCCGGCACCGCTCCCGCGGGGTGCACCTCACCCGACCCGTCGGCCGCCGGCCCGGCGAGTGGCACGGGCAACGGCGGATCCGGCAGCACCGGAGCCGGCAGCACCGGAGCCGGTAACACCGGGATCGGTGCCAGCACGAGTGGGAGCGGGGCGGGCGGCGTCGGCACCGGCAACACCGAGACCACCGGCACCTGAGAGGGCCGGGGAGCTGCATCCGCTGCCGGCCCGCCCCATGAAGGAGGCAACCCGATGAGGACGTCCCAATTGCTCGTCGACGCGTTCGGTCGCGTCCGGGAGGCGGTGGCCGACGTCCTGACTGGCCTCGAGCCCGACGAGCTCACCGAGCGCCTCGACGGCGAGGCGAACTCGATCGCCTGGCTGATCTGGCATCTCACCCGGGTCCAGGACGACCACGTCGCCGCCGTTGCCGGTGCCGAGGAGGCGTGGACGGCCGGCGGGTGGTCGGCGCGCTTCGCTCTGCCCTTGGAGGAGGGCGACATCGGCTACGGCCACAGCCCGGAGCAGGTCGCCGTTGTGGCTGCCGATGCCGACCTGCTGCTCGAGTACCACGAGGCCGTGCACCGGGCGACGGTGCGGTTCGTCTCCACTGTCACCGACGCCGATCTCGACCGGATCGTGGACGAGCGATGGGACCCACCTGTCACCCTTGGCGTGCGCCTCGTGAGCGTGATCGCCGACGACCTGCAGCACGCCGGACAG
>Ga0187784_10005700_pt1 | contig 10057 bp, 6 predicted proteins | sample 1015_SJ02_MP15_2_FD_132964 | JGI IMG/M metagenome (GOLD analysis project Ga0187784, IMG submission 132964) | Tropical peat soil microbial communities from peatlands in Department of Meta, Colombia - 1015_SJ02_MP15_20_MG | ecosystem: Environmental > Terrestrial > Soil > Wetlands > Peat | place... | reverse complement strand
AGGCGCGCCATGATTCTGTACACGAGCGGCACCTCGAATCGACCCAAGGGCGTGGTCACCACTCATGCCAACATCACGGCACAAATCGAGAGCCTGGTTGAGGCCTGGGAGTGGTCGGCCGACGATCGCATCCTACTGTGTTTGCCGCTGCACCACGTGCACGGAATCATTAACGTCGTTTCTTGCGCACTTTGGTCCGGAGCAACCTGCCGGATGCTGCCGCGCTTCGACGCCGATGCAGTGTGGGACTGCATCGCCAGCGCCAGCCTGACTCTTTTTATGGCAGTGCCGACAATTTACACGAAACTCATTGCCACGTGGGATCGAGCTTCCGCTGAACGCCGCAGGGTTCTGAGCAGCGGGTGCGCCGGGATGCGCTTGATGGTGTCAGGCTCTGCTCCACTGCCGGTGAGTACTCTTCTGCGATGGAAGGAAATCACCGGCCATACTTTGCTGGAGCGTTACGGAATGACCGAGATTGGTATGGCGCTGTCGAACCCGTTGCATGGCGACCGTGTACCCGGGAGCGTTGGCACGCCCTTGCCGGGTGTCGAGGTTCAACTAGTCGGAGAGGACGACAAGCCGGTTTCTCCGGGAACAGCAGGAGAGATCGAAGTGCGCGGTCCGGGTGTGTTTAGGGAATACTGGGGCCAGCCCGAGGCTGCCTGCGATGCCTTCCGCGCCGGGTGGTTTCGTACTGGCGACACGGCAGTCGTAGAAAATGGGGTCTACCGTATTCTTGGCCGAACCAGCATTGACCTGTTGAAAACAGGAGGCCACAAGGTATCGGCACTAGAGATCGAGGAAGTTCTCCGCGAACATCCCGCAGTTGCCGAGTGTGCCGTAGTGGGCGTGCCTGATGCAGAATGGGGGGAACGGGTCGCGGCCGCAGTGGTCCTGAAGGAAGGACAGGCTCTCGATCTGCCGTCGCTCCGCACCTGGGCCCTGAAGTTGCTGGCGGCGCATAAAGTCCCTTCGCGGCTTCTCGTGTTGGATTCCCTCCCGCGTAACGCGGTGGGAAAGGTTTTGAAGTCGTCGGTGCTAGGGCTGTTTAAGGCGGGCGGCGATTGAGACTCCATCTTATCCTCGTCTCATCTGGGTCTTTTTTTTACGCCGTGCTTTGTCAGCGTTTCAGTTGAGCCGGACCGATTAGCCGCGCCCCTAATCCACGCCTCCGTCGAGATTCACCAGGCCGATACTCGCCGTTTTGCCGGTGCTCGGCATCTTCCTTTTCTTTCGTGCTCTACATCGTCAAACACATTGCCCCGCATCAATCCGGTTTACTCCGCCTTCGGCATGATCCGCACACCACGGTGTTGAGTGCGTCTTCGGCTTTGGGGGCCGGCATCTTCAATTTGTCAGTTATCTGCGCTCCAGACTCCGAACTGAGCGTGATTCCTGGCAAATGAGACAAAACCCTTCTGTGCCACCTCCCGACATCTGGCCTTTGGTATGCTCGTAGACTGCTTCCTATACTCTGGGGGTCCCATGCGCAGGAAATCGTTGGTCTTCTTTCTTCCTCTACTGCTGGCCATTCTTGGTACGGCAGCTTCCAACACCAATCATTTCGATGGCAAGAGCTGGTGGGGACATGTGAAGGTACTGGCCGACGACAATCTGGAAGGCCGAGAGACGGGCAGCGAAGGGTTGCGCAAAGCGGAAGAGTACATCGTCGAGCAGGCAAAGAGCGATGGTTTGCAAGCGGCGGGGAGCAAGGACTCAGGAGGGACTTCGTTTTACCAATCTATAAAATTCGAATCGCGCCAGATCGTGGAGCAGAATTCGAGCCTTGCGCTCGTTCGCAACGGGAAAGACGTGCCGTTGATTTTGGGCCAAGACGCGTTGTTTAGCACGCGCGTCGACCTCGCGTCCGAAACGGCGGCGCCGTTGGTATTTGTGGGATATGGACTGACCGTCCCAGAGAAAAATTACGACGATCTGGCCGGACTGGATTTGAAGGACAAAGTAGTAGTCTTGGTGAGCGGATCTCCGGCCGATATGCCACCGCCGCTCGCCTCTCACTATCAGTCAAGTGCGGAGCGCTGGAAAGCACTGCGCAAGGCGGGAGCGATCGGCGTCATTGCTCTACCAAATCCCGCTGCCATGGACATCCCGTGGTCGCGCATGGCCTTGAGCCGCACCCGGCCAAGCATGGGCCTGGCCGACCCGCAGTTCAACGAAACTGCAGGTGAGAAGCTCGTGGTGGTCTTCAATCCGGCGAAGGCGGACATGTTATTTGCAGGCTCGGCACACACATTCCAGGAGATCGCAGATCTGGCGAAAGATCGAAAGCCATTGCCGCGGTTTCCGCTTGCGGTGTCGGTCAAAGCCAAAGCAGCAGTCGAGAAGAAAGAAGTTGAATCGGCCAACGTGATTGCCAAGTGGCAGGGAAGCGATCCGAAACTCGCGCGGGAGTATGTCGTGCTTTCGGCACACGTCGATCATCTGGGAATCGGCGAGCCGATCAATGGTGACACTATTTACAACGGCGCTATGGACAACGCTTCCGGCAGCGCCCTCTTGCTGGATATCGCAAGTTCGCTCAAAACTTGGCCGGGGAGTTTCAAAAGGTCGCTGCTATTTGTGTGGGTGACAGGGGAAGAAAAGGGTCTGCTGGGGTCAAGGTACTTTACCGCCAATCCCACCGTGGATCCGAAATCCATGGTCGCCAATATTAATGTTGACATGTTTCTGCCGATTGTTCCGCTGAAACTGCTCACGGTTTACGGAATGGCGGAATCCGATTTGGGCGATATGGCACGGCAAGTGGCAGAATCTCAGGGCGTGGGGGTGCAACTCGATCCGGAACCCCTGCGAAATATTTTCATTCGCAGCGATCAGTACAATTTTGTGCGGCGCGGCATACCCGCGTTAGCGATGGGCGTAGCGCCAACCACACCGGAAGAGAAACAATTGTTTAAAGACTGGCTGACGCAACGCTATCATGCGCCTTCCGATGATCTGAGCCAGCCGGTAGATCTTGCGGCAGCGGGTAAATATGAAGACATTGTCCGGGAGCTGCTGATGAAAATTGCGGATGCCCCGCAGCGACCGCAGTGGAAGACGGACAGTTTTTTCCGGAGGTATGCAGCGAGGGCGGGAGAGTGAAGGCCGGGCGGGGCTTCGTGCGTGCTCATCTGATGTGCCGTCAGAATTTTGGGATAGATTCGACATCGCCGCCGCTCGGGCTTTCCGCTCGAAGCCGCGCAGGCGTTCGAGAGCGTGACCGGGTTCGATTGCTGCAGTCAAGTTAACGTTGATGAACCCGATTTGGCACCAGCACTCTGGCACTAACTTCTATTTCGGAGAGTCGGGGGTTCGTAAAACAGTCCCGAGTGGTCCAGCCTGGATCCGCTCAGTCCCGTGTCTCAAGAGGATGGAGGGTGAAGGTCCTACAGAATGGAAAGATGGCTGCAATCATCGAATTCCATCCCCGGCTGTTGCTAGGATGGGTTTCTTCTTCGAAAGTTCGAGTGCGAAGCGTCCACCCTGCAGAGTATCCGTGTCTGTTGCAGCATCGGGCTCGCTCCAAAGCCCTCCGACATCGACTCCATTACTCTTGGGCTTTTCGACCATCTTCTGGGGCGTCCTTTGTCGCTTATCGATGTACGCTTTGATAACCTGTGTCGCCAGTCGTGCTGCCAGTTTTCCATGCTCACCACCTTGGAATAAGGCACACACAACGATGTCGGGATTGCGACGTGGAGTGAAGCCGACAAACCATCCATTCTGCGCGAATTCTTCACTGTTTTTGGCCTTCGCGCGCAGAGCCAGCGAGACTACCTGCGCCGAACCGGTCTTGCCTGCAATGTCCATACCTTGTATGTGTGCCGATGGAGCTGTGCCCTCCGGCAACAGCACGCGCGACATGGCGTCGGTGATGTAGTTCCACCCTTCGGGATTAATGGGTATGGTCTTCACTTCGGTGTAACGCGCAGCCTCGACCAACCCCGGCGGCATCTCGGAGGGGTTGATGACGTGCGGCACAACCATCTTCCCGCCCATCGAGATTGCGGAAATCGCGCGCAGCAATTGCACTGGCGTTACCGCAACTGCCCCTTGGCCGATGCCAACAGAGATGGTTTCCCCAGCAAACCACTTCTGCTTGAAATTCCGCACCTTCCACTCCTCTGACGGCACTACGCCGCTGACTTCGTTGGGTAGATCGATACCGGTTTTCTCCCCCAGGCCCAGCATCGTCGCGTATTTCGCGATTCGTCCAATCCCAAGCCGATCAGCGAGGGTGTAGAAGAAAACGTCGCAAGACTGGTAGATCGCCTTTTCGAGGTCTACGTCACCATGAACCCTGTGCTCGAAGAAGACCCAACACTTGTAATTCCTGCCGTAAAAGTCAGCGCTGCCATTGCAGTGCACGCGCATATTCTGCGCGACCCCTTCTTGCCATCCGGCCACGGACATGATGATTTTGAACGTCGAACCAGGTGCTAGCTGCGCCTGGATGGCCTTATTGAGCAGCGGCTTCTCTGGATCGTTGACGAGCCTGTTCCATTGGTCCCGGGAAACCCGAACCGCGAAGTCGTTCGGATCAAACGTCGGTCCGCTGACCATGGCGAGAATCTCGCCCGTGTGCGGATCCATTGCCATGATCGCTCCGTTCTTTCCCTCTAACGCTTCTTCAGCAGCGATCTGCAGGTCGACGTCGATGGTCAGCTTGAGCGGCTTGCCGGGGATGGCCTCGGTTTCACCGAGTCTCCCGACTTCTCGGCCATGACTGTCGACCAACGCCTGCCGCGAACCGTTCTTGCCCATCAACAGCGAGTTATATTGTCGCTCAACCCCCGAAATACCGACGACGTCGCCCGGGTTGTAGAGCTCAAATTGGGGCTGATTGAGCATGTCTTCGGTGACTTCCCCGACGTAGCCAATCAGGTGCGCCATAAATCCCTTTCTCGGGTACAGGCGACGGTGCGTCATGATCGTGTCGAGTTCGGGCAGTTCGTTGCGATGTGCCTCGATGAACTGCAGCTCATCGGGAGTGATGTCTTCTTTGAGGAAGATCGGCTGGTACTGCGGCATTGAAGCAAAACGGCGAATACGCGTGCGAACTTCCTCGGGATCCAAATGCAGACCTTGCGCGATCAGGCTGGCATCAGCGCTGAGATCTCGCGACGAATCGCGTAGTAGCAGTGCGGAAAAGGAAGGATAGTTGTCGACTATGACTCGACCTTCACGATCGAGTATTCTTCCCCGTGGCGCGAGCATGGGGACGTTGCGAATGCGGTTTTTTTCTGCGGCCAGCGAGTAAAAATCGCTCTGCATGATCTGCAGGCGCCACAATCCGTAGGCCAAAACCAGGAAGACGCCGAGGATAATGTACTGCGCCGCCGTCAGGCGGATAGGAGATATTTTTTCATCGCGATCATACATAGGGTCTGGCTACTCGCTGCGCATAGGGCGATCGACATTCGCTCTCACGGCATAGCAATTCCGAATGAAATTTGGTGGAGATCGAAGATCATTGTAACGGCCGGGGGACCTTTGCGCTCATGAGCGGAATGACGAAAGTCACCATGCGTAGAGCGCCAGGCTTAGGGCGATATCGCTAGATCGCGTCCTGCGGGGCCTGCATGGTCAGAGCGGCTTCAAGGCCTTGTGCCGGACTGCGGCTATCACAAATAACGCGATTGCCGGAGACTGGCACGCGCAAGTTCCAACATCAATGCACACCAGCCGTCCGCAACTTTCTTACAGGATAATTAGGTGCGAGACAGTACATTGATAAGGTATTCAGAGGCTACAAGCTCAGAGCAGCCACGCTTTAGATCAGAGAGCAACAATGACCTTGGACGAATTTCGCCAATCTGTTACCGCCACTGAACCGCCAGCCGGTCTTACGTGCGCCCTCACCGGATTGTGGTGGGACGCCAAAGGCGATTGGGAAAGAGCGCACGAATCCGCCCAGCAGGACAACGGCAACGATGGCTCGTGGGTTCACGCCTACCTGCATCGGAAAGAAGGCGATCAGGACAACGCAGCATATTGGTACAGTCGCGCAGGCAAGCGCGTTAGTCGAGAGCCCTCCGATGCCGAGTGGCTCAGCATCGCGAGAGAACTGCTGGGCTAGAAGACTCTCTTGCCCGGCACTTGGAATGCTGCGAAGTCGCAACTCACGGCCCAGGAGCCTTCCCCTTCCCAAGCGAAGGAGTAGCTTCGCCCGCTTGCAATTGCTGGCGCAGGACCTAGACCGCGCGCTAAAAGCCGAAGCCAAAAATATTTCACCTGACGAATTGGCCAACTATTACGAGAAAAACAAGTCTTATTTCGAGCAGGCGATCGTAGCCCGCGTTTTCATTCTCCACTCCAGCCGGCTCGCACCTGCAGCAAACGGCGAAGCCCAGAAGAAGGCCGCGGCCAACGCGATGACCAAACTTGCGGCCGATCTTCAGGCTCGTGCTATCCAGGGTGAAGATGTGGATTAAGTTGCAAATCGAAGTCTACTTCCAGGCGGGAATCGGTCGTGTCAGGGCAGACACGAAATTGGAGAAAGTGCGGCGCGACGCGCTGCCTCCACAACGTGATTCGGTCCTGGACCTGAAACCGGGAGACGTCTCGAAAGTATTCTCCGATCCCGAAGGCCCGCACTCTATTTAGAGAATGATGGCCAAAGAAACATGACGCTAGAAGAGCAAAACCCGAGATTCGCAGCGCGTTGCGCGCCTGCACGAACAGCCGCCCTGCAAAGATGCTCACGTTGTTGTCAGAAAGATTATCCTGCACCTGGGCTAACGGATGATAAATGGTAAGTGCCGAAGGAGGTCGTCCACCGGCGACTCGCGGAGTTCTGGAGTTGCGTTGAGATAGGATTTAGACGATAATAATCGCCCAATTCGCAGAATGACTCGGACTTAGTCAGTGGTTTCCAGCCTAATCCTTTGTGCATAGTTTAGGCTGCTACTCGATGGTAGCGATTCAATAAGAAACGACGGTGAACCGTCGTTCTGCTTCTGCTCAACTGCCACTCTCGCGTCGAGCCTGGAAGTTCGACAGGAAGATAAGAAACACGGAAGTCATCTAATTTCGCCATCCTCAATCGGTCGGGCCCCAGCACTCGCGAACTGACATTCTCAAATTGGAAACGGAATAATTATGGCAACTATCAGCAGCGATATTCGCCACTAGGAGGTGACTTGTGCCCGGACCTGCTAGCAGCGCGAATTCTTTCAGCGCACGTGCTGTTGAAGGTAGCCCCACCGACTGGTCCACGTTATACTCGCAGTACCTTGCGCGATCAGCCGCTCAATCCGCGAAAACCCTCAAACTGTACCAGGAGACCATGGAATGCGTCGCCCTGGGCAAGCTGTCTCCAACCGTCTTTCAGGAACACCTTCCGCGCTTTGCGCAGGCTCGCGGCACTGAGTACGTAACTAAACTCAGCGAGCTTGGGGCTCGGTTTCTGAGCGGCTTGGTGCGGATCAATGCCAAGAACATCGACCTGCAGGCAATGGGTCAATCGACCGGCGTTTCGGAACCTGATATACCACTGCCCCGGTTCGAGCCTTCAAACCCAGCACAATGGTTCCAGCAACTCGCGGAATATGCCGGCCAGTTGAACGCAAGGGCGCTCAAGGCGTACAGGGCGCAGCTTGATCAGGTACGTGTCGGACAGGCCACGCCCAGCGAGATTCAGCAAGCTACATCAGACTACCTTGCAAACCAGCTCCCGCTCTACCTTCAACAGGCGGGGCAACTATATCTCGATTTACTCGACGGCATAAACGAAATCCGCGCCCGCTATGAAGAGGATTATTTCCTCAGCATTCTTGCCACCGCCGGCGAGCCTGAGACGGAACCTCCTGTTGTCCTCAACCTGACCGGGCCGCAGGGGGGCACGGTCTCTGCTTCTCTGACGATCGCCAATACTACGTCCCAGCGGACCACCATTCGGTGCGCCGCGACGGACGTTCGCCGTGCCGACGGTCAGGGTCCTGCATTTGCGGCAAAGATTGCGTTCGTTCCCGAGAGACTCGATCTCGAATCGGGCGAGGAGGGGGCTCTGCAGTTGACGCTTCAGCTCGACGGAAGCGATTACGACGCAGATACGCTGCACGTTGGTAGCCTGCATCTCACCGGCGAAGGCAATCTCCATGTCGAGGTCAAGCTGCGTATCACCGCGGCAACGACGTTGGCCGACAGCGAAAGGTCTGGGAGGCCGCAGTGATCCGCGGCGTCCGCGCTCCTGCAGCCGGCCCGAGAGTTAGGCCGGGTCGGCGAGCCGCGCCGGTTGCGATTATAGGAATGCGAGGCCGTTTTCCCGGCGCCAACGATCTCGAACAATACTGGAAGAACGTCGCTGCGGCCGTGGAATCGATAACCATACTGACCCCGGAAGAAATGAGTGCCGCCGGCGTGCCGGAGCACATCTCCAGGTTGCCGGGCTACGTGAATGCAGCTCCCGTGCTCGATGGCATCGACCAATTCGATGCTCAGTTCTTCGGATTTTCCGCGCGCGATGCATCCCTTACCGACCCGCAGCACCGCCTGTTCTTGGAGACGGCTTGGGAGGCGCTTGAGGACGCCGGTTACGATCCGGCCAAATATCCGGGTGCGATTGGCGTTTTCGGCGGGTCCGAACTCAGCACTTACCTGTATCAGCTCTACCGCAATCTCGAATCCCTGAAATACATCGATGGCATGCAGTTGATGGTCACAAATGACAAGGATCATCTCTGCACCCAGGTGTCTTACCGGCTCAACCTCCGCGGCCCCAGCGTCACAGTCCAGACAACCTGTTCCACCTCGCTAGTGGCGGTTTCCCTGGCCTGCGAGAGTCTAGAGCATGGATGCTGCGATATGGCTCTCGCGGGCGGTGTGACGGTACGGGTTCCGCAACGCGCCGGGTACTTCTACACACCAGGGTCAATTTTGTCTCCGGACGGGCACTGCCGACCGTTTGACGCCAATGCCCAGGGCACGATCGTGGGGAGCGGAGTTGGCCTGGTGGTGCTGAAGCGTCTCGCCGACGCTTTGTCTGACGGAGACAATATTCGGGCCGTCATTCTCGGAGTGGGGGTTAATAATGATGGCAGCGACAAAGTCGGTTACACGGCCCCCAGCTTTCGAGGTCAGGCCGCCGCAATCCGCGCTGCGCATGACATGTCGGGGGTGTCCGCGGAGTCAATCGGCTATGTGGAAGCCCACGGTACCGGTACAATCCTTGGCGATCCGATCGAACTGTCGGCGCTGACCGAGGTCTTCCGAGCCAGCACCGATCGTCGGGGATATTGTGGCATCGGCTCGGTCAAATCCAATTTCGGACATCTTTCTTGCGCTGCCGGCGTTTCCGGATTGATCAAGGCTGTGCTGGCTCTGGAGCATGGAGCAATTCCGCCGACTGTGCATTACCACTCCCCAAATCCCGCCATCGACCTGGCTACGAGTCCTTTCTACGTCACGTCCAGACTGCGACCGTGGGAACGGAACGGTTCTCCACGTCGTGCAGGGGTTAGTTCCTTCGGGGTGGGTGGCACTAATGCTCATCTCGTGATCGAGGAATCGCCCGAGCGTCCAGCCCCTTCAGAGGAACGCCCTCATCAGCTTCTGGTCCTCGCTGCTCGCAGCCCGGCTGCGCTCGACGATGCCACCGTAAGGCTGGGGGCCCATCTGGACGCGCACCCCGAACTGAATCTCGCGGATGTTGCGTATACATTACACGTGGGTCGCCGTTTTTTTCCGTACCGGCGCATACTTGTGACCGGCCGCGACGAGGGGCGTCGGGCAGCCCATATTCTTCGGGATCCGAAGGCGCTCGCTCAAGTTGTCGCGAATTCAGACGCTTCAGTGATTTTCATGTTCCCGGGCCAGGGTTCGCAATACCCGGGGATGGCCGCAGGACTCTACCGCAGCGAACCCGTGGTGCGTCGCGTAATCGATCGCTGTACCCGAACGCTGAAACCAATTCTTGATGGCGATCTGCGGCGGTTGCTGTTTCCCGGGCCGCGGACGTGCAAAAATGCAGCTGAGGCTCTGAAGGACACCAAGTGGGCTCAGCCGGCGCTCTTCACCGTGGGCTATGCCCTGGCTGAGTTGTGGCGTTCCT
>Ga0187784_10005699_pt1 | contig 10057 bp, 8 predicted proteins | sample 1015_SJ02_MP15_2_FD_132964 | JGI IMG/M metagenome (GOLD analysis project Ga0187784, IMG submission 132964) | Tropical peat soil microbial communities from peatlands in Department of Meta, Colombia - 1015_SJ02_MP15_20_MG | ecosystem: Environmental > Terrestrial > Soil > Wetlands > Peat | place... | reverse complement strand
CTAGTGGTGCGATGATTGGCGCTAACGTTTCGTATGAGCTAAGGATTAGTTCCGAGTAGCCCGTCATTCGCCTACAATCGCGGCGAACCCCAACAGCACTTCAACCTTCCCACAAGCGGACTTCTGGCCCGGAATGCTCTTCGGATAGATCGCGATCCGACCAGTGAACCGGCAGCGACGACGCTCCGCGGCCGTAAACTCCGAGATCGGGTTTCTGGACTAGGACAACGTCATGGGAGGCGCCTGCGGGGGATGGCCCACTCGATGGCGTGATAACGAATACAGTCTGCAAACAATAATGCATGTTGGTTCGAATCAAAAGCTGCCTTGGCTCTGTGGCCGCGAGCCATCCTCAGCAAAATTGGGAACTGATGTATCATGCGACCCTGGATTTCTATGAAACTGGACCTTGGCACGATTAAGACACTCGTGGGGATTATGGTTGGCGCCATTACCGTCGGTGCGGCCATATGGAAAATTCTGCTGCCGCTTTTCCGAAGGATTCTCAAAGCGAGACTGGTATATGCCGCATGTATTGCGGAACTCTCGCAATACGCTCCTGGATTGCTCATTGAAACACCGCTTGACGCCGTTGTACCGATTCGCAGATTCCCAGGCTACTCCGACTGGAGCATCCAGGCTCCCAATGCCCCACCTCGGTCGCGCGAGGATCAGCGAAAGTTCTTTGAGGTTATTGCCACTGAACTCTCGGGACCTGTGTTGAAGGACGCGAATGATTGGGAGCGCACTGCCCCGACTGATCTCAGGCTCCTCGGGAGTACCAAGGCCCCAGAATTCAAGTTGTATGAGACATATCTTCGCCTGAGATGGCTGCTATTGAAGGAAGGCAAGCCTAGCTACGACCGTGTTGCGAAAGATGTCGGCCGGAAGTGCGCCGAAGCTTTAGAAAAGATAGAGTCGGCCATCAACCAGCAATTGGACCAGCTTCCCACGAGGGCGTTAATCATTCGGATCAAAAATCGTGGGTCTAAAGACGCTAAGGATCTCAACATTGAAATCACGTCCGGTGGAGCTATCTATGATGTAGTGATAAATGACTGGCAGCCCACGAAAATGGAGAAGACAACAACCAGATTAGCACTCGTTTACGAAACCCTTCGACCGGGGCAAATGGTAGAACTGAAAGTCTGGTACCGCTGGATAGCTGTTGAGTTCGGGAACAGGATGTTCAGCCAAGCTCGGTCCTTCCCGGGTCGAGAGGGAATACTGATCAATTACATCGGCGTCAGCAATGGCCGTGTGCTGCGCATGCCAAAACTGCTGTCCGACATTGACGCCTGGCGAAGTCTTGAGACGGAGGTTGGACCAGAAACTGGGTTTGGACGATTTTGATTTTACTCGCCTAGGATGTCGACATTATGTTCGGTTAGAAAACCCCACCCGTTCCTAACGCCCCGCGTGGAGATGAAGCAAGGCCAATGTTTGCGGAGGTTTCACCCGAACAATTCTGGACAGGTTTTCTAACACCGCTACTGTAGACGTGGGGTGGAACACATCCTTCGACCGGCTCGCCAAACCGGAGACAAAGTCGACGGGTCCCAGAAACGGGCTTCTGGGAAGTTAGGAATGACGCTTCCGGAAGGATGGTTCCTCATCTGGGGCCTGCACCTCCATCCGACGTGGCCTCTAATATTGGCCGCTCCAGGAAATTCCTCGGCAGCTTCCAAGCGATCGAGCCATTTTCTTCCGGAATGCGGATCGAGCCTTCCCTCAGCGCCTTCCCGATCCATTTGAGGAAGGTATCTTTATTTCCGCTCACCAGTACGGGCGAGCATCCCAGCCCCAGCAACGGCCGGATTGCCTTCCGTGCCTTGAGTTCCCTCATGAACCATGGCGCCCACGCGGGCGCCACTGGGAGACCAAATCGGCAGGCCACGCGGTAGAGCACAAAAACGGGATCGTCATCGCACAGAACCGTTCGCGCTCCCTCTCGATCCACTCCGGGCTTGGTCTTGGCAAGCTCTGACGAAATAGCCACCAAGTGGCGAACGGGCCGTTCTCGGTTCGAGGCTACTGCGCTGCCGCGAAAGCAATGCGCCTCGGGACCAAGAGACACCGCCATCGCCGGACGGCCCGGCAGATTAATCTGAAACACAGCTCCTTCGGTCACTCCTGCCCAAAGAGCCCCGACTTCGGAGTCTCCCCCGATCAGGGAGATCAGATGGGCGCTCACTTGACCGCGTTCATCTTTCGGTACTTCGACAACCGCCCGGTCAACGTGGACGCGAACGCGGGTCGTTGTGTCCTTCATGTGCTTTGTGAATTCGAGGGTTCCGAAGCGTTGGTGTGCGTTCTGCATTCCTGTCTCCTCTGGGAGATCTCTCGTGGCGCCAATCTCGGAATCGGACGCGAACGATGTAATTGGTCAGCCGGGGAATGTGAGGCCCACGCAGTTCGCACTAAGAAGTTCGCGCCTCTGGTCTGTGGAATGATCGATTGGGTTTCTTCGCCGCAGAAGTCTTGATGACAGCCACCGCGGATTCGTAGACTCTCCAATACCTGCGCGCCTCGTCGAGTTCCGAGGCTTGGACAACACCGCCGCATTCCACTCGCACCGCAGGATAGTTGCTCTCATGGAGAGCTTCGGAGTAGTGCCATTCCTGGCCATCTGAAACAATGAGGTGGTCTCCGAAGGTGCCGGGGCATGATCCGTTGCACACGATGAAGGGAATACCGGTAAGAGCTGTCAACTCATCGTAGTTTCCGTTGTTGGCTTCCTCCGCCGCCATCACCACCGCGCCTGGAATTTCGCCGTCGTCCGCCGACAGGGCCCGCGATTCTTGTACTCTGTAGCCCATCTTCTCGAAAACATCTTTGTCTCGCTCCGCACAAACAAGGGTTGAATAACACCGATCACCCATAGTGCACGTCCTTTCCCGTGGAGGATTTACTTCAGGCTGGCGATCTCCCCTGTGCTGAAGACCACCGTCAGTTCGTTCGAGAATCGCTCCTTCTCTCGAATGACTGTGGCGCCGTTCTCTTCCTCCTCGGACCTGTCAACGAGTTTGACCGACTGCCAATGCGCTATATGCCGCGCTTCTCCTTCCCCGAAGATCCCGTTGAGCATCCCGGCAGTACAGAGTAGGCCGACATGCCCGCCGTGCAAGGGGGTCAGTGGGCGCCCGCTGACATCTGACTGCGGGGCGAAGAGAATGGCAGAGGCTTGGCGATAAGCGGATGACTTCGGAAGGAGATCTTCAATTTGGTCCAAAGGAAGGCCACGGTACACCAGCCGCACCGCTGCACCGCGCGGAACAGCGTAGTGATGGTCGGGCTCCGAAAGAAGCGGCGAGAGTTTCCCAGGGTCTCTCGCCACGGCTTCATACCAGAGCCGCGCACGGGTTATCTCGCCATCCTGCACACGGTCTCTCTCTTGCCGGGTGAGGCGGACTCCGAACACCACGACTTGCTTGTATTTGACGCTTTCGGGTTCGGTAAACCGATAGATGTGGACATCCTTGAATTGGAACGACAGGACCTGGCTGCAGTCGCGGATGTAGTCCGAGGGAATGACCATCACCAGAATGCCCGCGCGCTTTAGCCAGCGATAGACATGCTCGAGGAACAGCCGCTCCATGCGCTGCGATCTTTGCTCGCCTACCTCGAAGTCGTACGGGGGGTTCAGATAGATCAAGGAGAACGATTCGACCGCGCACTGCACGTCAAAGCAGTTGCCGTGGATCACCTCGATCCCTATGTTCCGAGCCTGCTCGGCGCGGCCGGCGTCCAACTCAATGCCGTAGCGCAGGACCCGGTCGCCAGAAGCAATCTCAGAGAACGCTCTGCCATCGCCCACACAAGGATCGAGCGCGCAGCACTGTTTGTCCGGGAATGCCAAGAATCTCCGAATCCGCTCCGCCTCTGGAACTGGCAGAGGATAAAACCCAAGACGCGCTCGTCCAGCAAGACGCATGGCAACCTCCGAAAGGCGGGAATGTTGACGGGACAGAAGGCGGTCTCAAGATTCCTAGGCACTCCCCACATTACTCGGGGCTCTGACCGTATTCTTTGAGTTTGCGATAGAGGGTGGTTTTGCCTATTCCAAGCGTGCGCGCGGCAGCGATTTTGTCTCCGTTGCTCGCCTCCAGCGCTTTCAGAATGGCGCTGCGCTCCAGTGCCGCTAGAGACTGTGTTTCCGCCGGACAACCGCAGGAAGTGGTTTCCGGGACTGCTTCGTTCCGCAATACCGGTCCCGAGCCGAGAGCGATGCAGCGCACCACGAAGTTCTCGAGTTCCCGCACGTTTCCGGGCCAGCTGAAGGAGCTTACGAAACACCAAAACTCATCGGAGATCCCCTCAATTGGGCGCGCAGGATCAGCGTGTTTTGCAAGGAATGCCGCCACGAGCAGGGGTATGTCGGCTCCTCGGTCGCGGAGAGGGGGCATTTCGATTGGGATTACGTTGAGTCGGTAAAAGAGGTCGCTTCGAAACGCTCCCCTATCGACAGCGTCCCTCAAATCACGATGAGTGGCCGCGATGAACCGCACGTTGACTGCTCTAGCGAGCGTGGAACCGACCGGCCGGACCTCACGCTCTTGAATGACTCGCAGCAGCTTCGCCTGTAGCTCGATCGGCAGCTCACCGATTTCGTCCAAGAAACACGTGCCCGTGTCGGCGGCCTCGACCAGTCCCTTCTGAGCGACATCGGCACCCGTGAAAGCGCCGCGCAGATGCCCAAACAGTTCTGATTCGATCAGTGTTGGCGACAGGGATGAGCAGTCTACGACAACGAAGGGAGCGCGATGACGGGGGCCCCAGCTGTGAATACAACGAGCCACGAGTTCCTTCCCCGTACCTGTCTCGCCGTGAATCACCACGGGAAACGGGCCAGTGGTCGCCTTGCGGATCAGGTCGTGAATCGCCCGCATTGGCGCCGAAACGCCGATAAGACCTCCCGGACTAGCCGCGGACGCCAATTGGGATCTAAGCGCAGGGAGTTCTAGATTTTCCGGCTCGGGACTCCACGGATGATTAAGGGTCAGCACCCTGTGTCCCCAAGGGAAATCCTCTCCGAAACAGGCTTCTCTCGACATGCTGCACCGCCTTTTCCTAGGTTCTTGGTTCGCAAGAGGGATCTCTTGCCGAGGCAGAGTGCGCGCCGCTAGGAGGACAGCGGCAACGCTCCCAGTTATTTGGCAGGCTGCTCAATCGTTGCTACAGTCCACGGCCAACAATGAGCACTGCAGTTCAGGTCAAAGAAGGCACACTGTCGAATGTCGCCCTGCGGAAAGTCGTCAAGACAACTCCGGAAGGCACGAAGACCAAGTGCCTTTTTGCCGATGGCACTACCATTCTCGTGTCGAATTTCCTGGCCTCTTTCATTCGCCCTGGCGACGAATTGCGTTTCCCTCTGGACGTTCAGGCAGCCGATGTCGGCACACAAATCTACATTCGCAATACAACTTGTTACGAAAGAAGGCGGGATGCTCTCCAGGCCGAGATTGGCTACGCCACGCAGCCTAGAAAGGACAGGGCAGGGAATCTGTTCGTTTCCGCAGCGGTGGTCGGCGATAGCCTCGGGGTCTCCACTATCCACCTACGTTGCGAGGCGCTGAGGGATTACTTCTATGTTGGCAATCGCCGGCGCTCCTGGGACCGCCAGCCCTCGTTGTATGAACTCTTGCTCGTCGATCCCAGCGTGTCGCCGGCAGAACTGCGCCTCGCATTCAGATTGCGCAGCCTCGAACTCCGCGCAGGACAAACAACAACTGGCGATCTTCATGCGTTAGAGCGCGCCTTCAACACTCTTGCGCAACCAGAATGGCGCGCGTGCTACGATGCGCTTCAGAACGATCCCGCATCTCCTGCGCTCTTCCCCTATGGTGGGTTTGGTTCATTGCTTGTTGCCGGAGATCTCTCAAGAGACGGGAAGACTTTTTACGTGTCTCGCATCCTATCCTTTCGCCCTGAGCAAGACTTCAAGCAGCTCCAAGGGCCACTGCGAAAGGTCACGTTTCATAAGCATCACGCAATCTACCGGGATTCACGTCATCGGATCGAGGTTCTCTTCGACCAAGCGTCGTTGCCGCTGTCGTGGGACTCGAGTTGGAACCAGTGGAAACATTTGCTAGGCGCCAAGGTCGGAGTCAAGGCTCCCTTCATTCAGAGCGGTAAGTATCAAAACCGAGCGGGTGCATGGCACCTAGTGAAGTGGCAAACTGCGCTTCCAAGCCGCCTAGAAGTCGCGCTGCCGTCAAACATTGCCGAACAAGTCGCCGAAGCCCGAAGAACCCATCATCGGTTCGGTCAGTTTGCCGAGGCCCTCGATCGAATTCGAGCGCGCTTGGAATCTGTACCCATCGAGAGGGGTGAACTCCAAGCGCTCTGCTCTCGTTTGGGTATGCCGGGCGATTTCGACGTTGCTTTGATCACCTGGAAGCCCGACTATGATGCCTTCTTCTACAAGCAACTCTCGAAACGTTCCCGGTGTCTCTATCTCTTCCGGTCCGAGTACATCTTCGACCTTGAGAGAACAGTGGTCGTGGAGACACCCCAGCTCGGCCATGCCACCTACCTCTTTTCCAAGCCTGCTAGCACGTCCGAGTTCTTGGCACTCTACAGCAAGGTCGCCAGGGAAGACATTCTTCGAAACCGCGGCAACGTGGCTGAAAAGCTCGGCTTCCTGGGCCGTCTGATCCACGGTCACAAACCGGCAGCCTGGTTGAAGGATCTGAAAGCGCGCATCGGTGAGATCCCTGACTACGTAGAGGCTTCAGATTGAAGGATTCAGACGCTTCAGACCTTTGGTGAACTCTTTGTGAAAGAGCTCAGGGGTTAGCCATGAAACGCGGAACTGGCGAAAGGAAGTCAGACCGTGGAGACAATCATTCGGCTCCTCCAACGCCGGGTGGCACACAGGCGCAAATCTCAGCCGACCAATGAAATGCACGTTTGCAGCGCCAGCGGTCTGTCCGGCATCCCATTCACGAACGGAAATCCCGGCGGTTGACCCGATTTGACAGCATGCCCACAGCACCTAAGATTCGCACGTTGGATGTGCGCCTGGCCCCGTGATTAAGAGATCGTCTTCGAGGAATAGCCGCGTCAGCCGCCGCGAATCCCATGAGCCAATCCGCTGTCAAAGAGCCATTGAATGTCGCAGTGATGGAGTCGGAATGCCCGATGACAGTTAGGCAGGCGGCAAAATATCTTGGCGTCAGTCCCCAAACTGTATATCTTTGGGTCGAGCGAAAGCAGATTCCCCATCTCCGCGTTATGGGCCGAAACATCCGGTTTTTGAAATCGGATCTCGAGTCCTTTCGCGCGTCATTTCGACAGGAGATGGAGAATGCCTAGAAAACGAAATCACGATGGATGCGTGTATCGAAGAAAGGAGACGAAAATCTGGTGGATGCACTATCGCGACAGAAACGGAATTCGTCGAAGTGAATCCACCGGAACCGAAGATTGGCAGGAGGCCCAGAAGAAACTGCGCGAACGGCTCGATGCCAGGGATAACAACGTGCTGGAAGTCGTACGAAAAGGAGAATCCTTGAGCTTTGGGCGGTGGGCAGACTTCTTCTTGGATAATTATTCGAAGCCACCGTTACGGGCCGAGAAAACCCATCAGGTAAACAGGCGGGCCGTTAAGCATCTAAGATCGGCGTTTGGAGCAAGCCGACTCGTGGACATAACAGCGGATCGCGTGGAGCTTTACCTTCGCGATCGCCTCCATCAGCGAGTCCAAATCAGGTCAGCCCTTGGCATCAAGGACAGAGGCATGCTTCAACCGGCGACCGTACACCAGGAGTTTCGGGTCCTCCGGCGAATGTTGAACGTCGCCGTGCGGAAGAAATTCCTGCCAGCAAACCCGTGCGCGGGAGTCGAATTTCCCGTGCGCGTCAAGGGTCTGTTCCGCCCGCACTACGTCAGTTGGTCGGAACAGAAACGCATCGAACAACACGCGCCGCCTCACCTGCGGAATGTCGTTCGGATCATCACGGAGACCGGCCTTCGGGTCTATAAGGAACTTACGCCTATGAAGAAGGATCAAATAGACCTTCTCAACGCGGTTGTTTGGATTCCTGACTCCAAAACTCCGAATGGTATCGCCGAGGTCCCTCTGACCGCGCTTGCGGTGGAAGCGTTTCGAGACCAGATGAGAATTGCGGGTGAAGGCCCGTTTCTTTTTCCGAGTGACCTAAATCCTACGGGACATCAGAGAGTGCTGAAGACGGCTTGGAGTAAAACGCTCCGGCGAGCGAAGATTCCTTACTTTCGGATCTACGACCTGCGTTCCACGTACGCGACTCGGCTAAGCGCAGGCGGTGTAGCCGACGAGTGGGTGACACAGTTGCTGCGCCAGGGCGATTCCCAGGTCTTCAAGAGGTATTCTCAGATGAAGCTGCAAATGAAGCGGGAGGCTCTTGAGAAGTTGAATCGGCAAGCCAACGAAATGGCTCCGGAAGTAGGTTTGATTGCGGGTACAGCGATGGTGCAGTGACCGCGTTTTGGTACAGTTTGAGGTACAGTCGGGCCCAAAGGCGAAGTAGGGAATGGCAGCAACGTTGGAAAGTGCTTTAGAATCAATTCTGCACTTCATGTCGGGGCGTAGCGCAGCCTGGTAGCGCGCCTGCCTTGGGCGCAGGAGGTCTGGAGTTCAAATCTCCACGCCCCGACCAGTCATTCCAAAGTCGTTCATGTTACTTTCGCCGAAACGCTAGAACTTCGGATGATAGTTCGGATACTCCGGGCGCTGATATGTAGGCAGCGGATGATCCTTGAGAGATTGCATCAAGACCTCGACCGCTTTTTCAAGCTGCGGATCGTGGCCCTCGCGCACAAGTTTGGGGTCGAGGTCGATTTCGACATCGGGGTCGATGCCATGATTTTCGACTTCCCACTGTCCCTTCGTGCCGTAAATCGCCCAGCGCGGAGCGGTCACTTCGCCGCCATCCATTAGCTCCGGGTAGAGGCCGATGCCGACGAGGCCGCCCCACGTCCTCATGCCAACCAGTGGGCCGATTGCCGCTTTGCGAAAATACCAGGGCATCGCGTCGCCGCCTGAGCCGGCAAATTCGTTGATGATCATTGTCTTCGGGCCGTAGATCGCTTCCTGCGGCTCGGCGTAGGTTTCGCCTTCGCGCGTTTCGACGAAAGCTAGTATCGGGCGCCGCAGATAGTCGATGATGTAGTCCGCCAACTGGCCGCCGCCGTTGTAGCGCTCGTCCAGCACCGCGCCTTCTTTTCCAACCTGCGCGAAATAGTAGCGATTGAAGTTGGTGTAGCCGCCGCCCGCCGTGTCCGGCAGCCAGACGTAGGCCAGCTTGCCGCCACTCAGCTCGTCCACTTTGCGTCGATTTCCTTCAATCCATGCGAGATTGCGCAGCGCGTTTTCGCTTTCGACTGGGACGACGGTGACGTCGCGCGAGCCGCTGCCGTCCGGATTCGGCCCGACCTTCAGAACGGTCTGCTTGTCCGCGGTTTCCTCAAAGAAGCCATATACCTCGTCATTGCCGTGGAGATCGCGGCCGTTGACCGCGAGCAGGTATTCACCTTCCTTCACGTTGACGCCCGGCTGCGTGAGTGGCGCATGAAGCTGGGGGTTCCAATTCTCGCCGTTATAGATGCGCGAGAAGCGGTAGCGGCCATTCTCAACTGTGTAGTCGGCACCCAGCAGGCCCACTTTGACCTTTTTCGTTTCCGGCATCGTTCCGCCGCCTACGTACATGTGCTGGACGGTTATGTTGCCGAGCATATCGTCGAAAAGATAGCTGAGATCAGCGCGGCTGGTGATTCCCGCCAGAAAGGGCTCATACGCTTTTTCGGCCGCGCTCAAGTTGAGGCCATGAAAATTCGGGTCGTAGAAAAAGTCACGCTCGATGCGCCAAACTTCGTGGAACATCTGTTTCCACTCGGCGCGTGGATCGACGTAAACCTCCATCTCCGCCATCTTCAGCTGGCCATCGCCGGGCTTGACGACTTTGTCTGCGGCCGTGATGAACCAGTTTTCGCCCTGGTGGTAAAGCATTTTTTCGCCGTCGTCCGAGAGCGCAAAGTCGCGTAGGCCCTCGACAAGCCTTTCCGTTTTGCGGGT
>Ga0187784_10005698_pt1 | contig 10058 bp, 7 predicted proteins | sample 1015_SJ02_MP15_2_FD_132964 | JGI IMG/M metagenome (GOLD analysis project Ga0187784, IMG submission 132964) | Tropical peat soil microbial communities from peatlands in Department of Meta, Colombia - 1015_SJ02_MP15_20_MG | ecosystem: Environmental > Terrestrial > Soil > Wetlands > Peat | place... | reverse complement strand
GAGGACTTCTTACACCGTTTTTTATCAAACCCAGAGTTAGGATACAGAAACCTGTTGGCATAGTTATACCGTACCCATTCAGAGATACCCATGGTAGGGTACGAGAACTAGGAATCTGCGAGATTCAAGTCGAAGTAATTAACGAGAAGGGGCGAGCTCCAGCCACTGATATAGACCTGTCCGTAGCTGTGACGGACCCAAAGGACAGTAGCAACATAAGAGGCGTTGCAGGAGGCTACATTGCCCCAGACGGTAACCATAAACTAAGACGATTTCTTGACAACTCAACATTCAAATTGCTAACGGATGAATCGGATACGCTCTATCATGTTCAGGATGTCCTAACCGATAATCTTCTCTGTCTACGTACTTCTCTACCAAAAGGTGGAGGGGAAACGGCAATAGTCGGATACGCGGTCGAAGGTTTTGATCACGTAATTCTTGGTGAACATGTGCTTGAGTTTCCGCTAGACGACTACTCACTTGGTCTTGTTGTTAGTAACAACAGATACGGTGAGTTAGACGGAAAAGTCTTCAAAGTCAGTTGGCACAAGAATACTTGGAACGAACCGGTATTCGTTGAGCGCCACTCTATGCACTAGACTCTACTCTTAGCCTGAATTCCTAGCATGGTAAGTAGTCAGCGGTTTTGTACCAAAAGCTTGGACTAAGATTATGCCAAACCTGTGGCGCGTGAATCTGGGAGGTTTGACGTACTCTGCGGCAAAACAGACGATAAGTACCCACTACTGTTATCTGAACCCTTCCAACCAAGGTTTAAATGGTAGCATGGCAGTCGCCCTATGCAAACGGAAACCTTGCGGATACTGATGAGTTCTGCACAGCGAAACTAGAACGCAGTTGCCCCGATACGAGGACGCTTAGCTGTTCTGTTTTCTGAATCGGTTTACGTAGGAAATGAGAAACTAGAATGCAAAAATTCGAAGAACTCCCGATAGCGGGAGAAATAACTCAAAGCCTGAAGGATTGCGGATTTCGGGAGATGTTCCCAATTCAGGCAGCTGCGATTCTTCCACTGCTTCAGAGCAGAGATGTAATCGGGCAAGCTAAGACGGGCACAGGTAAGACTGCTGCCTTTGGAATACCTATGGTTCAAATGGTCGATAAAAGCAAGGACGTAGTTCAAGGATTAATCCTGGTTCCGACTAGGGAATTAGCGGTTCAAGTGGCTTCCGACCTGAACAAGTTCGGGAAATATCTGTCGGTCAAGACACTTGCGGTGTACGGTGGTCAACCGATTTACGGTCAGATGGAGGCGCTCCAGAGCGCGGTCCATATTGTAGTTGGAACACCCGGCAGGGTTATCGACCACCTTTCGCGAGGGACACTGCTCCTCGACCAAGTGACATTTGTCGTACTCGACGAAGCTGACCGAATGCTCGACATGGGTTTCAGAGAGGATATTGAATACATCCTCAGTCGAACGCCGTCGGACCGACAAACAGCCATGTTTTCGGCAACAATGCCGGATGAGATTCTCTCCCTAGCGGCCCAGAACATGTACAACCCTGAAAAGATCCTGGTGAGCAGGGACGAGATTGCAGTTGAAGAGATTGAACAATTGTACCGTCAAGTCGACCCGGAACGTAAATTCCAAGCGCTTTGCGATATTCTAAACAATCAATCCGTCAAACGTGCCTTAATCTTCTGTTCTACGAAGATAGGTACGGACAGACTCGGCTATAGGCTTCGACGGGTAAGGCGGGATGTAGCCGTGATTCACGGGGATCTAACTCAGCCGCAACGCGAGAGGGCGTTGGACAACTTCCGTGCGGGTAGAGTGAGGTTTCTTGTGGCGACGGATGTGGCTTCACGAGGGTTAGATATTGACGGTGTTACCCATGTTGTCAATTATGACGTCCCGAGCGACCCTCTACTCTACTTTCACAGGATCGGTCGAACTGGACGCGCAGGATCAAGCGGCATCGCCGTCACGCTAGTTTCCCGTCATGAAATGATGGACTTGAAGCGCATCCAGAGCATGAGTAACATCAAGATGCACGAGTTACCCGGCCAATGGGACCCAAGGCCGAATCGGGAAGCACGGGGCGATTTCCGGAGTGTCCGGTGGAACGAGACCGGTCGGTGGAAGCCAACGTTGAATAGACACACCGTAGATTTGCAGGCTTAAGGGTGGAAGATACGCCAAGGCAGATTCGCAACAGGAACGTCAGGTCAGAGATGAAGACTTTGGAATGCATACGTTGCCATAGATTGATCAGGCTTGATGAATACAAGTCCCATTTGGCGACTTGTGGCGTAGCACCGCAACCCACTCCTAGTGCTCCGACGCAAACCCCACCCCAACAAACCGAACCCTCATCGTGAGTATACAGCGTTCCCTTAGTTGATTTACTCGCCCCTAGATTTCTCGCAGCTATCGCTCTGGCCCGTTGCGCCGGAGGAACTGGATTGTGTTAGGGTGTCGGGAAACTGGTCGTTGGTATCTTCTTTTCTTTAAGCTCCGGGTGCTTCTGCACTATTGTTTCAAATCGTTTGTATGCCCCTGGCGGCACTTCATTTGGGTCTATTCTTATGTCGATGATTGAGGGTTTGCCGGAGCCGAAGGCGTTCTTCAAGGCGTCTTTTATTTCGGTAGGCCTCTCAACCACCTGTCCGTAAGCATGGCATGCCTCGGCGAATTTCAGAAAATCCATTACGTATGATTGAGTCACGATGTACCTTTCCGGTTCCCACATTCCATAGCCGAACTTTTGTCCTTGAATGATCATGCCTAGGTTTCCATCGTTGAGTATACACCAGACCACTGGGATATTGTAGGCTGAAGCAGTATTGACTTCTTTGCTGAGCATTGTGAAACTTGCGTTTCCTATCACATCTACTACTTTTCTGCCGGGCGCCCCAAGCTTGGCGCCTATAGAGGCCGGCAGACTGAATCCCATGGCCGTGTGTCCGCCATCAGCCATGAACCCCCTAGGCATGAGCGCTTGATAGTACCTCTCCACCCAAGCCAAGTTGTTCCCGCAGTCGGCAAAGACAATAGAATCTTTCTCAAGGAACTGCCGAATCTCTCTGACAGCTCTCTGCGGCTTTATCGGAACTGAGTCGGAGAAGCTTACCGCTTCCATGAAGTACTTCAGTTCACCCTTCAGCGACAACAACTCCTTCTGCCTCGCCGCCTTGCGCTCTTCAAGCTCTTTGACCTGGGCGGGCGGCAGTTTGGCGATGAGAGACTTTATCTCGACAATGATATCTTGCAGAACCGCCTTCGCGTCGCCGACTATACCCAGATCGAATTGGTAATTTTTACCGATCTCGGTTGCGTCCAAATCTACCTGGATGAGCTTCTGACCTCCGAAGTTCTTCAGCCAACTAGTTGTGGTCATCTGATGGAATATCGAACCAATGGCGAGGAGGACATCTGTCTTGTCTCCTCGGAGAACGGTGTTTGCAACATCCTCTCCGAACAGCCCCACTACGCCGACTGAGAGCGGATGATCCTCGGGGAAAGAACCCTTTCCCATGGCGGTGGTCGCAACTGGGCAACCTAACAATGTTGCCAGTTCTAGGATTTGAGGCGATGCGTTGGCGGCGATTACTCCTCCGCCCGACATTATCGCCGGCGTCGCGGCCTTAAAGAGAAGCTGAGCCGCCTGCTTAATCAACTCGGGATCGCCGCGTATAGCTCCCATCGGCCTGTATCGGCTGGGAGGCACAATGCCAGCTTCGATCTCCGCCCTTATCACGTCCTGCGCCAAGTCAATGTGTACGGGCCCCTTTCTTCCGGTCAACATGATCCTGAAAGCACGCCGGATCACTTCCGGAACATTCTCGGGCCGAGTAACGAGGACGCTCCATTTCGTGACTTCCTTGAATAAACCGACGTGCGATATCGAACGCGGCCCCCATCCACTAGCATCCTGGATACCGCCTCGACCAAACTGGTCAGTTGGCACATTGTTCGTAAACGCGAGTACAGCTTGGTTATCCTGATATGCAGGATGTAGGCCTGAGGCCAAGTTTACGCCGCCCGGGCCGACTGTAGCCGCACATGCCGCCACCTGCCCCGATGCTCTGAAGTATCCGTCGGCCATGAACCCCGCACCCTGCTCATGCTGCGTCAGAATGGTCTTTATCGCCGGGTAATCATAGAATTCATTGAAGAACGGAGCGATTCCTCCACCGGGAATCCCGAACAGATATTTGACATTCTCGTTAAGGAGAGATTCCGCTACGAATTTGCCGGCTCTAAGCTTGCTCATTGGATCTTAACCTATGTGAGACGGCCCGCGCTAGGGGAGTTAATCGTTGCGGTAGGTTACCACTCCGGTTCATAACCTGTCCAGGGCCGTACGGAAGGCTCCTGCGGCTCCCGTTAGTTCTTGGCACTTTTCGAAGTGCCGTATCTTTAGCTTCCGCTGTACTCGGATACTAGGTATGGTAGAACTTCTTTCTTGCATAGCGCGATGAACTCTTCTTCTGAGCCGACGCAGTGAAACTCAATCTCATCGAAACCGTGCGCAATCGCATCCTCGGCTTTCTTGATCATCTCTTCTTTGTCTGTAATCGCGGTCCAAACCTCTCCAAGCTCCAAATCACTGTACTTGTTGCCTCTAGCCTCCAGTTCCCTAGGATCATATATTCCCGAGTCGAACACCGCGGGTATCAATCCTGACTTCCATTTACGGGCGGCCGCAAGGGCCGTATCGTGATCTTTACCGTAGGCTAGAAACAGTTCTATGTGTTTGCGGATCTTTGCGGGATCTCTACCGTTTTCCCTCGCCGTGCGCTCTATGATAGACCACAGTTTCTTGTACCTAACGAGTGTAGGAGTTATCGTAACGTATCCGTCAGCACACTGCCCTACCAATGCTGCCGCTCTCGGGCCGTTTGCGGCTAGGTAAATCGGTATGTTGGTGCGTGGTTTCGTGTACAAGTTAGCTCCATTGAGTGAGTAATACTTTCCTTTGTACGTGACGAAATCCTTCGACCAGAGTAATCTGATCACCTCAACAGCCTCTTTCAACCGTTCTAATCTCTCTTCAAACTCCGGCCAAGGATAACCTAGGGGCACCTCGTTCATCGCCTCACCAGTGCCCAGCCCCAAGAAGAACCGCCCCGGGAACATCTCATCCATCGTTGCAAATGATTGCGCAATTACTGCGGGGTGGTACCGGCCGATTGGAGCAGCATCCAATGGCCCAAATCGCAAGTCCGGGACGGAGGCCGCCGCGGCAGAGATCCAAGCCCATGCGAATCCTCCTGCGGCACCCGTGTGAAACCACGGGTGGAAGTGGTCACTGATGGGCATGAATCTAAAACCGGCTTGCTGAGCCAACCTCGCCAGTCCAAGGAGGACGCTGGGTTGATGCCCCTCCTGTTCAGCCCGATATCCGAACTCAATTGGTTGCATGTTCATTCGCTCCACTGGCAACTTGTAGGAGGCCACCCAAACTAAAGCTTAACCGACAGAAATGCAACCCAATGAATGTTGCCGAGCCGGTTTTCAGGAAATCTGAAAAACCCTCTCTAGGCCCAAGTCGTGCCGCTTGGCATGGGTGGAAGGTTCAGATGGTTCACTGAATCCGCGAATTCTTGCATTCCAGAAATAATCTCAGAGCAGCAGTTCTACCTTGCAACCCTCGCGATCCTTAGCTGTCTTGAACGCCAAATCCGCTTTCTCAAGTTCGAACTCGTGAGTGACTAGCGGTTCAAGTTGAATCCTCTTGCTCACGGCGAGAGCCATTACTTGCTCGTAGTTTTTCCAAATCGAAACGAAGCTTCCGGATAACGTTACTTCTTTCCTTATGAGGTTAGTAACGGCTAGCTCTACTGGTTTCGAGAGGATCCCGACGGTGTGAATCCTGCCGCCTTTTCTTACCAACTCGCAGGCTTGCGTCGATGCCTGGGGTGCACCCGCAGCAACGATTACTGCATTTGCTCCAATTCCATCCGTCAAGTCGAACGTTTTTTGTACAGGATCCTTTTCCATAGAGTTGATTGTCTCAAACCCCAAATCCTTTGCAATTGCAAGCCTCTTCGCGTCAACGTCGATCCCCACAACCAAAACGTGAGCGCAGCCTGACGCCCGAGCGATCTGAGCCGCAAGTAGCCCGATTGGGCCGGGGCCGATAAGAGTAACGAAATCCATTGGCTCAACCAACCTTCCATCCAGCACTGCGTGACAGGCAACTGTCGCCGGTTCAATCAAACTCCCCTCGCGAAAACTGAGCTCATCTCTTAGATGATGAACATGCCTTGCGGGGACATTCACATATTCCGCGAACCCGCCGTTAGTTTGAATACCGAGAACTTTGAAGTTAAAGCAGAGATTCGTTCGCCCCGATCGGCAAAACCCGCAGCGCCCACAGGAAATAACAGACTCGGCCACAACCCTTTCTCCCGTCTTGAAGTCAATGACATCTGAGCCGATGCGATCTACGGTACCAACAAACTCATGCCCAACAATCAAAGGCAGTTTAGCAAACTCTGAGTAAGCGGCCGAGTAATCGTATATGCCTATATCGCTTCCACAGATTGAGCCTCGTTTCACTCGAATCAAGACTTCATTTGGTGAAATGGTTGGGACAGGCATGTCCTTTACCCATACGCCAGGTTCTGGCCGGTCTTTAACAACTGCCTTCACTCGTAGCCCACCCCATCAACCCTACCGCGACTTCAGATATTGACACTTAGATATTTTCGTGCGCGGTCACATGGGGGTACACGCATATACAACCTTCGAACGACACAGAAGCCAATCTGGGAGAGGATATTCAGATGGATCGTAAAATAGGTTTCATCGGGCTTGGCATAATGGGTAAGCCAATGTCAAAGAACTTGATCAAGGCTGGCCACGAGCTGACGGTATACGACGTGGTTGAAGCTCCTTTACGGGAGCTTCAAGCGCTTGGCGCGAAGGTGGCCGGTTCATCCAAGGAAGTGGCTGAGAAGACTGATCTGATTATTACCATGCTACCTGACTCGCCTGATGTGGAGAAGGCCGCTCTTGGTTCTGGAGGAGTCTTCGAGGGAATTCGCGCAGGATCGACCTACATTGATATGAGCACCATCTCCCCGGTCACGACGAAGAAGCTGGCGGAACGAGCCAAGGCCAAGAATGTTCGGATACTCGACGCACCAGTCAGCGGGGGAGAGAAGGGTGCAGTCGACGCGACGCTGACTATCATGGTGGGCGGAGACAAGAAGGTCTTCGAAAACTCACTTCCAATTTTCCAAGCGATGGGCAAGACAATCGTCCACTGCGGTGATGATGGAGCCGGACAAGTGGTCAAGGCATGCAATCAAATCTTGGTCGCAGGGGTTCTTGAGTCGGCTGGCGAAGCACTCGTGCTTGGAGCAAAGGCCGGGGTCGACCCGGAGATAGTTCTCAAAGTCATTGCGGGTGGTTACGCGATGCGCGTTCTTGACGTGAGAGGACCCCTGGTCTTGAAGAGAGATTTCAAACCAGGGTTCAAGACCAGGCTGCACTACAAGGATTTGGGAATCGCGCTGTCAGCTGGATCTGAGTACGGCGTTCCTCTTCCGGTCACCGGCCTAATTCATGAGATGATGGGAGCCATGAAAGTCTCAGGTCGCGGAGAGTACGACCACTCAGCAATCGTAACGATACTGGAAGACCTCGCAAGGGTACAAGTCAAGGCACGTTCGACGTAGCTCATGCATTTAGGTCGTGAGGATGCTCAAGGCTGAGAAATCCGCGGCCTCAACTGCTAATCAGAGAGTCTACCGCAGTCTGAAAGACGCTGTATGGTTGGCCTCCAACTATCGTTATAGTCTTCCCGGACGGCCCAATCACGAAGAAAGTGGGAGCGCTAGTTACGCCCAAGCTGATCCCGAGATTGTAGTTTGAAGTGATCAACTGAAGGTACTTGTTGCTTTGAAGAGACGCGTTGAATTGTGCCATGTTTAGTCCGAGTTGGTGGGCAAAATGTTCAAGGTCTTCGCGGCTCGCCCATCCGCTGTTGATGACCCCCTGGTTGGCGTAGAGCAAGTCATAGTATTGCCAAAACTCATTCTGCTCCCCCGCCGCGTAAGCAGCCTCCGAGGCAACAATGGAATCGGGCCCTAAGTAGTCGAAATCGCGCCATGCAAGTTTCGCTTTACCAGTATAAACTAAACCCTGCAGAAACTGTGGCTCCTGACTATGGTACCATGCACCGCAAATAGTGCACTGAAAGTCACCAAACTCCACGATCGTCACCGGCGCATTAGACGAGCCCAGTACCGGATAGGTTCCGGCAAGTAAAATCGCTGCTACTTTCCTATTCGAAGACGCAGAAGTCTGGGATGAGTGCAAGATTTCCGAGAGGCTACTATAATACGTCAGAGCGCCCAGAATTGCGATGATCAAAATCCCGAGGCCTATCTTGCCTCGCTTCAATCTTTTGCGAACAATTCTTCCCCTGATACTTTCCAAGTTTCTATCGTCTTTAGAACGCTGAGTCACGAAAACTCTGACGACTTGGGACTCTATGCTTGCGCGCCCTTTGCTATGATCTCGGTAAGGTCATCTACGTTTGTCTCTTTCGTTTTTCGTTGGGCAATGACTCGTCCTCTAGAGACTACGATGATCCTATCAACAACTGTAAGAACGTGCGCTAGATTGTGGGCGATAATTATTATCGAGACGTCCCCTCGCTTCTTCAAGTTCTGAATGAGGTCCAGGACTCTCTTTGTTTCAACTACGCCCAAGGCTGCGGTTGGTTCATCCATGATGAGAACCTTCGCGGAGAAATGCACGGATCGGGCTATTGCAATGGCTTGGCGTTGTCCTCCAGAAAGGACCCTTGCCTTCGCATCAATCTCTGGAACGTCGACTTTAAGATCTTTGAGAAAGCGTTCGGCGCGATTCTTCATCGTTTTGTTGTCAAGAAACCTGACTACTGGTGCCTTGTTGAGAAATTGCTCTTTTGCGAGGAAGATGTTGTGGTAGACGCTTAGATCGTCGATGAGCGCGAGGTCTTGGTAGATAGTCTCGATTCCCATGCTCCTAGCGTCGATGGGCGACTTGAAGCTTACCTTGTTTCCCTCGTAGTAGATTTCGCCTTTGTCCGGTTGATAAACTCCTGAAAGAATCTTCATTAAGGTAGACTTGCCGGCTCCGTTGTCGCCCACAATTCCGAGACATTCTCCCTGGTGGAGTGTAATGCTGACGTCGGTGAGGGCTCTTATGGCCCCGAAGTTCTTGCTGATTCCTTCCATCTTCACAGCGATTGGTACTTCGGTTACAGTCTCACTCATCGTCTTGCCCACTTCCTTGCCAGTATGTTAAGAGTCATACTGAAAATTATTGCTGCGCCTAACAAAGTTTGGTAAATGTACGCACTTGCTCCAACCAATATTAGGCCATCCTGCAGGACGGCGATCAACAGGGACCCGCCAAGTGCCCCGATTATTGTTCCTGAGCCACCCAAAAGCGATGTGCCTCCTATTACCGCTGCCGCAATGCTCTCCAAGGTCAGGGTATCGCCTCCCAGCGTTGGATCTGCGACGCCTTGCGCGCCAAACGTGTATCCCCGGTTTGCAATGAAGATCCCCCAAAGCCCAGCAATTACAGAAGCCAGAATGAAGTTCATGATCTTTGTTCTATGTGTGCCGACACCAACCTCTCTTGAACCAAATAGATTACTCCCGGTTGCTATGGACCAAATCCCATGACGCATCCTAGCCAGCATTATCGCCAATAGCACAAGGGCGACTGCGGACCAAACGTAAGTAAGCTCGATTCCACCTATCACGCCGCCTCCAAACAACGTGGTGTAGGGCTCCTGCCTTGGCATAATCTGGTACTCCCCATTGGAGATGTAAATTATGAATCCGCCGAGGAAATAGTCCATGCCTAGTGTCGTAATGAGCGAAGGCACACGAAGCCTGACGGTTACCACTCCATTGATGAAACCCACAAGGGCAGCAGCCAAGATTGCCACTGGGATTCCGACTTCGAATCCAAGACCATATCGTGTACTCGTGTACTCGTATACCATATACATGAGATAAGGTGCCAGTGCGTAAACCTGTCCTACTGAGAGATCTATTTCGCCTACTATCATAAG
>Ga0187784_10005697_pt1 | contig 10059 bp, 11 predicted proteins | sample 1015_SJ02_MP15_2_FD_132964 | JGI IMG/M metagenome (GOLD analysis project Ga0187784, IMG submission 132964) | Tropical peat soil microbial communities from peatlands in Department of Meta, Colombia - 1015_SJ02_MP15_20_MG | ecosystem: Environmental > Terrestrial > Soil > Wetlands > Peat | place... | reverse complement strand
TGTCCCTGCGCAAGCTATCTTCTTTCACACGGCTGGTCGCGATTCTTGCCGTCGGGATGGTTGGACGATTAGACCTTGGCGTCGCGGAGTTTCTGCCGAGGCCGAATGTGCAGCCGCAGGGCTCGGAGTTTGCCGCATATGAGTCGCTGTTTCTTCCCGTCCAATCCAGGAATCTCGAGGGTTTGCGTGCGGGAAAGTTGCTGGTGGCGAGCCGCGACCTCGGCGATCCGAATTTCGCCAAAACCGTCATTCTGCTGATTCAGTACGATGCGCAAGGTGTGGTCGGACTGATGCTCAACCGCCGCACGAATCTCCCCCTTTCTCGAGTGCTGGCGAATGACAAGGCGGCGAAAAATCTTTCCGACCCGGTTTATCTCGGAGGTCCGGTCGATACCCCTACGGTTTTTGCGTTGCTGAAGTCACCATCCAAAATCGAAGGAGCAGAGCGGGTCTTCGGTCAGGTTTACCTGATTTCCGGCAAGACCCTCTTCGAACAAACTATTTCGACTCGGCCCGACCCTGGCGTTTTTCATGTCTATCTGGGCTATGCCGGATGGACCCGCGAGCAGTTGCGCATGGAAGTGGAGTTGGGTGCATGGTTCATCTTTCCGGCGGACGTCAACACGGTTTTCAATACCGATCCGAATGCATTGTGGCGGCAGATGATTCGGGAAACCGAGATGAAGGTGGCGGGAAACGAGCCGGCGAGTGTGTGTCTGTCTGCGCATGCCGAGAAGCTGGCGGACGGGTTAAAGCCCTGGTACAAGGACCACGAAGTCGCCCGGATTGCCGGGTTTGCCGGCGGGATGAGGTCGGAATGAGGGGACAGAGACAATCGGCTGGCAAAAAATCCCGATATCAGAATTGTCAGAAAATTAGATGAACAGCTTCAATAAAGAAGGCGTGTCGTTGCTTGAGGAGCTTAGAAGTCTGGAGACGGAGCTCCATAAAGGTGAAACTCGTCACAACCGTAACCGCATTGATGCGCTGTTGCATCCAGAGTTTGTCGAGTTCGGCCAATCAGGGAGACAGTACACTCGCGCCGACATCCTAAACGCGTTTGGTACGCAAGATGTTCTTCCAGCGATTCATTCCCGCCATTTTGATTTGGTTGTCTTGGCTAAAGGTGTAGCCCTGCTGACATACGTCTCGGCCCACGTAGATGCAGCAGGAAATTTGTACCGATATGCGCTCAGGTCGTCCATCTGGGTTTCCACTAAAGTCGGCTGGCAGATGCGGTTCCATCAGGGGACACCAACCGCTGATGCGGTCTTCGATCAACATGGTTTCGTGGACAGTTGACGAAAAACCCTGATGACACGCATTGAGCTGCATTGTGGTGCAAGACCACGATCTCGCTTACCGTCCGCGGCTATACCAGATCGAGCCGGGAGATTTGTAGTTGCGGCCTTCGCCCCACACGGCATGAGTTGCGCCGTCGCTGTCGATGGCCATGCTGAAGTAATCGCCGAAGGGAAAGCGGAAGCCGTCACGCAGGATGTAGTCGTATCCGCGGGCTAGACCGGAAAGCTGGGTCTCGGCGCTCCAGGTGGCGCCGCCGTTGGTTGAACTGCGGTAGAAGGTGTTCCACAGGTGCCGGTTGGGATGGCCGGCTTCGGCGGCTCGCGCATCCATCCAGGCGATGCGAACATCGCCCGCCGATCCGGCCACGATCGCCGGGAAACAGTGCTCCACGCCCGGTCCTGCCGTCGAGACGCTGGCGCGCGCCGTCCAGGTGAGTCCGGCTGTGGTCGACGACGAGAAGTAAATCCGCTCCGGCCCGCTGCTCCGGCCGCCCGCGTTCCACAGCGCGTAGATAGCGCCGGCCGCATCCGAGGCCAAGTCGATTTGCGCGCCCAGAAAGCCGGTTCCGCAGCTTTCCTCCTCGCAGCCGGGAGGCGCGCTCGACACATCGAGCAGCACCGTGCTCCAGGTGCGTCCGCCATCGGTCGAGCGGCTGACATTCACGCTGACCGGACGCGTGGGCAATTCGCGGCGAGAGTATGCCGTCCAGCCGAAATAGATATTCCCCGCCGGGTCGACCGTTGCTCCGCCGGCCAGCGACCACCCCGATTCGGCATTGGGATTCACGCTCACCCCGCTGAAGGTTTGTCCGAAATCATGCGAGGCGGCGACAAAGAATTCTTCTTCCCGGTTGAATCCCACGTAAACATTCGCACCGCGCACCGCCAGCACCGGCTTGTCGGCTTCTTCCCGGCCTCGTTCCGCCTGGGCGAACGACCAGGTGCGGCCGAAGTCGAGCGAGCGGGCAACGATAACGTCGCGCTTGTTGTTCTCCAGCCACGACGCGTAGACGGTTTGCCGGTCGACGGGGTCCACGACGATTTGCGGGTCAAACTGGCCGGTGGGGAAAGGAAGCAGCGGGCGCGAAGCGAGCCAGGTCAAGCCGTTGTCGTTGCTCTCCAGCAGAGCCATCGTCGGCGCAGTACAGGCCGGGCACTCAGGCACCGCTCCATACTGCGGATAGAGGACATAAATATGGCCATGGCCATCGGCGGCCATTGCCGGCTCCCACTGATCGCCGCTGCGATAACCCAGGCGCGTCTGCGGAGTGAAACCGGAAACCGCCAGCGCCGCCTGGGACGTGGCCAAGGCGAGCACGATCAGCAGCGCAAAGCGCTGCCGAGTCCGTGGCGCGGATTGGAGGCGGCTGGCAGAAAAGACCACCGGACTTGCTCCTGGCACAAACCTGCTTCGGACTTTACCCCGATTCCGCGCCAGCGTCAATTACCCAAGGGTAATGAGACCAATAATTTACAATCCCGTCACCTTTGCGGCCTTTCGTCATCTAAACTGGGGCGAGCATTACAACTTTGGGCAGTCACTAGGGGAGTGAATCATGGCCAAAGCCACGTTTGCAGCGGGCTGTTTCTGGGGAGTCGAAGCCACCTTCCGGCAGATTCCGGGCGTCATTTCCACCCGGGTCGGCTACACCGGCGGGCAAACCGAGAAGCCAAACTACAAAGAGGTCTGCACCGACCGCACCGGCCACGCCGAAGCCGTGGAGGTCGAGTTTGAGCCCGCCAGGGTGCGCTACGCCGATCTGCTAAAGGTTTTCTGGGAGAATCACGATCCTACGCAGCTTAACCGCCAGGGCCCGGATTGGGGCACGCAATACCGCTCCGCGATTTTCTATCATTCGCCCGATCAGGCAGCCGAAGCCCGGGCCTCGAAGGAAGCACTCGACCAGGCGCATCGCTATTCCAAACCGATCGTGACCCAGATTGTTCCCGTAACCACGTTCTATCCCGCCGAGGACTATCACCAGCAGTATCTGGAAAAGCGCGGGCTGGCCAGTTGCCACGTCAAGTACTAGAAGGACTCACCGGCGCCCGTGGCCGGAAGAACAACATCAGGGTAAACCCTCCGATATAGAAGGGCAGGCTCTGCTGCAGGTTGCCGCCCAGGAAGCGCAGCGCGAAACCGAACAGGGCCAGCGTCTCGCATAGCGCGTAAGTCATGATGTAGCCGGTTCGCCAGTGGCCCAGGCTCAAGGCATCGTCAGCCCGGGTTGCCAGGTTTTCCTCGGCCTTCAGAACCAGCGTGCGCCGCACCACGAAAATCACTCCCACGATGGTCACAGCGATGGTGGCAAACAGGTAGCCCAGAGCAGGCTTAACCGGCCGCGTGCTGGGTGCAACTAGCTCCGCCACGATGACATAGAGCACGATGCTGGCCAGCATCAGCCACTGCACAGTCCGCAGCGTTCTCAAGGCGCGAAGCATTGGCAATCATTCTCTCGCAGTTTGCGCGGTCATGGTGGGAACAGGTAAGGAACGGAATCTTTGGCGCGAAACCTCTGGGGAAAATCTTTTCACTTAGTGGAAGCAACGTCAAGGGGGCGCCCTGGCCGCATCAGCGGCGCTACCGGCACCATCAGAGACAGGGCGACACACAGGCTATGGTTCGCCGCGGAGGCCCGGAAGTCAGGTTATGTCCCGGTGATCTTGATGCGGATCTCTTCCGGCAGGCGCTGGCGAATTTCCTCCGGCAAGCGATCGTGCACCCGCCGGGCGCCTTCCTTGGCCGCATCCAGCATGGTCACCGGCGCCGGCGTCGCTACCGCCACTGCCAGCCAGATCACCGCCGAGAGGGCAAAGCCGGCCAGTGCGGCGATCTCCAGCCAGAAAGCAAACGGAGGACCGAAATGCCGGATCACGCCAAACGCCAGGAGAAAAACTCCGGCAGAGATCGAGGCCAGAGCGATCAACCCCACATCAATCACGCGATGCAGTTGCTGCCGGCCGCGACACCGCGCGCAGGCTTCGAGATGGCTTTCATAATCACCGCGCATCTCCAGCGCCAGGCCGGAAATGTCGTAGCGCCAGCCCGCCAGAATTTTGCCCACAATAGGATCAATGCACTGCTGGCTCATGAGGTATGAAGACACGCTCCCGCTTGACCCAAGACGACTTCCACACCTTACAGACGAATGGGCGCGAGCGATTCAGACTGCGCCGCCAGCAGCACGCGGTTGTTGAACAATCCGCCCCGCGCCGCCAGCGCTTTTTCTGCTTCTCTCCGAGCTATTTCCGGATGATTGTTCTGCTCAGACAGATGCGCCAGAACGACAAACGTTGCACTATTATCATAGTCGTTAATAAAGAAGTCGGCGAGGGCTTCATTCGAAAGATGCCCTACCCGGCTCATCACCCGCTGTTTCACCGCCCACGGATAAGGGCCCACGCGCAGCATTTCCAGATCGTGGTTCGACTCCATCACCAGCAGGTCACAGCCGCGCAGGTGATCGCGCGCGCTTGCCGGCACGTATCCCAGATCGGTCACGAAGCCGACCTTGATACCCTCGGCGCGAAAGGTGAAACCCACCGGGTCGGCGGCATCGTGCGGAATGGTGAACGGCTTCACCTCAATATCGCCCACTTGAAATCGATGGCCGGATTCGAAGCGCTCGAATTTTTCCAGTTGGGGCTTTTCGCCTTTCTGGTCGCGCATGGCGCGCGCCCACGCCTGCTGCGTCGCTCCCGTCATGAACACCGGGATGCGCAGCTTTTTCGCCAGCGTGGCCAGTCCGTAAACGTGATCGGAATGCTCGTGCGTGATCAGAATAGCTGAGAGCGAATTTGGGTCGTCTCCACGCGACTTCATGCGCTTGTAGGTCTCGCGGCAGGAGATGCCGGCATCGACCAGAATCCTGGTACACTCGCTGGCCACAATGGCGCAGTTGCCCCGGCTCCCCGAAGCCAGCATGGAGACAGACACAGCCATACTCGCAGCATACGCTTACCGCTTGTGGAATCGCGAGTAACTTTTGGGGCTAGATTGATGGGAAGCGGGTGTTGGGTCTTCGGTCTTAGGTGCTCGGCAATTCTCGAAGCTCAAACCCCAGGTCCCAGGCCTTAAACCTGACGCCTAAGACCTAAGACCTAAGACCTAAGACCTGTGATCCAGTTCGTCTGTCACTTTCCCTCCCTCAAGTTGTCGATCACCCCGCGCATGAACGCGCCGCCGTAGGCGCCGGCGAAGCCGGGGAAAAAGGCCAGAATCGATCCGTAGATTTGCGCCCGTGTGGGCTTGACGGTCAGTAAGAGATAGGCGGCAAGTTCGGTCAGAGGAATGAACACTCCGACGGCGATCACCCAGCGCCACGGCCGGCGCCGCCGGGCGAGGCCAAGCATCATGCCGGAGGCGAGCACCAGCAGGGCAGTGAACAGCAGATCGTTGACCGCAACGTCGGCCATGCCCGTGCCAATGCCGCAGAGGGCTCCGAGGAGATAGAACCAACCGCCGTTCGAGGGACTGCCAGAGGCTTTCATTTTTAGCAGAAGTCCTTTAACCACGGAGACCGGAGGCACAGAGAACGCCAATTTTTGATTGTTGATCTTTGATTGTTGATTTGAACCCAAGTTCCTTCTGGGAGTCAGTTTTCAATCAGCAATCACCAATCAACATTCAAAAATGATTTCTCTGTGTCTCTGTGCCTCCGTGGTGAACAAGTTTCAGTATTTATAAAATCCTTGCCCGCTTTTCCGCCCCAGCCAGCCCGCGTCCACCATTTTGACCAGCAGCGGGCACGGCCGGTATTTGGGATCTCCCAGGCCGCTATGCATCACGCGCATGATGTCGAGGCAAACGTCGAGCCCGATGAAATCGGCCAGCGTCAGCGGGCCCATGGGGTGCGCCATGCCCAGCTTGAAGATTTCGTCCACGGCTTCGGGCGTGGCCACGCCTTCCATCACCGCGAACATAGCTTCGTTGAGCAGCGGCATGAGCACACGGTTCGAGACGAAGCCGGGCGCGTCGTTCACTTCCACCGGCGTTTTGTCGAGTTTCACCGCGAGATCACGAACCGTGGCGAACGTTTCCTCGGAGGTAGCCAGCCCGCGAACCACCTCCACCAGTTTCATTACCGGCACGGGATTGAAAAAATGCATGCCGATGACTTTCTCCGGCCTCCTGGTCAGCGCCGCCAGCCTGGTGATCGAAATGGAAGATGTGTTCGAGGCCAGGATGATTTCCGGCCGCGTCAACCGGTCGAGATCGTGGAAGATCTCGCTTTTGATCTCAAACTTCTCGGTTGCCGCCTCCACCACCAGGTCGCAATCTGCCAGCTGGCCGCGATCCGCGACCGGTTGAATCCGGCCCAGTGCGGCGGCTTTATCGTCGGTGGTGATTTTGCCCTTCGCCACTTCGCGATCCAGGTTCTTGCCGATCGTAGCCACGGCGCGATCCAGGAACCGCTGCTCCACATCGCACAAAACCACGCTGTATCCAGAGCGCGCGAAGACGTGTGCGATGCCGTTGCCCATCGTGCCCGCGCCCACCACTCCCACTCGTTTGATATCCATAAGCTCGCCTCGTCTTCTTCCCCACGAAAACGTTCGAGTCTACCACTAAGAGCGGACTGCGGACCTTGGACGTTAAACCCCGGGTCCTGGAACGGGGGGCCGCACATCGCATGGCTGAAGTCCGAGGTCTGAGGTTCGGGGCCCGACAGCCTGCCCGAGCTTGGGAAATATTTAAAATCCGGGAATCCCCGCCGCCCTTTCGCGGCATCCCAGGTTGTGAGAAACTTGCCTTGTCAGCCGGGTTTCGAGTTACAGGGGTGGCCGGCCCCTGGGTTTCGCGACCGCCGCCTCCTGAGCTCTGGAGGGTCTTATGAGCAAACTCCGGTTTGTAGTTCTCTCTAGCTTCCTTCTTGTCATTGCGGCTGTCATGCTGGCGTGCGGCGGGCTCAATCACAGCCTGTATAAGTCGGTCACGGTCAGCCCCGCCAATGCCGACGCTAAGAACTATCCCAATGGCCAGGTGCAATTCACGGCTACCGGCACCGAAATCAATGGGACGCAGGTCAAGCCACTAGCCTCCTTTTGGACTTCCGGTCCACCTTGGGTGCCTGTTTCAGCTGATCCCTTGACGGGCATCCAACTCGATCAAACGGGCCTGGTTTCCTGCGGCACTGCCGCTCCCGGCAGTTTCATGATTGTGGCCACTGTTCCCATTGACCCCAGCGTGCCTGTGTCGAAGATAACCGCGACTACACCACAGGTGTCCGGAGCGGCAGTCTTGACGTGCCCGTAGGCTGATAAGAGTGGACCGGGCGGCGGACTGCGGCTGAGCCATACCACCCCACGGCGTATGATGGACAGTTCTGCGATCCGGAGTTTGCGGATCACCCTGCCTTTATGCCCATTAAAACCATCATCGAGCCATTCCGCATCAAGAGCGTCGAACCGATTCGCTGGACCACCCGCAAAGAGCGCGAGAAACTGCTCCACGACGCGCACTACAACCTGTTTCTTCTGCCCGCCGACGATGTCCTGATCGATTTGCTCACCGATTCCGGCACCGGCGCCATGTCCACCCATCAATGGGCCGCCGTCATGGAAGGCGACGAAAGCTACGCCGGCAGCCGCAGCTTCGAGCATTTCCGGAATTCCATCCAGGAGATTTTCGGCTACAAGCACGTGATTCCGACGCATCAGGGACGCGCCGCCGAGCGCATCCTGTTCGGCGTCGCCTGCAAGAAAGGCGACGTTGTTCCCAACAACACCCACTTCGACACCACCCGCGCCAACGTCGAATTCGTCGGCGCCGAAGCCGTGGATCTGGTCATCGCCGAAGGCCGCCAGCCCGCGCTCTCGCATCCCTTCAAAGGCAACATGGACGTTGGTGCGCTCGAAGCGCTCATCGCGCGCATCGGCCGCGAGCGCGTGCCGCTCGTCATGCTCACCGTCACCAACAACTCGGGCGGCGGCCAGCCGGTTTCGATGGAAAACGTCCGCCAGGTGAGCGCGGTGTGCAAGCGCCACAAGATTCCGCTTTATTTCGACGCATGCCGCTTCGCCGAAAACGCCTGGTTCATCAAGCTGCGCGAAAAAGGATACGAATCGAAAACGCCCAAAGAGATTGCCCAGGAAATGTTCCGTCACGGCGACGGATGCACCATGTCGGCCAAGAAAGACGGCATGGCCAATATCGGCGGCTTCCTCTGCACCAATGACGATCTGCTGGCGCAGCAGGAAAAAGATCTGCTGATTTTGACCGAGGGCTATCCCACCTACGGCGGCCTCGCTGGACGCGACCTGGAAGCCATTGCCGTCGGAGTGGAGGAGGCGCTCGAAGAAGATTACCTGCGCTACCGCATCGCCTCGACCGCGTATCTCGGCAATCACATCGCGTCTCAGGGAGTGCCGATCGTGCAGCCGCCCGGCGGACACGCGATTTATCTCGACGCGCGCGCGTTTCTGCCGCACATTCCTGCCGACCAGTTCCCCGGCGTGGCGCTGGCGGCCGAGCTGTATCTGGAAGGCGGAATCCGCAGCGTGGAAATTGGGACTCTAATGTTTGCCGGCGCGGCCAAGATGGACCTGGTGCGCCTGGCCATCCCCCGCCGCGTTTACACCCAAAGCCACATTGACTACGTTGTCGAAGTGATTCTGGAGGTGTGGAAGAACCGCGAGCATATCCCCGGCCTGCGCCTGACGTATGAGGCGCCGTTCCTCAGGCATTTCACCGCGCATCTGGAGCCGGTAAGCAGAGGGACGCGGTCTTAGAGCACTTTCTTTCGCCCCTCCAGGGCTTGCTTTCCTTTCTCTGCCATCCACCCACGGCTTGCGCCGTGGGCTGCGTTCTTTCGCCGCTTCGCGGCTGATGGCACGATGCCCAATATTCCGTCGGCCTCCTCATTTCAAAGGGTTCCCGGTATTCTGGGCTCCGCCGTGCCGAAATGAAACTCGGAACACATTAATCCCGCCGTCTGCCGTTCCCGTGCTGCCCTCGCATCGTATGCTTTCTATGTACTGGCCCGCGGTGGAGCATCGGCCGCATTGCGCCCGGGCGGCGTTGAACAGCGGCGTCTAGCTGACATAGCCGCGAAGCGGCGCAAGAATGCAGCCCACCGCGTCAGCGGTGGGTAGGCGTGCCAGAAGCCCGACCAGCTCCAATGGAGCGAAAGAAACATGTCCCATACCGCCGGCAATGTCGTTCTACATCTGATCTTCAGCACCAAGGATCGCCAGCCTCTCATCACTTCTGAAATTCGCAACGATCTTTTCGCGTACCTCGGAGGCATTATTCGCGAACTGAAGGGCACTGCACTGATTGTCAATGGCACTGCCGATCACGTTCACATGCTGGTCCGGATTCGCCCGGTCCATGCTGCGGCGCAGATTGCGCGCCTTGTCAAAGCGAATTCTTCGAAATGGGTGCACGAAAAATGGAATACGAGATTTGCCTGGCAGACAGGATACGGCGCATTCAGCGTTAGCGAATCGAACGTGGGCGTCGTTTCACGGTACATCGCTGCGCAGGAGGATCACCACAAGAAGCACACGTTCCAGGAGGAATATGTAGCCTTCCTGAGGAAGAACAACATTCCGTACGACGAACGATACATTTGGGAATGATTCTTTCGCCCCTCCGGGGCTTGCTTTCCTTTCTCTGCCATCCACCCACGGCTGACGCGGTGGGCTGCGTTCTTGCGCCGCTTCGCGGCTATACCGAACACCCCATTATGCGGTGTAAAATACTCCAGCAAGCCCTAATAGCTAACCTCTCAGTATCGAAAGGATTCTCCCA
>Ga0187784_10005696_pt1 | contig 10060 bp, 5 predicted proteins | sample 1015_SJ02_MP15_2_FD_132964 | JGI IMG/M metagenome (GOLD analysis project Ga0187784, IMG submission 132964) | Tropical peat soil microbial communities from peatlands in Department of Meta, Colombia - 1015_SJ02_MP15_20_MG | ecosystem: Environmental > Terrestrial > Soil > Wetlands > Peat | place... | reverse complement strand
GTAGTGAGTCAGGTATTGCGGAAGCCAGGTTAAGAAAATGTACTGGCAGTAGGGCAGCGCAAAATAGCCGATGTAGAAAGGCCACAGCGCCGGGCTCGTCACGAGCAGCCGGTTCGGAATCGGAGCTTGCGCAGCGCGCTCATTGGCTTCTTCGGCCACGGCGGCCACGCTTGCAGGAACGTAAGGCGCTTCGAATGCGCCGAGCAGAACCCGGAACGTCGCGGTCAGCCATAGCACCGTTGGCGTCAGCGGCGTGAGCAGGACCCACAGCGACCAGCCGGCCATCGAACCCGCCAGCGTACGCCGCGGCCCCGCTCGATCGGCAATCCAGCCGCCGATCGGCTGGATCACCAGGTAGCCCAGCGAAAAAGCGCTCAGCATCAAGCCGATCGTCGAGGGCGCCCAATTCAAATCCTTGGCCCAGGCGGCGGCCGCGACGCTGAAATTACTGCGGTCCGCCCAGAGCAGCACGCTGCCGGCGAAAAAGACCGCGACCGTCACCAGCCAATTGATCGGCCGTATCGAGGTTTCCTTCCCGGTCGCAGCGGTATGATCCGCGTTCGCTGGCATTGGCGCTTCTCCCCAAGTTTGGTTTTCCCGGTGGCGTCGTTTTCGCACCACCGAATTCAGCCCGATTATTTAGCCCGCATCATAGGGTCTCATGCGCCTTCCATGACCGGCAAAGTAATGGCCGAAGGATGCCCTAGCGAATGAGGGGCCTGCGGACTTCGAGTCATCCGCCAACCAAAGTGTTCCAACACAAAGGCGCGCCGATGCGATAGGTCGGCTACCCCCTTTGCGCTCCGGCTGGGTTCCTTCCATCGGGCGGAAAAAAGCCAATTTCCGCATAAGGATAGTGGCATAGCCATCGCGCCCAAAATTTAAGCAAAAGCCGGTCTCACTAATGCCAACCCTCCATTTTTCCCTTTAAATTGCGCTCTGGCGCAGAGATTGCTTGGCAATTCCTACCGGTGGCATTCGGGAATGTACGCTGGCAAGTCGGGACTAGGCATGTTCGACGAAATGACAGGAAGCGTCGACAGTGGGCAGGCCGTTCGGCCGGCCTATTGTGAATTGTCGCGCTGGCTCAACGAAATCAAACCGGACTTGCTCGATTTGCGCAGGCGCGAGGCGGAAGTGGTTTTCCGCCGCATCGGCATCACCTTCGCGGTCCACGGCGACCCCGAGGCGCAAGAGCGGCTCATCCCGTTCGACATTATTCCCCGCATTCTCACGGCCGACGAATGGCAAATCTTGCGTCGCGGCCTCGAACAGCGGGTCAAGGCGATCAATGCATACGTGAAGGATATCTACAGCAAGCGCGAGATCGTCAAAGCCGGCGTGATACCGGAGGACTTGGTCTTTCAGAACCCGGTCTTTCGCCCGGAAATGAACGGCCAGAAGCTGCCGCATGATATTTACGTTCACATCGCCGGCATCGATATCGTGCGCGTAGATCCGAAGACGTTTTACGTCTTGGAGGACAACGCACGCACGCCGTCCGGCGTTTCCTACATGCTGGAAAACCGCGAAATCATGCTGCGGCTTTTTCCCGAATTGTTTTCACGTTACCGGATCGCGCCCGTTGACAATTATCCCGACGAATTGTTGGAGACGCTTAAATCGGTCGCGCCGGCGACCGCGAGCGCCGATCCGACCGTTGTGCTGCTGACGCCGGGTATAGCTAATTCCGCCTACTACGAGCATTCCTTCCTCGCCGATAAACTCGGCATCGAACTGGTCGAAGGCCGCGATCTCACGGTAAGAGACGATGTCGTCCACATGCGCACGACGGAAGGCCTCAAGCGCGTCGACGTCATTTACCGGCGCATCGATGACGACTTTCTGGATCCGCTGGTATTCCGATCCGACAGCGCGCTCGGGGTGCCCGGCCTGATGTCGGCGTATCACGCGGGCAATTTGACGCTTGCGAATGCAGTCGGCACCGGCATCGCCGACGACAAAGCGGTATACAGTTACATGCCGGAAATCATGAAGTTCTATTTCGGCGAGGAACCGATACTTCACAACGTGCCGACTTGGCGCTGCCGGCAGCCCGATCATCTGGGATATGTCCTCGACCACATCGCCGAACTGGTGGTGAAAGAGGTCCATAGCTCGGGCGGCTACGGCATGCTGATCGGGCCGAAAGCCGACAAAGCGACAATCGCCGCATTCCGAACAAAACTGAAGTCCGCGCCGAATAATTTCATCGCGCAGCCCACACTGGCGCTTTCAACTTGTCCGACCTGCACCGACGAAGGCGTCGCCCCGCGCCATGTCGATTTGCGTCCGTTCGTGCTCAGCGGCCGCAACAGTGTGTCCATCGTGCCCGGCGGCCTGACGCGCGTCGCGCTCCAGAACGGATCGCTCGTCGTCAATTCGAGTCAGGGCGGCGGCACCAAAGATACCTGGGTCTTGGACGAATGAGCCGACCTCGCCCGAGTAAGCGTGAAAACAGGGCCGGGAGCTGATGCAGTGTTGCTGTCGCGCACCGCCGATAACCTTTACTGGCTCGCTCGCTATGTGGAGCGCGCCGAATATCTGGCGCGCATTCTCGAGACCACGCTGCGGCTGATCGCTTTGCCGCTGAGTTACGGCGGCGCGTCGAACGAATGGGAATCGGCGATCGCGAGCGCCGGATGCGCCCACGCCTTCTTTACAACGCACAACGAAGCCAACGAAGAAGCCGTAACGGATTTTCTCGTGTTTTCGACAGACAATCCGTCGTCCATTCGCAGCTGCTTCGAAATTGCCAGGCTCAACGCGCGCGCCGTGCGGACCGCGCTTACGATCGAGATGTGGGATTCCATCAACGGGATCTGGCTCGAGCTTAAGAATTGGGGCAAAGGGCCATATTCGCGTGAGCAGCTTGCGCGCTTTCTGCGCTGGGTGATGGAATCGTCGCTTCGCTTCGATGGCTCGTCTTACCGTACGATGCTGCGCAATGACGCCTATTGCTTCTCGCGGATGGGCGTCTATCTCGAGCGCGCCGACAACACCGCGCGCATTCTTGACGTCAAGTACCACTTGTTGCTGCCGGCGGTCGCAAATGTCGGCGGCCCGCTCGACTATTTTCAGTGGGCATCGATCTTGCGTTCGGTATCGGCGCTGACGGCGTATCACTGGGTCTATCGGCAGAACGTCAAGCCATGGCTCGTCGCAGAACTTTTGATACTCAAGGATGAAATGCCGCGCTCGCTGGCGAGCTGCTACGAGAACCTGGTGCAAAATCTCGATCACCTCGCGACCGCCTATGGCCGGCAGGGTCCGGCACAACGCCAAGCTCGCGCCGTGCGTGCGCGCCTGATGAACAGCCGAATCGAAGAGATCTTCCAGAGCGGATTGCATGAGTTCATCGGTGGCTTCATCGAGGACAACAATCGGCTTGGCTCCGCCATCGCCGAGCAATATTTGATGTAAGCGGGCGGTTCGGGCGATCGGCCCGTAGCGTTCGGCGTCCGAACGGTTCAGCGCGCTAAGATGCACATCCACATCGGCCATAGCACCGTCTATCGGTACACTCCTCCGGCGACGGGGGTGATCCAGCTGCTGCGACTCACGCCGCGCGACTACGAAGGTCAACACGTGGCGCGCTGGCGCATTGACGTTTGGCCCGATGCGCGCCTCACCGCCCATGAGGATGCCTTCGGCAACATCACTCACGTTTTCAATACCGTCGGCTCGTTCGATGAGCTGCGCATCGATATCGACGGCGAAGTCGAGACGCAGGACACTCACGGCGTGATCAGGGGCGCGGTCGAACGTTTCCCGCCTGCTCTGTTTCTCCGCGATACGGCCGTGACGGCGGCCGATCAGGCAATTCGCGATTTCGCCGATAGAATTCGCGCCGCCTGCGGCGATGTTGCCTTGACGCAAACACATGCGATCCTCGAATGGCTGCACGAACAAATGACCTTCGATCTGGAGATGACCGACCGGTTACCTACCGCCAGCGAGGCCTTTGCGCTCAAGCGCGGCGTGTGCCGCGATCTTTGCCACGTCTTTATGGCCGCGGCGCATTACCTTGGCATCCCCGCACGCTACGTGGCTGGCTATCTGCACATGGCCGACGGCACGGTCGAACAGGAAGCCGGTCACGCTTGGGCGGAAGCCTTCATCCCGGACATCGGTTGGGTCGGTTTCGATCCGGCCAACGCGATTTGTCCCACCGAAGCCTACGTGCGCGTCGCCATCGGACTCGATTCAATTGGCGCGGCGCCGGTGCGCGGAATGCGTTTCGGCGCGGGTCAGGAAAATCTCGATGTCACGATAAGAGTTGGCCAGTAGTTTGCGGGCGCGCCGCGGTCTCACCAATCAGTCCAAACGCGCTACGACCGCCAGCCGTTTGATCTTGTGTTCCAGATAGGCTTTCAGGAAGGCGCTATAGTCTCTGAAAGAGACACAACCGTTCGAATCGCCGTTCGGCCCCATCATAAAGCTGTGCGCCAGGAGGCCGGCCCGCCCCATCGTCTTCTGTTCGTCCTCGGGAATGAGCCGCAGCGCTTGCACGCCGTGGAAGAGAGCTTCGCGCGGTTCGAGATCGTAAATATTCGGAGGCGTAACCCCGCGCATTCTTTCATCGGCGTAGCGCGGATCGTCGAGCCTGTCGCCGAGCCCGGAATGAGCTTCGAGCTGCGTACCGTCGGGCATGTAAACCGTGTGTCTGGAGATATCGTAGACGGCGGTCCACCGGTCATACCGACTGGCCGCGATGGTTGACTCACCGCCGAGACCGCTTACGTCGGGACCGGCGTACGCGAGCGTAAACGAAGCAGGCCTGCCGAAGAGTTTCTCGAAAAACGATGGCGGCTCCGGCGGCTTTTCCGCGACTGCATTGCCGCCCTGCGCGCTGTCGCTTGTCGCGACGCGCACGACAGGCCGCAAGCGCGGCCGCGGCACCGGCAAACTCACGGCCTCCGCTACGCGAGAATCGCCGGTCGTTTTCGGCTGACTATCCGGCGCGCCTAGACTTGCGATTTGAGACCGCGGTGGTGCCTGCGCTTGATCGCCGTCGTCGCGTGGGAGCGCCACGTTCGTTGCAAAGCTCGCCGGCCGGAATCCTAAAGTGGGCCGAGGATCGAGGACCGAGAAGGCGCTGGACAGGTAACTATGGGCGCCCGCGACGCGTACGCCCGGCGTTGCGGTCACGAGCTTATCGCCGCGGGTGCCGGCGAATTCGATTCGATCATCGCTGCTGCCGCTCAGGTCGCAACAAATCGCCCACGCGCTCAGCCCCGCGAAGCATACGAGCCCTATACCCCCAAAGATCCTCTGCCACGTATTCGGCGGCAAAGGCCGATGGTCGTCTAGGCTGAAGCCGTTACGCTGATTGGTGCCGAACCCCATTCCCCTCTCGGCGTCCTCTCGAATCTAGTTCAGACCGTCCCCGATTGCATGAATAGTGCGTTGTCGCGGCGCATCGAACGTGGAGAGCCGGTGCACAATCCAACCCGACAAGGATTGCGCGCGCCGGATACTACCGATCGGCGTCGAAACTGTTTCGGTTTGTCGCTCTAGGACGCCGTCAGCTCACGGGTTATGCCCGCTACCGACGGCTATTTCCCCCATCCCGACCCACCGGCATCCACCCTCGCATGCCGGCACCCAAAGACACCCTCATGAAATCTCCCGTTTCACGTTGTCCCCACCGATTACGTATACAATTAGAGTGAAGGGTAAAGGCAAAATTAAAGCAGCCCGGCGGCGGATTTGGGCAATTCCCCGATCCGGGCATGGCGGTTAACCATATCATCCGAAATTCTTGGGCGGTCCCCTCAGGTTTTCTGGAGGTGAATGCAAACAAAAACCGTCCTCGCGGCGCTCTCATTCCCAACTCCCCCTGGAGGGGGAGGTCGATCCGCAACGCGGATCGGGTGGGGGTGAATACAGCCTGTTCGTTTCGATGCGCGTGATGCAATGCACCCCACCCCGCGCACCGTCGGTGCGCGACCCTCCCCCTCCAGGGGAGGGTGAAGAAAAACAAATCTCGTTCTCGCGGTGTGCGTCGTCATTGCGAGGAGCACTAGCGACGAAGCAATCCAGCGCAAAATTTTCGCCTGGATTTCGCTGGCGCTCGCAATGACAATCCCTCCTCGCGGCGCGGCTTAAGGCGCCCGAGCTATGCCAAGCCACGGTCAAGCCACGCTCTGACTCGTCACCACCGGACTTGATCCGGTGGTCCATGCCGCAGTGAGGCTGGCAAACGCCCGGTGGAAGGCATCGCACACCATGTCCGATTCACGGGCGGGATGATCCGCTGTATGTAGCGGAAACAGGGACGAATACCAATGGAAAGGTGACGGAGCCGACCTCCCCTACAGACGCCTCTTGGGAATCAGGCATTGCCTCGCAGCGGCGCCGGCTGCTCGTCGAGCATTGCCTGGATCGCCGCGCGCGTCGCCTCCAAATCCAGGCCGTGCTTCTCCGCCAAGTCCCGGCAATCGGCCAGGATCGCGTCGGTATCCTGCATCATCTTCAGCCGCTTGTAGTGATCGTTGCGGTGCAGCCCCATGCCGGCGCCGACGATCTCGTAAATGTTCATGATGCGGAACGGATAGTCGCGCTCGTGCGCGCATAATTCGCGATGATCGGAATGATAAACCGCGACCAGCGCGTCGATGCCGGCGGCTTCGGCCGCTTTCAGCTCACGTTCCTGCAGCTCGCGGCGATAGGCCGGCAGCACGCGAATGTTATTGGCCTGCAATCCGACCGCCGGCTGATGCAGATCGACCAATTCGACGCCCGGCACCGCGCGCAAAATATCCTCTGCCGCCTCGACCACGCCGGCAATACCGGGATGGCGGTGCAGCGCGACCCGCATCGGCACGCGTTCGCGAAGGAGCGGCCGCAGCCGGTCGAGATTCTTGCGCAGGAAACGCGTGAACGGCGTCATCTCGAACGGTTTCGCACCGCGCGTTTTCTCGATCGTCGGCAAGGTCGTTTCGGTGAACTGAACCTGGCATGACGGGCACCACGACAGCACTTGCCCGGTCTTGCTGTGCGCAAGCTTGTCGATCGTGCCTTCGGCGACGCGCCCCGACGTGGCGACATCGCCTGCGCGCATTTGCACAATGCCGCAGCAATGGGTCGGGCCGCCCATGACATTATAAGTGACGCCGAGCGCATCCATGATGTCGAGCGCAAGCAGCGCGATGTGCGGCGTCTTGAGCACGTTGCAGCCGGTGTAGAAGACGAAATCGGGAGGACTCGCGTCGCCCGGCGCGTCGGCTGTTCGCTTCACACCTTGCCCAAGGCGTTCCAGCAGTGCGTCATCGAGCTGGATGCGCGATAGATGCGTCACCTCGCGCGCGACCTTGCGGAAACCGTCGATGCCGTCATGGCGCGCCGCCGTTTCGCCCTTGCCCCTCTGCGCCATTCTCACGCGCGCCATGTACAAGAGGAAGCGCGGATTGACCCCGTAGTCGCAGGCCTTGATGCATTCGCCGGACAGAATGCAGGCATCGGCCCATTTGCGCGCGGCATCGTTGCCGTGGCCGGTGCGCACGATATCCACAACGCCACCGATCACCGCAGCAGGATTTTGCAGCTCGTCGGCCGTGAGCCCGCCGGGCTCCGTAACGGGGCAAACCTCGACGCACTTGCCGCAGCGCGTGCAAGCATCCGCCATCGCCTGGGCGCGAGCCTCCAGCGCGGCTTCAAAAGTCTGCACCGTAGCTTCGAGCATTGCTTCTGACGACGGTTGCATTTGTTTATCGCTACTAAGCTAACCCCGGGCCGCGCCGGATTGAAGGGCCTGTTGCAGCGTTGTAAGACCCGTTGTTCCTGCCCCAATAGACCCAGCCCCGGGCCTATGTCTCGAACTCAGCACTCCGGACACGCGGGTATGCGAGACACGTAATGGATGAGCTCTAATGGGTGAATTTGCGATTGGTCAGCCGGTTCCCCGGTTCGAGGACCCTCGCCTCCTCAAGGGCGCCGGGCGCTATGTCGCGGACATGGTGTTTCCAGGCATGGCCTTCGGCTATGTGCTGCGCTCGCCGCATGCGCATGCGCGACTTCGCTCGATCGATACTTCAAAAGCGAAAGCCGCGCCGGGCGTGCTCGCCGTTTTGACGAGCGCCGACTACAAGGCGGCAGGCTTCGGCGACCTTCCGGTTCCTGGCGGGCTGCAACGGCGCGACGGCGCGCCCGGTTATCGGCCGCGCTATCCGGCGCTGGCCGAGGACCGTGTGCGGATGATCGGCGATTATGTCGCTTTCGTCGTCGCGGAGACCTATTACCAGGCGGCCGATGCGGCCGAGCTCATTGAGGTCGACTACGAGCCGCTGCCGGCCATCGTCTCGACCGGCGACGCGGTCAAGCCGGGCGCGCCGCTCGTCTGGGACGATTGCCCGAACAATATCGGCTTCGTCCAAATCGAAGGTAATAAAGAGGCGACCGACGCCGCCTTCGCCCGCGCCGCGCACGCCGTCAAACATCGCTTCGTCATCAACCGCGTCACCGCGGCGGCAATGGAGCCGCGCGGCTGCATCGGCATTTTCGAGCCGGCCGACGGCCGCTACACGATTTACACGACATTGCAGCGGACCAATGTCTTTCAGACCGAATTGTCGCAATACGTCCTGAAAGTTCCCGACAGCAAGATCCGCGTGGTCTGCGGCGATATCGGCGGCAGCTTCGGCATGAAGTCGGCGGTCTATAACGAAGTAGCGCTGGTGCTGCTCGCCGCCAAGCTGATCGGGCGGCCCGTGAAATGGGTGGCGACGCGTTCGGAATCCTTTCTCTGCGACGCGCAGGCCCGCGACAACGTGACCGAGGCCGAACTCGCGCTCGACAAGGACGGCACCTTCATCGCCTTTCGCGCCAGGATCATTGCGGCGATCGGCGCCTACATGCAGGTCGGCATGCCGGCTTTCACCGGCAATCTCGGCTCGCTGGCCGGCGTCTATCGCACGCCGGCCTCGCATATCGACGTTTCCGGCGTGTTCACGCACACCCAGCCGGTACGGCCCTATCGCGGCAACGGCCGCCCGGAGGCCGGCTACGTCATCGAACGCATGGTCGACCTCGCCGCGGATCAGCTCGGTATCGATCCGGAGGAGCTGCGGCGGCGTAACACCATTCCGCCAAGCGCGATGCCTTTCAAAACGAGCGTGACCTTCACTTACGATTGCGGCGAATTCCAAAAGAACATGGATCTCGCGCTGAAGGCGGCCGACAAGAAAGGCTTCGAGGCGCGCCGCGCACGGTCGCGCAAAAACGGCAAACTGCGCGGTCTCGGTTTCTCCAACACGATCGAGCGTTCGGCCGCCGCCGGCCACGAAGGCGCCGAAATCAGATTCGACCGCACCGGCTCGGTCTCGATCTTTTCCGGCAGCGTCAATCAGGGCCAGGGCCACGAAACCGCGTTCAAACAGATCGTCTGCGACCGGCTTGGGCTCGATCCGAACGAAGTCACCTATATCCAGGGCGATACCGACCAGGTTTTTTTCGCCGAAGGCACCGGCGGTTCGCGTTCGGCGACCTTCTCCGGTTCCGCTTTCACGCTTGCCGCCGACAAGGTCGAAATCAAGGCCAAGGCCATCGCCGCTCATATGCTCAAGCTCGACGCCGGCGAGATCAATTTCGCCGACGGCGTGTTTTCAAGCAAAAAGACCAATCGGACGCTCACCATCAAGGAAGTGGCCAAGGCGTCGCTCGAGCCGAAGAATTTGCCGCAAGACATGGAGCCGGGACTGATCGAGAAGGCGATCTATACCGGCAAGGTGGCGAGCTATCCCAACGGTGTGCACGTCTGCGAGCTCGAGATCGACGAAGAGACCGGCCAAGTCGAGATCGTCGGCTACAACGTGGTCGACGACGTCGGCACGGTGATCAATCCGCTTTTACTGCATGGGCAGGTCGATGGCGGCATCGCCATGGGCGTTGGGCAGATCCTGATGGAGGACATCAAGTTCGACGAGCAGGGCCAGATCCTCACCGGCTCCTTCATGGACTATCCGATGCCGCGCGCCGGTGATCTCACCGCATTCCACGTCGAAAGCAATCCGGTGCCGACCAAGACCAATCCGCTGGGCGTCAAGGGCGCCGGCGAAGC
>Ga0187784_10005695_pt1 | contig 10060 bp, 6 predicted proteins | sample 1015_SJ02_MP15_2_FD_132964 | JGI IMG/M metagenome (GOLD analysis project Ga0187784, IMG submission 132964) | Tropical peat soil microbial communities from peatlands in Department of Meta, Colombia - 1015_SJ02_MP15_20_MG | ecosystem: Environmental > Terrestrial > Soil > Wetlands > Peat | place... | reverse complement strand
GTCGCGCGCGGCCCAGGGCGAATGGGTGTCCCCTTCATCCGCCGCGGGGAGCCGGTGTGCGGTCTCGGCTCCGCGAGCCAGCAGTTCGGCGACGCCGAACGCCGCCGCGGCGTGGTCCGCGTCATGCGGAACTGCACCAAGCGCGCCAATGTTGCGATCGATAAAGCCGGTGTCGACCCTGCCCTGGCGAAAGGCCTGAGCCCGGCACAGCGCACTTAAGAAAGCGACGTTGCTGCGAACGCCGGCAACCAAAGTGTGCTCGAGCGCTCCCGCGAGGCGATCGATGGCTTCTTCGCGCGACGGCGCATGCGCGATCAGCTTGGCGATCATGGGGTCGTAAAATGGCGACACCTCGCCCCCCGCCTCGACGCCGCTGTCGACGCGAACATTGCCAGGCAACTCCAGACCGGCAATTTTTCCGGTCGAAGGCAGAAAACCGTGGTCCGGATCTTCGGCGTAAACACGTGCTTCGATGGCGTGGCCGTCGAAGCGGACTTGTTTTTGGTGAAGCGGCAGCCTTTCGCCGGCGGTCACCTTGAATTGCCAGGCTACGAGATCGAGACCGGTAACCTCTTCTGTCACCGGGTGTTCGACCTGGAGCCGCGTGTTCATTTCGATGAACCAGAAACCGTCCGCGCGCAGGGCCTTGCTGCCGTCCGCAACGAACTCAACAGTGCCCGCGCCGACGTAACCGACGGCTTTTGCCGCTGCCACGGCCGCAGCGCCCATTTGCGCCCGTAAAGGTTCGGTCATTCCCAGAGCCGGCGATTCTTCGATCACTTTCTGATGCCGGCGCTGCAACGAACAATCGCGCTCGCCGAGGTGGATGACGTTGCCGTGACTGTCGGCAAAAACCTGGATTTCGATGTGCCGGGGCGCCTCAATATACTTTTCGATGAGCACGCGGCCTGAACCGAATGCGGCCGCGACCTCGCGTACCGCGCCCTGGAGCGTGTCGGCAAAATCGGCGCTGCGGTCGATGCGGCGCAAGCCGCGGCCGCCGCCACCCGCCGCCGGCTTGATCAGCACCGGGTAGCCGATCGCGTCAGCCTGCTCCTTCAGGAAGGCTGCGTCCTGCCGCTCGCCGTGGTAGCCAGGAACGACCGGAACGCCGGCGCGTTCCATCAGTCCCTTGGCGCGGTCCTTAAGTCCCATTGCGCGGATAGCTGCGGCCGGCGGCCCGACAAACGTGAAGCCGGCCCGCGCGCAAGCTTCCGCAAAATCGCCGCTCTCGGACAAAAACCCGTAGCCTGGGTGAATGCATTCGGCGCCCGCCGTCTTGGCGACGCCGATAAGCCGGTCGATCGAGAGATAACTCTCACGCGGCTCGGCAGGCCCAATGAAGTAGGCTTCATCGCAAAGCCGCCGGTGCAGCGCATTGACATCTGCAGTCGAATAAACGGCGATCGTACGCATGCCCAGGGTTTTGGCGGTGCGCGCGACGCGGCAAGCAATTTCGCCGCGATTGGCAATGAGAACGGAGCTGAACATGAGAATTAGGCTTACGTCACCCGTCTTTCGCTTAATTCATTGCGCCGGCGCCGGCGCCGGCGCACCGGCCCTCGCGCTTGGCGAAGACGGATTGAGCTGAACAGGTGCACCCGCCGCTGGGCTGGGTTGCGGCGAAGGCGGCGAGGGCAGTGGCTCGGGCCAGATCGGCTCTACAGGCTGACCGCCCGTCAGCGATTGACCGGCGGTCTGGGGAGCCGCGGCCGGCTTGCGCGAACGCCGCGACGCCGACGCGGCGGCGTTTGGCGAGGGGGTCGGATTTGCTGCGGCTGCAGCGGCAACGCCGGGCAGAACCCGCCCGGTCGGCTCTGGATTCATGATGCTGATCGGCGGGATCGAGGCTGCTGATGGGAAATCGATGTTGACGAGCCGGCGCGGCGGGCTGGTTGGTTGGACACTTGAGTCTGTTTGAGCCTGCGAGACTTCCGCGGGCGTCTTCATCCAGGCTTCCTGATGTTGCTCCAGATAACGATCAATTGCGTGTTCGGTCAGATTTGCGCGGATCTGGCTCGCGTCATGCAAAAGCGCGAATGCCCTGCAATTCTCGCTCGTGCAATTGTCGCGAACGGCAAGCACATGGGCAACAAAACCAAACCGGTCGGCTTCGAGCGAACGGCGCAGCGGCGAAATGATGGAGTCGACGTCCGCGCCAGCCCGCTGTGCGTAGGCGGCAGCCGCAGCGAGAAGTGCGAACCGGGCGGCAACGAACGACGAGGCTGCGGCGACGCTCGCTGGAGAGGCAAAGATTGCCTTCTCGCAAGCCGCTTCAACGGTCTCGCCCGCCAGTGCGTCGAGGCAAGACAACGGCGAGCCGGGTGCGAAACCGCGCGCGTTCAATTCATCCGCACGCAGCTCGAGTGCGCGCCGCTCGGCTGCATTATCAACGGATGCGCCGCGGTCAAAGGCGGCCCACATGATCGCCGCCCCGCAGATCGCGCCAACGACCATAGAGCCTGCGCGAACGAGAGCATTCGTCTGCGGCAGAAACAGCGCCACGCTACAAAAGACGAAAAGCACCGCCGCCGACCCGGCAGCCACCCACAAGCGCAGCGCCGAAGCTCCGATCTCGGTACCAACGCTGAGCATAACCCGCTCCAGCAGCTTCAGGCGCGTCTGCCTCGCACCGAGTTATCGCTCATAGACCGGACGCGCGCCAGTGCGCCCCGTAATGATCGGGAGATTTCGCGGGATCTGCGATTAATGCTCGAGTTCCAGCTGACTCTCTTTAGCCACTCGCTCGAACGCCTCGCCCGGATTCTTGATCCGGTACTGGTAGTCGTCGCCGTCGGAGGGCAGCAGTTTGACAACCTTGTAGGTGCCACTGGCCCCCGGACGGCTGATCGGACTTGAGGTGTATAATACGGTTTGACCGACACGAAATTTGTGCGCACGCAACGAAGGGCTGCGCGCCGCCAGCTGGTGGGCCACGGTTGCGACGGCGACCGCCAGAACAGCGCTGGCCTCTGATTTGACCGGAACCCGCCGCGAGTCAGTCTTGCGAAGAACTGAACCGCGGCTAGCCTTGGCCGGACTGCGGCTAGCCTTCGCCGGCTTGCTTTTCACTGAACGTTTGTTCATGGAACTGCACTATATAGACAATCTGAGTTATGGGCAAAAATATAGTGTCACAAAGCGGCTTTTGCGACATCCTTTTTACCGCTCGCTCTACGACAAAAAGCTATTTAATCTCAATACGGTAGCGTGACGCCATCGCGGCCGACGAATCAGGCCTGTCGCCGCCACCCGCCCCGGTCATCGGCCTGCCAAAAGGTCACCTCAAAACCGGCCGATTTAGCCTCAGTCCATCTAGCACGCGCAGCTTCGAGCGCGTCAGCGTCCTCACCGTCAAAGAGCAGCACGATGCGCTGATAAGCTCCCGCATCTTCGGGCATGGCGGCGCCTTCGATAAGAAAGCGGACGATGGCACTATTGGGATTGTGCTCATGAGGCGTAAGCAAAATCGGCTGCTGTGCGGCCTCAGCTTCACGCCAAGTTCCGTGGGGAAGAAAAGCATCGTCGCGCCAAGTCCACAAATGCGCATCAAGCGCCTCGATGCGCTCCTCGGAAGACCCCTGAACGACGACCCGCCACCCGCGTTCGAGGGATTTCTGCAACAATGCCGGCAGAACCTGCTCGGGCGTTTGTCCTTTCAACTGGTAGAATAAAATCTCAGTCATCGCCGGAATTTCTGCGGCGCAAAGCCACCGCACTGATCAGCGCTCGTAATAGTCTTCGACAAGCTGGTTGAGCAGACGCACGCCCCAACCGGAACTCCAGCTCTTGTTGATGTCGGTTTGCGGCGAGCCAAGTGCGGTTCCAGCGATGTCGAGGTGTGCCCAAGCGGTCTTGTCGACGAAGCGCTGTAGGAATTGCGCGGCAGTGATCGAGCCCGCCCAGCGCCCGCCAGTGTTCTTCATATCGGCGAATTTCGAGTCGATCATTTTGTCGTATTCCGTTCCGAGCGGCATTCGCCAGACACGTTCGCCGCTGGCTTCTCCCGCTTTAGCCAGACGGTCGGCGAGTTTGTCATCGTTCGAGAACAGCCCGGCATATTCCTGACCGAGCGCAACCATGATGGCGCCGGTCAGCGTCGCCAGATTGATCATGAATTTCGGTTTGAACCGCTTGTTGATGTAGTGCAGCACATCGGCAAGTACGAGTCGTCCCTCGGCATCGGTGTTGATGACCTCGATGGTCTGCCCTGACATCGACGTGACAATGTCACCCGGCCGCTGCGCCTTGCCGTCGGGCATGTTTTCCACAAGTCCAATGGCGCCGACGACGTTGGCTTTGGCCTTGCGCGTGGCGAGAGCGTGCATCAGTCCGACGACGCAAGCCGCACCGGCCATGTCGCCCTTCATATCCTCCATGCCCTGTGCCGGCTTGATGGAGATCCCGCCGGAATCGAAACAGACGCCTTTGCCGATAAAGGCGACCGGGTCGGCTCCGCGTTTGCCGCCGTTCCATCGCATGACGACGAGCTTCGGTTCGTGTGCCGAACCTTGTCCGACGCCGAGCAGCGCTCCCATGCCGAGCTTCTTCATGGCCGGCACGTCGAGAACCTCGACGACGACTCCGAGCTTCCTCAGGCTCGAAGCCCGTCGCGCGAACTCCGCCGGATAGAGCACGTTGGCCGGTTCATTGATCAGATCCCGCGCAAGGACCACCCCATCGGCGATCCCGGCCACGCTCGCCCAGGCCTTTTCGGCGGCGGAGGGGTTGGCGCAGGCAAAATGCACGTCAATCTTGCTTGGCCGCTCCTCACCTTCTTTGCGTTTGGTTTTGTAGCGGTCGAATGTGTACGCGCGCAGCCGCGCGCCAAGCGCCAATTCGGCGACCTGATCGGGCTTGAGCGCCCCCGTCGCAAATTCAGCCAGTATCGTCGCCTGAGTCGCCGCGCTCGGTACGCCTCCCATCGCAGCTCCCCCGAGCTTGACGAAATTGCGATCCTTGACGTCGCGCTCCCTGCCGGCCCCGGCGCCCACCAGAACGAGGCGCGGCGCGGCGAGGCCCGGAGGCGCAAGGATGTCGAGAGCAGAGCCGCTCTTGCCGGTGAAACGATCGGCTGCCGCGGCCCGACGCACCAGATCGGCGACAGGCGCCAGGATTTTCTGCGTTGCGGAGCCGAATTTGACCCCTTCTCCACAGAACCCCACCAGAACCCCTCGCGTGCGCTCGAAAGAAGTGAACCCGATCTTCACGTCGGTCATAGGCTGGTCCCTCCTACCGGCATTGCCCGCTACTCGACCGACATATGACCCGGACAACGCGAAGGTGCAAAGCGGCGGCGGCCGGACGGTGCCTAGGGCGCCGGCTCGCCTCGATAGAATCTATTAACCCTTAGCAATCCTTAGCATTGGATTTTCAGTGGTTTTGCCTTGGCGAGGCCATTTTGTGAACGCATGGCATTGCTTGTGTTGTGGGGGAACTTGGCTCCGAAGGCACCAAAGCCTTCGTAGGGGGAGCTGAGGGCGGCCGCGGGGCCCATCAGGTGGGGAAGTTACGTCCGATGGGGTCGATCGGCCGGTACATGTTTCGCACCACAATGGTTGCGTTCGTGATCACCTGTGTGAGCCTGACAATTGTCATGTGGTTCACGCAGGCCATCCGCGAGTTTGACCTCATCACCAGTCAGCGCCAGACCGTCTTCGTCTTCGTCGGCATCACCGGCCTGCTCATCCCGCTGCTGGTGATGATGATCGCGCCAATCTCCCTCGTCCTTGCCACCGCCCACGTTCTCAACAAGCTCAGCTCCGACTCAGAGATCATCGTGATGAACGCGGCCGGCGTGTCGCCGTGGCGGTTGATCAGTCCATTCATCGCCGTGGCGCTCGTGGTTTCGGTGCTGGTCTCTGCGATCGCCGTGTATATCTCGCCGCTTGCCCTGCGCGAGCTTCGCGACTGGATCACGCAAGTACGCGCCGACATCCTGACGAATATCGTGCAGCCCGGCCGCTTTGCTACAATCGGCGGAAACCTGACTTTCCACATCGCCGACCGGCGACCGAATGGCTTGCTGGTCGGAATTTTTCTCGACGACCGCCGCGATCCAAAGGAGCACGCAACCTATCTGGCCGAGCAAGGCGAGATCATAAAGAACGACTCCGGCTCATTCCTGGTCCTCGAAAAGGGCAGTGTTCAGCGGCTCGAAACAGGTCAGACCGATCCGCGCATCGTAACGTTCGACCGCTACGCGTTCGATCTGTCAAAGTTCACGGCGGGCCCGCGCAGCGTCGTCTACAATACGCGTGAGAAATACATTTGGGAGCTGTTGTGGCCGGCACTCGATGATCCGCTCTATATCGCACAGCCCGGTGAGTATCGATCGGAGCTGCACGACCGCTTCGCGACCCCGCTCTATCCGCTCGCATTCGTCATTCTCGCCTACATGTTTCTGGGGCCGCCCCAAACCACGAGGCAAAGTCGCGCGCTAGGAGCGCTTGGCTTGATCGGCGCAGTGTCGTTGTTGCGGCTGATCGGGTTTCTCAGTGTCATCGTCGGTGTACATTCGCCGAGCGCGTTGGTGGTGCAGTATGCCGCGCTTATCGGCGCGATGGTCGCCGGCCTGTGGCAGATTTCCCGCGGGCGAGCCATCGAACCTGCGGCGGTTGTCTCGAAAATTGCCACCGCACTGACCGAGCGCTTCGCGCGGGCGACGGCGAGCTAAAGGCCGACCCGATGATCACAGGCACGCTGTCGCGCTACTTCGGATTTCGGTTTCTAAAATCGGTGATCGGCACGTTCTTCGGCGTCGTCGCGCTTGCCGCGATGATCGACTATGTCGAACTGTTGCGACGCAGCTCCGACTGGCCGCACGCGACAGCTTGGGTCCTTGCCGAGATTTCCGCGTTTCGCGTCCCCCAGCTCTCCGAACGGATCATGCCGTTTGCGGTGCTGGTTGGCGCGATGTCCTCCTACCTCGCGCTGTCCCGTCGCCTTGAGCTTGTCGTTGCGCGTGCGGCAGGCGTCTCCGCCTGGCAATTCGTGGCGCCTGCCATGATCGCGGCATTCGTGTTCGGCATAGTCGCGACCACGCTGTACAACCCGATCGCCGCGATTTTGCACGAGCGGTCCAAGCGCCTCGAAGCCGAAATGATGGGCGAAATTCCCTCGGGGGCACAGCAAAGTGCCGGCGGCTTCTGGGTACGCCAAAAAAATTCCGACGGTGCGGCCATCATCAACGCCAGATCGAGTCGCGAGCAAGGCTCCCAGCTCGGCGGCGTCAGCGTCTACACGTTCGATGGCGAAGGCCAATTTCACGAACGGATCGAAGCAAAAAGCGCCACGCTCGAACCGGGCTACTGGCGCTTCTACGACGCGCGCATTTATGCCAGCGGCAATCCGCCCATTATCCGGGATACATACCGCCTCACCACTAATTTGACGCTGGCCCAGGTGCGCGAGAGCTTCGCCACTCCCGAAACCGTTCCATTCTGGCAGCTACCTTTCTACATCGACCTCGCGGAGCGCGCCGGTCTCGCTGCAGCCGGTTACCGCCTGCAGTATCAACAGCTGCTTTCTCGCCCGTTCCTTCTTGCCGCGATGGTTCTGCTTGCCGCTTCAGTAAGTCTGCGCTTCTTTCGTTTCGGCGGCGTGCAAAAGATGGTGCTCGGTGGAATCTCCGCCGGCTTCCTGCTGTTCGTCTTGTCAAAATTCACGGAGGACATGAGTAAATCGGAACTCATGTCGCCGGTCATGGCGGCATGGATTCCCGTACTGGTGGGCAGTCTCACTGGCTTCGTCGTGCTGTTGCACCAGGAGGACGGGTAGTGGCGTGTTGGTTTGGCCCACTCGGGCCACTTGTACACGGTCACGGTCGGGCAGGCGCAGCGATTCTCGCTGCGTTGGTGTTATTTGCGTGCTCGATGGCAGCACCGTGGCCCGCCGCCGCCCAAACTATGTTGCGCTTTCCCGAACGGCCGGCGCAGCCGAAACCGCCCGCGTCGCCGCCGGATGCACCGATGCTCGTTCAGTCGACCGAGATCCGGTACGACTACACCAACAACACGGTCTCCGCCGTCGGCAACGTTCAGCTCTACTACAATGGAGCGACCGTCGAAGCCGACGAAGTCGTCTACGATCAAAAAACCAAACGTCTGCAAGCGCGCGGCAATGTCAGAATGACCGAGCCGGACGGCAAAATCACCTACGGCCAGTTTGTCGATCTGACCCAGGACTACCGTGACGGCTTTGTCGATTCGCTGCGGCTCGAGACCGCGGATGACACGCGCTTTGCCGCCACGCGCGCCGACCGCGTCAAAGGCAACTACACCGTCATGCAGAACGGCGTTTATACCGCGTGCCAGCCTTGCAAAGACGATCCCAAAAAGCCGCCGCTGTGGCAGGTCGAAGCCGCCCGCATCATCCACGACAACGGCGAGAAGATGATTTATTTCGAGGACGCGCGCGTCGAATTCTTCGGCTTCCCGCTAATGTATTTTCCATTCATGTCGTCGCCTGATCCTTCGGTTACGCGCAAGAGCGGTTTTCTCTACCCGACCTTCACTTATGGGAGTTCCTATGGCGCCGGCGCCGAAGTCGACTACTTTTGGGCGCTGGCGCCGAACTACGACCTGACCGGCGGCGTCATGGCGACATCCAAGGAAGGCGAGCTGTTTTCAGCCATGTGGCGTCAGCGTTTGGCGGACGGTTCCTACTCGATCAAAGCTGCCGGAATCTTCCAGACCGATCCGGGTTATTTTGCCAATCGTGACGGCCCCGACAGCCCGACCGCCGATACGTTTCGCGGCGCGGTCCAGACTGCAGGCCAGTTTGCGCTGACGGACAAGTGGGTATGGGGCTGGACTGGTCTGCTCATGACCGACAGCCAGTTCCTCTACGATTATCAGCTCTCCTCGTTCGTCGGCTCTTTCGATCCGTTTCACACCGGCATCGCCACCGAAGGCGTATCGCAACTTTACCTGACCGGCACGGGCGACCGCAGCTATTTCGATATCAGGACGGTCTACTATTACGGCTTCTCGGGCCAGGACGTGCAGGCGCAGATACCCTGGATCCATCCCGTTATTGATTACTCGAACGTCGTGGGCCAGCCGGTATTGGGCGGTGAATTGAGCTACAAATTCAATTTGACGAGCCTAACCAGGCAACAGGCGGAGTTCGACGCGATCAATCAGACCGCCAACACCGAAAGTCTGTGCACGTCCAACAATCCCACGGTCGTCAATCCATCCAATTGCCTCTTGCGCGGCATCGCCGGCACCTACACGCGAGCTTCCGCCGAGGTGGACTGGCGGCGCACGTTCGTCACCGATAACGGTCAGATGATCACGCCCTTCCTCGGCGTTCGTGGCGACCTCGCCCAACTTGATGTCCAGAACCAGCCGGGGACATCGAACTTCATCAACCCTGGCAATACCGAGCTTGCGCGAGCGATGCCAGACGTGGGCGTTGAATACCGTTACCCCTTTGTCGACGTGGAGTCCTGGGGCACGCAGACGATCGAGCCGATCGCACAACTGATCCTGCGGCCAAATGAGACGCAAATCGGCAAGTGGCCGAATGAAGACGCGCAGAGCCTCGTGTTCAGCGCCGACAATCTGTTTTCGATCGACAAGTTTTCCGGGATGGACCGCGATGAAGGCGGCGGCCGCGTCAATGCCGGTTTCCAATATACGGCGCAAGTCAACAATGCCGGCTCGTTGAGCGCGCTGTTCGGGCAGTCCTATCAGATATACGGATTGAATTCGTTTGCTGCCGCCGACCTCGTCAATACCGGACTTGAAAGCGGTCTGGACAAGACGTTGTCCGATTACGTCGGCCGCATCACGTATCAGCCCAACTCCGTCTATTCATTCATCGTGCACGCTCGGTTCGACGAGGCAACCTTCACGCCCGAGCGCCTCGAATTCGAAACCCGCGCCAACTTCGACCGCTGGACCTTCCAGCTGATGTACGGCGACTATGCTCCACAGCCCGAAATAGGCTTCCTGACCCGGCGCGAGGAGGTTCTCGGGGGCGCAGCATTCAAGCTTACGCAGAACTGGGTGGTCATGGGATCCGTCCGTTACGACCTAGCCGTCAATCAGTT
>Ga0187784_10005694_pt1 | contig 10060 bp, 9 predicted proteins | sample 1015_SJ02_MP15_2_FD_132964 | JGI IMG/M metagenome (GOLD analysis project Ga0187784, IMG submission 132964) | Tropical peat soil microbial communities from peatlands in Department of Meta, Colombia - 1015_SJ02_MP15_20_MG | ecosystem: Environmental > Terrestrial > Soil > Wetlands > Peat | place... | reverse complement strand
GCCCCGCAGCCCGTCGTTCTCAATCATCTTCTTCAGCTCGCCGCTGGTGAGCAAGTCGCGGCGGATGTAGTCCATCCAGGGCGATTGCCCGAAGTCCAACAAACCCTTCAGCGGGTTGGTGCCGGACTTGCCTCCGACGTTAGGAATCGTTGCTGAGGTGGTCATGACGCTTCTCCTTCGTTCGAGGGCCTTCAGCTTAAATTGTACGACGGGCAGAGCGCGCGGCACGCGCTGCATTTCAGATTTTTAACATCTTGTCTTCCAACGCTTTAACCTTGGCCAAGCGCCGCACGTGGCGCTCTTCCCCGGTGAATTGCGCGCCCATGAAGGCTTTCACCAGGTCTTCCGCTAGCTTGATGCCCACCACGCGCGAACCCAGCACAAGGACATTCATATTGTCGTGCTCTACACCTTGATGCGCCGAATAGGTGTCGTGGCACATTCCCGCGCGGATGCCTACGAGCTTGTTCGCGGCGACGCTGGCGCCCACGCCGCTGCCACAGATCAGCACGCCGCGCTCGGCGCGTCCATCGAGCACGGCGCGGCCCACCGCTTCGGCAAAGTCCGGGTAATCGGAAGGTCGTTCATCAAACGCGCCCACATCGATGACTTCGTGGCCAAGGGACTTCATCAATGTGGCCATCTCATTTTTCAGTTGAAAGCCCGCGTGGTCTGACCCGACGACCAGTTTCATGTGTGCCTCACTTGCCCAGGAGCTGTTTCGCCGCCGCCACAACCGTATCCACATCAAAGCCGAAGTACTTCAGCAGGTCCTTCAGGGGCGCGGACGCGCCAAAGCTGCGCATGCCGATGATTTTGCCCTTGGGTCCCGTGTAGCGCTCCCAGCCAAACACCGAGGCCATTTCCACGGAGACGCGCGCGGTCACGCTCGATGGCAGGACGCTTTCCTTGTATGCGGCATCCTGCTTCTCGAACAGTTCCCAGGACGGCAAGCTCACCACGCGAGCCTTGATCCCCTCGGCCTTCAACTTCTCGTATGCGCCTACGCACCACTGCAATTCTGTGCCGGTGCCAATCAGGATGACCTCCGGCTTCCCGCCAGCAGCATCCGCCAGGACATAGCCGCCCTTCGCCACGCCCGAAGCAGCCGCAAATTTCGCGCGGTCCAACGTGGGCATGGTCTGGCGGCTGAACACCAGCGTGGTCGGCCCGTCCGTGTGCCGGAGAGCGGCTTTGTACGCCTCCGTCACTTCGTTCGCGTCGCCCGGGCGCAGCACCAGCATGTTTGGCATGGCGCGCAAGGAAGCCAGTTGCTCAACAGGCTGGTGTGTGGGCCCATCTTCGCCGACGCCGATGGAATCGTGCGTGAAGATGAAAAGCACCGGTATTTCCATCAGAGCTGCCAGGCGCATGCTGGCGCGCATGTAGTCGCTAAAGTTGAAAAAGGTCGCTGCAAAGCCGCGCAAGCCGCTGAGCGTCATGCCATTGACCGCCGCGCCCATGCCATGTTCGCGCACGCCGAAGTGGATGTTGCGCCCTGCGTACTCGTCAGGAAAGAATTCGCCTGCACCCGCAAACGTCAGGTTTGTTTTGTTCGATTTCGCCAAATCAGCGGAGCCGCCCATGAGCCAGGGAATGTTCTGAGCCAGGACGTTGAGCACTTTGCCGGAGCTCTCCCGCGTGGCCATGCCTTTCGCGTCTGCGGGGAAAACCGGCAAATTGTTGTTCCACCCGGCGGGCAGCTCGTGCCGATGTATTTTGTTCAATTGATCGGCCAAATCCGGAAATTGTTTGGAGTAGTCGGCGAAGAGCTTCTCCCATTTTCCGTGCGCATTCGCACCACGCGCACCGACGTGGTCCTGAAAATGTCTGTACACGCCGTCCGGCACGAGAAACTTCACGTCTTCCGGCCAGCCGTAATTCTGTTTCACCAGCTTGATTTCCGCTTCACCCAGCGGTTCGCCGTGCGCTTCATAGGAATCCTGCTTGTGCGGCGAACCGTAGCCGATGTGCGAATCCACAACCAGCAGCGTGGGACAATCGCTGGCCTTCAAAAATGTTTCGTAACCCCGCGCCAGTTCCAGCGAGTCGTTGGCATCGGCCACGCGCGTGACGTTCCAGCCATACCCGACGAACCGCGTCATCACGTCCTCGCTGAACGACCAGCTTGCCGGGCCATCGAGCGTCACGCGGTTGTGGTCGTAGATCCAGCAAAGATTCCCGAGCTTCAGATGGCCCGCAAGCGACGCCGCTTCGCCAGCCACGCCTTCCATGATGTCGCCGTCGCCGCACACTGCGTACACGCGGTAGTTGAACAGCTCAAATCCCGGGCGGTTGAAATTTGCCGCCAGCCATTTTCCGGCAATGGCCATGCCCACGCTGTTGCCCACGCCTTGTCCCAGCGGCCCGGTGGTTGTTTCCACGCCTGTGGTGAAGTGCGATTCCGGGTGGCCCGGCGTCCGGCTGCCCAGTTGGCGAAAGCGCTTGATCTCGTCCAGCGAGACAGAAAGCTCTTTCTGAACTTCACCCTTGGCGGTCACCGCGCGCACACCAGCCAGGTGCAAGATGGAGTAGAGAAGCATGGATGCATGTCCCGCGGAGAGGACGAAGCGGTCGCGGTTGGGCCACAGCGGATCCGCGGGGTCATAATGCAAGAAACTTTGCCACAGCGAATAGACAACCGGGGCCAGGCCCATGGGCGCGCCGGGATGGCCGGAATTGGCCTGCTGCACGGCATCAATGGAGAGGGTCCGGATCGTATTGATGCACAGTTGATCGATGTTTTGCTGGCTCACAGTGTCTCCCTTGCGGATCAGGGGATGACCGCAACGTGGGTTCAGGGGTTAGACGCATCAGCCGCGGATAAAGCACCCAAATTGTACAGCAAATAGCGCTTGCCTGGCTTGCTTGCATGGTGCGCTGGCGATTCTTATCGGCCGGCCAATGGACAAGGCGCTGCTGAAGGCAAATCCCCACCGAATCGCGGTGTCGCACTGATTGGATATTCGTGCTCCTCTCGCCGCTGCTTTGTGCACGGACCCTCGATCCACGTGCTGACCGTATCCGCCAAACCTGGATTCACGGCTTTCCGCTCGTATTGCGCTAGCCCTTCGTATTCGCTAGATTGGAATGGCCGGAGCCCGGGTGGCGGAATGGCAGACGCTGAGGACTTAAAATCCTCCGGGGATTTTTCCTCATGTGGGTTCGACTCCCACCCCGGGCACTATTTTCCTCTTGAATCTCCTCTTTTGCGCATGAAGTCCGAGCCCTGAGCAGACACCTCGCGCGGGCGGCGCTTACGCGGCAAGGTACTCGGAATGACGGCGAAGTCGCTCCGGGTGCGCAAGTCGTGAGCCGCCTACCTGGCTAAAGCAATAGGATTTAAGGCGGTTGCGCAGCCCGTCAGGGGATTCCGAGACCAGCGGACCTGCCTGCGGCAGGCGAAAACCCATGGACTGCAGCCGGCTTGCGCCGGCACCCTTCGAAGCTCAGGGCAAACTGAAGGCGGCCAATACAAACCCAAAAACCGATCCTTCGACGCTCAGGGTAAACCTGAAGGTCGGCCACTACAGAGAACTGCCCTTTGCGGGTGCGTAACGGTGGGAAATGCAAGATAGCGTAACAAAGCAAAAGGCGGTGCTGTTCAGCTGGGGGGAGGAAGCAGCACCGCCTTGTTACTCGGGATGTGGATCCCGGGGACCGGGATTCCGCTCCCTTGAGGAAACTCAACCGCGTACCGTCAACACCGGGCAAGGCGCCTTAGTCACTACGTTGTAGGCGATCGTCAGCGGCACATGGCCTGCCAGGCTCTTCCGCGGCTTGGCGCCCATAACGATCAGATCCGTCTGCGATTCCTTGGTCGCCAGCAGAATCTCTTCCACGGCGGCGCCAAAGGTGACCCGGAACTCCGGTTTGCACCAGTTCTCGGTGCCGGCGGGCATGAGTTGCTTCATGCGCACGACATTGCTCTCCCGTTGCCGGGCCACGCTCTCTTCGGTGTAAGCCGCGGCGCTCTCGATGACGTGCAGCAGCGTCAGATGCGCGCCATGCTCTTGGGCGAGGGAGAAAGCGTAAGCGGCAGCTTTCTCCGCACCTGGCCCAAAGTCGGTCGCGAACAAAATGTTCTTCAACTCCACTTCCTTTTTCACGGTGTCCTTCACCAAAGGACCCACGGTCAGGACCGGGCTGTCGGACTGCCGGAAAATCTCCTCGGCAACGGAGCCGATCAGGATCTTCTGGACCTTGCCGCGGCCGTGTGTCCCGGCCACCACCAAGTCGATCTCATGCTCGGCGATCAGCTTTTCCAGGGTCGGCCAGACGTTGCCCTCTTCCATCAGCACTTCATGGGGCACGCCACGCAGTTTCCCGGAGATCAAAATGTCCGTGATGCCTTCTTCGGCGGCTTGGCGCACCTTTTCGTAGGTAGCCTGCGCGAGTTGCGGCTCAGCGAACTGGAAAGGATCTGGGGTGATGACGTGGGTGAGGTAAATCCGCGCATCATAGCGCTTGGCCATCGCTATGGCGTAGTCCAACGCGTGGTCGGAAACTTCCGAAAAATCGGTGGTGACAAGAATCTTGGTGAGGGTAACCTTCTTGTCCTGGTCGGTCTTGGCCTTCTCCTTGGGCTCCATTATTTGCGGCATGACTCCCTCCTCAACTCCCCCCTGTGGCCCAGACTGGTGGCACCAGTAGATCAAACTTAAAGGAATGCACGTTCCGTTCCACAGCGCGCCCATCTTAGTTGCTGGAAAGAAAGAGGTTGCGGCAGTCTTGAAGTTTACTGCAGCGTAACTGAGCCAACTGCCGCAGAATTGTGCGCCGAATCACCTAAATCTGTGGGGAATGAACAGCAGGAAAAGACTGGCCACCAGCCGCATGGCCTGCCCCAAAAAGAAGCAGCGGCCAGCTAATGGATGAGCCCGTCATGCGGGCGTTCGCGGTCGACTATACGACGCTTCGTTGTAGTCGTGCTGGCCGCTGCAAAGTCATTTTGTGGGCGCCCCTTTCTACGACGTTTGCGTTTCTGGCTTGCCGCAAGAACGCAAACGCCCTGAAAGGAACGCCCACTGCACAGCTATTCGACAATCGCTCCATTGCCTAATCGCCGCGCATTGCCCTATCTTGCACCTCGGGTTCCTTTGTGGCACTCCCCGCCTCCTTTAGGATCTTGCTGTAAATACGGCTGTTAGAAACAGTGCCACCGCGTGGTGAAAAACGGCGTCTGTCCCTCCCTGGGGCATTTCACTCTACCCCGTGTTTTCTCACCCACCGGCTCACGCCTCAACCGCGGCGCAGTCCAAGCAGTCACGTGAGGGGAAGCCCGACTCGCCCACTGGGCTCTGCTGCCAAGGGCCTAGCACGGCTCTCGACTCTTCCTCTTTGATTTGGAAACGTGGAACTGGAAGGGATGGACGCCTAGGGATTCGCTGGCGCCGCGGGTTCTTCCTCTTCGCTATGCGACAACCCAAACTTCTTCATTTTGTAGCGCAGCGCGTCCCGGCTGATATTCAAGAGCTTCGCCGCTTTGATCTGGTTGCCATGCGACTGCTGCAGCGCCAGTTCCACCAGCGCATGCTCCACATCCTCAAGTGACGTCCCGCCCTCGGGAATTGACAGCGCAGGCAAGCGCCGTTTCCCCGGAGCTGGTTGTACTTCTATAGGGGCGCCCAGCTTATTCTCCCCCGCCACCGCGCTGCCCTTGCCGCTGGCCACAGTGAACGGGAGGTCATCCGGCCGCAACTGGTTGCCCTCCTCAAGGATCATGGCGCGTTCCAGCGCGTTCTTCAGCTCGCGGACATTTCCCGGCCAGTCATAATTCAGCATCAACTTTCGCGTCTCCTCGCTCAGGCCCTGCACGCTCTTGCGGAACTTCTTGTTGTAGTGCGCCAGGAAGAACTCCACCAGCGGCACAATGTCTTCCTTCCGTTCCCGCAACGCCGGCAAATAAATGGCGATGATCGCCAGCCGGTAGTACAGATCCTGGCGGAAGCGGCCTTCCCGCACTTCTTTCTCGAGATCCCGATTGGACGCGGCAATCACGCGCACTTCCACCTGGATATCGCGGACACCGCCTACGCGCCGGACCATCTGGTCTTCCAGCACGCGCAGGAGCTTGGCCTGCAAGAGGGATGACAGCTCGCCAATCTCGTCCAGGAACAGGGTGCCGCCGTCGGCAATCTCGAACAGGCCCTTCTTCATGGCCTTGGCGTCCGTGAAGGCGCCCTTTTCATGGCCGAAGAGTTCCGCCTCGATCAGCGTTTCGGGGATGGCCGAACAGTTGATGGCCACGAAGGGGCGTTCTGCGCGGGAACTGCGATAATGAATCGCCTTGGCCACCAGGTCCTTGCCCGTGCCGCTCTCCCCCTGGATCAGAATGGTACTGGCTTCGCTGGCAGCGACCTTGTACACAAACTTCATCAATTCCGTGATCTTCCGCGATACGCCGATGACCTCGTGATATCCCGCGCGACGCCGCACCTCTCCGCGTAGCGACTCCACCTCGGTCCGCAGCGCACCCGCTTCCAGCGCGTTCTGCAGCGTCACGCCTAACTCTTCAAAATTGATGGGTTTGCCGACGAAGTCGTAGGCGCCCATGCGCAATGCCGCTTTCACGTCGTCAAGTTGCGGGTCCGCGGTCATCAGGATGATGCTGCGCGTCTCTCCCGCCTGCCTCAGCTTATCCAGGACTTCCAGGCCGCTCATGTCCGGCAGATGCACATCCAGGAGGACGGCGTCCACACCTTCGCCCTGCAGGTTGCGCAAGGCCTCTTCGCCTGTTTCGGCCTCGACGCTTTGGTAGCCGTATTCGGCACACTTTTGCGTCAGCGCCCAGCGGACGAGCTTTTCGTCGTCAACTATAAGGATTCGCTTTTGGGGCATTCAATTATTTTATCACCATGCCCAGCCTACGACCGGCCGTTCTTTGGGCGCTCCACCGGTAACCGGACCTGGAATTGCGAGCCCTTTCCCGGCGCACTGCTCACTTCGATCTTGCCTCCATGTGACTGCACGATGCCGTCCGCCAGCGATAACCCCAACCCTGTGCCTTCGTTGCGCGTGGTGAAAAACGGTTTGAAGATTTTGGGGAGCGCGTCGGCAGGTATCCCTTTCCCCGTGTCGGCCACTTCCACAATCGCCTGATCCCGCTCGCGTGTGGCGGTCACTTCCACCTTGCCTGTACCGGAAATGGCCTGAATGCCGTTCAGCAGGAGATTCAGCACTACCTGCTGGATTAACGCGGGATCATGATCCACCAGCAGCAGAGCAGGACTTGGTGTGAACAGGATCTGCACCGGCTTGTTGCGGACCTGCTGGCGCGCCAGCATTACCGCTTGCTCAATCGTGGCGTTCAGATCGCTGGGGTGGAAAGCAGGTGGCCGAGGGCGCGCGTAGAAGAGCAGGTCGTTCAGAATGTCTTGAATATGCCGGATCTCTTTCTGGACGTCTCCCATCACCGCGCGGCTGGGGCTGTTGGCGGGCAAGTCTTTGCTCATCACGTCCACCACGCCCGCAATTCCGGCCAGGGGGTTGCGAATCTCGTGCGCTAAGCCAGCGGCCAGTTCGCCGAGTGTCGCCAGGTGTTCCGCGCGGGCCATTTCACGTTGGTGAAATTCCTCGAGTTTTCGCCGGCTTTCGTTCAACTGCTCGACCATTTCATTGAACTGGCGGCCCAGCCGGCCGATGTCGTCGTCGCGCTTGGCAAATTCCACGCGTGTGGAGAGGTCGCCATGGCGCACCCGCTCAATCGTCTCCATCAGTTCTTCCAACGGGCGTTCCACGAGCACGAGGAGCACAGAAAGCAACACAAAACAGAGGAGAATGGCAAAGCCCAGCGCGGCCAGCAGAATCCACTGTGCGTTTTGAATTTCCAGTGAGCGCAGAACCGCCGTCACGACGACAAGGCTCAGCGCCAACACCCCGATGATCGGGATGAACACTTTCCATTGCCAGCGGATTCCCGTGGCCCAGCGCACGGTTTGCGGCAGTTTCATCCCCGTATCTCACCAGAAAAACAGCGCCTCGCGCAAGTCGGCATCGTCACTCCAGAGTCAAGGGCTTGTCGGGAGACTCAGTTCGGCACACGCCTCCGACAATTTCGCCCCGACTTGCGCGCCTTCCTCTACAATCACAATCGTCCAATTCACGGCTCACCATTTTTTTCGACGAGCCCGAAGGCGCTGTTGTAGAGTCATTCCATGCTTTCGGCGCGCCTCTTTTGGCCCATTCTTTTTCTCTGTGGTCTGGCCACCGTTCCTGCTCTTGCCCCGCAGAAGGTTGAAGCTCCAAGCCCGGCCGCATACCTTGGTTTCGACCGCAACGATTATCCCGGCGACGATGCGCTGCCATCCCTCCGAAAAACCTTTTCGTTCACCAGTTATTGGCTCGGCCCGCCGCCGGGCGAAAAGCGCAGCTCCTGGCTCGGCAAGCGCGCGCTCCTGCAATCGCAAGGATTTGGTTTTGCGGTTCTCTTCAATGGCCGCGAGAGTCGCGCCTTGCACAAATCCGCTGAAGCGCGACAGAAGGGCACATTGGACGCACAATCCGCCGTGAAGCTAGCTCAGCAGGAAGGTTTTGCCAAAAGCACAGTGATTTTCCTGGATGTCGAGGAAGGTGGCCGCTTGCCTGGCCCTTATCACGAGTATCTCCAGGCCTGGAGCAATGCCCTCGCGAAAGCCGGCTACCGCGCGGGCGTCTATTGCTCCGCGATTCCTGTAGACGAGGGCCAAGGCGTGCACATCACCACCGCGCAAGACATCCAGGCGCACATCACGTCGCCCGGTTTCGTCTACTGGGTCTACAACGATGCCTGCCCGCCCGCGCCAGGATGCGCTTTTCCGGCGAACCCACTGCCCCCTGCGCAAAGTGGTTTTTCCGTCGCCACCATTTGGCAGTATGCGCAGTCGCCGCGCCGCAAGGAGTTCACCGCGCATTGCCCCGCAAACTACGCTGCTGACGGCAACTGTTACGCGCCGGAGGACACTGCGCACAAATTGTTTCTGGATGCCAACGTTTCCACATCCGCGAACCCTTCGGCACCGCAATAAATAAGGCAGCCCTTCGACCGCCGAGAGGGGAATTCAACGCTGCTTAATTTGTTGGATTGCGTGGGAACTTCAAGTAGGGCAACCGCGCACCGTCAATCAAAATCTGATCGGCGCGAACCTGTGTGGGCGCTTCAAACCCCGCCGGGCCCAACGCAGGTACGACGGGCGTCGGGGTCGCGGTGCCGCCACTCGTGGAAATCGCACTGCCTCAACCCATCAGAACGAAGGCAAGCGCCACTGCCAGCGATAGCGCCAGGACCACGCCGAACGCCAGCGTCTTCCGCCGTTGCTCGTAAGCATGGCGCGATTCCATATGTTTTCGCAGGACGTGTTCCATCGAAGGTTCCCCTCGTTGGTAACACGCCACGGGAGAGCCCAACAACGTGAAATTCCCAAGGGTGATGCTAAATGCTAACGGTCCGCCGCCCTCGGGGGGCGTTATCGTCAATTCGCAGCCAACGCTGAAAACTCATCGCCGCCTAGAACGCTGACCATTGTCAAGACCCATCGTTTTTTCTTCGATGCAAGTTTCCGCATTAGCTTCGCCCTAACTCCCTCATTGCAGAGTTTTTCCAGCGACTAACTCGTTTCCTTGCAACCGATTACACTTTTGGTGCATCTCGTCCAGCACTAACAATCCGTTCACGTTTTCCTCGCATAGCACCCATCAAAATTATTCTTGGGGGCAATCCCAGGATTGCGGTTAACTTGTAATTGTGAGGAAGCTTCCGAGCCGCCAGTCCGGTTCGCGCCCGCAGCGGCGGGCAGAAAGAAGGAGTACTTTCCATGGTGAAGCAGTATCTTCTGGCCAGCGATTTTGACCAGACCCTTAGCTTCAACGACTCGGGCGTCGTGCTCAGCGAACTGATCGGCTTTCACGGGTTTCGCGACAAGGTGAAAGGCTTGTCCGATATCCACCTGGTGCAGCAGGGTGCCGAACTCTCTTACCTGATTCTTCATGACCCGGATTTTCGCCGCGTGCGGCGCGAAAATCTGCTCGAAACGGGCAAGCGCATCCGCCTGAAGCACGACGTCGACCTTTTCGCGCGCTCGCT
>Ga0187784_10005693_pt1 | contig 10061 bp, 11 predicted proteins | sample 1015_SJ02_MP15_2_FD_132964 | JGI IMG/M metagenome (GOLD analysis project Ga0187784, IMG submission 132964) | Tropical peat soil microbial communities from peatlands in Department of Meta, Colombia - 1015_SJ02_MP15_20_MG | ecosystem: Environmental > Terrestrial > Soil > Wetlands > Peat | place... | reverse complement strand
CATGCGTCAAACTTCCTTTTCAATTCACTCGACGAGTTGGTGGAAAATGTGCGTCACGGCATCGAGGAATTGAACTCCACGGTCGTAACTAATTAAGAGCATTATTTAGTACAGTCAACTTAGCACAAAAGCGGGTAGCGCGGACCCCCGGTTTTGGGGTCCGCGGCTTTTTGTTGGACCCGGGGACTCAGAAGTGCCTTGCAGCGATGGCGGCCTCAGCTTGGGCCAAGCCCTGGTTGCCGCGCGCCGCCAGACGTAACGAGTGCCTCCGCAGGTTCCCAGGCTGGCCCCCTCCCAAAGCGTTCCCCAAAATGACCGCATGGTGCACATCGAGAAACTTAGCGTGGCAGTTCCCGAATGAGCCGCCTGGCCCAAGTGTTGGAATCCTACGGTGTAGTAAATCACGCCTTCTGCTGGCAAGCCTGGATGCAGGCGACGATTTCACTGCGTGAGAATTCGTCCCTGCCTTCTGCGGCATCGGCAACTGCAGAGATTGTCGTCTCGTTTTCCTCTACGCAAGCCAACGCCATGCGAGCGGATCGATCCATCTGCTCATCGATCAGATCGTTGCTGCCGCAGCCCCCAACTCTGGTCCAATAACAACGGAGTTTGCACTTGGAATCGTTGACGTCCTTGGCGTATTCTCGCGTACACCTCAGGGTGTCCCACAATTCGCCACGGATGAGGTCAAATGTCGTAACGGAGGGGACAACAGCCATGCCCGAATGCGGCTCCCGTCGTTGGCGACACATCGCGAGAGGTCCAGCGAGTTTTACCGCCACCCTTCTGATGAACCAGTCCTCGCCTGCATCATCCGGCGGTCGGTCGACCACCTCCACCCACGCGTCCGAGTCAGAGTGGAGGATCATACCCTCTTCCTTTAGCCCTATACCCAGCACATGCGCGGCGACGGCATGCGCCGCTTCGTGATACCGCGTGTCTCTTGATGCAGTCATAGGGTCCTTCGCAGATCACCGTCGCGTTGCGTGGTCAGTCGAACGGCACGAGCAGATTAAACGGGCGATTCCTGCGCCAGCGGTACGACTCGAAATCCCTGTCCAGGGTGAGAATGTCTCCCGTATCCAGCTCATCGGCAAGCTGAATCAGGCATGCATCGGCGAAGTCCGGAGCAAGATCGCGATACTTGCGCAGACGGGCTTCATCGGCCGAAATCCCTCAAGTGCTTTTTGTTGGAAGCTAGATCGGGAAGGCCTGAGGCAAACCGCCCTACGCCGATCACCTGTTTAGCCGATGGAACGCCATGGCAGGCGGCAAGCAAGTGCACTCCCTCGCGCACGACGCGGGATGGGCTCCAGCCCGTAACGATTCGGTCCCTACGGCACATCATCGAGCCGTCTTGGACGCGGCCTTCCCTGGCCCCATGGGAACGAGGTGTCGGAGCATCCAAAGCAATAGGCATCCCATGGCCGCCCCGGACAATGTGCCGAATCCCAGGACGCCAGTTAAATGGCCGAAGATGTGCGCCCCAGGGCTGCTATGAAAGGAGTACTCCGGCGCGCTGTAAATATTATTTGTGCCTGTGACGGCGGAAAAAGCAATGGCCCCGCAGATGAGGAGTTGTGACCATAACTCTAAAAGGAAGGCTGCCGCCACAACGCTCGCGTAGCTGCCAAACGCCTTGAAGTGGATGAGGAGCACGGCCAGCAGGATCGAGGCGGCGGTGGCTACGGTCACGCTGACCATTCGGACCTGCGCAGAGGGCGCTCCCGCCTTGTCCATAACTAGGCGAAGGAACCACACCGCAGCGATCAATCCGAAGAGTGGCATCAAGAGGCGGATGTGATCACGCAATCCGTGGCCGCCGATTCTCATAATGCCTCCTTTTGCGACCTTGCGCGAATGAGAAGGAGCGTCATGTCATCTTCTACTTCCTCACCCGCCCAATCGCGTACGGCTGTCATAATGTGCTGCCGGATCTGGTCCAGCGGCTCCTCGCCGTGCTCCTTGACCGTGGCCTCCAGTCGCGCCTGGCCGAATTCCCTTTCTGAACTTTCGCCAGCGTCCGTGATACCGTCGGAAAATAGCACCATCGTATCGCCGGGTTGCAGGACGAGCCTGCCGGCTTGGAACTCTGTATTAGGGAACACGCCGAGGGGAGGGCCGCCCGCCTGAAGCCGTTCGCCGGAGCGTGATCCCAGCAGGATGGGGGCAGGGTGAGCGGCGTTCACATAGGTGAGACAACGGTCTAGCTCGTTCCACTCCGCATAAAACGCGGTGGCGAACTTTTCGCCCTGGGTAACTCGGTGAAGGTGACGGTTGAGCTGGGTACAGAGCTCGCCCGCCGGGAGACTGGCGTCGTAGAGGGTCCGAAGGGCGGCGTGCACGTTGGACATCAGGATGGCCGCCGGGATCCCCTTGCCACTAATGTCTGCGATGGCGAAGGCCAGGCGGCCGTTGCGCGGCTCGAGGACGTCGTAGTAGTCTCCCCCGATTACTCTTGCGGGAAGGCAGACAGCAGAGAACTCCAGGCCACCGTCAGCCGGAAACTGCTTTGGGAAAAGCGCCTGCTGCACCTCCAGAGCAAAGTTCAGTTCCGCCTCTTTGCGTGCAAGCTCGTGGCGGCTGGCGCGCAGCTCCAATTGGACCCGATAAAGGACCGTCCCCAAGATTGCCGCAGCCGTTGTCCCCGCGAAGGTCAGGCCGAAGGTCGCGTAGGCCGACATGGCGATAAGACCGCGCCCCAGATAGAGCAGCAGGCCTGCCCCCGCCAGGCAAACTACGAGATAGATTCGCTCGCGCATGGTTCGACACAGTTTGACTTAAGTTTGAAGGCTTAGCAAGCGTTCGAGAGCTTCCGATTGGGGATTCCCTTGATCCTAACAATAAGCACGTGCTTATCTGGGAGGGGTCTGAGACCATCCTCTTTGCTCGCGGCACCTCCGCCCTGCGTTTGCAAGACATCAACACTGAGCACACGGCGCGCCTCAGTGGCCACGGTCTTGAGTCCTTTACCCACACGGAGGGCATTGTGGCGTGGGGTCTCACCAGTTGGGTGTATGATCCTAACTACCCAGGCTGTGGCCGAAACCTGAGTTACAATCTGACTTGCTTGGGGAATGTCATTGCCGAACTTCCGGTCGGGGGCTGGGAATTCGGGTGGGCAGTGAAATGAGGCTCTCGAAATCGCGATTTACCGCCGGATTGCAGTGCCACAAACGGCTCTACCTGCAAGTTCACCAGCCGGAGCTCGCCGCACCACCTGACGCAGGCGCCCAGTCAAGATTCGATCAAGGGATCGAGGTGGGGCGGTTCGCCCGCACCATGTTCCAGGCGGGCGTGCTTGTGGAGGCGGCGCATACGGAATTGGCGAAGGCGCTTGCACAGACTTCGAGACTGGTGGCGGACGGCGACGTCCCAGCTATCTTTGAAGCAACGTTCGATCACGCGAATGTCTTGGTGCGTGTCGATATTCTTCAGAGAGATGGGAAAAGCGAGCGCTGGAGAATGATTGAGGTGAAGTCTTCCGCCGCCTTGAAAGATTACTACCTGCCCGACGTCGCCATCCAGCGGTTCGTCTTGGAGGGGCTCGGGTTCAAGATGGTTCCCTGCTTGATGCTTTTGAATCGTGAGTACATCTACGACGGACGGAGCCATGACTTAAACAAGCTGTTTAAGATTGTGGAGCTAACCGCTGAAACCGAACCCCTTATCAAGGACGTGCCGGCAGAGGTTCGCGCCCAATTACAGGTGCTCTCCAAGGATTCAGCGCCGGAAATTGAGCCTGGACCTCAATGTAACAATCCCTTTCGGTGCGAGTTCTTCGATGTGTGCAACAAGCCTGTACCGGCGGATCATGTTTCCTGCTTGCCGCGCCTATCAAAATCCAAGCTCGAGAGGCTGGCCGACCTTGGAGTGACATCGGTCCGAGACATCCCAACAGGGTTTCCTCTGACGGAAACCCAACAACATGCCTTTGCGTCAGCCGTAAGTGGCAAGGCGTGGTTCAGCAAGGATCTCAAGAGAACACTGAGAGGGCTGACATTTCCCATCTTTTTCATGGATTTTGAGACTCTCGGACCGGCCATACCTCGCTTTGCGGGCATGCGGCCCTTCGATCAGATTCCTTTCCAATGGTCGGTACATGTTCAGCGATCCCCCGGGAACGCGTTGGAGCATTATGAGTTCCTGGCGGAGAATATGAGCGACCCGAGACTGAGCTTCCTGACGAGCCTCCTTCCTGCGCTTGGGAACACTGGAGACATTGTTGTCTACAACCAAGCCTTTGAATCAAGAGTGCTGGAGGGTCTCGCGGGTTGTTTCCCCGAATACAAGTCCGCAATCAGCGCCTTGCAGGAGAGGCTGTGGGACCTCTGGCCTGTGATCAGATCGCAGACTTACCATATCGACTATCAGGGTTCCTTCTCGCTGAAGAATGTCCTTCCCGCATTGGCGCCCGACATGACCTACGAGGGCATGGGGATTTCGGACGGAGAACAAGCCGGTGCGGTCTGGGACGCCATGATTCACGGCCGCCTCCCCCAGGGTGAAGAGAAGCAAGCCAGACAGGACCTGCTTGCCTACTGCCGTCAGGACACGCTGGCCATGGCGCGCCTGCTGGAGATCCTCGGCGCTGCTTGAGGATTTGCCTAGGGGCTTTGACCGCAGCTTCGGAAACGCGACCCTGACATATAAAGCGCTCGGGTGGTATCCTCTATGATCTTTGCTATATGCCTTATCAGGAGGGGCTGGGGAAATTGCCAGGAGAGGGTTGGAGAATTGGGAGCCGGATTATGACTTATCAAAAACAGATTTCCGTCACGACGAGAGGTCATGGAGACATGCACAACCTCACCGAGCAAATTGCCGGGGTCGTAAACTCATCGGCGGTCCGAAACGGCACTGTCAATGTGTTCAATGTTGGGAGCACAGCAGCCTTCGGCACGATTGAATTCGAGCCGGGACTGCAGCGCGACCTGCCCGCCATTTTGGATAAGCTCATCCCACCCAGCCGCCACTACGGCCACGAGCAAGCATGGCATGACGGCAACGGCCACTCGCATTTGCAGGCCACCCTCCAGGGCCCCTCACTGACGGTCCCCATCACCGACGGCAAACTCGTGCTGGGTACCTGGCAGCAGATCTTTCATCTCGAATGCGATGTGCGCGGCCGGCAGCGCACAGTCGTGGTAACCGTGGTCGGTGATTGAAGACGATCTTGCGGCCCTTAATGGCTTTCCGACTAAACCCCAAAGATGGAGAGGTGGTTGCCGTCAGGGTCATCGAAGTTGGCGACCCTCGTTGTGGGCGTGATGCTTCGTGGTTCGTGAGTGAACTCGACCCCTTTCCCTCGAAGCGCTTGAAAGGCGGCGGCTACGTCCTCAACCGAAAAGACGATCTCGCCGGCGCCGGCAACCTGGCCCCGGACTTTGGCCGCAGGCTCGCTGAGGCACAACGTGACCCCGCCGGCGTCCAGGAAGGCAAAGCCAGGGATCTCATGCTGAACCTTCAGGCCCAGCTTGTCGCGATAGAACTCCAGCGTGCGCTTCACATCCTTGACCCCCAGCATAACGACGCTGATTTGAGTGAGCTTGAAATCCGGTTGTTCCATGTTGGGTTAGCCTCCTCTTAGGCTGACGCTTTACTACAAACCACTTTAGCGGGTTCGGGCTATTAGCCCTTTATTAATTATATCACAGTTATACATTGCCGTCAATCACCACAAATTGGTTATGCAATGTGGCCGCGAGCGTTATCGAGTGAATGCCAGACCTGTGGAGTTAGGCGTGAAGCAGTTGCCGCCGCCGGCCCAAAAAAGCCGAGGCAAGAAGAACGAGGGTAAGCAGGAGATAGAGACAGGCATACTTGATGGTGCCCTGACCACTGGCCGCGCCCGTAAAGTCGAAGCCTGGAATTCGGTTCAGTGGCCCCGTGTACCAAAGGCCGGTGTAAAGCCCCTCGAACGGACGGCTGGAAGCCGTCCAAACCCCCAGAGCGAGGGCTAACGTGGGGATAAAGAGCGCGCCGGCGCACCATCCGAGGAGCCCCGCGAAGTTGCGCGCCAGCAGAAGCCTGACGGCGACTCCACCGCCCGTGGCAACGGCGATGAGTACTCCGACGAACCAGCCGGCGGGGAGTTGTCGGAGCAGCACGCGCGGGGCAGAGAAAATCAGTTGCCCGGTACCATGGCGCGCCTCGCGCGCGCCCATAGCGGACCACAGCAGGATGGGCCAGATCCACGCTGCGGTGAGCAACGGGCCGCGAGAAATCTCGAGCGGGGCAGCACACTGCGCCACCAAAAGCCCACCCACCAATGCGTACCACCACCAGCGATAACCCTTGAGCGCCAACCTTAATTCCGCCGCAAACATTCGATAGAGACCCCAACTTCGCGCCCCGCCGAGCGGACTCAAGCGGGCCGGCGCGTAGCTGCGAGAGGGCTGCACGCTCGCGGAAGTTGGGCTGGCGAAGGTGGTGGCGGTCTCGGGCGACTCCCGGCGGGAGCGCCGCCGAACACGAGGCCTTCCACGACTGCGCGCGGGATCGAAACGGTCGAAGAAGGGCGCAACCAACAGTACGAACGCCAAAGCGACGCCGACCCATTCAAGACGCAGCAAAACCTGCGGCAAGCCCCACTGGATTCCCGGCCAGCGCAGGCGGGTAGCAACAACGGCGGGACGCGTAAAATCCGTCTGGAGCGCGAATTCTCCGTTGTAATCAGGGATGGCCGCACTCGCGGCGCGAGTAATGCTCACCATCGTCGCGAAGAGCCCCGTGAAATCGAGCCATGCATGGTCGGTGAGGGGCGCTAACGCGATGCCGAAAGCCCACGCGAACACCCACAAGACGTTCCCAATACCACCACGCAGGATGGGCAGAGCCTCGAACAGCAGGGCGATGGCTCCCGTCACCATTACGGCCGGCAGGGCGAGCAACAAGAAGGGTGCGAGAAGAGCCCAGAGGTCAATGTGCGGGTCTTCCGCAACAACGAATTGCATGACGATTGAGGCTAATCCCAAAACAGCAACCTGGACCCCGAGAACTGTGGAGTTGCTGAGCCACTTGCCCAAAAGGTAGACAGGACGGGTGAGCGGCGTAGCGGCAAGGATCTCGCCGACGCGGGTGACGCGGTCCCGGTCGATCGCATTCTTCACCACATAGAAGCCAACCAGGGTAATAAAGCAGGAGGCCACCATGGCCATGTTCGCGCCGATCCAAGCTGAGGTGTAAACGCCCCGGTAATTGCCGAGCCGCAAGGCAATCTTGCCCGTGGCCGCCGCATAGCCCAAGTAGACTGCAAACAGCAGCGTCACGAGAAAGCTGTACCGCCGCACGCGCTCGAGGAAATCGGCGCGGGCAATGGGGTAGATGGCGCGAATTCTCACGCCGGGCCTCCAGAAGGCGCCGCTTGGCCGCGGTGCGCACCCAGAGCGCTCAGGTAGGCGTCCTCGAGCGACGGCTCGAGAGGGCGCGCATCCGATACGGGGGCGTGATCAGCGACGACGCGGGCATGGACGCCATCGCTGCGGTGAGCCGTGCTGCTTACTTGGTAGCGCTGCCGCAGGGCGCTGAGCTCGAGGCTCGGCACCACCACCTCCCACACGCGGCCGCTGACGGATTGAAGCAGCGACTCGGGGGCGCTGTGCACGACGAGTTCGCCATGGTCGATGAGCGCAATACTGGTGGCCACGGCTTCTACGTCCGAAACAATGTGTGTGGAGAGAATCACGATGCGCTCGCCGGAAAGCTCCGATAGGAGGTTGCGGAATCGCACCCGCTCCTCCGGATCGAGCCCGGCCGTCGGCTCATCCACAATCAGCAATTGCGGATCGTTCAACAACGCCTGGGCGACTCCCACTCGCTGGCGCATGCCGCCGGAATATCCGCCGAGCGGCCGCCGGGCAGCGTCAGTAAGATTCACCAGCTCGAGCAGCTCAACGATGCGTTTCCGGGCAGCGGCGGCCTCGACCCCTTTCACTGCCGCCAGGTATTCGAGGAACTCCATCGCGGTGAGGTTAGGGTACACACCGAAGTCCTGTGGCAGATAGCCCAGCGTGAAGCGCAGGATGTCGGGAGACTTGACGACGTCCGTGCCGTTCCAAAGCGCTCGACCTTCCGTCGGCCGTGTCACCGTGGCTAGGATGCGCATCAGCGTGGATTTGCCTGCACCGTTCGGCCCCAGCAGACCCAAAACACCGGGGCCAAGCGGCAGGCTGAATCGGCGTAGGCCCCAGACCATGCCACGGTAAAGCTTGCTCACACCTTCAATAATGAGTTCCATCCCCTTATCCCCATCTGCTCAGCAGTGAATTGAAATGAGTATACTCCAGCTTTTGACGGCTACAACAAACCTCTCCCCAGCCTTGGCGATAAGCGGCATCAAACTCGATGGGCTTGACTCCACGGGCTGCGCGCAGGATGATGGAACAACGTCGAAAAACGAGGGCCCATGTTTGAAAGATATACTGAGAAAGCGCGCCGTGTGATCTTTTTCGCCCGCTATGAGGCCAGCCAGTTCGGCAGCCGATACATCGAAACCGAGCATTTGTTCCTCGGCCTGCTGCGGGAGGATCGGGACATTGCTAAACGCGTCGCGCGTTCCGGGGCCTCGCTCGAATCGATTCGGAAACAGATTGAAGCGCAGACATCGGTGCGCGAGAAAGTCTCGACCTCCGTCGATCTGCCGCTAAGCGAAGCGTGCAAGCGCGTTCTGCGCTATGCGGCTGAAGAGGCGGATGGACTAGCGCACAAGCACATCGGGGCTTGTCATCTGCTGCTGGGGCTGCTCCGCGAACAAGGTTGCCTGGCCGCGAAGATTTTGCGGGAACATGGCCTTCGTCTCGAAAGCCTGCGCAAGGAATTTCGTAGCGGCGAGAGTGGGGCCGATGTGCCCATCGAAAGGACTTCGCCGCTTGCTGTGGTTGCCCGTGACCTCACCCGGGCGGCGGCCAGGAATGAGCTCGATCCCCTGATCGGGCGCGTGGAGGAACTAGACCGCGTCATCAGCGCCCTCTGCCGTCGCTCCAGAAACAATCCTGTGTTGCTCGGCGAGCCGGGGGTCGGGAAAAGAGCCATTGTGCATGGTTTGGCGCAGCGTATCGCGAGCGGAAACGTGCCGGCTCAGCTTGAAAGTAAGCGCCTCCTGACGCTTGATCTCTCTCCTATTTTGGCCGCTGCCGGAGGAAGCAGGCAGCTTGAGGATCGCGTTTTTGCTGTCCTGAAAGAGTTGGCTGAGGCCGCGAACCTCATAGTTTTCTTGGAAGATCCGTTTGCAAAGCGAGGTGCGCGAGGCGGGCTGAATACAGCCCACCTCTTGAAGCCCCTCCTCACTCAAGGGGAGGTCCAGTGCATCGCGGCAGCCGTACCGGGCGACTACCGCCGGGCGATCCAGAGGGAAGCATGGCTGGAGGGGTGCCTCAACTCCGTGGAGGTCCAGCCGCCCAACGAGGCAGGGGCGCTTGCGATCCTGCTTGGTGTCAAGCAACGGTACGAAAAATTCCACAATGTCCTTTACACCGATGAGGCCGTTCAATATGCCGTCTATCACTCCCAGCGCTACATCCAGGGCCGCTGTCTGCCCGGCAAAGCCATCGACTTGCTCGACGAGGCCGGGGTCGCCGTGTCGACGCGACCGGGCGCACGGCCCGAAGAAGTGAGCGAAGTTGAGAAGCGCCTCAAGTTCATAGTGCGCCGGATGGAGAATGCCATTGGCAACCACGAATTCGAAAAGGCGCGGTCCTATTCGGAAGAGGAGCGCAAGGCACGAGAGGACTTGCGGCAACTGCGCGCGAAGTACAACTTGGGGGAGACGAACACGGTGACGCTCGACGATATCGAGAGCGTCGTGTCGCGGTGGACGGGAGTCCCCCTCGCCACGATTAAGCAAGAACGGAGGAGTTCTGAGCCACCCGCCTCATAAGCTCAGGGCTCATAAAACGGAGCCAAGGGCCTTTGGTTTCCAATCCTGAGGAGGCCGACTACTTCTCGCTCTTCTTCTCGGCCACACGCTTCAGGGTCATTTCCGATTCGCCCCAGGGGCCTTTGACTTTCAACTGGATGGTGTCGCCGGAGATGGTTCCCTCGTGTTCGATCACGTTGTCCTG
>Ga0187784_10005692_pt1 | contig 10061 bp, 5 predicted proteins | sample 1015_SJ02_MP15_2_FD_132964 | JGI IMG/M metagenome (GOLD analysis project Ga0187784, IMG submission 132964) | Tropical peat soil microbial communities from peatlands in Department of Meta, Colombia - 1015_SJ02_MP15_20_MG | ecosystem: Environmental > Terrestrial > Soil > Wetlands > Peat | place... | reverse complement strand
TCGACCGCATGATGGCGGCGATCGGGCTCGATCGCACGACCGCCTACATCGCCAACGTGGTGCCGTGGCGGCCGCCCGGCAACCGCACGCCGACGCCGCAGGAGACCGCGATCTGCCTGCCCTTCATCCGCCGCCAGATCGAGCTCGCCAATCCCGACATTCTGGTCTGCCTCGGCGGACCGTCGGCGCAGACGCTGCTCGGCATCAGGGACGGCATCACCCGCACGCGCGGCCGCTGGTTTGACTACGACACCGGCACGCGCGAGATCCGCGCTATCGCCACCTTCCACCCGGCTTTTCTACTGCGCAGCCCGCTGCAGAAGCGGCTCGCCTGGCGCGATTTCATTGCGATCAAGAAGGCGCTGGCCGCGGCCGTCACCCCATCGCAAACTTGAGCGCGAAGATCACCGCCAGCACCAAAACGGCCGGCTTGGCGTCGGCGAACTTGCCGGCGATGATCTTGGCGAGCGCATAGGTGATGAAGCCGAGGCCGATGCCGGTGGCGATCGAATAGGTCAGCGGCATGGTGACCGCGGCGATCACCGCGGGCGCCGACTCGGTAATGTCCTCCCAGTTAATCTCGGCGAGCCCGCGCACCATGATGCAGGCGACATAGAGCAAGGCCGCCGACGACGCGTAGGCCGGCACCATGCCGGCGAGCGGCGCGAAGAACAGCGCCAGCACAAAGAAGATGGCGACAAAAAACGCCGTCAGCCCGGTGCGGCCGCCGGCCGAGACGCCGGCGGCGCTTTCGATGTAGCTCGTCGTCGTCGAGGTGCCGATCAGCGAGCCGAACATCGCCGCAAAGCTGTCGGCGAGCAGCGCCTGTTTCATGCGCGGCAGGTTGCCGTCCATATCGGTCAGGCCGGCGCGGTGGGTGACGCCGATCAGCGTGCCGGCATTGTCGAACACGTCGACGAACAAAAAGCTCAGGATGACAATCAGGAACGAACCCTCGGCGATGCGCGAGAAATCGAGCTTGAGGAAGGTCGGAGCGAGCGACGGCGGCATGGCGACGACGCCGGAAAATTTCGCCAGCCCGAGCGGCAGGCCGATGACGGTGACGATGAGGATGCCGATCAAGGTGCCGCCGATGATCCGCCGGTAGTTGAGCGCCGTGATCAGCACCAGGCCGGCCAGGCACAGGATCGCCGCCGGATTGCGCAGATCGCCGAGCGTCACCAGCGTCGCCGGGCTCGCCACCACGATCTTGGATTCTTCGAGCGCAATGATGCCGAGAAACAGGCCGACGCCGGCCGAAATGGCGAGTTTCAGATTCTTGGGGATGGAATTGATAATGTATTCGCGGATGCGAAACACCGAAATCAGAAAGAAGATCACGCCCGAGCAGAACACCGCGGCGAGCGCCTGCTGCCAGGTGTATTTCATGGTCAGCACGACGGTGAAGGCGAAGAAGGCGTTGAGCCCCATGCCGGGCGCGAGCGCGATCGGATAATTGGCGTAGAGCGCCATCACCAAGGTCGACACTGCGGCGGCGATGCAGGTGGCGACGAACACCGCGCCCTTGTCCATGCCGGCGTTGCCGAGGATCTGCGGATTGACGAAGACGATGTAGACCATCGTCAGAAAGGTGGTCAGCCCGGCGACGAATTCGGTGCGCACGCTGGTGCCCGATTGGCGCAGCCCGAACAGGCGCTCGACGAACGGCTGCGGGCCTTGCTTGTCGGCGGATTGCTTGCCGGCTGCGGTGACGTCACTCATGGCTTCCTCCCCCAGCGCCTGAACACATCATTATACGGCGGTGTTCGGCCGGAACGCGTCAGAGCGCGAGGCGGCGCGCGGGGATAATCCACACAAATTCGCAATAGATGAGCCGCAGCGGTTGCTATTGCGGCTTCTGCGCGGCGGTCGCCGCGGCTTGCGCCGGCCTGATCACCGCCCAGCCGACGCGCAGCAGCGGCATGCGGCCCTGGACGCGGCGCTCGAAAACTTGCGGCACCTCCGGAACGAGATCGGGAAACAGCGCCTTGATGCCGGGCGGCGGCGCCGGGTTGGTATCCGGCGTGATCCAGAGCACCACGGCGCCGCTGCGGCGAATGACATCGGGCGTGACCGACGGCGAGCGCGCCGGATCGTCGGCGAAATAGACGCTCGGATGGCTCGGCGCCGCGACCGCGACGATCGCCGCCGTGCCGATCTCGCCGGTAACGACCGCGAGCGGATGCCCGGTGCGGCTGGCAAATGTAGTGGCGAAGAAGCGGCCCATCGCCGTGGCCGGTTCGGCCACGCCCAGATCGGTGCCGAGTGTCCATGGCAGCGCGATCATCACCGCCGGCACCATGATGGCCGGCACCAGCAGCAGACCCGCCCAGGCAAAGCCGAGAATGCGCTGATGATAGAGTACGATGGCGTCGCCGGCGACGACGACCAAGGCCAGCGCCGACATGACGACAAGCGGCGCCACCCCGCCGATCGGCAAGGTCCGGCCGAGCACCACCGCCAGAATGGTCGACAGCAGCGCAGGAACCACGGCAAATACTTTGACGTAGTTCCGAGCGAAGTCGTCGACCGCCCCGCGCCGCAATGCCGGCAGCGGATCGGCGGCCCCGCGTGGCCAGCCGGCCGCCAGTCCGGCGAGGATCACAAGGCCTGCATGGGCGAGCGCCAGCATGGCCAGGAGCTGCAGCCACGAGATCGTGTTTTTGCCGGCGATGCCGGCATCGCGCAGCTGCGCGAAAATCGGCGTCAGACTGTCGCTGGCGCCTTCGAGCCAGAGCAGATGCACGAACAGCACCGCGACCAGGACCACAATGGCAATCCACGGCCCGATGCGGTCGAGGGCGGCACGCCCGTGTGCGGTTGCGACGGTGAACAGGGCCACGACACCGAGCATGATGAGCGCGGCCTCGCTGGTCAGGAGGAGCAGTGCCCCCGCTCCGGCAAACCCGTACCAGGCTTGCCGCCGCCCCTGCGTGACGCCCTCCCAATAATAGAGAAGGACAAGCGACCACAGCGCCATGGCCAGAACGGCAGGCCCGAAATCCGGCGATGGCACCGTGAACGGCGAGATGCCAACCATGAGCAGAACGGCCGCGACGGCCTGCGCCGGGCCGACGATCGCGCTGCCGAGCTTGAACACGGCCCAATAGGTCGTGATCACGCAGAGTTGGGCCAAAAGATAAACGCCGAACAGACCGCCGATGCGGAAGGCGATTTCGGCGAGCCAAAAGGCGAGCGGCGGGCCGACGTCGCTGTCGAACTGAAATTCATGGCCGATGGCAAGCACCTGCGCCAATTCGGCCGGCGGCGCCGCATAGAACAGCATCGGTACAAGGAGCCACAGCACGGCCTGCGCCAGCGTCGCCAGCCAGAACACCAGCACGGGCCGCGAGCGGATGGCTTCAAAATACAGCGGGACGTAGAACATCGGGCTCTTTTACGTCATTCCGGCCGGGCGAGCGCCCCGCCTTCGCTCGCTGGGCGAGCTACGGCGTGGTTTGAGTCACGCCGTAGCGCGGAGCGCGTAGGCGGAAGCGAGTGAGAGCCGGAATCCATATCCACAGTTCGGCGAAATTGGCACTTCAGCGCTGAGTGCCGCAAGTTTCGTGATAATGGATTCCGGGCTCGTGGGCCAACTGGCCCACGCCCCGGAATGACGCCGGTCAGAGCGGCAGCGTGTCCGCGATCGCTTCGGCGGCATCGGCGTCGACGAGGCCGAGCGCGATCGCCACCGGCGAGAACGAACGCCGGTGATGGATGGTCGGGCCGAACCGCTCGATCGCGGCAAAATGTTCGGGCACGCTATAGCCCTTGTGCTGCTCGAAGCCGTAGCCGGGATGCGCGGCGCCGAGACAGGTCATCAGCCGGTCGCGCGTCACCTTGGCGACGATCGAGGCCGCCGCGATCGACGCGACCAAGCCATCGCCGCCGATCACCGCCTCGCAGTCGCAGCCGCAATCGATGCGGTCTCGGCCGTCGACAAACACGAGCTTCGGCTTGACCGGCAGCGCGGCCACCGCGCGCGCCAGCGCCCACAGCGAGGCGCGCAGGATATTGTCGCGATCGATGCGCGCCGGCGGCGCCATGGCGACCGCGACCTGGGCGCGCGCGCAGATGCGCTCGTACAGCACTTCGCGCCGCTCCGCCGTGAGCTGCTTTGAATCGTCGAGCCCGCGGGGCACGTCGTCCGGATTGAGGATCACGGCGGCGGCGACGACCGGACCGGCCAGCGGTCCCCTGCCCGCCTCGTCACAGCCGGCAATCGGCCACACGCCGCGCTTGAGCGCCGTGCGCTCGCGGCGGAACGTCGGACGCGTTTTTTCCTCGCCCAGCGGCAGGCACGCCGGTTCCTTATCCTTGCGCGGGGTTTCGTTGCGGCCGGTTTGGTTGCGACTCATAGGCCGCATGATGACCACGCAACGGCGCGCGCCGCAATGTCGAATGATTGAGTCGTAGGATTACGGGGAGAACGCGCTGAGTCCGCTGTGAGCCGGACAACAGACATCAATGGACCGTCTGACTATGTCTGCGAGGTGCCAGTTTCCGACCTGAGCATGTGCAGCAAAACTTGGGCGCGCTCGTTACGAAAATCGTGCCTTTCCCTTTCAACTCCCTAAGCGGATAATTGGTATTCTCAGGCTAGGCGATCGGTCGCGGGCTGAGTTGCATCGTCTCAAACGTTCCACGACCCAGTGGCGGGAGGGGGTTACGCCATGGCACTATATGACGCGTTCATTTCATACAGCCACGGCAAAGATAAGCCGATAGCAGCGGCACTGCAGTCGGCGATTCAGAAGCTCGGCAAGCCGTGGTACAGACGTCGCGCACTGCGGCTGTTTCGCGATGACACGAGTTTATCGGCCACACCGCACCTATGGCCGATGATAGAACAGGCGCTCGGACAGTCGCGCTATTTCTTGCTGCTCGCATCGCCCGAGGCCGCCGCCTCCAAATGGGTCAATAAAGAGGTCACCTTTTGGCTCGAACACAATTCAGTCGATACGCTGTTGATCGGGCTATGCGACGGCGAGTTGAAGTGGGATGAGCCCAGCGCTGATTTTGTCGCAGGCGAAGCGCACCCGCTGCCGCCAGTTTTGGCGAAGCGTTTTCCCAACGAGCCGAAATGGGTCAACTTGCGTTCGTATCGCCAGGATGCGGACAAGAGCGACGCCAGATTCACCGATCTCGTCGCCGACTTCGCCGCCGCGATCCGCGGCATGCCGAAAGAGGATTTGCTGTCACAGGAGGTGCGCCAGCAGCGCCGCGCATTGCGGCTTGCAATCGGCGCAGCCGCAGCATTGCTGATCCTGGCCATCGCGGCAAGCGCAGCGGGGATTCTAGCCTACTATGAGCAAAGAGAGGCCGTAGCGGAACGCAATCGGGCAGAGCAAACGCTCGCGACGGCAACAAATACGGCCAATGACCTTGTGAAGGATTTGGCCCTCAAACTCAGGGACGTCGTGGGCATCCCATCGACACTCGTCAAGGACATTCTCGACCGCGCCAGAAAGCTTCAGGATCAGCTCATAGGGCAGGGCGAGGTCAGCCTCGACCTGCTGCGGAGCGAGTCCTTGGCTCTGAACGAAATGGCGGTGACACTTGAAACACTTGGCAACGCTCAAGCGGCTTTGGACTCTGCTCGCCAGGCGCAGTCGATCTTACTGCGTTTGGTCACGGCAGAACCTGACAACGAAGACTGGCGTTCCGGTCTCGCCGGCAGCGACGTTCGTATCGGTGACGCGCTGGTCAAGCTTGGAAAGACGACACAAGCGCTTGCCAGCTATCGCGACGGCTTGGCAATCGACAAAATGCTCGTCGCCAAGGATCCGGGCAAGGTTCAGTGGCAGAGCAATCTCGCCGTTGCCTATACCGATATTGGCTCAGCGCTTCAGCATCAGGGCAAACTGGACGACGCACTCGCTACTTTCCGCGAAGCGCTCGCCGTGCGCCAGGCAATTGCTGCAAAGAATCCCGCTGAATCATCGTCACAGCTTGACGTCGCCTACTCATACGGCAACATCGGTCTTGTATTGACGGATCAAGGAAAAGTTGACGAAGCGCTGGCCGCTTATCGGCGTAAGCTTGCGATCGCCCAACAGGTATCCACAAAAGATCCCCAGAGTTTTCGGGCTCTGGAAGAGGTCTGGGCCTCCGATTTGCAAATAGGCATCGGTTCAAAAGCGGGGGGTAAATTTGAGGACTCTTTGAGCGCTTTTCGCGACAGCCTGGCCGTTGCACGAAAATTCAGCGGGCTGGACCCGACCAACACCGAGGCGCAGCGGGAGCTGTTGAACACCGACGAACAACTGGGCGATCTTCTGGTCGTGATGGGTAGATATCCCGACGCACTTTCCGCATACCAAGATGGCCACGGCATTGCACAGGCGCTGGTCGCGAAAGACGGAACACGCACTGACTGGCAGCGCGACCTCGCGGTGAGCTTGGTCCATTTGGGCGATATGCTTATGCAGCAGGCGAAACTTGATGACGCCCTCTCCAACTACCGACAGGCTGAAAGGATATTTGAGTCAATAGCAGCCCAAGAGCCGACAGTGGTGGACTTCCAAGTCTCGCTGTCGTTTACCGCTTATCGGATTGCCCAAGTGCTGGTTGCTCAACACAAGTTGGACGATGCGGTTGCGGCCTTTCGCAATTCGCTTGATCTTGCGAAAACCGCCCTGAGCATGGCTCCCAACAATCAAGGCTTAAAAGCCGATTTGGCGGATGCCAATTTCCGACTCGGTTCTGCCCTCCAGGCGCAGGACAAGGCGGAGGACGCACTTGCCGCATATCGTGGCGGCATAGCGATTTTCACCGGACTTCTCCGAACGAATCCGGACGACAACTGGTGGCAGCGCGAGCTTGCCGTGGGCCATTACGTTGTCGGCAATATCCTGGTGGCGCAAGGCAAGCTCGACGAGGCACTGCGGGCCTACAACGACAGCCTTGCGATCAGAACTCGCCTAGTGGCAATCGATTCTACCAACAGCCGTTGGCAGCGCGATCTCGCCTCAACCTATATGTCGATTGCCGAGGTGTTCTGGCGCCAGAGGAAGCTGGATGACGCTCTGGCCAGTCTTCGCAGGACACTTGCCATCCGTCAAAAGCTCGTCGACGCTGACCATTCCAACGCCGATCTGCGGTCGGTTCTCGCCGATACGTATGTGGAACTCGCATCACTGCTGCATGCCAAACATGGTTATCAGCCGGAGATTGACAATCTTGACCACGCGATTGAACTCGAACCCTCAAATGCGTCGCTATGGTACCATCGATGTCTGACTCGTGCCCTCATCGACCAGCTTGAGAACGCCCTTTCAGATTGCAATCAGTCGGTGAAACTCAGACCGAATGACGCCGATGTGCTGTCCGGCCGGGGACTCGTCTTTCTGAAGCTCGGGCAATACGACAACGCGATCGCCGACTATACCGCGGCATTGAAGCTCAATGCCAAGCTCGCCAGCTCACTTTACGGACGCGGCATCGCTGAGTTAAAAAAAAGTGAAGTCGAGATTGGCGACAAGGATGTGGCCGCCGCTAAGGCCCTCAAATCCGACGTTGCAGACGAGTTGGCGGAGTACGGGATCCCGCCTCAGATGCAGGTAGATGAAAAAAAGTAACTCGCCGGACGTGTCTCTCGTACACCGGCACCAAAACGCCCATGAGGTTCCCGAGATCAACTCGCCGGTCGTTAGGCCGCGTGATGTCGGCTCACACCCCCGATCGCCGACGTGCCACTTCTCTTCCATTAGGCCAAAACCGCCGCCGCCCCGCAAGCGCCTAAACCGCTGCCGAAAGTTCAGTTTGCACCGCAAAATCTTACGTCGCCCATGTCAGCTCCGGGTCACGATCTGCCCTGACCGAGCCTCTGCGCCACGTCTGTTCATATCCCCAATCGCCGACATGGCCACGGCCCCTCTCCCTCTTCCAGCCATCAACGTTGATTGCATTTGCCCATGTCTTACGGGGTTCGCCCGGTAATGTTCTCCGATGAAACAAAGACGGCGTCAAATGACGCCGAATGACACCCAATCCAGCACATCTGCCAACTTATCCTTAAGGCACGCCCAATTCGAGTAGTAGCAATCTCGCGACTCAGCCAAGTCATGAGCTCTCGCCTTGATGGCGTTGAACATCTTGCTGAACCGCGGGTCGTTGTTGGTATAATCTCTATCCGCGGCTTGAATTCCGCTCAAGATTTCCAAAGCAGCGTGCGGATTTTGAGAAAGCGTCTCTATACGTGCTTGTTGCAGGCGGGCCTCAGAGTCAAAATGCGATAACTGGTGCAACCGTGTCAGTTGCTGAAGTTCTAGCTGCTCGGTTGCGGTGAGATTCTTGGGATCCCCGCCCTTCGATTTCAATAAAAGCAGGATTTTCGCATACGCAGCATCGATGTCGTGCTGGCATGGGCGCAAAGCTGCCGTGACGACGGGTGCTTGGTTGTTGACTAAGTCTTGTACCGCCGAGTTGGCTTGATTAAGCTCATCACGCGTGGGATTATCTCCCAACTCCAAGAGCTGCTGAAAAGTAGACAACGCCTTTTCTAAATCAGGCTTCTGCAACACCTTGGTGAAATCGCCGCACACTTGCGACGATTCGGGTTGAGCTGTTGCGTGAGGACCAGGCACTGCTGGTGCGAGCGGCGTCCTCTGACTACTTATTACGAGTGCGGCGATACCAAGCGCGCTGGCGACCACGAGGCCGCCGACCACGAGCGCACGCCGAGGAGGTTGCCAACCTTTCGACTTCGGAATGCGGTCGTAAGTTGGCTTTGACGCGGGGCTAGGATCGGGAGGCGGCTCCACGATCCCGGTAATCTTCGAGCCTAAACCAAACGCCCTGGTCTCGGCAGCCTCCTTCTGGTCCTCGGACAGCTTGGCCACGGCCGCTTCCCTGCGGCGCTGCTCTGCCTCAGCGTCGCGTTTGTGCTGTTCTTCTTCTGTGCGCTTGCGTACCTGCGCCTCCGCCGCTACACGCGCCTTCTCCTCCTCGGCAAGCCGTTTGGCGTCGATCTCTCGGCGTAGTCGTTCGGCCTCAACTCTGTCCTGCGCGGCCACTTCTTCCTGCCGCTTGCGCTCCTCGGCTGAAATCCAAGGTCGTTGCAACGCGTTGCGAATGTGCGTGCAAAATCGTTCGACCGCCTCGCTGGCATCGGTCGTGCGGACGTCGCGATGGCGCAATTTGCGCCAGTCAACATATTGCCGCTTGGCGATAAGTGAGAGGACCGGATCGTTTTGCCGGCGGACGCTATCCTCTAGCGCCGGCACATCAATGTACAGAATGGGAAAGACAAGGTCGTCGCGACCAAGCTCAGCTTCGCGCGTCAGAAACGCTTCAAGCTCGAACCGGCAATACGGGCTGGCAACCACTGTCGGAGTGATGATTGGTATAAAGAACACAGCCTGCCGGACAGCGTTCTTGATCTCCGTTTCCCACAGGGTCCCCGACGGGATCGCTTCCTTGTCTTGCCAGAGGCGGAAGGTCTTCGCGGTGCGCCCGAGCTGCCCGCGCAACTCGCCCTGAATGCGGTTGCGCAGCGCTGAAAGCGCACCGTGAGAGTCCTCGTCGTCTTCCCGCGAGTAGCTGAAGAAGCCGACAAGCTCCGGAATTTCAGCCAAAGAAGACATTGACGCCAGTGCGAAATGCGCCCCCTTTTGTACGGACAGCATAGCAAGGAATCGACCGCTGGAAAGGGTAGCGGTCTGCTCAGCAACGGACCCGGTCCGAGTTCCGAACGCCAATCGTTGAGAGTCGGTTGTGCGCCACAGCAAATGACATGTCGCGACTTCTGGATTGGGTCAAAATGCGAAGTAGAAGCCGGCGGCTCTCATGTCCGTTGTGCCTCCGAAAACGACGCTGAAAACGTTCGCAGTGGGGTAATGAACCGGGTGCCTGAACAGCAGGGAGATCGACGGAAGGCGCGCTTCGCGACTATCTAAAACAAATCCAGCTGCTGCGCCGGCGGGCGCGGCGCGCGGAAATGCTCGGTCGTGATCCGCGCGCTCGTCTTGTTGAAACCGAGCCGCTCGCAGGCCACCTCGAAGCGGCGGCCGATCATCCAGGCGATCGGTCCGGCCCCAGTCTGGCGTTTGCCAAACGTC
>Ga0187784_10005691_pt1 | contig 10061 bp, 9 predicted proteins | sample 1015_SJ02_MP15_2_FD_132964 | JGI IMG/M metagenome (GOLD analysis project Ga0187784, IMG submission 132964) | Tropical peat soil microbial communities from peatlands in Department of Meta, Colombia - 1015_SJ02_MP15_20_MG | ecosystem: Environmental > Terrestrial > Soil > Wetlands > Peat | place... | reverse complement strand
GGGTGCAGCCCGGCACAATCGGCCGCGGTGACGGCGATTCCGGGGGTCGTTTTTTCCGGCGGCGTCGATGGACACCTGCGCGCATATTCCATCAAAGACGGCAAAATCATCTGGGACGTGGACACGCAGCGTGAATACCCGACCGTCAACGGAGTGAAAGCGAGCGGTGGATCGCTCGACGAATCGGGCGCCGTGATCGTCGACGGAATTTTGTATGTCAACTCCGGCTATTTCTTTCAGGGCAGCACGGCCGGCAACGTCCTGCTGGCATTTTCAGTGGACGGCAAGTAGCTGCGCCTTCTGCGGTACGATCACTCGTAGCATGGCCCTCGCGCTGAACACTCCCGTGAAGTATCTGAAGGGCGTCGGCCCGCAGCGGGCGGCCGCGCTCGAAGAACGCGGAATCGCGACGGTCGGAGATCTGCTCAGCTATCTTCCCTTTCGCTACGAGGACCGCATCCGGTTCACGCCCATCGCCGAGATGCTGCCCGGGCAGGTATACACGGCGCTCGCGGAGGTGGGCGCCGGAGGCGGGAGTACGGTCCGCTTCGCGCGGGGCCGGGGGCCGATTTTTCATGTCACGGTGAAAGACAAATCGGGATCGCTGCACGCGCGTTTTTTTCACGGCGCGTATCTGGAAGGACGGCTCAAAGAGGGGCAACGGCTGGTCCTGCACGGTAAAGCGGAAGTCGATCCCTACCGTCCGGACCGGATTGAGATGGTGAATCCGCAGATTGAGCTCATCGGCAGCACCGAGGAAGCGCCTGCGGATTCGACGGAAGTGGGGCGCATCGTGCCTGTGTACGAAGCGATTAGCGCGATCAGTTCGCGCATGCTCCGCCGGATCGTCTACAGCGCGCTTCAGAATTTCGACGGCGATCTGCCCGACCCGCTGCCGCAGGAAATTCGCGAGCGCTTCCGCTTTCCGACGCGGCGCGACGCGCTGATGTACGCGCATTTTCCTCCGAAGGACGAGAATCTTGAATTGCTGAACAGCTTTCGGAGTCCCGCGCAAGTGCGGCTGATCTTCGAGGAGTTCTTCTACTACCAGCTTGCGCTAGCCCTGCGCCGGCAGCAGGAGCATCGCCAGCTCGGAATCGCCATGCGCGTCCGCGAGGAGACAATTCGCGAGGCGTTGAAGCGGATTCTGCCGTTCAAGCCGACGGCGGCGCAAAAGCGAGTGCTTGCTGAAATCGCTGCAGATCTCGAACAACCCCATCCGATGCACCGTCTGCTCGAAGGAGACGTCGGAAGCGGGAAGACGATCGTGGCGCTCGAAGCGGCGACGATCGTGATCGAAAACGGCTACCAAGTGGCGCTCATGGCGCCAACCGAAATTCTCGCCGCGCAGCATTTCCTTTCCGCGCGGCGCATCTTTCAGGGCGCTGGTTACGGCGTCGATTTGATCGTCAGCGGCCAGAAGCGCGCCGAACGCGAAGCTGTCCTCGCGCGAGTCGAAAGCGGCGAAACGCAGATTTTGGTGGGCACGCACGCGTTGATTGAAGACCCGGTGAGATTCCACAAGCTCGGCCTTGCGATCGTGGATGAGCAACACCGCTTCGGCGTGTTGCAGCGGAAGCGGCTGATCGAAAAGGGTGCATCGCCGCATGTCCTAGTTATGACCGCAACGCCGATTCCGCGGACGCTCGCGCTGACGCTCTACGGCGACCTCGAACTCTCGGTGATCGACGAGATGCCGCCCGGACGCACGCCAGTCGAGACGCGATGGGTTTCGGACGCGCAACTCACCGGCGTATGGGAATCCGTGCGGCGCGAAATCGCGCGCGGCCGTCAGGCTTTCGTGCTGTACCCCGTCATCGAAGAATCGAAACAAGAGTTGAAAGCAGCGACAGCGGAATACGAACGGCTCGCGAAGACCATTTTCCCGAAGCTACGCGTAGGCCTGCTACACGGCCGACTGAAGAACGAGGAGAAAGACGCGGTGATGGAGCAGTTCCGGCGCGGCGTGCTTCAGATCCTCGTTGCGACCACCGTAATCGAGGTCGGCGTGGATGTGCCGAACGCGACTGTGATGGTGATCGAGCATGCCGATCGCTTCGGGCTGGCGCAGCTCCACCAGCTCCGTGGTCGGATTGGCCGAGGCTCGGAGAAGTCGTACTGCATTCTGGTGGCGCCGAAATCCGTCAAAGATGAGGCGCGCGAACGCATCGAGACGATGGTGGCCACGTCCAACGGCTTCGAGATCGCCGAGCGCGATTTGAAACAGCGCGGGCCCGGAGAATTTTTCGGAACGCGCCAGCACGGCGATGCCGCTTTTTCGTTCGCGCAGCCGCTGCGCGACCACGGATTGCTCGAACTCGCGCGGCGCGACGCATTCGCTCTGGCGGAAGATCCATCGCGCGCGGCCGAAGTGGTCGCGCGGCTCGAAGCGGCCAGTCCGGCGTGGCAGAAACGCTATCAATTAGCGGCCGTGGGATGACCTAGAAGCAGGAATCAAACCGTGCGCGTGATCGCAGGAAAATTTCGCAGCCGCAGACTGAAGGGACCGGGTACGCTACGCGTCCGGCCGACCAGCGATCGCCTGCGCGAAACGCTGTTCAACATTCTCGGCCCGGCTGTGGAGGACTCTCTTTTTGTCGATCTCTATGCGGGCACAGGTGCGATTGGCGTCGAAGCCGTCAGCCGCGGCGCGCGGCAAGTCATACTTGTCGAGTCGCATGCCAAGGCAGCGGGGCTGATCCGCGAGAATCTGGCAGCGCTGGGGATTCGCGCCGGAGCGGAATTGATCGAAGCAGATGCTTTGTCCGGCCTCGAGAAAATCGCCAAGCGGCACTTGATCGCGGACTTCATTTTTCTCGATCCTCCTTACGAAAAGACTGCGGAACATCTTCAAGTGCTCGAGTTTCTCGACGCTTCGCACCTGGTCGCACCGCGCGGTATTGTGGTCGTTGAACACCGATCCGGCATGGAAGTACCAGAACGCTTGGACCGCTTGGAGTGTTCACGACAGGTCGAACAGGGTGACGCCACGCTCAGTTTCTATCGCCTAGCAGCTGCTGCGTGACCTTCAGTCCTGTAACCGGGCCCTGCATCTCATCAAGGTATAATGGCCGGACCCATGCACCCCCTTCTGCAACGCGAGGCCGATCCGCCCGTTGACGCCCTGATCGAGCTTTCGCCGCACGCGCGCTTGCCTAGGCTCGACCTGGGAATCGATTGGGAGACACCCGGACAAGAATTCCGAACAAGCCTCGCCAGCGTTTTCAAGGGGCCGCATCCGCCGGCGGACAGCGAACTCGCGGAGATCCGCGACTTTCGCGTCGATTGGATTCGCGGGCGATTGCCCTTCCGCGCATTCACGGCTTCGAGCGTGTGGCACATCGGACTGGTGTGGCTGCTGCTTCTGCCGATCTGGGGCTTTCTGCCGCGGAGCACGCCCACACTCGCGCCGGTGCATATCGAGCTGGCGTGGTACAGCGCGCCGGCGGATTTGCCTCCGATCTCGCTTCCCGCCGCAACGCTGAAGCGCGTCGCACCGCGCAGCCACCGGACTGAGGCAACCAAGCCTGCGGACGAGCGAGGGGCGGACGCGCTTCATCCGCGGCAGACGATTCTCTCGATTCCGGTGCGTGTCACACATCCGCGGCAGACGTTGATTCGTCCCGATGCGCCGGACGCACCCCCGAAAATCGTTCCGCAATTGCCGAATATCGTGCAGTGGAACGCGCCGCAACTGCAGATGCCAAAGTTCCAGCTTTCGGCTTCCGCTGTGGCGCCGAAGCTTCAGCAGCGAGCTCTGCAAGAATCCGCAGTACCGGAAGTGCCCAACACGCAAAAAACTTCCGGACCGCTCAATATCGCCCCGACTGCGGTGGTGATCGCACGCCCTCAGATTCCCTTGAGCGCGATGTCCGCGCCGGTGGCTCGTCAGCATGACGCGGTTACGAACGCAGCGGCGCCGGAGATTGGCGGGGCGCCGAACGAATCGAGCCCGCGAAATGTGATCGCTCTCTCGGCCACGCCGGGTCCTCCGATTCCTGTTCCCAGCGTACCGGAGGGAAATCTCGCTGCGCGCATTTCCATTTCGCCCGCGGGCACGAAACCCGGCGAGCCGGGTGGCTCAGAAAATCGGACGGCGGGCGGCGCGACGGGCGGAGGAGGTGCAACGCCGGGCGCAGGTTCTTTGCCGGCGGCAATCAGCATCAGCGGCGGCATCGAGCCGCGCACGACCGGTGGTGGCGGAATCGCGGCGGGAGGAGGCCGCTCCGGAAGGTTGAACCTGAAGCCGACGACACCGTACCAACCGTCCATCGACACACGGCGTGTTCCGATCAATGCGGTTGCGCTCGACCCAACTCTGCCGCCGGAGAAGATTCTCGGCAGTGAAGTCTATACGATGCACGTCAACCGGCCGAACCTGACCAGCGCGACGGGAAGCTGGATTCTAAGTTTCGCCGAACTTGACGAAGGCAAAGACCCGTCTCTCAAGCACAAGGATCCGCTCGCGGGGCCTGTCGCGATGCAGACGGCGGACCCGAAATACCCGCCGGAGTTAATTAAGGGCCACGTGAAAGGCGAAGTCGTCCTCTACGCGATCATCCGCAAGGACGGGTCGGTCGATAGCATTCAGATCGTGCGCGGGCTGGACCCCCAGCTCGACCGAAACGCCATCGACGCTTTCAAGCAGTGGACGTTCCTGCCAGCGACGCGAGCCAAGGCTCCGGTGGATGCCGAGGTCGTGATCCACGTGCCGTTCCAGTATCGGGACCCGCACGACTACGCGCCGCAGCAATAAGAACCGGCGCTCAAACCGATAGAACTCCCATCAATCGGGAAACATCTTCCGGCGTGTTGTAGATGTGCGGCGCGATGCGCACCGCGTTTTCGCGCAAGCTGATGGAGATCTGCGCCGCGCGCAGCTTCTCGTAGAGCGCCCGCGTGTCATTCGCATTGCGAGCGGCTATGCAAATGTACGGTCCACGCCGGTCGCGTTCTTCGGGCGAAGCGAGCACGCAGCGAGTGGCCGGCAAGCGCACGATGATTTCAGCCGTGAGCGTGTCGATATAGCGCTGAACCGAATCAACGCCGATGCGTAGCAGGAAATCGAGCGACGAATCGAACGCCGCGAGATTTGTGAAATTCGCCGTCTCCGCCGAATCCCAGCGTCGCGCTCCCGGTGCCGGGCACATATTGTCGCCGGTCGGCATCGCTTGGAGATTTCTCGCACCCTCCAGCGCCATGAAGTAGACGGCGCCAAGCGGCAGCCGCTCCGTCCACTCGCTGGCAACCCAGAAGAAGCCCGTGCCGTACGGCCCAAGCAGCCATTTGTAACCGCTGCAAACAGCCACAGACGCGCCGAGATCGCGAATGTTCATCGTCATGGCCCCGGCGCATTGTGTAACGTCGAGCAGCAGAGCGGCACCGACCTTCTCGCACTCTCGCGCCACGCGAGCCGCGTCGAGCTTTGCGCCATTGTCGAATCGCACGAGGCTCGCCGAGACCACGCGCGTCTGCGGCCCGATCTGCTCGACGTAGTCCTCGGCAGAAATGAATCGGCCGCGCGGTTCGACGACTCGAACGCGCAACTTTCCAGTCTGCTGGTAATTCAGCCACGTGGAGAAATGCGCAGGAAATTCGCCGCGTCCAACCAGCACTTCGTCGCCGGGCTTCCAGTCGATTCCGGCGGCCAAGGCGGCAAGCCCCGCGCTTGCGCCCGTTGTAACTGCGATCTCTCCGGGACGGCCGCCGATCATGGCCGCAATCCTTTCGCGGATGCGATCGGGCAAATCGAAATAGGCGCTGTCGGGCAGCCGGTACGGGTGCTTCTTCCACTCCAGCGCAGCTTGCGCCTCGCGGGCCGCGCAGAGAGGCATGGGCCCCTGCAGCGCCGCATCCAGATACGTCACGCCCTCGAAATCGGCGAATTCGCTTCGGTAGTTGGTCGCCAGCATCATTGTTTCGGCTGTCATGGCTCGATTCTATCGAGCAGGAAGGGTTACGGGTAGTCGGCAAGGAGCGCGCGTTCCGGACAATTTGGACTGCCGTGGGGCGACCCGTCTTGCACCGATAGCGCCGCTAGAAGTGGCCGCGCAACTCGCGAAACGCCGAGAGAATCAGGAGCTTGCCGGTGCCGCTTTCCAGCTCTGACTTTTCCAGCTCCCACGTGGCGGAATGAGGGATGAAGACGGCGTTTAATCCGGATTGCAGCGCCGGGTTGATGTCGCTGCGCGGGCTATTTCCAACCATCCAGCCGTACGATTTCACGATCTTGAATTGCTCGATCATCCGCCCGTACGTGTCCGAGTCTTTTTCGAGCACGATTTCGATCGCTTCGAAATACGGCTGCAGGCCCGAACGCTCAAGCTTGGCTGCTTGCTCGGCCGGTTCTCCCTTGGTCAGCAGAATCAGCCGGTGGCGCCTGGCCAGATACACCAGCGTTTCAGGAACGCCTTCGAGAATGTGGGGCGGCGTGCTTTCGAGCTCCTTGGCCATGCGCTCGATTTCCTGCACGATCTCGCGCCGCGCGGAATTTCCGGCCAGTTTCAGATAGGTGTCTTCGAGCGACCTTCGGAAGCTCCGCACGCCGTAGCCGTGCTGGCGGATGTTGCGGCGTTCAGTTTCGTTCAGGATGTGGCGGATATAGTCGCGCGTGTAGCCAAGATGCTCCAACGTGGAAATAAAGTCATCGATCGCCTTCTCGAAGAAAATGTTGTTTTCCCAGAGAGTGTCGTCGGCATCAATCAGAAGTGTGTGGCGCGCCATCCTTTGACCCTAAACCTAAATCTTGCGTCAGCAGGAAGGATAAAAGAAGGAGTTTTTTGCGGTGCGCGATGCGCTGGTTAGCGCCCGAAAGAACAATCAGACCGGAGCAGGGAGAAATTCGTAGCGCTCGATGCGCGCGGCAACGCCGCGACGCCCATTGTGCGCCTCGACGCGCAGCACGCGGCCATAGCAGCGAATGTGCACGTCGCCGGCCAGGGTAATCTGTTGCGGGAGCGTGAGGACGAACTCAATCGCGCTGCCGGTCTCCAGCGCTGCCTCAATCATGAAATAGAGACCCCGGAAGCTGACATCCCGCGTCTCACCCGTCTTTTCTGTCACGCCGTCTTCGGCGGTAAAGCGGACCTTCAACGGAAGCATCATCGAAAACCGCCGGGCGGCGCGCCGCTCCACACCGTTTTCCATGAGACCTCCATCCGTCGCAGGCTGCCCAAACCTACCATCGGTCCGTTGATGGCGCAACGGCTTTCCCCGGGCGAAAAAGGCGAAACCGGGTACCAAAACTCACATTTCGCCAGATCGCTGCGGGAATGGGCCACCAAACGCGGCCTGGATGCGCTGGTTTGACCTATCCGCGCGCAGCCGTTAGGATGAAATGCAATGGAGTGCTCCAGCGCCTGCACCGAACGACGGAAACACCCCCGCGCACCGCTCCGGCTTCCCGCACGGATGCGCTGGCAGGGACCTTTGGGTATGCGGATTGAAATGGCGGAAACGGTGGACGTGTCGCGCGAAGGCGTCCTCGTTCATCGCAATGAGCCGTGCGAGCAGATGGCGCGCGTATGGATCGTATTCCCGTACGAGCGCAACGCGGGTGCTTCGGTGCAACCGGAGAATCCCGGCCGGATCGCCCGCGTCGAGCGCGATGAGGCCGGTGGCTACTGGGTGGCGATTCGTCTGGAGCCGCAACAGCGTGGAGCAACGCGGCCGGCCGGACAGGAGCGGCGGCGTTCCGAGCGCATCCCGTTCGCGCTGCCCATTTTCGTCCGCCTCGAGGGTACGCCCTGGCCCGAGGAATCGATGACGCACGACCTCTCGCGCAACGGCGCGCGCTTTGAGACCTCGCACATTTACGCCGCCGGTGAGACTGTAATTGCGCAAATCCCGTGGGGCGATTGGTCGAAGAAGGGCGAGATCCACGGACGCGTCGTGAGGGTCGAAAACGTGCCAGACTCGCCCGGGCCCGCGCCGCTGGCCAACCCTGAGAAGGGCGCGAGCGCGATTGTGACGTCCGTCGCAGTGGAATGGCTGAATGGCGATGGTCCCTCGCTTTCCGGGAAATCGGAACCCGGATGAACTGCCGGCCTGCCAGAGCGCCCGCCAATGGCTGACGTTTTTCACCGCAGCCTCTTTCTTTCAGGACCCACCGGACGTCTCGAAGCCCTTCTCTGGACTTCGCCAGTAGTCGATCCGGATTTCGTGGCGCTGGTGTGCCACCCGCATCCGCTTTACGGCGGTACGATGCACAACAAGGTCGTGTACCAAGCCGCCAAGGCGCTCCACCAGCGGGGCGCGCCGGTGTTGCGGTTCAATTTTCGTGGCGTGGGACAAAGTGAAGGCGAGCACGACCGCGGCGTGGGCGAACAGGACGACGTGCGCGCGGCGCTCGACTATCTCGCCGAGGAATTCCCGAATAAACCAATCGTGCTGGCCGGATTCAGTTTTGGCTCGTGGGTCGGCCTGCGCGTTGGCTGCGAAGATGGGCGCGTATCGCGCTTGATCGGTCTCGGTTTACCCGTGAACAATGTCGATGCGTCCTGCCTACGCCGGTGCGCGAAGCCAAAGCTCTTCATTCAAGGTGGCGAAGACCAGTTCGGGTCGCGCGAGAATCTGGAAGCGCTGTTCGCCACATTACCGGAGCCAAAGCGGCTCGTCTTCGTCGAGGGCGCCGACCATTTCTTCGCGGGCCATCTCGACGAGATCGGACCGGCGATCGACGCCTGGCTCGATTCCCACCCGCCGGAAAGTTGACTGTCCGCAATACTCAGCTGCGAGGTCCGAACAGCTTCAGAAACTGGTCCCGCGGCGCAGGTTCGACCGCGATCACTTCAAGGTTCGCGCGCACGTGGTCGACGCGGCTCATGCCCACGAGCGCCGTCGTAACTCCGGGTGCCGAACGCGCAAATTGGAGCGCTTGCAATGAATTGCTTTTGAGCCCGAGCGCCGCGCCAATGTACGCGGGCAGGTTTTGCGTCAGTTGTCCTTGCAGCAGAGCCGCGCTCGTGACCAGCGTGATTCCCAGAGCGCGTGCCGCCTGCACCGTCGCCATGGTCTTTCCGGCCACGACTTGGTTGGGCCGCACGAGCGCCTCGGGCATCGCCAGATTCAGCGGCAACTGCGCGAAGCGAAAGTGATGCTCCTTGCCGCCGGCCTCGCGCGCAATTTCTTCCATCGCTGCCAGCGACAGATAGCCCGCCTTCTTTGGATCCTCGCGAAAAGCGTTCCACGTGGCGAGTCCATAGGCGCCGACCTTCCCTGCCGCGACCGCGGATTCAAAAAACTCGAATGCATCGGTGATTCGCCGACGAAATTCCTCGACGGGAATCTCATCCAACTGCGTCTCCGGATTGTGGAGGTAGAAAACGTCCACGCACTCGACTCCCAGATTCGCCAGGCTGCGGTCGAGCTGGTCGGCCAGGTAGCGCGGGGTCATACAGTGGCATCCGGCCGCGATATCCTCGGGGCGGAAGATTCCGCGCCCGACAAATTCGCGTGAGAAGTATCCCTCTGCGTCGTCCGGCATCGCGCCATCGGGAGTCAGAAAGCCCGCTTTGGTGCAAAGGACGACTTCCTCGCGCGAAAAGCCTTGGGCCGCGAGAGCCTTGAGCGCCGCGCCAATCGAGCGCTCGCTGCGCTGCAGGCGGTAGTTGATCGCGGAATCGATCAGGTTGATGCCGCCTTCAACGGCGGCGATGATGGCATCCGTGTAGGACTTGTCGGTCGCGGCGTCCGGTTCGCCGAGGTAGGTCCCGATCCCAATCGAGGAGAGCACCAGCCCGCCCGAGGCCTCGCGAAAATGTCCGGCCGCTGCTCGCCCCTGAAATCGCGCGGCGTAGCGCAGGGTACCTTGCGGCGTTGCCCGGCCGGGCATGCGTTGGCCTGCGGTTGCGGTCGACGGCATGAAGACCTCGTTGCGATACGTGGCGTGAAAGTCGGCGCAGTATAGCAGAACGGTGCGAGTCAAACGGCAACCAGAAACAGTCTACGAAGCGGCGCGAGCCGTCACTTCCTCACCTGAGAGTCCCTGCTCGCTGAGGAGCTGGCGAGTCTCCATGCGAATCTTCGGCAAGTGCCGCGCGAAAAGGATCGCCCCGACGATC
>Ga0187784_10005690_pt1 | contig 10063 bp, 6 predicted proteins | sample 1015_SJ02_MP15_2_FD_132964 | JGI IMG/M metagenome (GOLD analysis project Ga0187784, IMG submission 132964) | Tropical peat soil microbial communities from peatlands in Department of Meta, Colombia - 1015_SJ02_MP15_20_MG | ecosystem: Environmental > Terrestrial > Soil > Wetlands > Peat | place... | reverse complement strand
GCGTACCGAACTGCCGGAGAGCGCCGAGCCGATCGTGCCCAAGCGCTGGGGCGAGCTCAACACGATCACCATCGCGTTCGGTCACGGGCTTTCGGTTGCGCCGCTGCAGGCGGTGATGGGAGTGGCGGCCTTGATGAACGGCGGTCTTCTCATTCCGCCGACTTTTTTAAAGCGAGCGCAGGCCGAGGCCGACACGCTCGCCAAGCGGGTTGTAAAGCCCGAGACCAGCGAAATGATGCGCTATCTGATGCGGCTCAATGTTGAAAAAGGCACCGCCCGCAAAGCCGATGTTCCGGGCTACTACATCGGCGGCAAAACCGGCACCGCCGACAAGGTCATCAATGGGCATTATTCGAAGAGTAGCGTGCTCACCGACTTCATGGCCGTGCTGCCGGCCGATCAGCCGCGCTACCTCTTGTTGATCATGCTCGACGATCCAAAAGTGATCCCCGAAACTCACGGATTTAAAACTTCCGGGTGGAACGCGGTGCCGGTCGGCGGCGCGGTGGTCGCGCGCATCGCGCCGCTTCTCGGCATCGAGCCGCGTTTGGACCTACCGCCCGCCGATCACCTGATACTGGCCTCTGCCAGGGAAAGCAGGTAAGGCGGGCTGTCTGAAGCCCTCACACGGGATCAGGGTTCCTGTCTTCAGTAGTGACGCGCTACAGCGAGCCTTCATGAAGCTTGCCGACATTCTGCCCGCCGATGCTCAATTCGAGGCTGGTTCCGCAGAGCTCGAGGTGGGCGGCCTGTCAACGGACAGCCGCACGGTCAAGCCCGGCGATGTTTTCGTGGCGATTGCCGGCGGCAAGACCGATGGTCTCAAATTCGTCGGATCGGCGGTTGCGGCTGGCGCCGTCGCGGTGGTCGGTCAAAGTAGCCTAAACGTCGCGCTGCCTGATGAGATTACCTTCGTGCGGGTCGGCAACAGCCGTCGCGCGGTCGCGCTCATGGCGGCCAAGTTTTTTCCACACCAGCCGCGGGTCATCGCCGCTGTCACCGGGACGAGTGGAAAGACCTCGGTCGTAGCGTTCACGCGACAGATTTGGATGGCACTGGGCCTTCGTGCCGCCAGCGTCGGCACGCTCGGTATCGTATCGCCGCGCGGTGAGACTTACGGTGCGCTAACGACACCGGATCCCATCGCGCTGCATCGTTCGCTCGACGCATTGGCCGGCGATGGTGTCACCCATTTGGCGATCGAAGCATCCTCGCACGGGCTCGATCAGTACCGGCTCGATGGTCTGCGTATTGCGGCGGGAGCGTTCACCAACATCACGCGCGACCATCTCGATTATCACGAAAGTTTTGAGGCTTATTTGGCTGCCAAGCTGAGGTTGTTCGGCGCGTTGGTTGAACCGGGCGCCGCCGCCATCATTGAGGTGGACCACGAGCACGCGAAGGAGTTCGTTACGCTCGCCAAAGGGCGGAAGCTTGCGACCATCAGTGTGGGCCGCAAGCAAGGCAGCGACATTCGGCTCGTTGAAAGCGTCGCCGATGGTTTTGCCCAGCGCCTATCGGTCGAGTATTGCGGCCGCAAGTTTGACTTGCGCTTGCCGCTGGTCGGCGATTTTCAGGTCGAAAACGCGCTCGTTGCCTCGGGGCTCGCCGTCGCTACCGGCAGCGATCCAGCCTTGGTCTTTCCGGCGCTCGAGCACCTTAAGGGCGCCAAAGGCAGGATTGAGCTCGTGGGCTCAAGCCGCGGCGCGCGGATTTTCATCGATTATGCGCACAAACCGGATGCGCTCGCCAAGGCGCTCGGCGCGTTGCGGCCGGTCGTAACCTCCCGGCTCTTCCTCGTCTTCGGCGCCGGCGGCGACCGCGACCGCGGCAAGCGCCCACTGATGGGCGCTGTGGCTGTAGCCAAGGCCGATCGGGTGATTGTGACCGACGATAATCCGCGCAGCGAGGATCCGGCGGCAATTCGTGCCGCCATCCTTGCGGCGGCGCCCGGTGCCATCGAAATCGGCGACCGCCGTGAGGCGATCCGTTCGGCAATCGCCGAACTGCGCAGCGGTGACGTGCTGTTGATTGCCGGCAAGGGTCATGAATCCGGCCAGATTTTCGGTGATCGGGTGGTGCCGTTCAGCGATCATGATGAAGTCGCCGCGGCGCTGAAGGAGCAAGCGGCATGAACGCCCGCCCGCTGTGGACCGTCGACGAGATGGTGGCGGCGACGGGCGCCGAGCGCCGGGGTGCGCTGCCGAGCGCAGTATCCGGTATTTCAATCGACAGTCGCACGATTGCGCCCGGCGAGGCGTTCTTCGCGCTCGCCGACCGCCGCGACGGACACGATTTCGTCGACGCGGCGCTTTCCGCCAAAGCAGGCCTTGCCGTCGTCGGCGCCGACCGCCGCGGTCAGTTTCCACAGGATGCTCCGCTGCTCTTGGTGCCAGGTGTCTTGTCGGCGTTGCGCGAGCTAGCCGCCGCGGCACGCAAGCGAACGCAGGCGAAGGTGATCGGCGTCACCGGCTCGGTCGGCAAAACCAGCACGAAAGATGCGTTGCTGCTGGCGTTGCAAAAAGAAGGCGAGGCGCATGCCTCCGTCGCTTCCTACAACAATCACTGGGGCGTGCCGCTGTCGCTTGCGCGTTGCCCGGCGAGCGCGCGCTACGCGATCCTGGAAATGGGCATGAATCACGCGGGCGAAATCGAGCCGCTGTCGCGGCTTGCCCGCCCGCATGTGGCGTTGATCACGGCGATCGCCCCGGTGCATTTGGAGTTTTTCGGCACGCTTGCCAAAATCGCCGACGCCAAGGCGGAGATTTTCCTCGGAGTCGAAAAAGGCGGCGCGGCGGTACTCAACCGCGACAATTCGCAGTTTGCCCACCTCGTGCGACGCGCCAAAGAGGCCGACATTGCGCGCATCGTCTCCTTCGGACAGCACCCGAAAGCTGATGCGCGGCTCATCAAGTTTGCGCTGCATCCGGATTGCTCGACCGTTGAGGCGGACATTCTCGGCACCGGACTCACCTACAAAATCGGGTCGCCCGGGCATCATCTCGTGGTCAATTCGCTTGCCGTTTTAGCAACTGCGGTGCTGGTCGGGGCCGATTTGGCGCTGGCGGCGCTCGCGCTCGCCGAATTCAAGCCCCGCGGTGGCCGTGGCTCGTTAATCGAGATCGATCTACCCGGCGGGTGGGCTCTTTTGATCGATGAAAGTTACAACGCCAATCCGGCCTCAGTTGAGGCGGCGCTGGCCTTGCTGGGGCGGGCGACGATCGGCCCGCGCGGCCGGCGCATCGCCGTGCTCGGCGACATGCTTGAACTCGGACCGCGCGCCCGCGCGCTTCATCGCGGCCTCATCGCGCCCATCGACTCCAACGGCATCGACCTGGTGTTTTGCTGTGGGCCGCTGATGCGGGCGCTGTGGCAGGCGCTTCCCGCCGGACGCCGGGGCGGCTATGCGGATGACTCCGCCGCCCTCGAAGGACAGGTGCTGTCCGTAGTACGAGCCGGGGACGCCGTCATGGTGAAGGGCTCGCTCGGTTCGCGCATGGGACCTATCGTCAAGGCAATGCAGCTTTTGTCCTCGCCGCGCGAGCCGCTCGAGACCGCGGTCGTAATGAGTTGAGACGCAAATGCTTTACTGGCTGGTCGAACTTTCGGACAAGCTCTCGGTCCTTCACGTCTTTCGCTACATCACGTTCCGGACCGGCGGGGCGGTGATCACCGGGCTCGTCTTTGTTTTTTTGTTCGGGCAATTCATCATCGACCGGCTGCGGCTTTTGCAAGGCAAGGGCCAGCCGATCCGAACCGACGGCCCGCAATCGCACATCATCAAGAAAGCCGGCACGCCGACCATGGGTGGGCTGATGATCTTGTCGGGCATGCTGCTATCGACGCTCCTCTGGGCCAACCCGGCCAATCCCTACGTCTGGGTGGTGCTTTGGGTCACCATCGGTTTTGGTTTCGTCGGCTTCTACGACGATTATCTGAAGGTCAAGAAGCAGACTCACAGCGGCTTTGCCGGCCGCACCCGCTTGGGTATCGAAGCGTTGATTGCCGGAACCGCCTGCGTCATGCTGGTCGAACTTGGTCACGTCCCGTTTTCCACGTCGCTGGTGTTTCCGTTTTTCAAGGAGTTGGTCGTCAATCTCGGCTGGTTCTTCGTATTGTTCACAGCCTTCATCATCGTCGGCGCCGGCAACGCGGTAAATCTAACCGATGGCCTTGATGGCCTCGCCATCGTGCCGGTAATGATCGCGGCCGCGAGCTTCGGCATGATCGCCTACCTCTCCGGCAACGCCGTGTTTGCCGACTATCTGCAAATTCATTATGTCGCCGGCACCGGCGAACTTGCGGTCCTGTGCGGGGCGGTGCTCGGCGCCGGGCTCGGCTTTCTGTGGTTCAACGCGCCGCCGGCTTCGATCTTCATGGGTGATACCGGCTCGCTTGCGCTCGGCGGCATGATCGGCGCCATTGCGGTGGCGACGAAACACGAGATCGTGCTTGCCGTTATCGGCGGGTTGTTCGTGCTCGAAGCGGTTTCGGTCATCGTGCAGGTGGTATCGTTCAAACTCACCGGCAAGCGCGTGTTCAAGATGGCGCCCATCCACCATCATTTCGAGCAGCTGGGCTGGACCGAGCCGCAGATCGTCATCCGTTTTTGGATCGTGTCGGTCGTCCTTGCGCTCGCCGGCCTGTCGACCTTGAAGCTGCGATGAAGCCGATGGCTCGCCGGGCCGCCGGGATGACTTCGTCGTGATTCCGGTCACGACGTTTGCCGGGCGGACGGTCGCCGTATTCGGCCTGGGCGGCTCGGGACTCACGAGCGCCCAAGCCTTGCTCGCGGGGGGCGCTGCTGTTGTCGCCTTCGATGACGATGAGAGTAGCCTGGCAAAAGCGCTAGCCGCCGGCATTTCCATCGCTGACCTGCGCAAAGCCGATTGGTCGAAGATCGCCGCATTGGTGCTGGCTCCCGGAGTGCCGCTCACTCATCCCGTGCCGCATTGGAGCGTGCGGTCCGCGCAGCAGGCGGGTGTGGAGGTGATCGGCGATATCGAATTGTTTTGTCGGGAGCGCCGTCAAATTGCTCCGGGCGCGCCGTTCGTCGCCGTCACCGGCACCAACGGCAAATCGACCACGACGGCGCTGGTCGCGCATTTGGCGGCGTCTGCCGGTCTCGATGCTCAGCTCGGCGGCAATATCGGCACCGCCATCCTTTCCCTGGCACCGCCGCGTGAAGGCAGGATCTATGCCATCGAGTGTTCGTCCTATCAGATCGATCTCGCGCCTTCGCTCGACCCTTCGGTCGGCATACTCATCAATCTGAGCGAGGATCATCTCGATCGCCACGGCACAATGGAACACTATGCGGCGGTCAAGGAACGTCTGGTGGCCGGCGTGCCGGATAGTGGGGAGGCTGTCATCGGCGTTGACGACGATTGGTGCCGGAACATCGCCGATCGCCTCGAGCAGTCTGAAAAGCGCGTCACTCGCATTTCGGTGCGACAGGCGTTGCCCGATGGTATCTACGTCGCCGACCGGCAAATCCTGCGTGCAGCGGGTACGAAATCGTCGCCGATTGCGCGGCTCGACGGCATCGGCTCGCTGCGCGGACAGCACAACGCGCAGAATGCCGCGTGCGCCGTCGCCGCCGCATTGGCTCTTGGCCTTTCTCCGGCTGCCATCCAGGCTGGTCTGCACTCCTTTCCCGGTCTCCCGCACCGTATGGAGGAGGTGGGAAAGCGGGGCGCCGTGCTCTTCGTCAACGATTCGAAGGCGACCAATGCCGATTCCGCCGCCCAGGCGCTCGCTTGCTTCACTGACATTTTTTGGATCGCCGGCGGCAAGCCGAAGACCGGCGGCATCGAGTCGCTGCAGCACTTCTTTCCGCGAATTCGTAAGGCCTATCTGATCGGCGAAGCGGCAGAAGATTTCGCCGCCACGCTTGGCGCCAACGTGCCGCACGAGACGACGAGAACGCTTGACCGAGCGGTGGCGGCGGCCGCGCGCGATGCCGCCGCCTCTTCGGCACGAGAGCCCGTCGTACTTCTTTCGCCGGCGTGTGCTTCCTTCGACCAGTACCGGAATTTCGAAGTGCGCGGCGACGCGTTTCGCCAACTTGTCCTCGATCTATCGGGCGTCGTCAGTCGGAAGAACGAGAAATAGGCGCGCGCTTAGGTTTGCCCGGGTCCAACGCGGCCGGAAACCGTGGCCGCCGGGCGGCCCGCCACTTCCTCTTTATCTTAATCACCTGGAAACCATCGTGGTGCAACCAGTATGGCGGGGATTTTTCGCGGGGACGCATGGCTTCGCGCGCGCATCCAACGCCGTTAAGCGAATGGTGGCGGACGATTGATCGGCTGACGCTGGCGGCGCTCGGCGCATTGATGCTTGGCGGCATCGTACTCTGCCTTGCGGCGAGCCCGCCGGTCGCCGCGCGCATCGGTCTCGATCCGTTTCATTTCGTCGACCGACAGGTTCTGTTTCTCATCCCCGCTATCGTCGTCCTGATTGCTACGTCTTTTTTGTCGCCGCACGACGTGCGCAAACTTGCGCTGATTGTGTTTTTCGTCAGCTTGCTTCTAGTCGCCGCGACGCCTTACTTCGGCGCCGAGATCAAGGGAGCGCGCCGTTGGCTGATCATACTCGGCGTTAATGTTCAGCCGTCGGAATTCCTCAAGCCTGCGTTTGTCATTCTGATCGCCTGGCTTTTTGCGGAGTCGAGCAAGCGGCCGGATATGCCGGCAAATACCGCTGCATTGGTGCTGCTGGTCGTTGTCGTCGGTCTGCTCGTGCTGCAGCCGGATTTCGGTCAGACCATGCTGATCACGCTTGTTTGGGGCGCGTTGTTCTATATGGCAGGAATGCGGTTGATTTGGATGCTCGGCTTGGGTGCGACCGCAGCCGCCGGTTTGGTCACTGCATTTTACACCGTGCCCCACGTGGCGCAGCGCATCAATCGTTTCCTCGATCCCGCCTCCGGCGACACTTTCAACATCGACATTGCGACCGAATCTTTCGTCCGCGGCGGCTGGTTCGGCCGCGGCCCCGGCGAGGGCACCATCAAGCGCATCCTGCCGGAAGGACATACGGATTTCGTTTTTGCAGTCGCAGCTGAAGAGTTCGGGGTCGTTCTCTGCCTCATTCTCGTGGCTTTGTTCGCGTTCATCGTCATCCGTGCGCTGCGCAAAGCGATGGGCAACGACGATCCTTTCATTCGTTTCGCCGCCGCGGGACTTGCGCTTCTGTTCGGCCTGCAATCGACAATCAACATGGCGGTGAACCTGCACTTGATGCCGGCAAAAGGAATGACGCTACCGTTTATTTCCTATGGCGGGTCGTCGCTCATTTCGCTCGCCTACGGCATGGGCATGCTGATCGCGCTTACCCGCGAACGGCCGCGGGCGCGGTTATCCGGCGAGAGGTTGCTCGCCGCCGGCGTGGTCTGATGCTGCCGCCGAACCGGGCGCCGGTCCTGGTCGCGGCCGGCGGGACCGGTGGCCATTTGTTTCCGGCGGAAGCGCTTGCCGCAGCGCTGACCGAGCGCGGCATCAGCGTTCATCTTGCCACCGACCGCCGGGCAGCGCGCCTCGGCGGCTGGTTTGGCGATGGCACCGTTCATGTTGTCTCTAGCGCCACGCTGCGCGGACACGGCCCGCTGGCCTTGGCAAGAACGGCGTCCGCACTCGGCATCGGCGTGGCGCAGGCCTGGGTGCTTATCGGCCGATTCAAACCAGCGGCGGTCATCGGCTTCGGCGGCTATCCCACCGTGCCGCCGGTGCTTGCGGCCGCTTGGCGCGGCGTGCCAACGCTGATCCATGACGCGAACGCCGTTCTCGGACGCGCGAACCGCTTTCTGGCGCCGCGCGTCACTGCAATCGCCACGACGTTTCCTGAAATATTCGCCGACAAGCCAGATCTGCGTGCAAAAGCGACGCTGACCGGAAATCCCGTTAGGCCGGCCGTAGTGGCCGCGGCGGCTACGCCTTATCCGGCCGTTACCGGTTCTGTACGGCTCCTCATTTTCGGCGGCAGCCAGGGTGCCCGGATCATGGCCGACGTGGTGCCCGCAGCGATCGGTCTACTCGAACCCGCCTTGCGGGCACGGCTCGCCATTGTCCAGCAGACCCGCGAAGAGGATTTACAGCGTGTTCGTGCCGCCTACAGCGGACTTGCGGTGTCCGCGGAGGTGGCACCCTTTTTCGCCGATCTGCCGGCGCGAATGGCGGCAACTCACCTGGTCATTGCGCGCTCCGGCGCGTCCACAATCGCCGAATTGTCCGCCATAGGCCGGCCCGCGATCCTCGTGCCGCTGCCACACGCCATCGATCAAGACCAATTCGCCAATGCCGGCGTGCTCGACCGTATTGGCGCGGCGATTCGGCTTCCCCAGAAGGAATTTACCCCGCGGCGGCTTGCCGATGAAATCACCGCCCTTGCGGCTGCGCCACAGCGCCTGCAAGACATGGCGGCGGCCGCGCGCTCTGTAGGGCGGTGCGATGCCGCCGATCGGCTAGCTGAATTGGTCCTGCGGGTGGCCGGAATTAATTCGAAGAATTAGTGATGATCGGGCTTGTTCCGGCCATCCATGTCTTTCATGGATGGAGGGACAAACAGGCGGCATAGTGGAGCGGATTTGACATTCGCTACCCACCGGGCCGCGAACTTCTGAAGCGAATGTCAAATCCAAAGCTCCACTAACACTTAATACTTGCTAGTGGTCCTTTGATTCTAACATTCGCATGATTAGCCTGCCGAACCGGGATGCGAATGTTAGAATCGGACCACTACGTGATGTCGGCACCGGCGAAGCAGGAACCGTTATGAAATTACCGCGCGACATCGGTCCGGTTCATTTCATCGGTATCGGCGGCATCGGCATGAGCGGTATCGCCGAGGTCATGCTGAATCTCGGCTACACCGTGCAGGGCTCCGATCAGGCTGATAGCGCCAATGTCAGGAGGTTGCGCGACAAGGGGGTGGCCATCGCAATCGGTCATGCCGCCGCCAATATCGGCGCCGCCAAAGTCGTCGTCGTCTCTTCCGCCGTCAAGCCCGACAATGCGGAGCTTGTGGCCGCGCGCGCGCAACGGCTGCCGGTGGTGCGCCGTGCAGAAATGCTCGCCGAGCTAATGCGTTTCAAAAGCTGCGTCGCCGTCGCCGGAACGCACGGCAAGACCACGACCACATCGCTGGTCGCCGCGCTGCTCGACGCCGGCGGCTTCGATCCGACGGTGATCAACGGCGGCATCATCAACGCTTATGGCACGAACGCGCGCCTTGGCGCCGGTGAGTGGATGGTGGTGGAGGCCGACGAATCCGACGGCACGTTCGTCAAACTGCCGGCCGATATCGCCGTCGTCACCAACATTGACGCGGAGCACCTTGACTACTTCAAGAATTTTGAGGCGGTCGAGCAGGCGTTTCACGCCTTTGTCGACAACGTGCCGTTTTATGGATTTTCCGTGTTGTGCGCGGATCATCCGGTGGTGCAAAAGCTCATCGGCCGCATCGAGGATCGCCGTATCATCACCTATGGAGAGAATCCGCAGGCCGATGTGCGGCTGATCGACGTCTCGCATGCCGGCGGCACCTCCCTGTTTACCGTCACGCTACGCGGCCGCGGCGGTGACGCCGCACACGAGATCAAGAACGTTGCTCTACCGATGCCCGGACGGCATAACGCGCTCAACGCGACGGCTGCGATCGCGGTTGCGCATGAACTTGGCGTGGCCGATGACGTGATCAGAACCGCGCTTGCCAAGTTCGCAGGCGTGCGGCGGCGTTTCACCCGGACTGGCGCGTGGAACGGCGTCACCGTCATCGACGATTATGGCCATCACCCGGTGGAGATTGCGGCAGTGCTCAGAGCGGCGCGCGAATCCACCAAGGGTCAGGTGATTGCCGTCGTGCAGCCACATCGTTACAGCCGGCTTGCCGCCCTGTTCGAGGAGTTCTGCACCTGCTTCAACGATGCCGATGCGGTGATTGTCGCGCCGGTCTATCCGGCCGGCGAGGCGCCGATCAAAGGTTTCGACCGCGACGCCTTGGTGCAAGGCCTGCGCACGCATGGGCATCGCCGCGTCCTCGCGCTCTACGGACCGGAAAAGCTGGC
>Ga0187784_10005687_pt1 | contig 10065 bp, 12 predicted proteins | sample 1015_SJ02_MP15_2_FD_132964 | JGI IMG/M metagenome (GOLD analysis project Ga0187784, IMG submission 132964) | Tropical peat soil microbial communities from peatlands in Department of Meta, Colombia - 1015_SJ02_MP15_20_MG | ecosystem: Environmental > Terrestrial > Soil > Wetlands > Peat | place... | reverse complement strand
CTGGTTCTTGGTCAGGGGGAGAGCGTCCGAAATTCGCGCTGCCGGCACAAGATGCGCGGGCGCCAATCCGATCGGCGCGGCGCTCGCCGCGCTTGCTAGAACGCGCGGCCGGGCAGGATCAGAAGCTTCGGCCTGGTCGGCAGCGTGTTCTTGGTGATGACCACCGAGGGCACCTCGGCGCGCTCGATCTCCCAGTCCGCGCTCAGGCGCTGCACGAAGCGCTCGAGCGTGTAGCTCGAGAAGAAATGCATCGGGATCACCAGCGGCGCCTTCAGCGCGGTCAGCACCTCGATCATGCCGTCGAGGTCGAGCGTGTAGCTGCCGTCGACCGGCGCCAGCACGACGTCGACGCGGCCGATCTCGTCGAGTTGCTGCTGGGTCAGCGTGTGATGCAGGTGGCCGAGATGCGCGATGCAGAGGTTCGCCATCTCGAAGATGAAGATCGAGTTGCCGTGCCGCTCGGTGCCGCCGGCGAGGTCGCGGATATTGGTCGCGACCGAGCGCACCCGCACGTCGGCAAACCGCAGATCCCAGTCGGTCGGCTTGCCGTCGTCGCGCCAGCCGCGCAGCACGTATTTGATGCCGGGGTCGGGATGGTCGGTGTAATGGGTCGAGTGCGCGTGGTTCATCGTCGCGATGTCGGGCAGCACCGGCGGCTTCACATAGTCGTTGTAGTCGGTCGCGATGCGCACGCGCTGCGGGCTCTCGAGCAGGAAGGTCGAGTGGCCGATATAGGTGATGCGCGCCTCGTCCTCCTTCAGCGCGGCAAATTCCTTCAGGGCGACAAGCCGCAGGCTCGCGGGCAGGAAGGGCGGACGGTTTTGCGCGACCAGGCCGGGGCAGGACTCGCGCATCTCGGGCTTTGCGCCCGGCGCCGGCGCACTTCCCTGCGCGAAGGCCGGCGTCGCGGGTTGCAGCAGCAGCGAGCCAAGGAACAGGCCAAGCAGCAGGCCAAGCAGCGATCCAAGACCCACGGCGCGACGACAACGCATGATCTTTCCCTCACAGGCGCCCGGCGCGCCATGGATAGCGCAAGACGGCCGAAAGATCGAATGCTTCACGCGCCTGCGCGCGCGATCGTGATGGGCGAAAAAACGAACGCCCTCTCCGATGGAGAGGGCTTTGCGCGCGACGGAATCGAGTTCAGCCGGGCAGGTTGCTCAGCCGCAGCGGCGCGTCCTGGTGGCTCAACGGCTTGACGTTGAACAGGTGGCCGTGCTCGGGGCGCGTGGCCGGCGCCGCCTCGATCTCGACCGCGGGCTGCGCGGGCCTTCGCGGTTTCGCGGCTGCGCGGCGGCCTCTGTGCGCGGGCCGCGGGATGGCGGCGGTCACGTCGCTGGCAAGTCCGACCTTGATCTCGATGCGATCGAGCCGCTTGGTCAGTGCCGCGACCGCGCTGGTGTGGGCCGCGGCGAGGTCATGCAACGAGCTGCGCAGCCCGATGATGTCGCTCGGCTCCTGCGTGACCGGCGCGCCCGGGCGGGCGCCCTGCAGCGCGGCGACCTTGCCGTTGAGCGCGGCGATCTCGGTATCGAGCGCCGCGAGCCGATCCGCCGTCCGGTCGGCATTGCGCTCGACCGCGCCGCCGACGCGGCTCGCCACGAAGTCGAGCTCGCGCGCAATGTTGCCGAGACCCTGCTCCAGCGCCGCGATCGCGACCGTGTGGCTCTGCTGCGTGTCGGTGAAGGACTGGATCAGCCACTTGCCGCTGAGGACGTCGGCAAGCGTCGCGGTGTCGGTCGTGCCCAGCACGGCCCCCAGCGCAACCGTCAGGCAGATGCCGATCGCCGCGAAGATCGGGGACTTCGCGGGCGCGGCGGGTGGGGACGCTTGGGCAGACATCACACCGGTCCTGTTGAATCGCTGAATGCGATTTCAACGCTGCCGGCTTTCCAAAATGCTAACGTTAACGCGATTTTGCGGTTATCACGTATGCCGCGACGTCAAATTCAGCGGCGGCGGTGCATGCTGGCGCGAGCATGCACCGGCAATCGGGCCAAGTCGGGCCAAGTCGGGCCAAGTCGTCCCAAGCCGGGCTCAGCGCACGATTCCGCGCGCCGTCACCACCACCCAGCGGCCGTCCTCGCGCCGGATCGCCTCGATGCGGCCAAGCCCGGGCGCGACGATGCCCGGCTCGACCTCGATCATGCCGTCGCGGCCTTCGATCAGCGCGGCGCCGTCATAGACGCGGCGCAGCACGAAGCCCGGCACGGTCGGCGGCTTCAGCGTCGAGGGCGGGGTGCCGAGTACCATCGGCACGGCCGGCTTCGGCTGCGCGATCGAGCCGGTGACGTCGGGTGCGGGGGGCTGCGGCAGCGCCTGGGTGGTCGACGCCACGTGGGCCGGGACCGTCGGCGGCGCGCTCAGCGCGATCTTGCGCTGCTCGATCTGCGCCTTCTCGATGCGCTCCAGCGTCTCGGCGATCTTGCCGTTCTGCGTGCTCGCGGTCGTGACCGTCGCCTTCAGGGTGGTGAAATTGTCGCTCAGCGCCCGTGTGGTGGCGCGCAGCTGCGCAACGCTTTCCTTCAGCGCGCGCACCTCTTCGGCGACCTGCTCCTTGGCGACCGGGGCGACCGGCTCCGGCACCGCCGCGGCGGTGAGGCCGAACTTGGCGGCGCCGAGCGAGCCGCCGATCGCGCCGAAGCTCGCCGCGATCGCGACGCTCGCGGCAAGCAGCGCGAACCGGGTCGAACGCGGCGTGGCGGCTGCAGGCGCCGCGGGTGCCGCCGCGCGCTCAGGCTTCTTGAAGGCGACGACAACCGGCTCGATCTGCGGCGCAGGCGGGAGCGCCGGCGCTTCGCTCTTCGGCGGCGCGGCGGCGGCCTCGACCTTCGCCGTCTCGACCGCCGGCGTTTCGGGCTTCAGCGCTTCGGCGCGGAGCGCTTCCGGCTTCGCCGCCTCGGCTTCAAGAGCTTCAGCCTTGGATGTCTCAGCCTTGGGAGCCTCGGCCATCAAAGGCTCAATCTTGGGAGCCTCGGGCGCGACCGCCTCGACCTTGGGGGCTTCGGGCGCAACCGCCTCGCTCGCGGGCGCCTCGGCCTTCGCCGCGGCGGGCGCGCTCTCGCTCTTGGCGGTTTCGCTCTCCGCCTTCGCCTCGCTCGCGGCCGGCGGCTCGCTCACGATCGACGGCGCGTCCGTCGCAATCAGCGTCGGCTCGATCTTGGCTGTCTCATCGCTGGACATGGCATCGCTTTCCCAATGGAGAAATTCATCCATTGGTAACTTTCAGAAATTAACCGGTGGTTACCGGAATGTTGCCGCGCCAAGGCAAGTTCGCGTCATTTTCGCAGTTTTAATTGACCAAGAATCCGTTACCGCGGCGCTCCGCTCCGATCGTCGATGCCGGCCCGTGGCCGGGCAGGATCGTGACGTCGTCGCCGAGCGGTAAGAGCTTCTCCTTGATGCCGCCGATCAGCTGCGCGTGATTGCCATAGGGAAAATCCGTGCGCCCGACCGAGCCCTGAAACAGCGTGTCGCCGACGAGGGCAAAGCGCGCCGGCGCGTTGACGAACACCAGGTGCCCGGGCGTGTGCCCCGGCACGTGCAGCACGCTGAAGGTCAAGTCGCCGATGCTCACGGTCTCGCCTTCGGTGAGCCAGCGCGTCGGCGTGACGTTGCGCATGTCGCCGATGCCGAAGCGCGCGCCCTGCGCCTCGAGGTTGGACAGCAGGAATTCGTCGCGCTGGTCCGGGCCCTCGATCGGCAGCGCGAGCGCCGCGGCGAGCTCGGCCGCGCCGCCGGCGTGATCGAGATGGCCGTGCGTCAGCAGGATCTTCTCCGGCGTCACCGCGAGCTGATCGATCGCCGCGCGGATGCGCGCGACGTCGCCGCCCGGATCGACGATCGCGGCGCGGTTGGTAGCGCTGCAGGCGACGATCGAGCAGTTCTGCTGGAACGGCGTGACCGGAACGATGGTGACCTTGAGCGGCTGCATGCGGGCTTTCGACTCCTTCGGCGAAACAAAGCCCTCATATGGTGTATCCGCTCTCCTGTGCGAGCGCCTTGAGCGAGGTTTCCGGCCGCGCGCCGAGATGCTGGATCACTTCCGCCGCCGCGATCGCGCCGAGACGGGCGGCGTCGCGATGATCCTGGTCGCGCGCGAGCCCTATCAGGAAGCCGGCCGCGAACAGGTCGCCCGCGCCGGTCGCATCGACCATGCGGTCGATCGGCGCGGCCGCCACCGCCTCGTTGCTCTCGCGCGAGACCACGACGCAGCCCTTCTCGCTGCGCGTCACCGCGGCGAGCTTGACGTCGCTGCGCAGCGCCTTGACGGCGCTGTCGAAATCCGCGGTCTGATAGAGGCTCTTGAGCTCGCCCTCGTTGGCGAAGATGAGATCGACCGCGCCGGTGCGCATCAGGTTGAGGAACTCGTCGCGATAGCGGTCGACGCAGAAGGCGTCCGAAAGGCTCAGCGCGACCTTGCGTCCCGCGCCGTGCGCGATCGTGGCCGCCTTGCGGAACGCCTCCTTCGCCTGCGGCGGGTCCCACAGATAGCCTTCGAGGTACGTATAGCGCGCCGCCGCGATCTGCTCCGCGTCGAGATCGGCGGGCGCGAGATTCTGCGCGGCGCCGAGATAGGTGTTCATGGTGCGCTCGCCGTCCGGCGTGACCAGCACGTAGCAGCGCGCGGTCGATGGGCCGTCGGCGGCGGGCCGGGTCGCAAAATCGACGCCGATCGCGCGGATATCGTGCGTGAAGGCCTTGCCGAGCGTGTCGTCCTTGACCTTGCCGACGAAGGCGGCCCGTCCGCCGAAGCTCGCGACGCCCGCGATGGTGTTGGCGCCGGAGCCGCCGGAGGTCTCGATCGCCGGGCCCATCGAGGCGTAGATCGCCTCCGCGCGCGGCTCGTCGATCAGCGTCATCGTGCCCTTGTGCATGCCATGCTTCACCAGGAAGTCATCCTCGGTGCGGGCGATCACGTCGACAATGGCGTTGCCGATACCAAGGACGTCATAGCGGGTCGGCATCGGCAAGCTCCTCGTGAAGGAAAGAACGGCGGCGGGCGGCGCAATATAGTCGGCGGCGCCTTTCGGGCAACTGCCGAAAAGCTCACCTCCGGCGCAATCGCGTCCGCACTTGCGTGGCTCGGCCCGGCCATGGCATGGGACGCGCCGCAATCGGAGACGCCAAGTCGGCGTTCAGGCACATGGCGTTCACACAACGCGTCTTTTCCGGCGTGCAGCCGACCGGAAACCTGCACCTCGGCAACTATCTCGGCGCAATCAAGCGGTTCGTCGAGCTGCAGCAGAGCTACGAGTGCATCTACTGCGTGGTCGACCTGCATGCGATCACGGTGCCGGTCGCCGTATGGGGCGGACCGAAGGAGCTTAAGCGCGCGACCCGCGAGGTGACGGCGGCCTACATCGCCTGCGGCATCAATCCGGGCAAGCACATCGTGTTCAACCAGAGCCAGGTTGCCGGGCACGCCGAGCTTGCCTGGGTGTTCAACTGCGTCGCCCGCATGGGCTGGCTCAGCCGCATGACGCAGTTCAAGGAGAAGGCCGGCAAGGACCGCGAGAACGCCTCGGTCGGCCTGTTCGCCTACCCGGACCTGATGGCGGCCGACATCCTGCTCTATCGCGCGACCCATGTGCCGGTCGGCGAGGATCAGAAGCAGCACCTCGAGCTCTGCCGCGACATCGCGCAGAAGTTCAACAACGACTTCGCCGAGTCGATCGCCGAGCACGGCCATGCGGGAGGGTTCTTCCCGCTCACCGAGCCGATCATCCAGGGGCCGGGCATGCGCATCATGTCGCTGCGCGACGGCACCAAAAAGATGTCGAAGTCGGATGCGTCGGACTATTCGCGCATCAACCTGACCGACGACGTCGACACGATCGCGCAGAAATTCCGCAAGGCGAAGACCGATCCCGAGCCGCTGCCGAGCGAGGAGGCGGGGCTCGAGCGCCGCCCCGAGGCCGACAATCTGGTCGGCATCTATGCGGCGCTCGCCGACAAGCCCAAGGCCGCGGTGCTGCGGGAGTTCGGCGGCGCGCAGTTCTCGACCTTCAAGTCGGCGCTGGTCGAGATCTCGGTCGCGAAGCTTGCGCCGATTGCCGCCGAGATGAAGCGCCTCACGCAGGACCCGGGCCACATCGATCGCGTGCTCGCCGACGGCGCGGACCGGGCGGACGCGATCGCGTCGGTGACCTTCAACGCCGTCAAGGACATTCTCGGCCTGATCCGGCACTGAGATCGGGCGCTCAGCCGAAGCGGGCAAGCTCTTGCATATAGATGGTCCGCGTATCGCGTCGAAACGATGCGGCGTCAAACCCCTCGGTAAAACCGACCGCGAGATCGATGTGATGGAGCATGTCCCGCAGCGCGGTCTGCTCGCTGTCAGAACGCGTAGATCGCATCGGCCGTCGCAGCGGGGCGGACGTAAGGCTTCAGCGCGTCGCGCGTCACGACATCGACCGGACCTTCAAACAGCCCGGCGATGTACTCCTTCAGCCTGACGTAACCATAAACCGTCAGCGGGACTTCGGGCGCCACGTCGATCATGATGTCGAGGTCGCTGTCCGGTCGCGCGTCGCCGCGCGCGACCGAGCCAAACACGGCAGCATGTGCGACGCCGCGCGCGCGCAGCTCGTTTTCGTATCGCCGCAGTGTTGCAAGGACATCCTGGCTATTCATGGACCCAACATATCACGGTGCGCCGCCTGACGCGAAACCACCAACGCCGCTTGTCGGGCGACCGCGCGGCATGCCAGCATGATCGCGCGTCCGGGACCGCGGGAAATCCCGGGGAGGGGCGATGAGCCTTAAGCGCCGCAGCTACGAGGCCGGCCACAAGCCGAAATACCTCGTCGTCATCGATGAATCGCCGGAATGCGATCGCGCCGTCTATTACGCGAGCCGGCGCGCCGCGCGCACCGGCGCGAGCGTCGTGATGCTGCTCGTGATCGAGCCGCATGACCGCCATCAGCAGTGGCTCGGCGTCGCCGACATCATGCGCGCCGAGGCGCATGAGGCGGCCGACCAGAAGCTCGACGAGTTCGCGGCGCGCGCCAACGGCGTCGCCGGCATCACGCCCGAGCGCGTCATCCGCGACGGCGAGAAGGCCGAGGAGATCCTCAAGCTGATCGACGAGGACGAGGACATCGCGACGCTGGTGCTCGCAGCCGGCACCGGCAAGGAAGGCCCGGGGCCGCTGGTCACCAATCTCGGCAAGACGGTCGCCGCCTACCCGATCCCGGTCGCGATCGTGCCCGGACATTTGAGCGACGAGGACCTCGACGCGCTCTCCTGAGATGCGCTTGCCCGCATTGACCTCGCGCCCGCGAAGGCCCATCTATCCCCTGATTTGACGGAAGGGCCTGCCGCGCCCGGAGCAAAACCATGTTCATCCAGACCGAAACCACGCCGAATCCCGCAACGCTCAAGTTCCTGCCCGGCCGCACCGTGCTGGCGACCGGCACGCTCGAGATGCGCGACCGCAGCGAGGCGGCGAAATCGCCGCTCGCCGAGCGGCTGTTCGACGTCGCCAATGTCAGTGGCGTGTTCCTCGGCGCGGACTTCATCACCGTCACCAAGTCGGACGGCGAATGGCCGCAGCTCAAGCCGGCGATCCTCGGCGTGATCATGGAGCACTTCATGTCCGGCGCGCCGGTCGTGCTCGACGAGGAGAGCACGCAGTCGGCCGAGAGCGGCGAGTTCTTCGAGGCCGATGACGCCGACACGGTCGCGACCATCAAGGAGCTGATCGAGACGCGGGTGCGGCCGGCGGTCGCCAATGACGGCGGCGACATCACGTTCCGCGGCTACCGCGACGGCGTCGTCTATCTGGCGATGAAGGGCTCGTGCTCGGGCTGTCCCTCCTCGACCGCGACCTTGAAGCACGGCATCCAGAACCTGTTGCGTCACTTCGTGCCCGACGTGACCGAGGTGCGGCCGATCTGATGCGCGCGGGCTGAGCCCGCGCCGGTGCGTGATCCCGAAAATGCCTGCCCCGGACTTGATCCGGGGTGGACACCGGTTTTCGGATAAGATCACGCACAAACGAAGTCTGTTCGCGGTTGGGGACCGCGCAATCTTATGAAAGTCCTGGCGATCGACACCGCGCTCGGGGCCTGCGCGGCCGCCGTGCTCGACTCCCGCGCCGGCGCGATGCTGGCAAGCGAATCGATGGCGATGACGCGCGGGCACGCCGAGGCGCTGATGCCGCTGATCGCGCGCGTGATGGACGCCGGGCGCTGCGAGTTCGCCGAGCTCGATCGGATCGCCGTCACGGTCGGGCCGGGCAGCTTCACCGGGTTGCGCGTCGGCATCGCGGCGGCGCGCGCCATCGCGCTCGCGGCCGGGAAGCCCGCGATCGGCCTCTCGACGCTCTCGGCACTGGCGGCGCCGCACGTCGCGGCGCGCGCCGATCACATCATCCTGGCGGCGATCGATGCGCGCAACGAGCAGGTCTACTTCCAGGTGTTCGCGCCGAACGGCACCACGATCGTGACGCCGCGGCTCGATCGCGCGCGTGCCGCCGTCGTCGCGGTCCCGTCCGGACCGACGGTGATCACCGGCTCGGCGGCCGAGCTGGTCGCGGCGCACTGGCCGAGCCGGGCGGCGCCGCCGCGCGTCGAGGTCAGGGCCGCGCCGGACATCGGCTGGGTCGCGCGGCTCGGCGCTGCCGCGCAGGACGAGCGCGCGCCGCCCAAGCCGCTCTACCTGCGCCGGCCGGATGCGCGGCCGCAGGACGCAAGCCGCCTGCCGCGCCGATGAAGCCGCTGCGCGCCTGGTTTGCCCGCGCCGAGCCGGTGCTGTCGGCGGCCTCGGCGCGCGACGCGGCGGCCTTCGCCGCCATCCATGCCGCCTCGTTCAATCGCGGCTGGAGCGAGCAGGAGTTCGAGCAGCTGCTCACCGATCGCAGCGTCATCGCCGACCGCGTGACGCGCGGCCGCAAGGTGCTCGGCTTCATCCTGTCGCGGCGCGCGGTCGACGAGGCGGAAATCCTCTCGGTCGCGGTCGCGCGCGCGGCGCGCCGTCAAGGGCTCGCGCGGCGGCTCCTCGATCTGCACCTGCGCCGGCTCGCGGGCTTCGGCCTGCGCGCCGTGTTCCTTGAGGTCGAGGAGGATAATCTGCCGGCGCGCCGGCTCTACGCACGCGCGGGTTTCGACCAGGCCGGCCACCGTCCGAACTACTATGTTCAGGGCCGCGCCCGACCCGCGGCCGCGCTGGTATTGCGCCGGGACCTTGTATAATAGCAAAACCGCCGGACGATCGACGGGCGTTTACCGTGACCGAGGCCAAATCGAACTTCATCGAAGCGAAGTGCGTCGCCAAGGGCATGCGCATGACCGAGCAGCGGCGCGTGATCGCGCGCGTGCTCGCGCGCTCGGCCGATCATCCCGACGTCGAGGAGCTCTACCGGCGCTGCGCCGAGATCGACCAGCATATCTCGATCTCGACGGTCTACCGCACCGTGAAGCTGTTCGAGGATTCCGGCATCATCGAGCGGCATGATTTCCGCGAGGGCCGCGCGCGCTACGAGCAGATCCCCGACGCGCATCATGATCACCTGATCAACCTGCGCAGCGGCGAGGTGATCGAGTTCCAGTCCGAGGAGATCGAGCGGCTGCAGCGCGAGATCGCGCGCCGGCTCGGCTACCGGCTGGTCGATCACCGGCTCGAGCTCTACGCGGTGCCGCTCGACGACGAGAAGCCGAAAAGCTGATGCCGCGGCTGATCGTCTTGGTCACGCTGTTCGCGCTCGTCACGCTGCCGCTGATGCCGATCCAGTGGCTCGCGGTCGCGCTCAAGTCGCCGCTGCGGCGGCGCATCCCGGTGCTCTACCATCGCTTCGTCTGCTGGCTGCTCGGCATCCGGGTGCGCCGCATCGGCGTCCCGATCAGCGCGCGCCCGCTGCTGATCGTCGCCAACCACTCGTCCTGGCTCGACATCTCGGTGATCACCGCGCAGGCACCGGTGGTGTTCGTGGCGAAGAGCGAGATCGCGCGCTGGCCGTTCTTCGGCCTGCTCGCCAAGCTGCAGCGCACCGTGTTCGTCGAGCGCGACCGCCGCCAGAAGACCGGCGAGGTGAACGCCGCGATCGCACAACGCCTCGCCGAG
>Ga0187784_10005686_pt1 | contig 10065 bp, 7 predicted proteins | sample 1015_SJ02_MP15_2_FD_132964 | JGI IMG/M metagenome (GOLD analysis project Ga0187784, IMG submission 132964) | Tropical peat soil microbial communities from peatlands in Department of Meta, Colombia - 1015_SJ02_MP15_20_MG | ecosystem: Environmental > Terrestrial > Soil > Wetlands > Peat | place... | reverse complement strand
TTGGATGCGGCACCCCAGTGTCGGATTCCTGTTCCAGGACGTGTTCGGGTCGCTCTGGCGGTGGACGGGCGGGGTGCCGTCGGGCGAGTTGGCGATCGGGGCCGCGATCCGAGCGATGGACGCGGCTGACGTGGAGGTCGGGATTCTCGCGGCTTGGCGTTCGCCCGCGGGCGGGGGGAGCTGATCTGCAACGGCGAGGTTGCCGGCTGGGTCGGGAAGCACCCCGGCCGGTTCCGCGCGCTCGCCGTGGTTGACCTCGACGGGCCGATGCAAGCCGTGCGGGAGCTACGCCGCGTTCACGACGACGGGTTCGTCGGTCTGTGCGTGGTGCCGTGGCTGTGGATCGCCTCGCCGACCGACCGGCGCTATTACCCGGAGTTCGCAGCATGCGTCCAGCTCGACGTTCGGTTCTGCACCCAGGTCGGCCACGCCGGTCCGCTCCGGCCTTCAGAGACCGGCCGTCCGATCCCGTATAGCGTCCAGGTAGCGATCGATTTCCCCGAGCTGACGATCGTGTGCGGCCACGTCGGCTACCCGTGGACCGCGGGAATGGTTGCGGTGGCGTGCAAGCACGACAACGTCTACGTCGACACCTCTGCCTACACGACCACGCGGCTGCGGCGTGAGTTGATCGCCTACATGAAGACGCGAAGCGGGCGGCGCAAGGTCATGTTCGGTACGGACTACCCGATGATCCTTCCGGCCCACGCGCTCGACGGGCTCGACGACCTCGGGCTCGATGCCGAGACACGCGCGCTGTACCTCGCCGGAAACGCCCGCCGCGTGTTCGGGCTCTAAACACGACCCATCGCCGCGGGGGACCAGCGATCCCGGCCCAACCTGGACGCCCGGCGACCCAACCCTCGGCACGCCTCCGGCGCGCCGCTGGCCGTCACGCCCAGGGCAAATGTCGGGATTCGGCCACCCCTGGTCAGGACGGTTGCCAGCACCCGCTTCGTCGACCACGGTTACGGTCGACGCCGAACGACCAGACCCTCGCCGAAGCGCTCGCGCGCCGCGACGCCGGCGAAGGATCAGAGCAAACGCGCTCCCGCCGTGCCGGGACTTCGTGGTCGGCCGCGTGGCCGGCGCCGGCGTATCGCTCCTGGCGCTTCCCGTTGCGGAAGCGCCCGACCGGAGCCGGGCGCTGCACCGACATGCCACCGCTCGGCTCCGGTCAGGGCACTGCTACGCGGTCATCGGGACCGCAGCATCCGTCACTTGCGTAGCCAGGCGCGCGTTCGAATCCTGCGCGCGGAAGAAGCCGTAGACACCAACAAGCACGGCGCCGGCGAGCCAGCCCGCGGAGCCCAGCTTCGATTCGATCGCCGCGGACGTAAGCAGGACCGCAAAGACCGCAGCGAGTGGGAGAAGAAAGTCGATGAAGGACCGGAAATAGAGTCCCAGGCCGACGCCGCCGAACAGAAACCCGATCGCCGCGGCAACCCCCGGCCTCTTCGGCTTCCTCAGCGTCGGAAGTGCTCCCACGGCCTTGATAAGCATGTCACCCATTGAATGTCCCCCTTTGATTTGGCGACTTGTCGACCCCCAACAGAGCGACGACTTCGAGCCAGTATGCGCCCGCCGTCCGCTTCTCGATAGCGACCCAGGGTGGACAGACTCACACCCGGCCCGCGACGCCGCGCGACCCGATTTCCCCCCGGGGACGAGTCAGACAAAACCCCTCGCGGGCGTGGCGCTTCGGCCAATCCCGGAACACCGCGCCACTACCGCTCGAGGTGACCTGGCCCGGCGCCTCACCGTCGACGGTGAGGCCCGGGGGTTAGCTGCACTTGGACTTGCTGGCGTCCAGGAAGCTGTTGAAGGAGCTGATCACGTTGCCTGCGGCGCCGGTAACCGTGGCGATGTTGGTAGGAGAAGGATTGGACTCGAGCGCGCTGACGGCGGTGGTGAGCGAATCGACCGAGGACTTGATTGCGCTGGTCTGGTTTGGGAAGTCGCCCTTGGCCTGGCTGATCACGGTGTTGGCTTCGGTCTGGATGTTCGTGAACGCGGCCTCCAAGGCGCCGATTCCGCTGCTCGGGGTCAGGCTCGTGACCTGTTTGATCGAGTTCTCGAGGCTGGTTCGTGCCGAGCAGTAGGCGGGCTTGGTGCTGGTTCCGCAGCCAGCGAGTGCGACTAGCCCGAGCACGGCGACGTAGACGGCGCGCGCGATCCAGGTCGCGACGGTGCGGTGGGGCTGTCTCGCGCGGGTGGTCAGGATCACCGGATTGAACTGTATGACCTTGGCAACGCCTTGAGAGGTCGATCGATCGGGTGGTACGCCGGCGGCGATCGGTTATCGCTGCGGGGCTCGGGGGCCGCACGCGATCACGGACCTGGTGTCCGTCTCGATCGCGTAGCGGTCAGATCGCTTGCCCGCGCTGATTGGGCGTCGGACGTGGCGGCTGCCGCGATCGCGGGGGCGGCCGTTGCCGAGGACGCGGCTGCACCCGCCAAGCGAGCCTATGCTCGCTTTTGAGGCCGGCTAATGGCGGACCAGTCAAGCATTCCGGTTCACGGAGCGCCCATCACTCCGGGGGCCCGGGCGGGCATGCCAGCCCGGCATCGTTCCGCTCGGCTGTGGCAGAACGGCACGGTGCGGATGGCCGTGGGGCTGGCGTTTGCGGACGCCTCGATCGTCGTGCTCGCGCTGCCGGAGATCGTCATCCGGCTGCATACCTCGATCTCGCACGTCCCGTGGGTGATCATGGCCTACAACCTCGCGTTGATCGTCTCGGCGGCTGCGGTCGTCCCGTTTGCTCGGCGGCTTGACTCGACGCGGGCGCTGGTCGGTGGGTTGGCATTGTTCGGGCTGGCGTCCGTCGGCTGTGGAGCCGCGAACAGCATGAGCGTGCTGGTGCCGCTCCGCTGCCTGCAGGGCGTCGGCGGCGGTCTCCTTTTGTGCGCATCGCTGCCGATGCTCGCCGGCACGGTGCGGCCGGGCGAGTCCCCATGTAGCGCGTGGTCGGCCGCGGCCGCAATCGGCATCGCGGTGGGACCCGCGGCAGGCGGCGTGCTCACCCAGATCTTCGATTGGCGCGCGATCTTCCTAGCGCAGGCGCCGGTCGCCGCGCTTGGCGTGATCTTGGTCCTTGTCGTACGCCCCGACCCGGTGAACGCGCTTCCCGACCAGGTGGATCCGCGTGCGACAGCGCTCGACCCTGTGACGGCCAACGTTGGCCTGACACTGCTCTCGGCAGGACTGATCTGCGCGCTGTTCCTAGTCGTGCTGATGCTCATCAACGCTTGGCAGCTGTCGCCGATCGCGGCCGCGGCAGTTGTGAGCACGATCCCGCTCACTACCGCGATCGCGGAACGCCGTGTACGCGGAAGTTCGCCGATCGCGTTGGGAGCAACCGGCGCGGCGCTCGTGGCGGCGGGCCTGATCGGCCTCTCGTTCGTGACGCATCGCGAGCTCGGCTTGGTGATCGTCACGCTCGCGCTGGTGGGAACCGGCCTCGGATTGGCTTTCCCGGGCCTTACCACAGCCGCGCTCGGGAGCGGCGGACCGGCCGCTGCCCGGGCCGCGAAGACGGTCGCCGCCCGGGATGCCGGGATCGTGCTCGGCCTGCTGGTCCTTACCCCGGTGTTCGTCAACCAGTTGAACACCGCGCCCAATCAGGCGCTGTCCGCTGCCACCGAGGCGGTACTCACCGCGCCTCTCCCCCCCGGCCTCAAGCTCTCGCTCGCGCCCGGCCTAGAGGCCGCGTACAAGAACGCCCCGCAGAGCGAGCTACCCGACTTCGGCCCGACGTTCGCGCGGGCGAGCGCGCACGCCACCCCCGCGCAGCGTGCAGCCCTACGCGACCTCCACAAACAACTCGATTCGATCGTCCAACGCGCCGTCACCAGCGCGTTCAAGGTCCCACTCCGCTACGGCGCGATCTTCACGATCGTCGTCCTAGCCCTGCTGAGCCTACGACTCATGTACCGAAAGCGGACGAGCTAGGCCGCGCTCGCAGGCGAGCGATCGGCCACAACACCCCTCCTCCACCCCCGCCACGAACATCCTCAGGACACGCCACCGTCCCCGCTTCGCACGGAAGACGAGTCTGCCTGAACCCCGGTTGACGGCCGAGAGGCGGGGACCGACCGCTCAGACGTCCTTTCCGCGCTTAGGAGGTCTCCGCGCGGGGTGGTCTGAAGTACTGCCGGAGAGCCCAAAGGGGGTCTCGCCTCGCCGCTTCTTCGTTGCTCGAGACGCTTCTCTTCCGCATCGTCGGAAGGGAACAGAAGCTCGGTCTTGATGAGCGCGCCGTCACGATTACCCCGATGGAACAGTCTCAACATCCGGGCCGGCGCGCGATCTAGTCCCCACGTTCTTTGCAGACCGTAATCACCAGGTTCTAGCGAGGACCGTTCACCTGACGCCGTGAAACCGGCCGACGAGAACCTTGCCTGTGCCTTGGCCCGTCAAGGCAACATCAAGGAGAAGACATGACAGCTAGCCAGCAGTTGAGGGAGATACAAGGTGTGGCTCTGTTCAAGTTTCACGAGGGAAAGGTCGAGGAGTTCAAGCGCTTGTGCGCGGAATTGATGGATATCGTGCGGGCCAAGGACAGCGGAACCGCGCCCAGACCGCGCACGCTTGGATGTCGGCGATCTCTACAACGCACCGCGTTTGCTGGGCGCCCGATTCTGAGCAAGCACGATCACGTCTTGCGTGGGCACGGCCGGTACTGAGGGACTGACCGGACCTCGATCACTCGGTTGTCGCTTGGCCAGGCGTAGCGGTCGTCTCGTCCCTGCCGGCACACGCGCTCCTCCCTATCGTCCTCTCGGGCACCAGGACAGGCAGGATCGGTCCAGCCCACCGCGTACCTTGATCTAGGTGGTCGGTTCTCTGTCTCGGATGGCCGGCCGCGCGGGTTGCAGCCGCGCGCGCCTACCTATGCTGTTCGATACGGAGGACCGACCTCCTCTCGCCGGCGAGGCCGGACTCGAGGGGGGCCCGCCTTCATCGCATTCCTTTCCGAGAGCCAGCTCAAGGTTGAGGCAGGCTTCCGCTTCGACAGCTCCGGCCGCTAGCTCGTCGACCGCCAGTTAGCTAGCACGGACCGGCGGCGGACTACTGCTCCGCCGAGAAGGGAGGCGTCGTCGCGGCGCCGGCACAGGTAGGCGTGCTCAGATTGCTCATAAGCGCTGCGTGCGGAGGCAACGTGTTCTTCTGGGATCGGTTCGACACGTCTGCACCCTACGTTTCATTTGGCCGAGGGACTAGGAGTTTAGGAGGGGGTCACCAGCACTAGGCCCTGTCCAGGTCGGAGCAGGTAGGAGAACGGAATTACGGCTACGAAGTCCATTTGGAACTCTGGCGACACATCCACCAGCGGCTGGTCGGACTGGACGAGTGCTCGTAAGTTCCCTATCTCTACGTACTGGTCTCGCCAGAAGTCGGTGTTGAAGAACAGAAGCGCCTCTTGGCCATGCCTAGCCGACCCCCGCCACATGATCAGAACCGACGGGTTAGGTGAGGGCAGCGCAATCACTGGAGACTCCTCGGAGAAGATGGGCTGGCTTGCCTTGAGCCGGTTGACCGCCGTAATGAACTGGCAGAGGTCGACCGACGGCGTCTCCCAGTCCTCCGGCCGACTGTTGGCGACGTGCAAGGAGCGACGGAAACCGAATTCGAAGCCGATCGGCATCAGACACCCCGCGGAGAACAAGGCGGTGAACAGGTACCAGAGCTTCAACGCAGCAGGGTTAGCCCCTTGCTCGTCAGCCAGACGCGGTGTGTCGTGAGTCTCCGGAAACCCGATCGAGGCTACGTGGTCGCCGATCAGGCCGCGCTGCTCGAGTAGCCAGGGGCTCCGGAAGTCCCACCATTTCGAGCTGTTGCACACATAGTCGAAACCGGCGCTCGCGGTCGCAAGCGTCGACCACGGTGAGCAGCCAAGCGTCTCAGCCACGAACACCGTGTCGGGTCGCTCGGTCTTCGTATCGGCGATCAGCCGCCGCCACAGCTCCGCTGGCACGCGGTAGGCGGCATCACAGCGAAACCCTTCGAAGCCAAGACCGAGGAGATGACGGACGACCGCGAGATAGTACTCATACAGCCCGGCAGGGTCGCGTGTGCCGCAATGGTCAAACTGAGCCACATCGACCCACACAACCGTCTTGCCAGCCTCCTCAACCGACGGATGTATCAGCTCGCCGGCAGAATCAAAGGCAAGCCACTCGGGATGCTCACTGACCAGCTCAGAGTCGGCCGCGCAGTGGTCGATCACGAGATCGACCATCGGCCGAAGGCCGCGAGCGCGGGCCCCCCGCGATGACCGATCTGAGCTGGTCCTCGCCGGATTGAGGATCGGCTGGGTCGATCAGCGCCGGGTTGAGGGCGAAGTAGCTGGCGATCGAATAGACGCTCCCAGATGCTCCCGGCCGGTGAACCGCGTTGACGAACAGCCAATCAAAACCCATCGCTGCGGCGCGCTCGATGTGGGGCGCCCACGCGGAGAAGCGCCCAGCCAGAAGGGGAAACAGGTTATAGACGATCATCAATCACCGCCCAGCACAGCTGAACCTGGGCCGCGGTGGCGGCGCTACCCCGTCGCCCGAGGCCTCTCGCCGACTCGCCGATCGCCGGGCGAACGGAGGTTCGTTCCGGCTCCGTTCGCTGAGCGCTTTCGAAACCAAGTCGAGAGAACTCGCTTTGCCTTCCCTCCGAGTCTGCCCTGACGCGAACAAGGTCCTCATCGACATTGCGACCGATCTCGCTGAGACCGACATCGGGTCTGATCATAGGTAGCCGAACCGCGCGGGTCGAGATCGAGGTGTGGCGGGAGACAGCCCCAAGACGGCTGTTCGTGCTGCTTCCTGCCCGCGTCGGGCCGGGGCGGTACGCGCATCGTAAGCCGGGACCCTCGCCGATCGCATTGCGAGCGCGGCCGCAGCCCGCCCGCCTGGGCCCGGTTCGCTCTGCGATTGCACCGGCGACAGGATGCCGCTGCTCGGGGCTGCTCGATCGTCGATCGATCCTGTCAGATTGATACCGGAACGAGCCAGATCACGGCCAGCGGGGGCAGCGTGACCTCGGCCGAGGTGTTCTGCCCGTGCCAGGGGACCGGCTCTGCCTCGATGCCGTTCCCGTTTCCAACGTTGGATCCGCCGTAGTGTGCGGAGTCAGTGTTGAGCGCTTCTACCCAAGAGCCGGGACGGGGTAGCCCGAGGCGGTAGTGCTCGCGCGGGACTGGGGAGAGGTTGGCCGCGCATACGAGCAGGCGGTTGCCGTCGCGGGAGGCGCGCGCGAAGGCGAACACGTTTGAGGCTGCGTCGTTTGGCTCGAGCCACCAGAAGCCGGCCGGTTCGAAATCCTGCTGATAGAGGGCGGGCTCGTTGCGTAGGAGGTGGTTGAGGTCGCGGACGAGTCGCTGTACGCCGGCGTGCTCCGGCTGCTCGAGCAGGTGCCAGTCGAGCGATCGCTGGTAGCTCCATTCCTGCTCCTGCGCGAGCTCGCCGCCCATGAACAGCAGCTTCTTGCCTGGGTGTGCCCACATGTAGCCGTAAAGCGCGCGCAGGTTGGCCAGCTTCTGCCACCGGTCTCCCGACATCTGTTCGTAGAGCGAGCGCTTGCCGTGCACGACCTCGTCGTGCGAGAGGGGCAGGATGAAGTTCTCCGTGAACGCATAGAGCATGCTGAAGGTGAGCTCGTGGTGGTGGTATCTGCGGTACACGGGGTCGTGCTGGAAGTAGCCGAGGGTGTCGTGCATCCAGCCCATGTTCCACTTGAAACCGAAGCCGAGGCCGCCCGCGAACGTCGGCCGCGAGACCCCTCCCCAGGCGGTGGACTCTTCGGCGACGGCGATCACGCCTGGTTCGCGTCGGTGGAGGATCTCGTTCATCTCCTGAATGAACGAGATCGCGTCGAGATCCTCGCGGCCGCCGTGCACGTTCGGAACCCACTCTCCCTCGGAGCGCGAGTAGTCGAGGTAGAGCATCGACGCGACCCCGTCGACGCGAATGCCGTCGACGTGATATTCGCGCGGCCAAAAGAACGCGCTGGCCTCGAGAAAGTTGCGCACCTCGTGGCGGCCGTAGTTGAAGATGAGCGTGCCCCAGTCGGGATGCGCGCCGCGGAGGTGGTCGTGCTCGTAGAGCGCGGTCCCGTCGAAGCGGGCGAGTGCCCAGTCATCGCGCGGGAAGTGCGCCGGCACCCAATCGAGGATCACGCCGATTCCACGGCAGTGCAGGTGATCGACGAACCGCTTGAAGTCATCCGGGGCGCCGAAACGCGCGGTCGGCGCGAAGTAGCTGGTCACCTGGTATCCCCACGAGCCTGCGAACGGGTGCTCCATCACTGGCATCAGTTGCACGTGCGTGAAGCCAAGCTCGGTCACGTATGCGGCCAGCTCGTCGGCCAGCTCCAGGTAGCGCAGCGGCCGGTTGCCCTCCAGCGGGTTGAGCCGCCACGAGCCCAGGTGGACCTCGTAGATCGACATCGGCTCCAGGTGCGGCTGGGTCGCCCGCCGGCGCTCGATCCACTCCCCGTCATGCCAGACGTGGCGCGAGCGGTGGACGATCGAGTCGGTGCGCGGCATGGGCACCGTCTGGAAGGCGTAGGGATCCGCCTTCATCCGAATCTGGCCGGCCTCGGTGAGGATCTCGAACTTGTAGGCGGCGCCCTCCACGACGCCCGGGATGAAGATCTCCCAGATGCCCGACCCACCGAGCACGCGCATCGCGTGCAGGCGTCCGTCCCACGAATTGAAGTCCCCGACAACGCTGACCGCTCGCGCAGCGGGGGCCCACACCGCGAACGAGGTGCCGCGCTCACCGTCGATCTCGCGAACGTGGGCCCCCAGCCGCTCGTAGAGCTCCTCGTGGCGACCCTTCCCGGCGAGATGGAGATCGAGGTCCCCGAGAGTGGGCGCGAACGCGTAGGGATCACGCAACGTGAAGACGTTACCGTCCGGGTAGCTCACCTCGAACTCGTAACGCAGCGGCAGCCTGGCGCCGGGCACAAACCCCTCGAACAGCCCCGCCGGGTGCCGCTGCCAAAGCGTCACGTACTCCCCGCCACCCATTCGCGCGATCACCTCGCGCGCGTCGGGCCGGAGCGCGCGGACCACAACACCATCGTCCATGGGGTGCGCGCCCAGCACGCGGTGCGGATCCGAGTGCCGCCGCGCGACCACCAGCTCGATCTCAGCCTCGATCGTCACCGGCCCCGCTGGTCCTTCTCGTGCCTGCTTGGCGCGATCGAAGCGTCGTTCCGCGCCTCACCGTTGTCGCCTGGATGGGATCGTTGATGCCTGGACTCGCGCGGCGCCAGGTTTCGAACGCCTGCGGCCTGCGGGAGGATCACTCGGCGGTCGTGGTCGGAGCGACCAGAGAGGGTCGCAACGTCCAGCGACCGAGACGCGTTGAAATCGGATGTACGTTTCAATGTGGCCCTTAGATTCTCGTGGCGGTGAACCGGCGCGCGTGGACTTTGAAGCTAACGGAACTACCTCAGATCGGGGCGGCAGCGTCTTTCCTGAGCCTGACGACGCCCCTTTGCCACTTGGGTACGGTAGCGACAGGCTTGTGTTGATGGTTCGTGACCCCACGTCGGCGCACGCTTATTGGGATCTAAGTAACGATCGCATCAATGCTGCTATTGGGCCTCACGAGGGCGGGAGGGCTTTTCTGCGCCTGATCGGGGTACCGAGCGGATACCTCCTGGCCGAGTATGCCGTTACGATTGCGCGCGGGAGCCAGGATGTCGCTCTCCCCGAGGCTGACAGCTCGTACATGGTCGAACTCGGCGTCATGCGCAACTACCAATGGGTCGTCCTCGCGCGCTCAAACGTCATCCACGCACCCCCGAAGACACCGAAAGTCGCAACCACGCCCGCGGTTGTGAGCCGCCCGAAGCAGCCACGCGTAGCGGCTGAGCGCCATGAGCGTGAGCTTGAGCGCGCCAGCGGCCGAATCGTGGTGACGCCCGCAGAACGGGCTCCTCACGTTGCGCAGGCCGCCGGCGGACCAGCGAGCGTGGGTGCATCCGTCGAGATGGGGTCCGAGGCGCGATTGGTCGGGGTCGACTCGGGCTTCGAGCTCGCTTCCGAGGTGCGCTCGGCT
>Ga0187784_10005684_pt1 | contig 10066 bp, 8 predicted proteins | sample 1015_SJ02_MP15_2_FD_132964 | JGI IMG/M metagenome (GOLD analysis project Ga0187784, IMG submission 132964) | Tropical peat soil microbial communities from peatlands in Department of Meta, Colombia - 1015_SJ02_MP15_20_MG | ecosystem: Environmental > Terrestrial > Soil > Wetlands > Peat | place... | reverse complement strand
TTAGAGCAGTCTGACCTGGTGAAGGCCGCGCTCAAGTGGCAGTACAACTGGATCGGGCTGGCCGGCGCGGCGCTTTTCGCCCTGTTATCGGGGACCGGACTGCCCCTGGTGCTGGCGGCGGGCCTCGAGATGATCTATCTGAGCATCGCGCCGCGCTCGAGCGCCTTCCGGCGCTTGGTGCGCTCCTGGAAGTACGCCGAGCAGAAGCGCCAGCGCGAAATGAAACTCGGCACGATGTTCAACGAAATGCCGCCCGAGTTGCGGACTCGCTACGCCGCGCTCGACAGCCTGTGCGCCGGCATTCGCACCAACTACAGCCGCCTCTCCTCCACCTCCCAGATGTTCCTCGAGCAGATGGAACAGAGGCTCCGGGGGCTCCTCGAGGCCTACCTGCGTTTGCTCTACGCCGACTTCCAACACAGCGATTACTTGCAGACCACCGACCCCGACCCCATCAAGCAGAGTATAACCAGGCTGCAGCACACCTTGAATTCCGATCCGCCGCAGGTTCAGGAGATCAACCGCAAGCGAATCGAAATCCTGGGGAAGCGGCTCGAGAAATACGAAAAGGTGCGCGACAATCAGCAGGTGGTGCAGGCGCAGTGCTCGGCGATTGAAGACGTCCTGCAACTGATCAACGACCAGTCCGTCACCATGCGCGACCCGCAGCAGGTGAGCGATCAACTGGATAACCTGGTGCGCGACGTCGAGCAGACCGAGGAGACCGTGCGGCAGGTGGAAGCCGTCTTCTCCATGGCCGTGCCGGGCGTCGACGACACGCTGCCCCCGCTCCCCAGCGACACGTCAGTTTCAAGCTCCGGCACTGCGTCCGGTTCCCGTATTCGGAATTGAGGCCAGAATTACATGCTTAGTTTGGCCGGGTTATTGATGATACGATGAGCTATCTGTTTGAGCAGCGGCGCGCGCAAGGGGGGAGATAAAGAATGAACGAACTGGACGCGAAGCTAAAAGAGATCGCTGAGAACCTGCGGGTTCAAGCCGAATTGGTCGAACGTTTCGAACGGCGTACGGACAAGAGCTTCGCCCAGCATGAGGAACGCATGCAGCGGGTTGACGACAGCCTCGCCCGGCATCAGGAACGCATGCAGTGGGTTGACGACAGCCTCGCCCGGCATCAGGAAGGCATGCAGCGCATTGACGACAGCCTCGTTCGGCATCAGGATCGCATGCAGCGCATCGAGGACAGCCTGCTGGTTCAGACCAAGTTGGTCGAGCGCTTCGAACAGCGCACACAAGAGCGCTTGGGAGACCACGAGGATCGCTCGGCGGAGCACCGTGAACGGATTGACCACATTGATCGGCTGCTCAAAGACTTTGCTGAGGGGAACCGAATTCTGCAAGCCGCAGTCAACGGGCTGGCCGAAACGGTTGACCGTTTCATTCGCGGCCAGCAAGGCGACGGACGAGGCTGACCGAGCATGGCAACCACTGTAACTCCTCAAACCCCGCAATTGGAAGCGCTGCCCGCCTGGGCGCGCGAGCTCTCGGAGAAATACTATTCGCGCACGCTCGCGATGTTCGTGCTCTACGGCAACGTGCGCGACTACGTGCCGCTGAAGCGCTCCGGCGCCACCCAATTTGTGAGCCTCTCGCGCTTTCTTACCGAGGCTCTCTTCCCTCGCCGCGATCTGATTTTGAGCTACGACCGGGGCGGCGGCCTCACCTTCGCGCAGCCCGAGGCGCAAGCTGACTTCCTGCGCGCCCTCAGCGGCTACGACAGTTATCACGGCACCAATTACGCCGCCGGGCTGCCCCGCAATCCCGATGGCGTACTGAACTTGCTGGATAACTACCTGCGGCTGCGAATCACGGAAGGCAAGAAGATTGCCCTCATCATCGACTTCGCGGAGACCATTGCTCCCGCCGGCGACGTTTCGGGAATGCCCGCCGAGGACCGCAACGCGCTGGTGATCCTGAAGCGCTGGGCTTTGAATCCGGCATTTCTTCACGCCGATGTCACCCTTTGCCTGATTGCCGAAAATCAGGCTGACCTGAACCAGGGCATCGTGCAGAACCCCGCCGTGGCCTCGATTGCCATCCCCTTGCCCGACGAAGCTGAGCGGCTGGAATTCATCGGCGCGCAATGGGCGGGCGCCCCGCCGCCCTCCGGCTCTGAAGTCAGCGATGCCACTCTCGCCAAGCTGACCGCGGGCCTCAAACGCGTGCAGTTGCAAACCCTGATCTCCCACGCGGTGCAGAACCGCCAGCCTTTGACGCTCAAGTTCCTCACGCACCGGAAGAAGGAACTGATCGAAGCGGAATCGGGAGGCCTGCTCGAGTTCATCCAAAGCCGCTTCGACCTGTCCCTGGTGGCAGGCAACGACCAGGCCAAGAAAAAACTGCAGAACGCGGCGGCGGCCATTCGCGCCGGAAAGACCGATGTCCTCCCCATGGGCTACGTCATTTGCGGACCGGTGGGCACCGGCAAGACTTTCCTGACCACCTGTTTTGCGGGGGAGGTGGGAATTCCCGCGGTTATTTTGAAAAACTTCCGCAGCATGTGGCAGGGCGTGACGGAGGGAAACCTGGAGCGGGTGCTCAACCTGCTGGAGGCCATGAGCCCGATCGCGGTGATTGTGGATGAAGCCGACGCCCAGTTAGGCAACCGCTCGAGTTCGGGCGATAGCGGCGTATCGAACCGCGTTTTCGCGCAGATCGCCCAGTTTATGGGCAACACCGAGTTGCGCGGCAAGGTGATCTGGTTTCTCCTCACCTGCCGGCCCGATTTGCTGCCGGTCGATCTGAAGCGACAAGGCCGCGCCGAGGAACACATTGCGCTCTTTTACCCCGACACGAATGAGGAGCGCCTGGCCCTTCTGCGCGCCATGCAAAAGAAGACTGGCGCCGAAATCAGTTCCGCGGAAGTGGAGAAGTTCTTCCTCGAGCACGCCGGAGCGCTCTCAGGCGCCGATATCGAGGCCGTCTTGACCCGGGCCCGCATGAAGAGCGCGCTTGAAAACCAAGCCACCCTGGGCGTAGACGACTTGAAAGCCGCTCTCGAGGACTTTGTCCCGCCTTCCTATCCCACCGAAATTGAGCTGCAAAACCTGGTGGCGGTTTTGGAGTGCACCAGCAAGAGTCTCCTGCCCGAAAAATACAAGACGATGGAACGCGCTGAACTGATCCGCCGCGCCAACGAATTGGCCTCACTCGTCCGATAACACCTTTCACCACAGAGGCACAGAGGCTCAGAGAACCCTGCTTGTTTTTCTCTGTGCCTCTGTGTCTCTGTGTTTAATCGGACGTGTCCTATTGAATGAGGTATTGCGCCAGCTTGCCGTCCGGAGTGGAAAACGTGGCGAGGTGTAGTGACTTACCTGAGGCAAACCCGATTCGGAAATTTCGATAGCTCATCCCACCGCGTAGCCCGAAGCTGGTCTGCTCGAAGGTCGTGGGGGTTCCGAGGGGGCCCAGGCTCGAAGCGGCATCGGCCAGCACCTGTGCCGTGAAGTAAGCGTCGGCGTCGGAGCTCAATAGCGAGCGATCGATGGTGCCCTGCTGAAGTTCGTGGAAGACTTGGCGGGCCTGCTCGAGAGCCCGGGCAGCTTCGGGATCGAGCCCTTCACCCACCAGCCACGTGCCAATCTGGTTGACGATGGACGCGGCGGCGTCCGATCCGTCGAGGTTGGTCAACGCCACGATGGCAATTCCCTGGTCAAGCCAAACCGCGTTGTCGCTGACGAAGCCGGAAACCGCGCCGCCGTGCGTCAGCCTCGGATGTCCGGAGGCGTTCGAGACGCCCACGCCGAGTGCGTAGTTTAAAGGCGCTCCATTCTTGAGCCGCGCCGGCTCGATCATTTCTGCCAGCGAGGCAGGCTTCAGCAGTTTTCCCTCTGTCAGGGACTGGTCCCACAACGCCAGGTCGCGCGCCGTCATGGCCAACTCGCCCGCCGCGTACAGCCATCCGGGCGCTTCAGCGGGAGCGGGGCGCAGCGGACCCAAGCCGAAGCGCGTGTAGCCCGCTGCGTCGGAGTTGGACAGGGGATGCGCGTCCAAGTCAATGGGGCTTTGCATGCCCAGCGGGCGGAAGATGCGGCGTTCCAGGAAGGCCATCAGCGGCATCCCGCTGACCTTTTCGAGAATCTGCCCGGCCACGGCGTAATTGGTGTTGCTGTACTGCCACTGGGTTCCCGGTTCGAAGTCCAGCGGCTTCCCAGCGAAACGCTCGAGAATGCCCTCCGCGGTGACAGGTTTTTGCATGAACGGCGCCACGTAATCCAGAGGGTAGTAATCCTGGTAGCCCGACGTATGCGAGAGGAGCTGGCGAATGGTGATGTCACTCGCGCGCGTCAGCGACGGCAGGAATTGCGCCACCCGATCGTCGAGTGATAGCTTGCCGTCCTGGACCAGCAGTAGAATCGCGCCTGCCAGAAACTGCTTGCTCACCGAGCCGATGCTGTAACGCATCTCCGGGCTGGCAGGAGTGACCGGTTCCAGCCGGGCGTTCCCGTAAGCTTTAAGGTAAGCAACCTGGTTGTCTTTGAGGATTGCGAGCGAGACGCTGGGCGCCCCCGTATCAGCCAAGGCTTTGGTTGCAGTCGAGTCAACGCGCTCGGCCATTGACTGCGGCAATTGGCCTGACAGCGACCCCGCGATGGAAACGATAATCGCCAGCAGAAACGTGGTGCGAGATAAAATGCGCATAGGTTTTGTCCTTGTGTAGGGGCGGCCCTTGTGGCCGCTCGCTACGATACTCACCTGAGCGACTTGCCGGCGCCTGCCAATACGCTCAAACGCGCGGCGGCATCTTCATCGGCGTACACGGCCACAATCTCTCCGAAATAGACGCGGTGAAAGTCTCCGCCGGAATAGAACTCCTCGCGCACCGCCTGCGCCAGCGCCTCAGGCCCCAGATCGTTACGGTGCAGAGTGCGGCACTCGTAGTGCACCAGGCATTCCTTGATAATGGGCGAGCGCACTTCCCGGCTGGGAATCGTGGTCAACTGCGACTCTTCGAACTTATCGTGATCTCTTCCGGAAACGCTCCCGCAATGGGCCACCCCATACGCCAATTCCCTGGGAGGCACATTCACCGTGAAATCGCCCACCTGCTCGAGGCGGCTGTAAGTGTATCGTGAGGGCCGAACCAGCGCGATGAAGACCGGGCGCGACCAGATGCAGCCGATCATTCCCCAGCCGATCGTCATCACATTGGGCTTTCCGTCCGCGCCCGTACTCACCAGCAAGAGTCCGTCTTCCCGCATGCGCTGGATGGTTTGGGCGAAGTAATCCGCGAACCGCACTTGGATTTTGCTCATGCTCGTTTGACCTCTTGGCCCGCCGCACTCTAGTGCTTAGTTGTGTTAATAAGCGCAATTATTCGGAGCCCGGGAAGGGCGGGGCTTTAGCCCCGCCGGTACGCTGTTGAACGGGCCTTTAGGCCCTGAAGCAACGCCGCTTCAGGGGCTAAAGCCCCGTGGCGTGGCCTTTTTTCTGCGGCGGGGATGAAGCCCCGCCCTTCCGACGCCGCGCGAACAATAACGCCTACTTCTGCAAGTAAGCACTAGCGGCGCTCGAGCACTGCCGCGCCTCGCTCGCTATAGATCAACCCGAAGCATCTTACACGACTTGACAGTTTCTGTCACAGTTCTTCGACGCAAATTGGCCAGACCGGTACTTTTGAACCAAAGTGCACCTGCCCCACCCCGGGCTGTATCCTAACCAATTGAAAATACATGCCTTATAAACTACAAAGAAACTCGCCCGGCGCTCCCTGCGTGGCAGGGAAAATGCTCTACACCTTTAAAGCGTTATCTGATTTGTGGCCCGGTTAGAAGGTGGATAATGAGAAACAATCCGCGGGGCTTTTCATTGATCGAGTTGCTGATTGTGGTGGCGGTGATTCTGGTCATCGCGGCCATCGCCATCCCTAATCTCATGCGCTCCAGACTGGCGGCTAATCAGGCTTCCGCGGTGGGATCCCTCCACGTGATGAATACGGCCGAGGCTACTTACAGTTCCACCTACGGCGGCTACACTCCTACACTGGGCTACTTGGGCCCTGCGGAGAGCGGCTCGCAGGTGAGCTCCTCGGGCGCGGGATTGATTGACAGTATCCTCTCGGGTGGCTCAGCCGGCGCCAACGAAAGCTCCAAGAGTGGCTACACCTTTACCTATTCAGCGGGTGTCACCGACTCCTCCGGGCACATCTACTCCTACTCCATCGTCGCCACTCCCATTACCGTGGGGACCACCGGGAACAATTACTACTATACGGATCAGGTGGGCGTCATTCGCCAGAACAGCACCGCTCCGGCTGGTTCCACCGATTCACCTTTAGCCGGCTAACGACTGCAAATGCAGGGGTCGCGCATCTCGCTTTGCAGAGACTCCGCGGTCTTTCCTTACTTTCCAGAAAGGAGGGTTCTATGACTGAATCTTATGTCGTCACGGATCTAGGTACGCTGACTGGCGGCGTTTCGAGCCAGGCTTACGACATCAACGATGTCGGTCAAGTGGTGGGTTCCTCGCAAGTCACTGGGGGCAACTCCCACGCTTTCCTTTGGATGCCAACGACAGGTATGCAAGATCTAGGAACGCTTCCGGGCGGTAGCGGCAGCGCAGCTCTCGGCATCAGTGTCTGCGGTTTGGTCGCAGGCCAGTCGGATTTGACAGGTTCCGCAGGAAAAACACACGCCTTTGCGTGGACTGCCGCGGGAGGAATGCAGGATCTGGGCACGCTGCCCGGCGACAACGGCAGCGCCGCGGCGGCCGTCAATTCCTGTGGACAGGTGGTCGGGAATTCTTCTCAAACCGCGGGCGGCCATCTGCGTGCCTTCCTTTGGAACAAAGCGGCAGGGATGGTTGGACTCGGGGTGTTGCCGGGATTCACGGACGTAGAGGCGCACGACATCAACAACCTCGGGCAGGTGGTCGGCTACTGTGCCTTGGCAGGTGCGCAAAACCGCGGCTTCTTATGGAGCAGCGCAGCGGGCATGCAGCCGGTCGGGACGCTTCCGGGCGGCCTCGGCAGCGATGCCGTTGGGATCAACGATCTGGGCGAAATTGTCGGTACTTCCGACTCCGGTAATCCCAATAATCCTCACGCCGTGGTTTGGAACAGGGCAGGAATTGCACAGGATCTAGGCGTTCTTCCCGGTGGCACCTGGAGTGGCGCGTTTGCGCTAAATGTCTTGGGAACAGTCGTCGGGAATGGGAATTGTACCGGTTCGCAGTCGCACGCATTTGTTTGGAGCGCCAAGCACGGAATGCGGGACCTGAACGGTCTAATTGCTGCCAATTCGGGTTGGGAGTTGGTAAACGCCGCGGCGATCAATGTCTCCGGGCAAATTGTTGGAGTGGGCAACGTGAGGGCGGCGCAACATGCCTTCCTCCTCACGCCGCGATGTGTGGCGTGACGACCCGCGTCCACGAAGCTTTACTTCCCTACTTTCCGGCGCGTTCATGAATGCCGCGGGCCTCTGCATTCACGTGCTTCACCGTCTCGATGAACTCCTGATAGGGGCGGTCTTGGATATCGACCAGCCCATAGTTCGAATTCTCTCCGTCAAACCGGCCTTCTTTGGGCTCGTCGACCCACTCGAACCAGTGGTAGCCGATGGCCTCGGGAAGGCCTTCCAGTCGCGTGACATAATCGGAGTAGGCTCTGGCGCGCGCCGCCTGGTCGGGGACTTTTGGCCCTGCGCCCTGGGTATTGGGCAGGCCGGAATTTTCTGCGCGAAACGCAAACTCGCCTACGATCACGGGCCGGCCTGTGGCCTTGAAGACGGTCTCGACCGTTGGGCGAGGATCGAAGCTATAGACATTGATTGAAACCACGTCGGCATGGTGAGCGCCGCGCAGTGCGGCCTCGGGAGGCAGCCCCGCAAACCGCGCGCCCAGATAGAGATGATCGGGGTCGGCGGCATGGATGGCCTGCTCGCAGACTTCGAAATAGCGATTGGCGGCGATTTCCAGAAACGCCGCCGCGTCAGTCTTGTAAGCTTCGGTGGTCCCCGGCGCGGGTAACTCTTCAAAACTCGAGGCGCTCACGCCCCAGGCCTGGTTGAGTTTGCCGATATCGTTTTCATATCGCTGGCGCAGGAACTCACCGGACCTGAGGCGCCCGGTCGCGCCCGCCGGTAGCTTCAGATATAGCTCGAGCATGGTTTCCTTGCCGCCCCAATCCGGTCCCCAGCGCAGTTCGTTGTCGCTGAAGTATCCCAGGAGCATATGATCGAAGCGGCGCGGCTGGCAGATTTTCCCAGCCAGTTCGGCCGCGGCTCTTTCGAAGCGCGCGTCGAAGTAGTCGGCAGGCCTTCTCTGTTGCCAATCCGCTCCGGCGCGCGCCGCCACGTCGAGAATGACGGTGTACGGAACGCCGTGGGTCCAGAGCACTGGGTCCGACCAGGCGCCGAGGGTGTTAAAGCCCCATTGCCGAATTCGTGCCAGCGCTGCAAGGCCCCAGGCATTGCGGTCGGGATAGCTCTTACCGAGCGCCTCGCAATACGGACACACACCGGTACCGCGGATCCGATCCGACTCATAGGAGATGTTATCGACGCCCAATGAAAGCGTCGCCTCGCCCTGCGGATCAATAACCCACCACACGCCGTTTCGATTCTCCGCGCGAAAGAAACCCTCCTGCGCGAATGTCAGTGTCGCACCAACGAGAATTAATAAGCCGCAAAAAACCATCACGCTGTGACGCATCACTCGTGAACCTCTCATCGCCGCACTCCTTTCCTGCCACGCAGATCCACTGCGCGGGATAATGTACACCACACCAGGCCGACACTGGTAACTGGAAAATTGAAAATGGGAAGCGCAAGGTGGGCAACGGAAAAGGGCCGGAGGCGGGGTGCAAGCGCAAATCCCCGCAGGGGATCCATATAGTAGCCGGGGGCAACGCCCCCGGAATCGTGCTGCTCTTGACAACTCTCTCCCGAGTGCTATTCTCCTTTCGTCTTTCCTTTTCTCAAAACTCCGCGTTTCAGGCGGTGTCATCATGCGTAAATGGCTGGTATGCCTCATTGGGTTGGGGATGCTGAGCGGAGGGGCGGTTTATTCCGCACAAGCCCAGCGGTTGGTCGGAGAGGCCTCCCCGGCCGGCGTGCGGGGCCGGGCCACGGTCTCCGAGGCGATCAACCGCACGCAAGCCACGAATCCGGTGCGCGACTTGCAGGTCTACCTGTTCGAGACGGCATCGGTGAAGCCGTTCGAGGACCTTCAACGCAAGTGCCGCCGGGCGATGGCGCAGCCCAAGGCAGATGCCGACTATACGTATCGTCTCTGCGAAGCTGCTCTCGCCGAGGCGGTGCAGTTGATCCCCACCCTGCCGGCGGTCGCCACGGCGAAAACCGGCGCCGACGGTGCGTTCTCCTTCGATCATCTCGCGCCCGGCAAGCTGTACCACGTGATTGGTGTGAAGTCCGGCGAGGACGGCAGCCCGATCGTTATCGTCGTGAAAACCGCACGCCTGCGCCCGGGCCAGCAGGTAGTGGTCGAACTTTCCGAGAACGCTCCCTGGACCGGGCCGGCGATCGAGTGACGTTGACGGAAGGCGACGGCCCGCAGCTTAAGGCTTTCCTTGCCGTCGCGCTTCCAGCGCACGTTCCTGGAATATCGCACGCGCCTTGCGATACCGCTCCTGTGCAGCCTCGCGGTCCTCAGTGAAGTAACCCGCCCAATTACCGCCAGGCGACGTCTGCCTGAGAAGGTTGTCAATCCAATCGACAAAAAATTGAGCGTCGGAGGCGCTGGCGCGAACCGGGCTGCCGTTGACGATGACGAAAATCGCGCCGGTATGCGTGCGGTGTCCGTTCTGCCAATCCATCCGCCGGGCGGCGAGCCAGCCGCTGTGCCGAAAGACGAGCGTGGTCTCGAAAACCGCAGGCGAGTCAGGGGCCACCTCAGCGGTTTTCGAAGCCACCACGGCGCCGTTTTGCACCACTTCGATCCTGCCCACGTCGTTACGGAGCGAGCGCCACTCGACGTGCACTCGCACGGACCGAATCCCACCTTGATGAATTTCATCGCCGGGTTGCGACGTATCGTTCACTTTAAGATTCAAAAACTCGTTGTGGGCGTTGCGCGAGACCACGGT
>Ga0187784_10005683_pt1 | contig 10066 bp, 10 predicted proteins | sample 1015_SJ02_MP15_2_FD_132964 | JGI IMG/M metagenome (GOLD analysis project Ga0187784, IMG submission 132964) | Tropical peat soil microbial communities from peatlands in Department of Meta, Colombia - 1015_SJ02_MP15_20_MG | ecosystem: Environmental > Terrestrial > Soil > Wetlands > Peat | place... | reverse complement strand
TGCCAAAAGTTTGCCATCTTGATGCATCGAATACGAACATGACGCAACAAACCGGTGCATCTTCAAATCCAGCGCAAGTCGCTGGATCACAAAGAGAACAGGCGATGGAAACAGGGAGGTGCAACTAGCGGCAAATAGCCGCAAAAAGGGGCTTTCCAAGGTTCGGGACCAGGAGGTCGGTGGTTCGAATCCACTCGCCCCGACCAATCTTTGGCTCTGGCTCTAGGCTCTACGCCAACCTCTACCCCACTAATGGGGCAACCCCACCTTCGGGCTCTACGCGGTTGAGGTTGATAAAATGTTGAATCCGATCGATTCTGTCGGAGTACGATGCGAGTCGGGCATGCGAAACTGTGAATGGCGCACCGACAAAGTAGCTTCCATGGTTGGCGCCCGGCCTGGCGATGCACCGCTTGCTTAGTCTTGATTAAGGAGGAACGATGCGGCTTATATCCTTAGCGATCTTCAGCGCCGGTTTGCTACAAGGTCAATCGAATAACGCGGCAACGCAGCCGTCGGCGCGGCGAGAGGTCGAGTGGGTGCGGCTCGGATATTACAAGGAAATCACTCCGGAGCGCTGGAAGTCACGGGTCGAGCAGATGCTTCGCCAGGACACGCAGAACCCTCCTAAGAAGGAGGCGGTCATGTTTGTCGGCAGCGCGACGATTGCAGGGTGGGACCTCAAGCATTACTTCCCCCAGTTTGAAACGATAAATCGCGGAATCGGTGGTTCGATGATCTCAGAGTCAACCTACTATGCGGACCAGTTGATCATGCCATTCCAGCCTTCGACTATCGTCTTTTATTCCGGCGACAACGACACGGCTTATGGGGTGCCTACCGAGATGATCGCTGATGACTTCCGGAAGTTTGTGGCAAAAATTCACTCGGCGTTGCCCGACACGCGAATGGTAGTGATAGCAATCCGCCCCAGCATCGCGCGCTTAGCGGTCTGGGACGCGGTGCGTGCTGCGAACGAACAACTGCGTGCGATTTGCGCTGAGGATTCCAAGCTGCAATTCGTGGACCTGACGCCGTTGTTACTGACCGCTGATGGAAAGCCGCGCCGTGAGCTGTTGCGCGAAGATCTGCATCACTTGAATAAGGACGGTTTCGATCTGGTCAGTCCAGTGGTGGCGCAAGCTGTACAAGCGGCCGAGGCTGGCAACGGGCACCGCCGCGGGCGTTCCTGACCTACCGCTTAGTCTCCAGCCTCGCGGTTATCTCCGGCTGTGGAGCGTAGTTGCTATAGGTTTTGTCATCGGTGGAATTTTCGTTGATAAACCCCAAGGCGGAGGCATTTACTCGCAGGGTAAAACGTTTCGGCAACCAAACGCTATCGGAGACAGGCTGCTGCTCCAGCGTGAGACGCGTTCCTGGACTCACCTTTGCCATCACACCGTAGAAGCTGACCGGCTGGAAAACTTCCGCCTCCACCTTGACCCATTGGCTTTGATTCTTCTCTATCCACAACCGCACGTGCATGGCGGTCAGCACTTTCGCCGCGGCATTTCTTGGCGTATAGCCTGGCCTGGGTCTGGCATCCAGCACCCAGCAATCGTAGCCATCGACGCTGTCTTCACCAACCAGCGTGAAATCGAACGCGTCCGCGATTTCCATCAAGATGGCGTGATCCCTGTCGCGTTGCTTAGCGTAGACTCGATCGGCCCGCTCACTCTCCGATTCGCCCTGCATTTTTTCTGTTTCGCTAACCAACTTGCGCTCTTCAACCGTCTGCTGCTTTAGCGGAAGCGGTTGATCGTCAATCGCCAGCAAATGGCGATAAGGCACGCCATTGATCATCGACACGCGGAAAGTCATGGCGACCGGCTGCGAGCGCTTCTTGCTGTGCACGGCGCGTTCGGTGTAAGAATAGTTGGGGGCTTGAGTCCAATCCGTCTGCAGAGCTTCCACTGACTTACGAATGATCTCGCGGGGGTCTGCCGCCGGAGGAACCGCCGCGGATAGACTACCTAAAGCAGCCGCCAATAAGAAAAGCGTTCTTCGCACCGTTAATGCTCATTGGCAAGCTACTTGCCAATGTGCGGAAGTTATTGAATTATAGCCTCTTGAGGGCAGGCCAGTGTAAATTTCTTGCTCGACAAATGGGTGGACAATGTTGTTTTTACTGTGACGCACCTGTGCTTCGAAGTTCTTTCGCTCGGGTTACCAATAGACGCCGGTTGACAACCCACCCAGAATGTGTAATTATTCATTCAGGTGAATAAAAATTCTCTAGGCGCCTGAGGAGACTCGCTAGAAAATGCCCCCTTCCTTCGGTACTTCGCTCAAGCCGGTCAAGAAGATGCCGGCACCCAAGACTTACCCAAAAATTGGGGCCAGCGACCTCACGCGCGATCTCGACCTTTCTCAAGACGAACTGCTGGCGCTGCTCGACCTTACCCAGCAGGTCAAGTCGATGCCCTCCCGCTTCGCTAAGGCGCTGGCCGGGCGGTATCTGAGCTTGCTGTTCGAAAAGCCGTCGCTGCGCACCCGCATGACCTTTGAACTCGCCATCAAGCAGCTCGGCGGCGATTCGATCCTGAGCGTCGGCCCCATCGGCGAGCGCGAGCCGCTCAAGGACGTCGCGCGCAACCTGGACCGCTGGACCAACTGCATCGTCGCCCGCACCTTTTCGCAGACCACCATCGAGGAGCTGGCGCACTGGTCGAGCGTGCCGGTGATCAACGCGCTTAGCGACCGTTTTCATCCCTGCCAGGCGCTGGCCGACGTGTTCACGCTGCAGGAAAAATTCGGCGAGCTGCGCGGGCTGAAGCTGGCATTCCTGGGCGACGGCAACAATGTCGCGAATTCGCTGATGCTTTCGGCGCTGCGGCTCGGAATGAATTTCGCCATCGCAACGCCGGCCGGTTACGAGCCGGATGAAGAGATCGTCGCGCAGGCCGACGCTCTGGCCGCCATCACGGGCGCCGAGCTTCTGATCACCAACGATCCCATCGCCGCCGCCCAGGACGCGCAGGCTGTCTACACCGACGTGTGGGCCAGCATGGGCCAGGAGCAGGAAAAGGAAAAACGCCTGGCCGATTTCGCGCCCTATCAGGTGGACGGCGCGATCTTCCGCAAAGCCAGCGCCGACGCGGTGTTCCTGCACTGCCTGCCGGCGCGGCGCGGCGAAGAAGTGGCTGACGAGGTGATCGAGAGCCCGCAATCGGTGGTGTTCGATCAGGCCGAGAACCGCCTGCACGTCCAAAAAGCTTTACTATTGATGTTGATCAGCTAGGCTCGCGGCGCTGACGCGCGAACCCGGCGCCTGAAGTTTAATACTAGAAAACTATGCAAAAACCTAAGAAAGTGGCGCTTGCCTACTCGGGCGGCCTGGATACATCCATCATCATTCCGTGGCTCAAGGAGAACTACCAGTGCGAAGTGGTTGCGGTTTGCGGCGACATCGGCCAGGGTTCCGATGAACTGGCGGGTCTCGAAGCGAAGGCGCGCAAGACCGGCGCATCGGAAGTGCATGTGGCGGACATGCGCGAGGAGTTTGTCACCGAATATTTGTGGCGGCTGGTGCGCGCGGGCGGCGTCTACGAGCACAAGTATCTGCTCGGAACTTCGGTGGCGCGGCCGCTGCTCGCTAAGAAGCAAGTGGAAGTGGCGCTGGCCACCGGTTGCGACGCATTGGCGCATGGATGCACCGGCAAAGGAAACGACCAAGTCCGCTTCGAGCTGACCTACAAGGCGCTGGCGCCGCAGCTTCGCGTGATTGCGCCGTGGCGGGAATGGAACATCGTATCGCGCGAGGACGCCATCGACTACGCGGCCAAGCACAACGTGCCGATCTCGCAGACCACGACCAAGATTTATAGCCGCGACCGCAACATCTGGCACATTTCGCACGAGGGCGGCGCGCTGGAAGACCCGGCCAATGCGGCGCCGGAAGAGATCTGGATGCTGACGCGCAGTCCCAAGGATGCGCCCGATCAGCCCGCTGAGGTCACCATCGGCTTTGAGCAAGGACGCCCGGTTTCAATAAATGGGAAGCGTGCTTCCTCGGCGGTGAAACTGCTTGAAGAGTTGAACCAGATTGGCGGCGAACACGGGATCGGGCGCATCGATCTGGTGGAGAACCGTTTCGTCGGCATGAAATCGCGTGGCTGTTACGAGACGCCCGGCGGCACGCTGATCATGCAGGCGCATCAGGAGCTGGAATCGCTCACGCTCGACAAGAACACGCTGCATTATAAGCAAAAGCTGGCGCTCGATTACGCCGAGATGGTCTACAACGGGCTGTGGTTCACGCCGTTGCGCGAGGCCCTGGACGCGTTTTTCGACGCCACCAGCCAGACCACCACTGGCGAAGTGACGCTGCGGCTGTACAAGGGTACGCTGCAACCGGTGAGCCGCAAATCGCCGTACTCGCTGTACTCGCTCAACATCGCCAGCTTCACCATGGGCGCTGAATACGATCAGAAAGACGCGCAGGGATTCATCAACCTGATCGGCCTGCCGATCCGCGTTCGCGCGCAAGCCGCGCAAGCCGCCAAACAAGGCAAATGAAGCTCTGGGGCGGCCGTTTCGAAGCGGGGCCATCGGAGGTGTTCGAGCGTTTCTCCGAGTCGCTCCATTTCGACCGGCGGCTGGTGGACGCCGATTGCCGCGGATCGCAGGCTTTCGCGCGGGCACTGGAACGCGTGGGAATCCTGACGCCGGCCGAATGCGCGATGCTGGTGACGGCTTTCGACGGCATCCGCGAAGGCGCGAAGGCGCCCGGATTCTTCGATGGCGCCAGCGATGAAGACATCCATACGCTGGTAATCCGGAAGCTCAAGGAGCAGGTGGGCGCGCTGTCGGACAAGATCCATACCGGACGCAGCCGCAATGAGCAGGTGTCGCTGGATGTCCGGCTGTGGCTGCGCGACCAGATTGACGGAATTCGCGAGCGGCTAGCCAGTGTTCTCGCCGCCTTGTTGGCGATGGCGCGTAAGTATCCGCACGCCGTGGTATCTGGTTATACGCACCTACGCCGCGCGCAGCCAGTATTGTGGCAGCATTACTTGCTGGCCTATTTTGAGATGTTCTGGCGCGACGCAGAACGCTTCGGCGAAGCGCGCCGGCGGGTCAACGTCATGCCGCTCGGCTCCGGCGCCCTGGCCGGCTCAGGCTTTCCGTTCGACCGCGATGCCATGGCGCGCGAATTAGGTTTCGATGAGATCACGCGCAACAGCATGGATGTCTCCGCCGACCGCGACTTCGCGCTCGATTTTCTCTATGCGGCTTCCACCACTATGCTGCACTTGAGCCGCTTGGCCGAAGATTGGATTCTGTATTCCAGCGAAGAGTTCGGCTGGCTGGAATTGGCCGATAGCGTGACCAGCGGATCCAGCCTGATGCCGCAGAAGAAGAATCCTGACTCGCTCGAATTGATTCGCGGCAAGAGCGGCCGCGTGTTCGCCGACTTGACTTCGCTGTTCGTGACGTTGAAGGGTCTGCCCATGACCTACAACCGCGACTTGCAGGAGGACAAAGAGCCGCTGTTCGATGCAGCCGATCAACTCACCGCCTCGCTCGAAATGATCAAAGTAGTCATTGAGTCCACCCGCCTCGATCCAGAAACGCCCGCGCAAGCAGCCGAAGAAAGCTGGACTGTGGCAACCGACCTGGCCGAGGCGCTGGCGCGCGCCGGCATTCCATTTCACCGAGCGCATCAATTGGTCGGCAGGCTGGTGCTCGAAAGCTTGAAGCAAGGAAAGAAGCCCGCTGATTGGACCGCAGCGGACCTGGCTGCCTTCGCGCCCGAGTTCACGCGCGATATTGCCGCGCTGCTCAATCCGAGTGAGGGAATGAAGACGCGCGAGATCGCGGGCGGCACGGGTCCGGCAGCGGTCGCGCGCGCCCTGGAGCAGGCCCAAGCGCGCCTCGAGCAATGGAAGCGATGAACAAGACCTTTCGTCAAGGCCAGATCCTGAAGCTGATTCGCTCGCGCCGCATCCTGACGCAAGAAGACCTGGCCCAACAGTTGAAAGAGGCCTTCGGCATCAAAACTACTCAGGTGACCTTGTCGCGCGACATCCGGGAGCTGGGTTTGCTGAAGACGCCCGAAGGCTACCAGCAATTGGCTACCGCCGCAGCCGGGCCGGAATTTGCGACCATCGCCGGAGAGTTTTTGCAAGACGCGCGCATTGCGCAGAACCTGGTGGTGCTGCGAACCTCGCCGGGAAACGCCAATGCGCTGGCAGTCGCTCTGGATAAACAAGATTGGCCGGAAGTGGTGGGCACCATCGCCGGCGACGATACGATTCTGATCGTGGCGCCGGATGCAGGCACGGCGGCAAAGTTACGCGAGCGGTTTCTCGGCTACGTCCAGCACGAATGAAAGGTCCTGGCCTTCAGAAGGCGGCGTTGGTTCGTTGAGCCGGTTTCGCCGCAGTGCGTCGAGTTCCCGTAAGCCCATCACCACTTGGTCCAGTTCCAAGCCGGCGGCGTAGTGCGAATATTCGAGCCGCGAGTAGCGCACCTCGCCCAAAGCCATCCAGTCTCCTATTGCGATACTGACGGGCGTATTGGCCGGGAGCGGTTCATCCAGAACGATGCGCATGCCGTGGCCGGAGAGATCGATGGCGTAGCAAGGGATGGTCCGACGCTTTCCACTCAGCAGAGTAAGCGTAGCTCTCTGGTAGCAGGCGATGCGCGGTTCGCGCCGCCTTTCCATAGTGTTCTTATCGCCCGGCCGTGCGGGAATTTAAGGCTGGACTTTTAGAATCGGCTAGCGGAAGCTGAACAGTGCCCAGACCGCCAAGCCGATTACCGGAGGCAAGAGAAGCTCGATCCAACACTCGACCAGCGCGCGCCAAGCGGCTGGGGAATCGCCCGCCACTTCCTCGCGCAGAGGGCTGCTCACGCGCGACCGAAGGCCGGACGGCAGGCCGCGAACCGCGCGGACAATCTCTTCTTTGCCTTTACGGTCGGCAATCAGGATGGTGGCAGAATGGATGCCGTTCGTGGACTGCTCCAGCTGTTTGCGCAACGGGAGAGGAACGTCGTCGACCGAGCGATAAACTTCGGTCCGGTTTCCAACGGAGATGAAAATGGTCGAACTTTTCAAAGTGACGCGGGACATGGCGAGACTTCGTTCTCCGGGTTCACGTTGTTACGGCCGCCGGCAGTGCGGCAAGGCCGACCGGGGAATTTTCACTCCCCGCATGTTCCAATATAACCTGAATGAACCCCAGAGCGGCTTTGGACAGGGCCTTGTCCTTGCGGTAGATCAGGGCTACTTTGCGGTCCATGGGTTCGGGGCCTAGCGGGACCGCTGCCAGCCTGCCGTGCGCCACTTCCTCCCGGCAGTTGGAGGCGGCCAGGAAAGAGATCCCCAGGCCCGACATGACAAAGCGCTTCATCATTTCGGTGGAGTCCAGCTCCATGGCGATTTGGATTTCGCTTTCCACCGGCTCCATCCAGACGTCCAGGCGAGCGCGAGTGGTTCCAGACTTAGGCATCAGCAGCGGCTGGCCGATCAAGTCGCGCGGCGTAACTTGACGCCGGTGTGCCAGCGGGTGTTTGGCCGGAAGCAGCAGGATGATTTCATCGGAGTGGATTTTAACCACTTGCAGCTTTTTGTCCTGGACCGGCAGCTGCGTGATGCCGAAGTCGGCCAGATTGTCCATGACGGCCTCGACTACTCGCGAACCATAGGAGCGGTCCACCGAAAGCTGCACATTCGGGAACTTCTTCACGTACTCGGCGAACACGCCCGGCAGCACGTAGATACAGGTGGCTTCGTTGGCGGCAATCACCAGCTCGCCTCTGGGCACGCGTTCCAGCTCGTTGATGGAGTCCTGCGCGCGGCGCCGCAGATCCAGGATCTGTTCGGCGTACTCGGCCAAGATTTTGCCCGCGGTGGTGAGAGAGATTTTGGTCCCTAGCCGTTCGAACAGTGCGGCGCCAAGTTCCTGTTCGAGTTGCCGGACCTGGGCGCTGACGGCCGGCTGCGTACGATAACACGTCTGCGCGGCCTTGGAAAAGCTTTTGAGGCGGACAATTTCCAGAAACGTGTGGAGTTGATCGAGATCCATGGGTACACCCCAACCTGCTCACCCAATCGGGACGATGTGGTTCTATTGTAGCAAGCTGCGCGTTGACCCCGTGGGTGACGCGCCAAGAGCCCGGATTTGTTAGCGCAATCGCTCGAGGTGTAGCTACTTGGCTGCCGACGTAGCGGGTTTGACCGTGACCTTGGCCTGCAGCGTGGTCCAGCAGCACTGGAAGCCACGGCCGCCCTCGCCGGAGATGTCGTTGCCGACGACTTCGAGAATGTATTCGCCCGGTTCGCTGAACGTAGCGGTGGTCGTCGCGCTACCTGCAAAAACGGCGGGTGCTGGAACTTTGAAGTCGCCCTTCTGGACCGGCGGTTTGTTTTTGTCGAATTTCACGTCGCCGGGTCCGCGGAACTTGAGCCAGGTTACGGTGAACGGCGTGCTCGGGCCGCGGCCGCGTCCGCCGCCGAACTGGGCTCCGGGCGGAATGATGTTGTCATCGCCGCCCCAGATGCTCAACGTCAGAGGCTCGCCAACCGTCGCAGTGTAGGTCTGGCTGATTTTGATGGGAGGGCCTTGCACGAAGGGTCCAGCTTCGGCCCAGCCGAGAAAAGGCGGAGTGTTGTTGGTTGCGTCCTTGAAAGGCGCAACATTATAGACGGGGTCCAAATGGAACGGGACCGTGGCTGGCTTGCCGTTAGCCACGATGGTCCAGGTGATCTTCTTGGTGCCGAAATCCTTGGGGACGTTGATCACGAAAACTCCCCACTGGCGGCCGGGCAGGAAGTGAGTAGGCTGGCCCATATCGGGGCCGCCTGGATCCAGATGATTGTTGGCACCCACCGGAATGTCGATGGATTCTTTGGTATTGCGGTTGTAGTAACCAACCAGAATATTGAAAGTACCATCGGGCATTTCATACCAACCTTCGTAAGCTGGCGTGACGTTTTGCCCGGAGGTGTGGATGGGGTCTAGCGGCAACTGAGCCGCCCAAACTAACGCGGCGCTCGCTAGCGCGATGATGACGCTGGAACCCCCAAAGATCCAGCGCTTACGTTGCTTCTTCAAGACAAATCTCCTAACTGAAAAGGGTAATGCAGTGTCCGCAAAAAGTGTACGTCCGGCAGGTACACTGAGTCAACTATCCGAACGAGCTATTGCCGGAGCCTCTTTAATTATTATTACTCGCGGGCGCGGATGCAAGGGCCGCCCGGTTGGAGCCATGTGCAGCTTTGTGTTTGGCCGCCCAGGCGTTGTAGTCCTCGTCGCTAATATAGGTCACGTTCACCCAGGCGTGGGCCATCTCATCCACGGTTCGATCGCCCCAACCGACCCATTGGTTGGGATCGGGGTTGGTGGCTTTGGCGGTGGTGTTATCGTGCCATGCGACCACGTGGATTACCGTACCTTTCGGCAGCACCGGGGCTGCGTCATCGGCGTAGATATAGTTGTTCATCCAATTGAAGTTGAAATTGTTGACGTAGCTCAAGGTCTGGATAGTGCCGTCGGGAAGAATCGCTTCTAAGAGCATCGCTTTGCCGCGGAGATGCATGTGCGGCTGGAAGTTCTCGAGGATGGCGGCTTGCTTGAGCACATGGAAGCCCTGCGTTTCGGCAACCGTATTGGGTGGAATATCCAGAGCCTCGCCGGGCCCTGAGCGCGCGGCGTTGAACATGGTCAGATAAGTCCGATACTTCGGCGTCTGATCCTTGGGATAGAGCCACACCGCCAGTTCGACGTGATCCTTGAGCGGTTCGCCGACGGCATGGGTGTGGATGTCCCACCAGATCTTGGCGCCGGGCAGGATGAGCTTACCGGTATTGGGGCGGTAGATGTCGTAAGTCTTACCGACCGCCCACTCCATCAGAATTCCACCACCCGCGGCGGCCGCGGCGCCGCTGTCATCGCCTGCCAGAGGATTGTCTTTTTCATCCTGCAGCAAATGCGCGATGGCGTGATGCGTGATCTTGCGGCCTTCCACCGTGCTGGGGCGCATTTCGACCGCTTTTACCCAGCGAGCCTCGGTGATCATTGGCAGATCGTTCAGCGGCTTCCACCACTGATCCTGGCCG
>Ga0187784_10005681_pt1 | contig 10067 bp, 8 predicted proteins | sample 1015_SJ02_MP15_2_FD_132964 | JGI IMG/M metagenome (GOLD analysis project Ga0187784, IMG submission 132964) | Tropical peat soil microbial communities from peatlands in Department of Meta, Colombia - 1015_SJ02_MP15_20_MG | ecosystem: Environmental > Terrestrial > Soil > Wetlands > Peat | place... | reverse complement strand
CGCGCCACGCCCAAGGCTTCCCCTGCCATTGACGGCGCCATGATCGCACGGGTCCTGGCGGTCGCCTTGATCGCCGGGCTTGTCGCGGGGCTTGCGGTCGCGGCCCTGCAACAGGTCACGACCACGCCGCTCGTGCTCGCGGCGGAGGTCTTCGAGGCGGCGCAGCACGCCCATGACGCGTCTTCGACGGAAGACGAAGGCTGGAAGCCGGCGGAAGGGCTTCAGCGCAGCCTCGCGACCGCCGCGGCGAGCGTTGCGGTCGCGACCGGTTATGCGCTGGCGCTGCTGGCGGCGATGCTTTTTTCGGGAGCGGCGATCGAGCCGAAGCGCGCGCTCGCTTTCGCCGCCTGCGGCATCGCCGCCACGGGACTGGCGACAGGCCTCGGATTGGCGCCGCAGCTTCCCGGCGCCGCCGAGGCGGATCTCGTCGGGCGACAGATCTGGTGGGTCGCGACCGCGGCCGCTGCCGCCGCCGGCCTCTTCGCGCTGCTGCGCCGCGACGACGCCTACGCGAAGCTCATCGGGGCGGCGCTGCTCGTCGCGCCGCATCTTTACGGCGCGCCTCAGCCCGCGGCGCCCGAGAGCGCGGTTCCCGCCGAGCTGGCCGCACGCTTCACCGCCACTTCGCTCGCGGTGCAGGCCCTGAGCTGGTCTCTCGCGGGCGTCCTGGCGGGACTGATCTGGCGCGAGCTGGCGCGCCGCGACCTTCCGGAGGGAAGATGAGCGCCAAGATCCCCGCGACGATCGTCACCGGCTTCCTCGGCGCCGGCAAGACGACGCTGATCCGCCACCTCGCGCGCGAGGCGCGCGACCGCCGCCTCGCGCTCGTCATCAACGAGTTCGGGGACGTGGGCGTCGACGGCGAGATCTTGCGCGCCTGCGGCGTCGAAAACTGCCCCGACGAGAACATCGTCGAGCTCGCCAACGGCTGCCTGTGCTGCACCGTCGCCGAGGATTTCCAGCCGGCGATCGAGCGCCTGCTCGCGCATGAGAAACGCCCCGATCACATCGTCATCGAGACCTCCGGCCTCGCATTGCCGAAGCCGCTGATCAAGGCTTTCGACTGGCCGTCAATCCGCGCGCGTCTCACGGTCGACGGCGTGCTCGCGGTCGTCGACGCCGCCGCGGTCGCTGAAGGCCGCTTCGCCGACGATCCCGAAGCGGTCGCGCAGGAGCGCGCCGAGACCAGCGTCATCGACCACGACAATCCGCTCGAAGAGGTTTTCGAGGACCAGGTCGCCTGCGCCGATCTCGTCATTCTTAACAAGACCGACCTCGTCGACGTGCAGCAGGAGGCCAATGTCATCGCGCTGCTCGACGCCGCCACGCCGCGCGCGAGGATCCTGCGGACGCGCAATGGCGTCGTCGATCCCGTCGTCGCGCTCGGGATCAAGGCGGGCGCCGAGGATGATCTCGCGAACCGGCCGTCGCATCACGACGCCGAGGGCGCGCACGACCACGATGATTTCGAGACCTTCGTCGTCGATATCGCGGCTGCGCCGGACCCGGGCAGGCTGGCGAAGCGCCTCGCCGAGATCGCCGTCGCGGAAGACATCCTGCGCATAAAGGGCTTCGTCGAAGTGGCGGGCAAGCCGATGCGCCTGCTCGTTCAAGGCGTCGGCGGCCGCTTCTCGCATCATTTCGATCGCCCCTGGCGCGCAGGCGAGACACGGGCGAGCCGCCTCGTCGTGATCGCCGAGAGAGGCGTGGATCGCGCGCGCGTGAAAGCGCGGATGGCGGCGCTCTAGACATGCATCTGCTCGCCCGCGATTTGCACGCACTGGACGACGGCGACGCCGCCGTCGATCTCGAGCAGACGCCGGCGGATGTCGTGTTCCTGTCCTTCTCCGACTCGGAGCTCGCGCTGCTCGCGCGTCTGCACGAGGCTGATGGCGACAAGCGCGTCACGCTGCGCTGCGCCTCGCTCGCGCGGCTCAAGCATCCGTTCTCGGTCGATCTCTATCTCGAAAAAGTCGCGCGCCGCGCGCGGCTCGTCGTCGTGCGACTGCTCGGCGGCAAGGACTACTGGCCCTATGGCGTCGAGCAGCTGGCGAGCTTCGCGCGCATGGATGCGTTCGACCTCATCATCATCCCCGGCGACGGCGTGAGCGACGCCCGGCTGTGCGAAGCCTCGACGCGCGACGCCGCCGACCGCGCACGCGTCTGGGGTTATTTCCAGCACGGCGGGCCTCAGAACCTGCGCGCCTTTCTCGGCTTCGCCGCTGCGCTCGTCGGGCGGCCCTCGCCTCGCCGCGAGCCGGAAGAGGTTGCTCCTGCCGGCTTCTACGGCGCCGCCCGGCGGCCCGCGGAAACCGGCGCGGCGGAGGCGCTGATCGTCTTCTATCGCTCCGTCTACCTTTCCGACGACACGGCGCCGATCCTGGCGCTCGCCGACGCGCTCCACGCTCTGGGTCTCGCGGTGGCGGCTCTATTCGTCACGAGTCTCAAGGGCCTGCAAAGCGCGTCTTTCCTGAGCGACGCCATCGACTGCATCCGGCCCGACGTCATCGTCAACACGACCGCCTTTTCCGCCCGCGACGAGGAAGGCTCAGTGCTCGACCGCGCCGACGCGCCGATTTTGCAAGCGGCGCTCGCGACCTCGACCCGAGACGCTTGGGCGGCCTCGAAGCGCGGCGCAGGCGCTGCGGATCTCGCGATGAACGTCGTGCTGCCGGAGGTCGACGGACGGCTGTTCACGCGCGCGATCTCGTTCAAGGCGCCGGCTCGCGCGCTCGCCGCGAGCGAGTTCGAGGAGCTTCGCCACACGCCGGAAGCCTCGCGCGCAGCCTATGTCGCGGAGCTTGCGAAGAACTGGGCGGCGCTGCGCCGCAAGCCGAACGCGCAGAAGAGCCTGGCGCTGATTCTCTCCGACTATCCGGCGCGGCGCGGACGCAGCGGCTATGCGATCGGCCTCGATGCGGAAGCGAGCGTCGGAGCTATAGTCGAGGACCTTTTGGATGCGGGCTATGATTTTGGGGTTGCGGAAGGGGACGAACCCTCATCCGGCCTCGCTCCGCCGGGCCGGATGAGGGCCGCCGGCGCCGGACGCAATGCAATTCACGAGCCGCTCATCCGCGCGCTCGAGGAGGGTCGGCGCCACGCGATCCTGCCGCTCGCCGATTACCAACGCTATTTCGCCGCGCTCCCAGACAGCTTCCGCGAGCAAGTTCTCTCCTGCTGGGGCGCGCCTGAGAAGGATCCCGTCGCCGCCGACGGCGCCTTCCGCTTCTCCTGCATCGAGGCCGGCAATCTCGTCGTCGTGTTGCAGCCGGATCGCGGCCAGCGCGCCGAACGGCGCGACGCCTATCACGACGCCGCGGCGCCGCCGCGCCATGCCTATGTGGCCTTCTATCTGTGGCTGCGCCACGTCCGCCGCATCGACGCGATGATCCATCTCGGCGCGCATGGGACGCTCGAATGGCTGCCGGGCAAATCGGTGATGCTCGCGGAGGACTGCGCGCCGGAGGTCCTGCTCGGCCCGACGCCCGTCGTCTATCCCTTCATCGTCAACAACCCGGGCGAAGCCGCGCAGGCGAAGCGCCGGCTCGGCGCCGTGACGATCGGCCATCTGACGCCGCCGCTTGCGCAGGCGCAGCTCTACGACGACGCCGCGCGCCTCGAGCAGATGCTCGACGAATACGCCAACGCCGCAACGCTCGACCCGCGACGCGCGAAGCTTCTCGCCGGCGCGATCCTGGATGAGGCCGGGCGCTGCGGACTTGCCGAAAGCTGCGGCGCCGAGGGCGACGCCGGAGCGAGGCTCGCGCGCCTCGACGCCTTTCTGTGCGATCTGAAGGAACTGCGCATCGGCGACGGTCTGCACGTCTTTGGCCGCGCTGCGGGCGAAGACCCCTTGCGCGCCGCCTGCGCACAGGCCGAGGGCAAGGCGCTGCGCGACGCGCTCTCAGGCCGCTTCGTCGCGCCCGGTCCTGCCGGCGCGCCCTCGCGCGGGCGCGCCGACGTGCTGCCGACGGGCCGCAACCTCTTTTGCATCGACCCCCGCCATGCGCCGACGCGGACGGCCTATGATGTGGGGCGCCGCGCCGCGGAGGAAGTCATGGCGCGCCATGCGCAGGAGCATGGCGAATTCCCGCGCGCGATCATGCTCAATCTCTGGGGCAGCGCGACGATTCGCACCGGCGGCGAGGATTTTGCGCAAGCGTTGGCGCTGCTCGGCGTCACGCCGCTCTGGGACGCGGCGACGGCGCGGGTCACGGGTTTCGAAGTGCTGCCGATGGCGTGCCGCGAGCTGCCGCGCGTCGATGTGAGCCTGCATGTCTCTGGGCTGTTTCGGGACATGTTCCCCGGACTCATCGCGCTGTTCCACGATGCGGCGAACGCCGTCGCTGCGCTCGAGGAAGACGAAAGCTTAAACCCGCTCGTCGCGCACAGGGGCGCGAAGATTGAGCGCGTGTTTGGCGCCGCGTCGGGCGCTTACGGCCTGGGGCTTGGCGAGATCATCTCGCGCGGCGGCTGGCGCGACGCGGACGAGCTCGCCGCGGCCTTCCTCGACGCGGGAGGCCACGCCTTCGATCGCGCGGGCGAGAGCCGTCCGGCGCGCGAAGTCTTCGCTGAGCGCGTCGCGCGCGCCGACGCGCTCGTGCATGCGCAGGACATGGCCGAAACCGATGTGCTCGCGGGTTCCGCCTTCTCGGAGTTCGAAGGAGGCTTCGCCGCCGCCAATCGCGCGCTCGGCGGCGGGGCGGCGCTGCTGCACCTTGATTCGACGCGCCCCGAGAAGCTCCGACTGCGGACGCTGCGCGAAGAGATCGCGCGCGTGCTGCGCGGGCGCCTCGCCAATCCGCGCTGGCTCGAAGGGCAGATGCGCCACGGTCATCGCGGCGCGGCGGAGATCGCCGAAGCGATCGACAATCTTTTTGCCTTCGGCGCGCTCGGCGATCTCGTCGGCGACGCCGGCTTCGACCTGGCCTTCGACGCGACGCTTGGGCGCGAGAGCGTGCGCGCCTTTCTGCAACGGGAGAATCCGCGCGCGCTCGAGGCGATCGAACGCGCTTTCCGCGAGGCGCTGGCGCGCGGCCTGTGGCGCAGCCGCCGCAACAGCGCGCACATGCTTCACGAGGCCTGTGATGGTTGAGGTCAAGGGCTGGTGTCCCGGCGCGCTCGCGCCCATGGAAAGCGGCGACGGCCTGCTTATGCGCGCCAAGACCGTCGGCCCAAGGCTGAGCCTGGCGCAGGCCAAGGAGATCGCGGCGATTTCACTCTCCTGCGGCAACGGGCTCATCGACCTGTCGCAGCGCGCGCAATTGCAGATGCGCGGAGTGAGCGAAGCGACGCGGTTGGAAGCGCAAGCGCGATTGCGCACCATCGGATTGCTCGCGCCGAGCGCCGAGATCGAGGCCGTGCTCAATATCCTGGCCTCGCCCTTGCCGGGGTCGGGCCTGGACTCCGACGCGATGGCGGAGGACTTGGCGCGCGCCATCGCATCCGACGCTGCGCTCCACGCCCTGCCCGGCAAATTCCTGTTCCTCGTCGATGGCGGCGGCGCTTCAGGCCTCGCCGACGCAGACGCCGACATCCGAATTGAGGCCTCTGGCGACGGCGTCGCAATCGCACTCGGCGGCGCGCGTGATCGCGCGGCGATGTGCAGGGAGTCCGAGGCGGTCGACGTGGCGATGGCGATGGCGCGCGCCTTCCTCGCGCTGCGCGAGGGGCGTCATTCAAAGCCGCGGCGCATGCGTGCGCTCATCGGCGAGGCCGGCGCCGACGCGGTGTTTCATGCCGCAGGTCTCGCATCCCGCCCCTACCGCTCGACTTGCCGGGGCGCCTCTGCTCGAGATTATCTCGGCGCGCAAGACGGCTTCGCCGGCGCAGCGGCTTCCTACGGACGTTTGCGGGCGAAAGACTTCGTGCGATTGATTGACGCCGCTGAGCGCCAAGGCGCGAAAGAGCTGCGCCTGTCGCCGTGGCGCGCGCTTTTGTTCCCCCTTGCGACGCGCGGCGCAGCGCGACGCCTCGCAACGTCCGCTCAGGATCTCGGCTTCATCGTTGACGCCGACGACCCGCGTCTGGCGGTCGTCGCCTGCCCCGGCGCGCCCGAATGCCCGCAGGCCGATGGCGCGACACGTGAAGGCCTGGAGCTCCTGTCCGCGCTCGCGAGACGCCTTGCGACGAATGGCGTCGGCCTGCATGTCTCCGGCTGCGCCAAGGGCTGCGCGAAGCCGTCGCGCTCGCCGGTCACGCTCGTCGCGCGGCCTTCCGGGTTCGACGTCATTTTCGAGGGCCGCGCGAGCGACGCTCCCGCGCACGCGGCGCTCCCGCTGCGCGATATCGCCTCCGTCATCGAGGAGCGCGCATGTCCGGCGCATTAGACTATGTGCGCGACGGCGTGGCGATCTATGCGCGCTCCTTCGCGACCATCCGCGCCGAGGCCCGGCTCTCGCGCTTCACCAAGGCCGAGGAGCGCGTCGCCGTGCGCGTCATCCACGCCTGCGGCATGGTCGAGGTCGCCGACGACATCGCCTTTTCGCCGGGCGTCGTCGAGGCGGCGCGCGCCGCGCTCGCGGCCGGCGCGCCGATTCTTTGCGATTCCAACATGGTCGCGCATGGGGTCACGCGCGCGCGGCTGCCTGCGAACAACGACGTGGTCTGCACGCTCGCCGACCCGCTCGTTCCCGCGCTCGCAAGGGAGTTCGGCAACACCCGCAGCGCGGCGGCGCTCGAGCTCTGGGGCGACCGGTTGAAGGGCGCCGTCGTCGCGATCGGCAATGCGCCGACGGCGCTCTTCCGCCTGCTCGAAATACTCGACGCCGGCGCGCCGGCGCCCGCAGCCGTCATCGGCATGCCGGTGGGATTCGTCGGCGCCGCCGAATCCAAAGAAGCCTTGCGCGCGCGCGCCTGGCCGCCATCCATCATCGTCGCCGGACGCAAGGGCGGCAGCGCCATGGCGGCGGCGGCGATCAACGCGCTGGCGAGCGAGGCCGAATGACGGCGGGCGCGCTGATTGGCGTCGGCCTCGGCCCCGGCGATCCTGAGCTCGTCACCGTGAAGGCGGCGCGTCTCATCGGCGAGGCGCGCGTCGTCGCCTATTTCGCCAAGCAGGGACGCGAGAGCCATGCGCGGCGCATCGCGCAGGCCTATTTTCACTCGAGATGCGAAGAAATCCGGCTCGCCTATCCGATGACGACCGAGCGCCCCTTCTACAAGCCGGAATATGCCGCGGCCCTGCGCGCCTTTTACGAAGAGAGCGCCGAGCGGCTCGCCCGCGTGCTCTCCCAGGGACGGGACGTCGCGCTGCTCTGTGAAGGCGATCCCATGTTCTATGGCTCCTTCATGCACATCTTCGAGCGGCTGAAGGAGCGCTTTCATGTTGACGTCTGCGCCGGGATCTCCGGCATGTCGGGCTGCTTCGCGGCGGCTCAGGCGCCGATGACCTGGGGCGACGACGTGCTCACCGTCGCGCCCGCGACGCTCGAAGAGGAGGCGCTGACGCAGCGCCTGAGCGGCGCCGACGCCGCCGTCGTCATGAAGCTCGGCGGCAACTTCCCCAAGCTTCGCCGGGTTCTCGTACGCCTCGACATGATCGAGCGTGCGATCTATGTCGAGCGCGGCACGATGACGGGCCAGAAGATCATGCCGTTTCGCGAGAAGAGCGACGACGTAGCGCCTTATTTCGCCATGGTGCTCGCGCCGGGCCGCGGTCGACGGCCGTGAGCGGCCGGCTCTATGTCGTGGGCCTGGGTCCGGCCGACGCGGGCTATCTGACCGCCGACGCAAGCGCGGCGCTCGCCGAGGCGCAGGACGTGATCGGATACGCGCCTTATGTCGCGCGCGTCCCGGAACGCGAAGGGCAGACGCGGCTTTCGAGCGACAACCGCGTCGAGCTCGACCGCGCGCGCGAGGCGATTTCGCGCGCGCTCGCGGGGCGAACCGTGGCGCTGGTCTCGGGCGGAGATCCCGGCGTGTTCGCGATGGCCGCCGCCGTCTTCGAGGCGATCGAGGCGGGAGAGCCCGCCTGGCGCGAGATCGACATTCGCGTGATCCCGGGAATTTCCGCGATGCTGGCGGCGGCGGCGCGGCTCGGCGCGCCGCTCGGCCACGATTTCTGCGCCATCTCGCTCTCGGACAATCTGAAGCCCTGGGGGAAAATCGCCGCGCGCCTGGAGCACGCCGCGCGCGGCGATTTCGTCATCGCGATCTACAATCCGGCTTCGCGCGCCCGCCCCGCGCTCATCCACGACGCTTTCACGCTCTTGCGCGCGCTTCTCGCGCCACAGACCGTCGTCGCGCTGGCGAAATCCATCGGGCGCGCGGAAGAGAAGATCTTCGTCGCGGATCTTTCCACCGTGGATCTCTCGGAAGTCGATATGTCGACGCTGGTCATCGTCGGCGCGAGCGGCACACGGCTCATTCCACGAGAAGACGCGCGGCCCTTCGTCTACACCTCGCGGCGGGCGTCGTGAGCGCGCGCTGGCTGTCGCTCGTCGGCGTCGGCGAGGACGGCGCGCTCTCACCCGCCGCGCGGGCGCTCGTCGAAGAGGCGACGCTTGTCATCGGCGGCGCGCGCCATCTGGAGCTCGTCGGAAAGACGCGGGCGGCCCAGCTCCCCTGGCCCTCGCCGCTGGCCCAAGCGATCCCGCAGATCGTCGCGCGACGCCCCGAGCCGACCGTCGTCCTCGCTTCAGGCGATCCGTTCTTCTACGGTGTCGGCGACCTCATCGCGAAGCATGTCGCGCCGGACGAGATTTTCTGCCTGCCCGGCGTCTCGGCCTTCGCGCTCGCCGCCGCGCGGCTGCTCTGGAGCGAGCAGGACTGCGCGCTGCTGTCACTGCACGGGCGCGCGCTGGAGCGGATCGTCCCGCATCTGCAGCCCGGCCGCCGCCTCATCGCGCTCTCCTGGGACGAGACGACCCCGGCGCGCCTCGCCGAGCTCCTCGCCGCGCGCGGCTTCGGGCCGTCGCGCCTGCATGTGCTGGAGCATCTGGGCGGCCCGCGCGAACGCATCCGCAGCTTTCGCGCCGCGGAGCCGGCGCCGGGCGACATCCGCCCGCTCAACTCGCTCGCGATCGAGGTCGAAGCCGAGCCCGGCGCCCGCATCCTGCCCCTGACGCCCGGCCTGCCCGACGACTGGTTCGAGCACGACGGCCAGATCACCAAGCGCGACATTCGCGCCGTGACGCTTTCGGCGCTCGCGCCGCGCAAGGGCGAGCTTCTGCTCGACATCGGCGCGGGCGCGGGTTCGATCGCCATCGAATGGATGCTGGCCGACGCCGCAAATCGCGCGGCCGCGCTCGAAAGCGACGCGACGCGGGCGGCCCGCATTGCGCGCAACGCCGCGAGCCTCGGAGTTCCCGGCCTCGAAATCCACTGCGCCCGGGCGCCCGAAGCGCTCGCGAGTCTCGCGACTCCGGACGCGATCTTCGTCGGCGGCGGCGCCGACGCGCGCCTTCTCGACGCCGCATGGGAGACGCTGCCGCGCCATGGCCGCATCGTCGTCAACGCCGTGACGCTGGAGACGCAAGCGCTGCTCGTGCAGAGCTTCGCGGCGCGCGGCGGCGAGCTGACGCACATCCAAATCGCCAAGGCGCGCCTGGTCGGGCGCTTTCATGCGCTTGATCCGGCGATGCCGGTGCTGCAATGGCGCGCGATCAAGTCGTAAGCGCGCGCTACGCGGTCGGCGTCGGGGCGCGCAGCGAGTTTGGCGCCGAAGATCTGTCGGCTCTCGTGCGCGAGACCGCCTTACGCTTCGACGTCGCGCTCGCCGGCGCGACGCTCGCCGCGTTGAAATCGCATGAAAACGTCGCGGGATTTGCGCAAGCGGCGGAGCAACTCGGGATGCGCCTCGCCCTTTTTTCCGCGGAAGAGCTGCCGCGCGCCGGCCTGTTGACGCATTCACAGCGCATTGAGCGGCTCTATGGCGTGGGCTCGCTCGCAGAAGCGCTCGCGCTCGCCGCGGCGGGCGAAGGCGCGAGCCTGCTCGCGCCGCGCGTCGCGACGTTGCGGCTGACCTGCGCGGTCGCGAAAGGAGGCCATCGATGACCGTGCATTTCATCGGCGCCGGCCCCGGCGCCGCCGATCTCATCACGCTGCGCGGGCGCGATCTCATCGCG
>Ga0187784_10005680_pt1 | contig 10067 bp, 8 predicted proteins | sample 1015_SJ02_MP15_2_FD_132964 | JGI IMG/M metagenome (GOLD analysis project Ga0187784, IMG submission 132964) | Tropical peat soil microbial communities from peatlands in Department of Meta, Colombia - 1015_SJ02_MP15_20_MG | ecosystem: Environmental > Terrestrial > Soil > Wetlands > Peat | place... | reverse complement strand
CATCCAGATTCCATGTCTGGGCCTCCCTCAATACCAGGGACGAGGGAGGTTGCCAATTGGTTACAGACAGCGCTCCAAGCCAATCTGCACTCTGCCCATATAAGCCATTGACGGACTTAACACTTTGTGAAAGAATGAGCGCATGGTCATTGGAACACGTCTTAAAAAGTTAAGAGAAGATAGGTCACTTTCCCAGGGCGACATTGAAAAGCGTACCGGGCTCTTACGTTGCTACATCTCCAGAGTGGAGAACGGCCACACGGTGCCGTCTCTCGAGACCTTGGAGCGGCTTGCAGCAGCATTGGAAATCCCCCTCTACCAGCTCTTCTATGAAGGGGATGCCGAACCGGTCTTGCCGAACCTGACCAAGCGTCGAACCACCGAAGAGTTAGTTCTCGATGCCGAGCAGGAAAAGGAAGTGCGCTTTTTTGAGAAGGTAAAACGGCTCCTCTCAAAGATCGATGAGAAGGACCGCCAGCTCCTGCTCTACATGGCTCAGAAATTGGCAAGTCGTTAGCCATCGCCCTTAAATGTAAACGCGCAGTCTCCTGAGCTGCCCTCGGTGCGGCAAGGGTGAGTTATTCCCATTCAATGGTCCCCGGCGGCTTTGACGTAATGTCAAAGACCACCCGGTTTACTCCTTTCACCTCATTGACAATCCGGGTAGCCATCCTCTGCAATAGTGCAGGGGGGAGCTTCGCCCAGTCGGCTGTCATCGCGTCTTCGGATTCGACCGCTCGAATGGCGATGGTCGAGGCATAGGTTCGCGCGTCACCCATCACGCCGACGCTCGATACCGGCAGCAGCACCGCGAAAGCCTGCCACAAGCGCGTGGCCAGCCCGGCGGCTTCCACCTCTTCCCTCACAATCGCGTCTGCATTCCGGACCATTTCCAATCGTTCTTCAGTAACCTCACCTACGATCCGCACGGCTAGCCCCGGACCGGGAAAAGGCTGCCGGCTCACCAGCCGTTCATCTAACCCCAGTTCCCGGCCCACGGCGCGGACTTCGTCCTTGAAAAGTTCTCGTAGCGGTTCGATGAGCCGGAATTTCAGATCCTGGGGTAATCCTCCCACATTGTGATGGCTTTTGATGGTGGCCGCAGGGCCCTTAACGGAAACCGATTCAATCACGTCCGGATAAAGCGTCCCCTGCACAAGGAAGCGTATGTCCCCGATCTGGCGCGCTTCGGCTTCGAACACCCGGATGAATTCCTCCCCGATGATCTTGCGCTTCTGCTCCGGGTCTGTAACTCCCCGGAGCCGGGTCAGAAAGCGGCGCGAAGCATCGACCGTACGCACGTTCAAGTGGGCTTGTTCCCGAAGCATAGCCGCTACCTGCTCGAACTCGTTCTTACGGAGCAGGCCATTATCAACGAACAAACAGGTGAGGCGGTCACCGATGGCCCGTCCCACCAGTGTGGCGGCGACGGCGGAGTCGACTCCCCCGGAAAGCGCACACAAGACGCGTTCGTCCTGCACTTCCCGGCGCACGCGCCCCACGGTCTCTTCGATGAAGGACCGGCGGAACCAGTTGGGTTGAATTCCCGCGACGTCCTGCACGAAGCGCTTCAGGATTTCTGCGCCGTGTTGGGTGTGGCGAACTTCCGGATGGAACTCTAACGCGTAGATTCTCGCGCTCGGGTTCTCAATCACCGAAATGGCGTTCTCTGTCCTGCCGGTAATGCTGAACCCGGGCGGGGCTTCCGCCACATGATCGCCATGGCTGTTCCAGACGCGCAGCGGTGACTCGAGGCCTTGCAGCAGTTGTGTGGACGGGTAAATCTCGAGTTGAGCGAACCCGTACTCCCGGCGCCGGGCAGGCTCAACCCGTCCGCCCAGCTTCCGGGAAATCCATTGCAGCCCATAGCAGACACCGAGCACAGGGATGTTCAACTTCAAAACCCGTTCGTCACAGACCGGCGCGGCGGGGTCGTACACAGACGACGGACCGCCGGAAAGCACCAAGGCCCGTGGATGCATCCCCACCAGCTCGTCGAAAGGGATATGGCAGGGGACGATGATCGCGTAGACCTGCATCTCGCGGATGCGGCGTGCGATCAGTTGCGTATACTGCGAACCGAAATCGAGAACGACTACTGGACGGGGATATTCCATATTTGGACGGTCTAGCCCTCTCCCCCTTGGGGGAGAGGGTGGCCGGCGACGGCGCTTTCCCCAGCCGCCGCCGGACGGGTGAGGGGGTTCGACCCGCGCACCTCTATCGCGTCACGATATTAATCAGCTTTTGTGGCACAATCACGACTTTGACAATCTCCTTGCCTGTCAGGTGCTGAACCACCTTTTCTTCCGCCTGCGCTCGAGCGAGAATTTCTTCCTCGCCGGCGTCGACCGCGACGCGGATTCGCGCCCGTAGTTTTCCGTTCACCTGCACAGGCATCTCCAGTTCATCCTCAGCAGCAAGCTCGCGGTCAAAAGCAGGCCAGGGAACGCGAAGCAGAGGCTCCGTGTGACCCAGCATCTCCCAGAGCTCGTCGGCAATGTGCGGGGCAAAGAGCGAAAGCATAATCACCAGAAGTTCCACAACCGCCTTGTGCACCTGCGGGCGCACCTTGCCCGCCTCCACCGCGCCTTGCCGCTCCGTCAGCTCGTTGACCAATTCCATGCACAGGGCTACGTCCGTATTGAAATGCCAGCGGCCTTCCATGTCGTCCGTGACGTGGCGAAGAGTCTGGTGCGCCTTGCGAAGCATGCCTCGCTCTTCGGGCGTAAACTCACGCTGTACGTCTCCGTCGCTGGAAAGCGCCGGCACACCTCGAAGCTGGTCCGCATGCTTGGAAATCAGCCGGAAGACCTTGGCCAAGAAGCGCGCAGCGCCTTCGATATCCCGGTCGCTCCACTCAAAGTCCTTTTCCGGGGGCGCGGCAACCATCATATAGGTCCGCACGGTGTCGGCGCCGTACTGGGCGCACATCTCTGTGGGATCCACCACATTGCCCCTCGATTTCGACATCGCCGAGCCTTCCTTGAGCACCATGCCTTGTGTGAAGAGCCGCGCCACCGGCTCCGCGAAATCCACCAAGCCGATGTCCCGCATCACCTTGGTGAAAAAGCGCATGTAGATCAGATGCAGGATAGCATGTTCGATTCCGCCGATGTATTGGTCCACCGGAAACCAGTATTTCACGACCTCTTTATCCACCGGAGCGGTGTCCAGTCGTGGCGCCGTGTAACGGTAAAAGTACCACGAGGAATCCACGAACGTATCCATGGTGTCCGTCTCGCGGCGCGCCTCTCCCGAGCACTTGGGACACCGGGTGTTGACAAATTCGGGTACATCGGCAAGCGGCGAGTGTCCCAAGCCGGTTAATTTGACGTTCGCCGGTAGCACCACCGGCAAGTCTTCCTCTGCAACAGGAACAACCCCGCACCGCTCGCAATAAATAATGGGAATGGGCGTTCCCCAATAGCGTTGGCGCGAGATGCCCCAGTCCTTCAGACGGTACTGTACGGTGAGTCTTCCAAAGCCTTTTTCCTCCGCGTCCTGAGTCATGCGCAGGATGGCCTGCGTCGAGGAGAAGTGGCTGTAATCGCCTGAATTCACCAGCTTCCCATACTCGGTGTAGGCCTCTTTAGGCGTGGATGTGGGCGGTTGCCCGCTCGCATCCTGGGGGACGATGACCGTGCGAATGGGCAGCCCGTAAGCCGAGCAAAACTCGAAGTCCCGCTGGTCGTGCGCCGGCACCGCCATGACCGCCCCAGTTCCGTATTCCATCAAGACGAAGTTGGCGATCCAAATGGGAACGGTCTCCCCGCTATAGGGGTTCCGCGCCCTGAATCCGGTGTCAATCCCGACCTTTTCCAGATTCACTTCCACGCGTGCACGCACGGCGGAAGCTTTCACGCTCTCCACTTCCCGCCGCAGCTTCTCCGGCGAGTTCGAGTGCGCGACGAGCTTCTCCACCAAGGGATGCTCAGGCGCCAGGAAAACCGCCGTACAGCCGAAAATGGTGTCCACGCGGGTGGTAAAGACGGGCAGAGCCTCACCCAATTCAACAACCCCAAAGTCCACTTCCGTCCCCAGCGATTTGCCAATCCAGTTCTGCTGCATGGCCAGCACCCGCTCGGGCCAGCGCACCAGTTCCTTCGTGTCCTCGAGGAGTTGCTCGGTGTACGCGGTCGTTTTCCAGAACCATTGCTCGAGCTCGCGCTCAACCACCAGTGTGGACTCATGCCGCCAGCAACAGCCGTTCACCACTTGCTCGTTCGCCAGCACCGTCTCGCACTCCGGACACCAGTTCACCCGGCTCTTCTTGCGGTACGCCAAACCGCGCTCATACATCTTGAGGAAGAACCACTGGTTCCAGTGGTAATACTCCGGGACGCAGGTGGCAATCTCGCGCCGCCAGTCGTAACTGAACCCCAGGCGCTTCAACTGCTCGCGCATGTTGCCGATGTGACTGAAGGTAAACTCCGCGGGGTGACGTTGACGCTTGATGGCGGCGTTTTCCGCCGGCAGGCCAAACGCGTCCCAGCCGATGGGATGAAGCACGTTGTAACCCTTCATCCACATGTACCGAGCTAGCGCATCGCCAATCGAGTAGTTCCGCACATGCCCCATGTGGATGTCGCCGGAAGGGTAAGGCAACATCTCGAGCACGTAGTACTTCTTTCGGCCTGGAGTCGCGTCAGCGTCAAAGAGCTTCGCGCCAGCCCAGCGCTTCTGCCATTTCGCTTCGATCTGTTGAGGGTCGTAGTCCATAAGTAGTCGAAAGTCAAAAGTCAAGAGTCTAGAGTTCGGCTATCGGCCGTCAGCTATCAGCGAACACTGATCGGCTGTCTCCCTTGGGGAGAGGATGTTCCGCGACGGCGCTTTCTCCAGCCGTCGCGGGACGGCCGAGGGGTTATTTCCCTTCGCAAGCCATGTCGTCAGGCTAAACGGTCGAGGCCGCCCACATCAGCGCGCAGGGAAGTGGGTTCCCGCTTTCGCGGGGATGACCAGCACCCGCGGCTCGCTGAAAGCTGACCGCTGACGGCTGACAGCTCTCCTTTCAGGCCGGCAATACGGGCTTCCAAAGCCCGATGGTGTTCCCGTCCGGATCGGCGAACCAAGCGAAGCTGCCCTGGCCGGGAACTTCCACGGGAGGCACGACCGTCTTTCCACCCAAGGCATTGACGCGATCGAGCGACGCTTGCAGGTCCTCCACTTGCACGTACACGGTGACGTAATTATGCGGCTCGTGCCCCAGGCTTGTCACATGGCCATTGATTCCTCCGCCCCCCTGCGTGTCGATCATTAGTGCTGCGGGACCATATTCCTGCAACTGCCATCCAAAAAGCTGCCGGTAGAAGTCTCCTGCCCGTCCCTTGTCGCGACAGCCGATTTCGAAATGCACCACTGGCTTTCCCATTGTTCTCTCCTCATGAGCTAACCGCGGTCAGCTTTCAGCGGTCAGCCATCAGCCGTCAGCTATCAGCAAGCGGCCACCACGAGATCGCCGCTGTTGTCACCCCCGCGCAAAGCCTGCCCTGAGCTTGCCGAAGGGCGGGGGTCCACTCCATTTCTCAAGAAGGTGGATTCCTGCTTTCGCGGGAATGACCGGCACCCGCTGCTTGCTGAAAGCTGAGCGCTGAGAGCTGACAGCTACGACCCCCGCCAGCGTCCTCATCATGCGCAGGTTGCGTCTATCGTCTCCGGGCTTGTCAATCGGCGTCTCGCAAATGAAGGGAATCGTCCTTAATTTCGGATGACAAACAATGCGGCGGAAACCCTCCTTGCCGATTCGGCCTTTGCCGATGTGCTCGTGCCGGTCGGCATTCGAGCCGAAGGCCGTCTTCGAATCGTTGGCGTGAATCACGTGCACGTTCTTGAGCCCGACCGTCGAGTCGAGACCTTTCACCGCGTGGGCCAGGCCGGCCTGGGTATGAACAGCATAGCCTGCCTCGAAACAGTGCGCCGTATCGATGCACACCCCCATCGGCAAGTCCTTTTCTGTGCCTGCTATGATTTCCGCCACCTCTTCAAACGTGCGTCCAATTGCCGAGCCTTGCCCAGCCGTGTTTTCAATCAGAATCCGCAGCCCGTCTAGCTTCAGGCCGCTCGCCGCTTGCCGCACGGAATCAATGCACGCTTTGATTCCTTGCGTCGCGCTGCTGCCTTTGGCGCTTCCGGGATGTGTCACCAGATAATCCGCGGCCAGCGCCACCGCCCGCTCGAGCTCCTTGCGGAACGCCGCAATCGATCTTTCGCGGATGAAGGAGTCCGCCGACGCCAGGTTGATCAAGTAGTTGTCGTGAATCACGAGTGGCGTCAAGCCGTAAGCCGCGCGCGTTTCACGGAAGCGCTCGCACTCCTCGGGCGTCGGGTCCCGCCCTCTCCATCCACGCGGGTTGGCGGAGAACATCTGAAACGTGTCGCAGCCGATTTTCTTTGCGTGATGCGCCGCGTTTTCCAAACCCCCGGCTATCGATGTGTGAACACCCACTCTCACGCGGATTTCTCCAAGGAACTAGTCCCCCATGTTAACAGACCCGTTTGAAAAGGGTCAAACGTCAGTGGCGGCGAGCTACGCTTCACACATTGGCAGTGGATTCCCGCTTTCCCGGGAATGACGATGCCGGGGGCGGATACCCTGAATATCGGCATTCCCGCGAAAGGCCTGCCCTGAGCCTGCCGAAGGACGGGAATCCACTGCCCACGTTCGGGATGGTGTCTGAAACACGGAGCTGTGAGGCCCTGGCCTTGCCCGCTCAGCTACTCGGTACTGCTGCCATTGGATGATGCGGCGAGGGATTGCCGCACCTCCTCGAACCGCTCCAGCGATCTTTCGCCCAGGCCCCTGTCGAACTCGCGCAGCCAGCGGTGAACGTATTCGAGATCGAACGCCCGATTCTTCAGCAGGACACTTCGCAGATCTTCCAGGTCGCGCGGGCGGCCGGCGAGCACTTTATGGATGATCAGATCTTCAAGGGAAGCAGAATCGATATCCCGCGTCAGGCGGGGCTCGCCGTAAAGCAGCACGGCCTGACCGCCGATGAGCATGTAAGGAATACCCAGTCGCTCCAGCCCCTGGGCGATGGCCTCAAGAAGTTGTTCGAACATTGAGCATTCTGGCTAGTCGCAACCGGCTCTCCAGCCCTTCGAGGGTTTGGGGCACCCTCATAACTCCGAGCGCACGCGCCTCATCGTACATGGCGTCGAGCAGGCGCAAATTGCGGCGGAAATCGGCCGGTTGGCGTAAAAGCGTCTCCCTCTCCCACGCTTTCCAAAGTGCAGGGTCTGTTATCACCAACGCGCCTCCTTCAGCGCAAATCCCTTTCAATTATATCTCAAAGCGCATCGAATGACCGGCATCCGGTGACTTTCGCGAGACACAGCTCCAACGCCAAGTGGATAGGTTAGGCGTATAACAACAGGCATGGTCACCATTACAGCCTCCACGAAAATAGCTACTGGTGTCATTTATGCGACACGGGGGCTCGAAGCCGCAGTCAATCCGAGTCAGTCTGCTATAATCGGGGCTTAGCAAGATGCCGGAAAAATAGAAGTCAGGAGTCGGTCTTGTACCTGGACATCCAGCAGAGGATTCAGCAGCGATTTGTGGCCCTGGTTCACGAGATCTTTAACTTGGAAGTGGAACCTCCCGTGCTCGACTCCCCACCTTCGCCCGAGATGGGCGATCTCTCGCTGGCCGCTAGCTTCGAGCTGGCCAAACGCTTGCGCCTGCCGCCCCGCACAATCGCGCAGACGCTTGCGGCGCGCTTCCTGCCCCTGGACGGGCTCGAGCGTGTCAGCACCGCCGGCGCGGGTTATCTGAATTTCCATCTGGACCGCGCCCAAGCCGCCGCGAGCTTATTCGCGCGACGCACCTCCCCCCTGCCTTCGCAACCCGCTCGGGCGGGCAAGGTCGTGGTCGAGCACACCAGCATCAACCCCAACAAAGCTGCCCACATCGGACATCTGCGCAATTCGATTCTGGGCGACACATTCGTCGGCTTGCTCGAGTTCCGCGGAAACCAGGTGGAAGTACAGAACTACATTGACAACACGGGCGTGCAGGTGGCAGACGTGGTGGTAGGCTTCCTCCACCTCGAAAAGAAAAACCTCCAGGATGTAGAACGACTGGTACGAGATCCCAACAGTCGTTTCGACTATTTGTGTTGGGACCTCTACGCCAAGGTTTTTCAATTCTACCAGGACAACCCAGACGCGCTCGACCTGCGCTCAAAGGCCCTCGCGGAAATCGAAGAAGGCCGCGGGGAGCCGGCCCGCATGGCCAACCTTATCTCCACCGCTATTGTGCGCAAGCATCTGGAAACGATGTTGCGCATCAACGTGCAATACGATCTCCTGGTGCAGGAAAGCGAGATCTTACGTTTGGAATTTTGGAAGTCTGCCTTCGAGTTACTGAAAAAGAACGGCGCGATTCGCTATGAAGAAGCAGGCAAGAATGCCGGCTGCTGGGTCATGAGCCTGCCGGAATACGACGTAGCGCGGGCGCCTCGCCCGCTGGGGAGCGGGCATTCCACCGCGACGTTCACCCCGAGCGAATCCAACGCGCCCAGGGCAGGCTCTGCCCGCGACCTCGCACGTGAACGGGACGTTTCCCCCACATCGGGCGGGACGACTGCGCTACATGGCGAAGAAGAGGCTGGCGAAGAAGACGTCAAAATCATCGTGCGGTCCAATGGCACTGTCACTTATGTCGGCAAGGATATTGCTTATCACCTTTGGAAGTTTGCGCTGCTGGGAAAAGACTTCGGCTACGAACTCTTCCATCGCTACCCGGACGGCCACATGGTGTGGCGAACCACCGTGCCCGGCGAGGTAGCGCCGAAGGCGGGCGACCAGCCCTCTCCCTTCGAGGTGGGAGGTCCGCCCAATCCCTTGGAGTCGGGAGACCAGCCCTCTCCCTCGGGGAGAGGGTGGACCGCGATGGCGCCTTCATCAGCCGTCGCGGGCCGGGTGAGGGGTTCCTCGCACGGCGAGACCGGATCAGACCAGCACGGCCCAAGTCACTTGACAGCAAGATCCGAGGCCCCCTCCTGCGGCCACGCGAGCAGCGCTTATGCCGTGATTGACACACGCCAGTCGTACCTCCAGAACCTGGTGAAAGCCGCGCTTCATGCTCTGGGCTACCACGAGCAAGCCAACAACCTGCACCACTTCGCTTACGAAGTGGTGGGTCTTTCTCCCCGTTGCGCCGAGGAATTAGGCGTCGAGCTGAGCCAAGAAGACCGCGAGCGCCCTTACGTGGAAGTTTCAGGCCGCAAGGGGCTGGGGGTGAAAGCGGACGATCTAATCGATACTCTGATCGCCGAGGCGCTCGAGGAAGTCCGCGCTCGACAAATGACCCAGAACCTCGAGGAGCAGCAAACCTACGCGCGCATGATTGCGGTGGCCGCCTTGCGCTATTTCCTTCTCAAGTTCTCGCGCCGCATCATCATTGCCTTCGACTTCAAGGAAGCTCTGGCTTTCGAGGGCGAGACCGGGCCCTATCTGCAATACAGCGTTGTGCGGGCAAGGAACATCTTCAATAAGTTCAAGGAAACGCACGCCGACTTCAAACCGCACAGCCTCGACCAAGTGGTGGGGACGGAGGTGCCGCGGAAATTCTTCGCCGGCGAGGATGGCTTGGCCTATTGGGAGTTAACGCTCCTGGCCGCGCAATTAGAGATGGTGGTCGAGCAGGCCATCGCCGCCCAAGAGCCCGCAGGAGTCGCCAAATACACTTTTAGGCTTGCCCAAGCCTTCAACAATTTCTATCACCGCTTTCATATCCTGAGTGAGCCCGATAGCGAACGACAGCAGTTTCTCTTGTATATCGTCCACCTTGTAAATCAGACGCTGACCTCAGCTTTGGAATTGATGGGGATTGAGATCCCGGAACGGATGTAAACCCCTATTGATCCGGGCATGGCCCGACATCGAAAAGCGCGCTCACGCCGCACGTGGAAGTGAACATTTCGCGCGCGGAGTGGGCCACTCCGGGAACAAACCACAGGCGCTGGTTCCAGCCGGACGGATGGCGGCTGTGAAGATAAGCGTAATAGGCCTGCCCGCGCGCAAAGCGCGTCGGCCCCTCCGCTTCGCCGCTACACGTGGTG
>Ga0187784_10005679_pt1 | contig 10068 bp, 8 predicted proteins | sample 1015_SJ02_MP15_2_FD_132964 | JGI IMG/M metagenome (GOLD analysis project Ga0187784, IMG submission 132964) | Tropical peat soil microbial communities from peatlands in Department of Meta, Colombia - 1015_SJ02_MP15_20_MG | ecosystem: Environmental > Terrestrial > Soil > Wetlands > Peat | place... | reverse complement strand
CGGCACCCGCCGACGACTGGACGTCCGATTTGCCGAGGGGTCGCGGTGGGCGGGTGCAAGTCGGCGCCGACCTGCGAGTCGTCGGTCAGGACCGGGTGTTTGCGGCCGGCGACGTCTGTATCAACGAGGACGACCCGATAGCCCAGCTGGCTCAGCCTGCGCTTCAGCAAGGACGGCACGCGGGCGAGCAAGTCGCCCGGCTGATCGCGGGCCAGCCGACCAAGCCGTTCGCGTACCACGACAAGGGCATCATGGCGACCATCGGGCGCCGGTCGGCGGTGGTGGAGCTGCGCGGCGGCATCCGGCTGCGGGGTACGCTCGCGTGGCTCGCGTGGCTCGGCCTGCACCTGATCTACCTGCTGGGCAACCGCAACCGCGTGGTCACGCTGGTGAATCTGACCTGGCGGTACCTCACCTGGAGTCGCGGCGGCGGCGTGATCCTCGGCGACGACGTGCCCGGCACCGGCTGATCGCCGCACCGAGCGGGGTGGCCGGCCCGCGCACCTGCCGTGCGTCCGAGGCGGTGCGCCGGCCGCTGCTCGTCACTAGAGTCGGGAGCGTGGCCGACATCCACGCCGCGCGCCGCGCGCTGGCCGCACAGCAGGTCGCTGCGGGCGGTGCGGACGCCGCGCTGATCACCAGCCCGCCCAACGTTCGCTATCTGTCCGGCCTGGTCAGTTCCAACATGGCGGTGCTGCTGCCCGCCGACGGCCCGGCCGTACTCGGCACCGACTCCCGGTACGCCGCGGCGGCGGAGCGCGACTGCCCAGACGTCGAGCTCGTGGTCGAACGGGAGCTGGTGCCAGCGCTGACCCGACTCGCCGTCGAGCGCGGGTACCAGACCCTGGCGTTCGAGGCGCAGCACCTGACGGTCGAGCAGCACTCGGCGCTCGCGGCGCAGCCGGGCGCGCCGGTCCTCATCCCGCTCGGCCGTGTCGTCGAGGCGCTGCGGATGATCAAGGATCAGACCGAGATCTCGCTGCTGGCGACGGCGTGCTCGCTCACCGACGAGGCGTTCGGCAGGCTGATCGAGGCGATCGAGCCCGGCCGGACCGAGCGCGAACTCGCCATCCTGCTCGAGCGGACAATGGTGGACCTCGGTGCCGACGGCCCGGCGTTCGACACCATCGTCGCCAGCGGTCCCCATAGCGCGATCCCGCACCACTGTCCCGGCGCCCGGCGCCTGGAGCGTGGCGACCTCGTCGTCATCGACTGCGGCGCCCGCTATCGCGGCTATCACGCGGACATGACCAGGACGGTGTGCCTCGGGCCGCCGGAGCCGTGGCAGCGGGAGATCTACGACCTGGTTGCGGCGGCCCAGCTCGCCGGCCTGGCCGCGGCCAGGCCGGGCGCCGTCGTCGGGGACGTCGACGCCGCCGCGCGCAGCATCATCGAGGCCGCCGGGCATGGCGCTCATTTCGGACACGGCCTCGGCCACGGCGTCGGGCTTGAGGTGCACGAAGCGCCGATGCTGGGACCCGGTCGGACAGGTAAACTGCAAGAACTGGTCCCGGTCACCGTCGAGCCCGGAATCTACCTGCCCGGCAAGGGCGGCGTCAGGGTCGAGGACACCGTTGTGGTTCGCGCGGCGGGGCCAGCGACACTCATCACGACTACCAGGGAACTGCTGGTGCTCTGACCTGAGCGCGGTGGTCCCCGATGCACGCAGGAGACACGCAGACGTGGCCACCACCAACGATCTCAAGAACGGCATGACGCTCAGCATCGACGGGGCGCTCTGGAACGTGGTGGAGTTCCAGCACGTCAAGCCCGGCAAGGGGGGTGCGTTCGTCCGCACCAAGCTGAAGAACGTGCTGTCCGGCAAGGTCGTGGACAGGACGTTTAATGCCGGGGTGCGGGTCGAGGTCGCGACGGTCGATAAGCGCGAGATGCAGTACCTGTACCGCGAAGGCGACGAATTCGTGTTCATGGACACGACCGACTACGACCAGCCGCGCATTCCCGCGTCGGTGGTCGGTGACGGCGCCAACTACCTGCTCGAGGAGCAGACGGTCACCATCGCGTTCAACAACGGCACCCCGCTGTACGTCGAGCTGCCGGCCGCGGTGGAGCTAACCGTCGAGCACACCGACCCTGGGCTGCAGGGTGACCGGTCGACCGGCGGCACCAAGCCCGCCACCCTGGAGACGGGGGCCCAGATCCAAGTGCCCCTGTTCATCACCACCGGCGAGAAGATCCGCGTCGACACCCGCTCGGGCGACTACCTCGGCCGGGCCTGACCGGCCAGCCCACCGGTCGCCGGCATGCCAGCGCGCAGCAAGGCCCGCAAACGGGCACTGGATGTGCTATTTGAGGCCGAGGTGCGGGGTGAGCCGGTGCTCGACGTGCTGGCCGAGCGCACCGCGGCGGCCGACCCTCCGGTCTCGGAGTATGCCGCGCTGCTGGTCCGCGGCGTGCACGAGCACGCCGCGCAGATCGACCGGCTACTCGCGGCGTACTCGGAGGGCTGGGCGCTGGAGCGAATGCCGGCAGTTGACCGCAACGTCCTCCGCATCGGCGCCTACGAGCTGCTCTGGCGCGACCAGGTACCCGATGCCGTGGCGATCAGCGAGGCGGTCGCGCTGGCCAGCGAGCTGTCCACCGACGACTCGGCCGGGTTCGTGAATGGCCTGCTCGGCAGGCTGCTCCAGGTCAGGCCGACGCTCGCGCTCTGACCGGCCGACTGTCGGGGCCGGCGGCTACAGTCGACCGCAGACCGCGGGCGGCAGGGATCGCCGGCTGCCCCTGGTTTGCCGGTTGCTCACGATCACAGGCAGGGCGGCGGGTGAGTCATGACCGAACCCGTGGATGACACCGGCTGTCACATCCTGCACGTGGACATGGACGCGTTCTATGCCAGCGTGGAGATCAGGGACCGGCCCGAGCTCGCGGGGCTGCCGGTGATCGTCGGGGGGCTGTCGGGTCGCAGCGTGGTGCTCTCGGCGACCTATGCGGCTCGTGCGTTCGGCGTGCGATCGGCGATGCCGATGTCGCGGGCCCGTCGGCTGTGCCCGCAGGCGACGGTGATCCCGCCGCGCCACCGCCTCTACGGCGCGGTGTCCAGGGAGGTCATGGGGGTCTTCCGGGCCGTGACCCCGCTGGTGGAGCCGATCTCGCTCGACGAGGCGTTCCTCGACGTGTCCGGCGCGATCAGGCTGTTCGGCTCGCCGAGCGCCATCGGGCACCTGATCCGCGCGCAGGTGGCCGAGCAGCAGCAGATCACCTGCTCGGTGGGGATCGCGGCGAACAAGTTTCTGGCCAAACTCGCCTCTGTGCGCTGCAAACCGGACGGACTGCTGGTGATCCCGGTCGGCCAGGCCATGAGCTTCTTGTCGCCGCTGCCGGTTTCCGCGCTGTGGGGGGTCGGTGAGAAGACCCGGCAGGCGCTAGCCCGGCTCGGGCTGCGCACGGTGGCTGACATCGCCGCCGCCCCGCTCGCAGCGCTCGAGCACGACCTCGGCCCGGCGACGGCGACCCACCTGCACGCGCTCGCGCACGGCCGGGACGAGCGTCCGGTCGAGTCGTCGGTTCGGGACAAGAGCGTCGGGGCCGAGGAGACGTTCGAGGTCGACATCAGCGATGCGGCTACCGTCCGGCGAGAGCTGCTGCGGCTGTCCAGAAGGACCGCCAGAGCGCTGCGGACCGGAGGGTTCGCGGCCAGGACGATCACGATCAAGCTACGCAAGTCCGACTTCACCACCATTACCCGCGCAAAGACGCTGCCGGAGCCGACCGGCGAGACCCAGCAGATCTACGCCACGGCGTGCGCGCTCTACGCTGCATCAGGGCTGAGCGGGCAGGTCAGCCTGCGCCTGGTGGGGGTGCGGGCGGGCGGCCTGGTGCCCGCCGCCGACGCGGCGACGCAGCTAGCGCTCGGGGAGCGCAGCACGGCCTGGCGCGACGCCGAGTCCGCCCTGGACCGCATCACCGGCCGGTTTGGCCAGGACGCGGTTCGTCCGGCCGCGCTCATCGACCCACGGGGCCGGGACGGTACCGGTGCTGAGCTGGGCCGCGAGTCCTGAGCCCGGCGAGGACGGTCCGAAATGGACCTGCTGCCGCGTACCCTTCCACAGGGCGCCCCGGCGCTCGTATTCTGGGCGTAAAGCAACGGCCGTGGTGCGCAGAGCATTGGGCCGAGGTTTATGGGAGGCACAGTGCCGCTCTCTGAGCACGAGCAGCGCCAGCTCGAGCAGATTGAGCAGGCGCTTTATGCCGATCATCCGCGGCTGGCCAGGGTCATGCGGGCCAAGGATCCAAAGGTCCACTACCGGCGCAGGGTGCTGCATGCGTCCGTTGGGTTCCTGGTAGGCATCGGTGCCCTGGTGGCCGGGGTGTTGCTGAAGTACGCCTGGCTGTCGGCGGCCGGCTTTGTCATCATGCTGCTGTGCATCGTCTGGGCCATCGCGAGCTACCGGCGGATGACGGCGATGGTGGTGCCCGAGCGCGGCAGCAGGCGGCGCCCGCGGACGCAACGGCCTGCCAGGGATTCGTCGACCGGCTCGGGGCTGATGGAACGGCTGGAGGAGCGCTGGCGCCGTCGCCAGGAAGGCAACAACCGGTAGCCGGCATCGCTTCCGCGCGGGCGCGTCAGCAGATCCACCGGGCGGTCATTCGGCCCTGCGTAGCTGCCGCCTTAGCGCGGGCAGCGAGGTATCCAGCCAGCTGAGCGTGTCGCCGGCCCGTTGCAGCAGCCGCTGCGCGGCCAGCAGCGTCGACGCGGGCAACAGCCAGGCGCGGATGCGCCGGCGAACCGGAACCGACGCCGCCACGGCGCGGCGTACGGTCAGGACATCCCCGGCCAGGCCGGGAGCAGGCGCGGCAAGCCGGGCGTACTGGGCCCGTTCTGCCGCGGTGACGATGCGGCGGAGGGCCTGCCCGGCCGCCGGATCCAGGCGGGCCTCGGTCCCGATTCGCCTGGCCAGAGCGCGCGGAGTGTCACCAGCGGTGCGGCTGAAGCCATAATCGGTGAGGTCGTCGGACAGCTCACGCCACGCCGCGGCGGCGACGGCGCCGTCCGTCGAGGCAGTCAGCCAGCGCCGTCGGCGCGTTAGCCGCCGAGCCACCATCGGGCAGCTCAGGGCCAGCAGCGCCAGCACCGGAATGCCGATGACGAGCCAGATGCCGGAGCCGCGGACGGGTGCCAGCCCGCCCCCGCCGCCCAGCTGTCCGTGTGTCAGGCGACTTACGGCCGGCGCGGTGGTGGAGTGCCCGGCAGCGGCTGCTCCCGCCCGGCCCGCGGCACCCGGCTTGGTCGGCGCCTGGCCGCCGCCTGCCGAGCCGCTCGCGTACGGCGGCGAGGTCGCGGTGCCCTGTCCCCCCGCGCCATGCGGGGTGGGCTCGAATCGCAGCCAGCCCTCGCCAGGGAAGTAGAGCTCCGGCCACGCGTGCGCGTCCGCCGTGGTCACCACCCAGGTGTCGTGGCCGCCGGGCGTCCCGCCGGTGTACCCGATGACAACCCGGGACGGAATGCCCACGAGCCTCGCCAGAATGGCGAACGCCCACGCGAATTGCTGACAGTAGCCGCGCCGGTCGGTGGTCAGGAACGGCACGAGCCAGTTCGAGGAGGGTAGGTCCGGCTTGAGGGTGTATTGGAAGCTGCCGGAGGTGAACCAGGACTGCAGGTCGAGCGCATACTGCAGTTCGGTGGCCGCGCCGACGGTGTGCTGGTGCGCGATGGCCGACAGCCGCGCGTTGTCCGGTCCGGCGTACGAGCCATACTCCGCGATGATCGAGTTAGGGATCCCGCCGGAAGCATCCTCGATCTCCGCCGGTGTGGGGTCCGGCTCGCTGCTCATGACGGTGTACTGCAGGCCACCTAGCGGCTCGGCAGAGTTGAACAGCATCAGCGAGGCCGGCAGCTCGGCCCAGCCGAGGGTGCCGCTCGAGAACTTCACTGGCGCGTAGGGGACCGGTAGGAACCCGGCGACCCCGGACGTGCTCTGGTCCTTGTTCAGCGTGACGGTCGTCTGAACGTCGTCCACCGGAGTGCTCGGCAGCTGCCCCTGCGGTGCGTACGGCAGCTTGAAGTCCGCGGAGTTTCGCGGGTCTGTCAGATCCTGCGTGAACTGCGGCAGCCAGGTGCCCGAGCGCGAGTTGTAGTTGAGCACGTAGACCTGGAAGTACTGGTCGGCTGGGGCGGGCGCAGAGGTGGTGTAGGTCAAGACGGGCCGCGGCGTCTTTTCCTGGAGCTGCTGCTGGACCTGCAGCAGGGCGTCCAGCTGAGCGCCGGCATTGCTGGTCCCGCTGTCGCCGCCGGTGTCGGCGCCGGTGCCGGCTGGTGTCGCGCCGAAAATGTCGTGCGCGGGGACCGTGGGGAGCACGATCGGGATGATGATGGCCAGGCACACGGCGACCAGACCGACTCGTCGGCCAGACGCCGCCAGCTGCCTGGTGTCAGGCCCGCTGCCCGCCTCGTCGGGGGCCTGGACGTAGCGGAACGTGACCAGTCGTCCCCACATCCGCAGGCGCTGGCGGCCCGCCGTGGACAAGAGCGTGAGGTATCCGGCCATCCCAGCCGCGAACGTCAGCACCTGAATCGGGCTGAAGGTCTTGAGATCGCTGGCTACGGGCACGCTGAACAGCACGAGCAGCGGAAGTCCGGCCAGCGCGGGCCGCTCCATTCGGACCGCCACGAGGTCTACTAGAACCGCGACCAGACCGATGCCGCAGCTTGCCACGAGGCTGATCGCCCTGGTATCCGCCAGCGGTGGCGACGAGCGGAACTGGTTGAAGGCGACCCCGACCAGGTGGCCGAGATAGGCCATCGAGCCGCGACTCGGGAGCACCCGACCATACGAGTGGCCGGCGGCGAAGGCCAGGTTCAGGTAGATCAGCAGTGCGCCTAGGTAGAGCGCAAGGGTGGCGAAGCCGCGCAGGGGCCGGTAGCCGGTCGCGCTCGCCGCCGTCAGCCCGACGAGCGCCAGCCCGGTGACGAGCTCGGGCCACCCAGGCCAGAAGAGCAGGGGGACGGCAGAGATCAGTGCGACAAGCCCGGCCGTCAGCGGGAACCGAGCACCCGGCATCCTGGACCCGAGCCCGGCCGCGGCGACCACGATCGCCGCGCCGATGCCGCCGGCCAGCCAGCCGTTGCCCTGCAGCACGGCGTTGAGCGACAGCGACGCGAGCACGACCGCGACTGCCGCGATGACCGGCATGCGCAGGCTCATGGCGATGACCCGTCGGCAGTCCCGCCGACCGGGACCGGCCCGCCGGGATCGGCAATCGGCCGCCGCATGAACACGGTCGACGGCTGCGACAGTCGCTCCCAGGCGATTGGTAGCGGTGTCGTCGCGTCGAGCACGCTGACGTGCCAGCCCGCCCCGCGAAGGATCGCCTCGGCAGGCGCGGTTTCCGGCGGCCGGAGCGCGGTCGGCTTGCCCTCGGCCTGGCTGCCCACGGCGGCCGGGACGGTTCCTGCCGGGACAGTGCCTGCCGGGCCAGTGCCTGCTGAGATGGGGGCTGCGAGGACAGGGTCCACTGCCGGGCCAGCGGCTCCGGCGCCGCTGCCGCGCGCACCGTCGGCCGGCGTCGACCCTGCCGACCCGGACCGCGGCGGCTCGTCCGCCCAGCTCGCCACGTCCAGCAGCAGGGCTAGCCCCTGGCTGCCCTCGGTTCGGCAGGCCGCCAGCTGCCGTACCTCGCGGACCGTCAGCCTGCCCACGATGGCGACGATCACGCCGCTCGCGGTCCGGAGTTCGGCAAAGGCGATGTCCAGGTTGCGGCGGCTTGACGGCCGGATCACGGCAAGGGCGTCGAGCAGCGCGTCGGCGAAGAACGGTCCGCCGCGCAGCGCTTCGCCATCGGTGACAAACTGCGCGCTCAGACCTTCCCGCGCGACATGCACACCGACCGACGCGGCCGCGCTCACCGCAGCCTCAAAGGACGAGGCCGGGCCAGTGCCGACGTGCGAAAAAGACCGCGCGTCCAGGAAGATGGTCGCGCGGTTGCGCCAGCGCTGCTCCTCCCGGCGCACCATCAGCTCGCCGTACCTGGCGGTCGATCGCCAGTGCACGCGCCGCAGTTCGTCGCCGTCGCGGTATTCGCGGGGGATGACGTCGTCTTCGCCGGCCGTGGAGGTCAGGCGTGCCCGGCCCTCGCCCTCCCCGGCCCAGGTGCGGCTGATGACTGAACGGGACAGACCGACCACGCGCGGCGTGACGACGAAAGTCGTCCGGCCGGTGGCGGAGCGGGTGAGTTCAATCAGCCCGAACGAGTCGGTCACCCGCAGCTGCAGCGGACCGATCTGGAACTTCCCCCGCAGGTCCGACCGCAGCGGGTAGGTCAGCTGACGGACGCCGCGCCGCTCGATCTTGTCCAGTACGTACCGCGGCCGGCCGCCGAGCGCGTAGGGCACCTTGTCCTCGGCGAGCAGCAACCCGGTCGGCACCCTGGAGATGTTCTCCAGCCGCAGCGTCACGGTGGCCGTGTGCCCGATCGGCACGCGCGGCGGGATAACGGTGCGCGAGGTGGCGAGGCGGTACCGGCCGCGGCGCGACGCGAAGGCGGCAAGCAGGGGCAGCGAGATCAGGCCGATGCCGACGTAGAGGAGGCCGCGCTCGCCCAGCCCGTAGCCGAACAGCGCGGACACGATCCCGGCAGCCAGGAAGGCGACGCCGCGGGTGGTCAGCCCGGCTAGCAGCGAGGTCCGCATGGCGTGTCCTTCCGGCGGCCCTGTTCCCGAGTCTAAGCTGCCTACCGGCCGGGGATCGGCAGTCGGCGGACGAGGTTGGCGAGCACTTGCTCCGGCAGGTCGCGGCCGACCATGGCCTCGGCGCTCGGCAGCAGGCGGTGGGCAAGCACCGGCACCGCCAGGCTCTGAATGTCATCGGGCAAGACGAAGTCTCGCTCGTCGAGCGCCGCGAGCGCCCTGCTGGCCCGCAGCAGGTGCAGCGCCGCGCGCGGTGACGCACCCAGCCGGAGTTCTGACGCGTTCCTCGTGGCGATCACCAGGTCGATGATGTACTGCCGGATGGCGGCGGACACGTGCACCTCACGCACGGCGGCGACGAGCGCTCGTACGTCGCTCGCCTGCGCCACCGGCTTGAGGTGGTCGAGCGGCGATTCTGAACCGTGCGTGTCCAGCATGGACAGCTCAGCCTCCGGGCCTGGGTACCCGATGGCGATCCGGGCCATGAACCGGTCCCGCTGCGCCTCGGGGAGCGGATAGGTGCCCTCCATCTCCACCGGATTCTGGGTGGCGATCACCATGAACGGACGGTCGAGCTGATAGGTACTTCCATCGACCGTGACCTGACGCTCTTCCATGGACTCCAGCAAGGCCGACTGGGTCTTGGGCGAGGCACGGTTGATCTCGTCGCCGAGCACGACGTTGGCGAATATCGGTCCTGGCTTGAACTCGAACTCGTGCCGTTCCTGGTTGTACGCACTGACGCCGGTGATGTCACTGGGCAGTAGGTCCGGGGTGAACTGCACACGGCGCACCGAGCAGTCGACGGACCTGGCGAGCGCCTTGGCTAGCTGCGTCTTGCCGACCCCCGGCACGTCCTCGATCAGGATGTGACCCTCCGCCAGCAGCACCGTCAGGGCAAGGCGCACCGCCGCTGGCTTGCCGGTGATGACCGTCTGCACGGCGTCGCTCACTTGGGTGGCGACCTGCACGAGGTCGGCCAGCGTTCGGTCGGCCTGCTGGCCAGTGTCCGTCACCAACGTGCCCTCCTGGCGGCATCCCGTAAGCCCATGCGATCCGACAGTACGTCTTGTGCGGGTCCGCGGGCGATCCCGCTGTCCCAATGGCCTCAGGTGTATTCCCACCCACGGGGGACTACGCCCACCGGGCCCCGCGAAAAGCCAGCCAATCCGCTCATGGCGGTGCGCTCCGGGGGCTCGGCACGGACCTGACCTGGATTCTTTCCCACCTGGTTGGGCGGTCACGGGCCAGCGATGATTGACGGTGGGGGATAGTGGAGTACAGTGGTGGCCCGTGGGGCAGGATCCCGGCCAGCGCGCCTTGAAGTGGGGCGTCAGGGGAGGTGAGGCGGGTGTTCCTGGGCACGCACACGCCGCGCCTCGACGACAAGGGTCGGCTGATCTTGCCTGCCAAGTACCGCG
>Ga0187784_10005678_pt1 | contig 10070 bp, 5 predicted proteins | sample 1015_SJ02_MP15_2_FD_132964 | JGI IMG/M metagenome (GOLD analysis project Ga0187784, IMG submission 132964) | Tropical peat soil microbial communities from peatlands in Department of Meta, Colombia - 1015_SJ02_MP15_20_MG | ecosystem: Environmental > Terrestrial > Soil > Wetlands > Peat | place... | reverse complement strand
TATTTTTCCGGCGTGCTGGGCTACTTGTTCATCATCGCTTTCGTCGTGGCGGGAGGCCTCTTGGCGTTTCGCCCGCAGTTCTTCACCAACAACATCGCGAGCCTCGACCAGTTGAGCGAAGGCTTTCCGATGCTGCTGTTGTTCCTGGTCCCGGCGATCACAATGAGCGCTTGGGCGGACGAGAGGAAGCTCGGGACCGACGAGCTGCTCTTCACGTTGCCGGCGACAGATCTCGAAATCTTGTTGGGAAAATACTTGGCCGTCCTCTCGGTCTATAGCATCGCGCTGGCCTTTTCGCTGACGCACCTCTTGGTGCTGCGGTCGATTGGCAATCCGGACCTGGGCGTTGCTTTCACGACTTATCTAGGCTACTGGTTTGCCGGGGCGGCCTTGCTGAGCGCGGGGATGTTCGGCTCGGTGCTGACGAACAGCACCACGGTTGCATTTGTCCTGGGCGTGGTGATTTGCGCGGTCCCCGTGTTCATTGGCGCGATCGTTCCCTCCAGCGAGCTGCTGCGCAGCTTGAGCGTCCGCGAGCAGCTGCACGACTTCGAGCTGGGGATCATCCCGCTGGGCGGGATTTTGTATTTCGTGTCCTTCACCGTGTTGATGCTGTATCTCAACCTGGTGATGATCCGCCGCCGGCACTGGAGCACCGGGCAGCAGACGTCGATGGGGGCCCAGTACGTGGCGCGCGCCGTTTGCCTGGCCCTGGCACTTATCAGCATCGCCTACATCGCCTCGCACGGAAACGCCCGCGCGGATTTAACGGCGGAAAAGGTCTACAGCCTCTCGCAGACGACGCGCGATGTGCTCTCTAAGATCAAGCCGGAACATCCGGTCCGAATTCAGGCCTTTGTCTCGACTGAAGTGCCTCGCGACTACGCGCCGGTCCGCACGCGATTGACGGGGTTGTTGCGGCAGTACGCGCAACTTGCCGGCTCGCGACTGGACGTGCAATTCATAGACGTCGAGCCGTTCAGCAAAGAGGCCGACGAGGCGAAGACCTTGGGGATCACCCCTGAACGGGTTCGTTCGGAGCGCGAGGGCCGGCACTACGAGGACACGGTTTATCTCGGGGCAGTGATCAGCAGCAGTTACGACCAGGTCGTAATCCCGTTCATCGGGGCCGGCATGCCCCTGGAATACGAGCTGACACGCTCGATCCGCACCGTGGCGGACGAGAAGCGGCTGACTGTCGGCGTGATGCGGACCGACGCCGACGTCATCGGCGGCTCGCACGACTGGCAGATCGTCACCGAGCTGAAACAGCAATACAACGTCAAGGAAGTTTCGCCCGACGCCCCCATCGAGGAAGGAAAGTACGACGTGCTGCTGGTGGTCATGCCGTCGTCACTGACCGAGCCCCAGATGTCCAACCTGATCACGTATATCAAGAAGGGACACCCAACCCTGCTGTTTGACGACCCGTTTCCATGGGTTTTCAATTCGCAGTTCGGCGTGTCGCAGGCACCGCGTCTCCCCAAGCCGGCGCCCGGATCGCAGTTCGGCATGATGGGAGGCATGGGGCGTCAGCCGGCTCCGCCGAAGGCCGATGACGGCAAGGCAACAAGCCTGATGAAGGTCTTACACATCTATTGGGACAACGGCCGGGTTGTGTGGGATTCGTTCAATCCGCATCCGGAATTCGTGACGCTGCCGGAAGAATTCGTCTTTGTGTCGCCCAAGAACGGCACGCGCGGCGCCTTCAGCGCCAACAGCGAAATTACCAGTGGTCTCCAGGAGATACTGGCGGCATTTGCGGGCGAGATTCAGCCGCTGAAGGAGCCGGGCGTAAAGTTTGAGCCGCTCCTGCGGACCAGTCCCCGCTCGGGAGTGATGGAGTGGGAGGAATTCACGGAGCAGAGCTTCGACTTCATGCGCGGGTTCACGCCGACCGTGCGGATCAAGGAGGGACGCCCGCATTTCGTCGATCAAGGCGGGCACGTGCTTGCCGCGCACCTGACCTCAGAGAACGATAATCCTTACAAGTTGAATGTCGTCTACGTGGCCGACGTCGATTTGATTTCCGACTGGTTCTTCGTCACGCGCAACCTGGGTGAACTCAACCTCAATTTCGACAATGTGCCCTTCGTGCTCAATTGCGTCGACGTGCTTGCCGGGGACCGGACTTTCCTCGACCTGCGCAAGCGGCGGACCGAGCTGCGGACGCTCACCGGCGTCGAAAAGCAGACCGCCAAGTTCGTCGCCGAACGAATCGACATGACCAAGAAAGCCGATGAGGAGGCCAAGCAGAAGCTCAAGGACGCCCAGAGTCGTTTCGACGACAAGCGGAAGGAGATCCAAGACAATTCCCAGCTCTCTCCGCCCGAGAAAGAGGAGCTGATTCGCCGCCTCAAAGAGGGCGAGGAGCGCCGCCTCGACGTGGCCAAGGCCAATATCGATCGCGACAAGCAGCTCGAAATCGACAATGCCAAGAATGCGGCCGAGCGGCGGATCCGCGAGACCGAACGCAAGATCATGATCCAGGCGGTCTTGATCCCGCCGATCCCGGCCATCGTGCTGGGCGTGGTGGTGTTCCTGCTGCGGCTGGCCCGCGAGCGGCGCGCGATTGCACCCGATCGCCGAGTGCACGACCGCTAGAGCGCGAACGCAAAACTGATTTCATCTCCGGGTGCCAATGCATCCGGTAGGGACGAAGCATGATGAATGAGACGAAACGCACGTTGATTTATGTCGCGGTGGCCCTCGTATCGGTGGGAGCCGCGACGGCGACGTATTTCGGGTCCCGCCCCCGCAAGGACGTCGAGTCCGAGCGGATCGGCAGCGAGTTCTATCCGGATTTCAAATACCCCACCGATGCACAGGCGCTGCGGGTCGTCGCGTACGACAAGGACACCGCCGCGGTCAAGGAGTTCAAGGTCGAGTACAAAGACGGCAAGTGGCGGATCCCGTCTCACCACAACTATCCGGCCGACGGAAAGGATCGGCTCGCCCGGACGGCCGCCTCGGTCATCGGCACCAGCCGCACGGCGTTCGTTTCGCGATCAAAAGCCGATCAAGCCAAGTTCGACGTTATCGACCCGGAAGATCCGGACGAAACGGTGCTCACGGGCCGCGGCCAGAAAATCACGATTTCAAAAAACGACGGCACTGTGCTGGCCGAATACGTGGTCGGCAAGCGCAAGGAGCAGTCGACGCCAGGGCTGGCCGACGTCTACTACGTGCGGGCGACCAAGGCCGACGATCCGAACACGATTTATCTTGCTAATCTCAAGATCGACCTGTCGACGAAATTTGGCGACTGGATCGAGCCCGACTTGCTGAAGGTCGATCGGGAAAACCTCAACGATATCAGGATCGACACCTACACCATCGACGAGCAACAGAGCGCCATCATTCCCGGCGAGGTGACCGAGCTGACGCGAAAGGCCCCGAGCGACAACTGGACGCTCGTGAATATCAAGCCGAACGAGGAGCTGAAAAATGAAGCCATCAACCAGCTCGTGAGTAATCTCGACGGCTTGCGACTGGTCGGCGTGCGGCCAAAACCGGCCGGGATTCAGCCTGACTTGTCGATCGATCCAAGGTTTGCCCGGGACCGCCAATTAGTCGCGCTCTTGCGAAGCGACATGGCGAATAAGGGCTTCTTCATCGGCTCGAACCGCGCTGGTGGCGCGGAGCGAGTGTTTTCAAAGGAAGGTGAGCTGGAAGCGGGCACCAACGAGGGCCTGCGCTACGCACTGCACTTCGGGCAAATCTTTACGGGGACCGAATTCGAGATCGAGACCGGACTCTCCAAGGACGCCAAAAAAGAGAAAGGGGACAGCAAGGAGGGGGACAAATCAAAGACGACAGACGCCAAATCGGCAGCGAAGTCGAAGTCCGAGACCGACAAAGGCAAGGACAAGGAGCAGCTCAAGAAGAACCGCTACCTGATGATCAACGTGGTTTTCGATCCGAAGCTCGTCGGCGAGCCGCCGCCCAAGCCGGTTGAACCGAAGAGACCGCAGGGACTCGTGCTCGATCAACCGGCGCCCAAGGGTGCGGCCGGTGCGCCGGCGTCAGCAACCAAGCCCGCCGCGGGAGCGGGAACGGCGAAGGGAACGAATTCCCAGCCCGCCGATGCCGGAAAGACGGAAGGGAAGCACTCTTCCGTGTCTCGGTTCGATGACTCGCGGATGCTCGCGATGGCTCTCCCGGATCCGCCGGCGAGCGCTCCAAAGCCCGACGCCAAGTCGACGCCTGCGCCGGCCGCCCCCGGCAAAGCGGCACTGCCCGCCAAGCCGGCTCCGAGCACAAAACCCAATGCGACCAAACCTGCTGCCGCGCCGGCAGCTCCCAAGCCAGATCCCAAGGCCGAATACGACAAGGCGGTCGCTCAGTACAAGCAGGATCTCGAGAAGTACGAGAAAGACAAATCCGAGTACGAGAAGAAGCTCAAGAAGGGGCAGGACAAGGTGAAACAGCTCAACGAGCGGTTCGGCCCCTGGTACTACGTGATCTCTGCCGAGAGCTTCGAGAACCTCCGTCAGGAACGGGCGAGCCTGGTCCAGCCGAAGGTGAAGCCGGCCGACAAGAAGGGCTCGGCGCCGAGCACGACCCCCTAGTCCTCTGCAAAAAAAACCGCCGGCCGACTGCCGGTGGGCTTTCTTTGTCGCACCCGAAAGGGCGCTTCAGACTCGTTGCGTTTCGCCGGCGAAGACGAGACTGTTGCGCCGCTGCTTTTTCGCGTTCCTCGCCGCAAATTTCGTTAACGTCCGCGCGGTATAGGGCGTCCCGGCGACGAAGCGGCACAGCGGGCCGAACGAATAAGCGCCGCTGGCACCCACGAAGTAAAGCCCCGGCACCGACGATTCGAATCCACGGTTCAGCACTGGATAGCCCTTTGCCGTGCGGATCGACTTCCGCAAGTCGCCGGCAAGGAAGTTCATCCGCGACACCGATACGCGGTATCCGGTTCCCAAGAGGACGTGGTCGACCACGTTTTCGGTTCCGTCGTTGAGCTGCAAGAGCACTTTGTGGCCGCGCGCGGCGGCAGCAACTGCGTGTCGCCCCGGCTTGATGGTCACGGCGGCCGTTCGCGGTCGCAGCCAGCTGCTGCCGGCTGGACGAATGGCCCGATACGCCATTCGCTCTTGGAGGGCTCGCGGAAACGCTGTGAAGAGCCGCGGATTCTCGATCAGCCAGTTGATGCCGACGGGGCCGATCTTTCCCGGCACCTGGAACGGATTGATCGGCGAGTCCATCATCGCTTCGAGCCAGCTGCTGTTCTTGAGCCAGCGGACGAACGGCTGCCGAATGAGAACTTCGACCTCAGCACCGTTTTCATGCAGCAGTGCCGCCGACTCCAGGGCGCTTTGCCCGCCGCCGATTACGGCCACGCGTTTGCCGGCAAATCGCCCGAGATCGCAATTCGCGCGGTCGCTCGTGTGGGAGGCAAGCTCCTCCGGCAGCGAGGCAAAGGGAACTGGATAGTTCGGGAACGCGCCGATTCCGGTGGCGACCACCACATTTTGCGCCTCGAGAAAGTCGCCGTCGTCCAGCGTGAGGGAAAATCCCTCCGCCAATCGCTCGATGGAAGTCACGTAGCGCTCGTCGAGATCCGGGAGGGCCTGCGACTGGAACCACCGGCCGTAACGGACGAACGTCTCGAGCGGCATCGACTTTGGGATCCGGCACCCGTGAGCAGCCTCGTATTTGCCGAGCGCCAGCGCGCCCGCCGGATCGGAGATGTGCGATCCCTCGCGGGGCGAGCGCAGCAACATGCCTTTTGGCATTTGGCTGGCCCAGAAATCCATCGCCTTGCCGAAGATTCGCACGTCGAGGCCGCCAGCCCGCAGGTGCGCCCCGACGGCCAGCCCGTAGGGTCCCGCTCCCACGACCGCAAACTGACAACGTGAATCGGAATTCAACACAGCACTCTCCTCGCATTACTGTCGACTGAGTTGACAATCATCATTTCGTCGCATCGGGAAGCCACCACGCCCGCGCGCGGCTTGAACCACGCGGGATCGGCCTCCTCGCCATTTGCCCAGGCGATGAGCGCGGCCGGCAGATTGGCGCCCGCCACATGAGAAAACGGATAGCCTCCGCCGATTCGCGGATTCAAATCGAGCACCTGCGGCCCCGATTCAGTCATCATCAAGTCGCAATCGAGGCTGCCAATGTGCCCCAGTCGTCGCGCGATCATCTCGCCCAACCGCTCGAGTCGGCGATCCTCGACCGTCATCGCCCGGTCCGTGTTCCCGTAGCGCATGACGAGCTTTTGGCGCACGAGCGTGGCGACGTGATTCCCCTCCAGGTCGTTCACGACGTCGATGCCGTATTCGTCGCCCTGCAGCTGCTCCTGGAAAACCAGACAGTGTTCACAGTCGCCCTGGCTCAAATTCCAGAAGATCGACCGCCGCACCTGGATGGTGCCCCATTCGTAAGCCAGGGCCAATTCGCGCTCGTTTTCAATTTTCTCGAAGCCGATCGAGCTTGATCCCCAGCGCGGCTTGACGATCAGCGGGAACTCGAGCGTCCCGCTGGCCAGGGCCTGACGGACGCGGTCCGGACTCAGGTAGGTCTCGGGCGTCGGGATCTCGCACGAGCGGAGGAGTTGAAACGTGGTCCACTTGTCCTGGCAGGTCGAAATGACCTGGGAATCGGCCACGACGACAATTGTGCCGATCTCACGAAAACGGTCGGCGTTCCGCGCCAATCCGCCCAACTCGAGGTCGTTGACGGAAATCACCAGCCGCACCTGACGCTCCTCGCAGACCGACAGGAGCGCGTCGAAATAAGCCGGATCGTTCATCGGCGGCACGATGATCCCCTCGTCAGCCGCCGCCAGGGCCGGGGCCGCGGCGCTGGTGTCGCAGGCGATGACGCGGCCGCGCCCGGCAAGTTCGTTTTGAAAGAACTCGATCAGGTAATTTCGTCGGCCGGCACAGGTGAGGAGGATGTTCATCGGGAATTTGGAATCTATCACACGATCGGAATGCCAACCTTCACTGGGAATGTGCGATCGCTTTGGAATCGCAACGCCTACTCTGGCAACGCAGAGGCTTCCTGCTTTTCTGCGCGGCAGACTTTTTTTGGATAGTCGATTCGATACTCGGGGAAAAAGCCGTTGGCTGATTCGTCGATAACAGCCGCTTGCGCCCGGTTTTGAGCCACTAGCTCGCAATACGCCTTTTCGTCGACGATTAACCGCCAGGTGTGAAACGTGCTGCGGAGCTTCGAGAAGCCGCTTTTGAAATGCAGCAGAGAATCATGTGCCGCTCCAACGCCGCCGCCCAGATGAAGTACATCGTTCCTGCGCTCTTTGGCCCATTGTCGCGCGTAGTGAATCAAAAGTTTCGATACGTCGCTGTTTTCAAACCCGTCGCGCGTCCCCGCCAGGTGGTACTGAACAATGCCGCATGTCTCGGCAAACAGGCCGGCACAGACGATTTGCTCTCGGAGGCGGACAGTGATCAAGTGGACGGACTCGCCCAGGGTGCTGCGAAGTTCGGCGAAATGGTGCCGATCGAAGAAGTACCATTCCGAGGCCGCAACGCGGCGCATCGTCTGGGCGTAGATCTCCTGGAAGGCGTCGTAATGACGCCATTCGGTGTCTTCCTCCGCGACGTAACCCTGCGACTGAACTCGGCGGATTTGTCGGCGGATGGTTTCGCGCGTTTTGCGCCACTGCTCCTCCAGCGATTGATGGAGATTGCAATAGACTGTCGGACCGTGCTCAACCACGACCCCGAGTCGGACGAGCGGTTCATGGGGCAGGGTGAGCAGGGGATGCAGCCGGCAAAAGACGCTGACGACGCGTGCCTTCATCAGGCAGTCGACGAGCGCGTCGAGTGCTCGATCCAGGAACGCGACTTCCTCGCAACCGGCGCGCACTGCAAAGATCGGCGAAGGATATCCGTAAGGACTGATGGCATCGAAGAGAGAAGCGTCCCCTGTCCCTATCTCGATCGGCCTCAGGATCAAAGGGAGCAGGAAGAGCCCCTCGGCGTCACGGGCGATAAAGGCGCGCGGCCTCCCTCCTTCATACAGGCCGACCCCCAGCCGCACGTAGCCGGGCAGATGGTAAAAGTCGTGCCGGAGATCGCGCAGAGCGTCCGCCCAAAGTTCCGAGCCTGGTTCAACCAAATCCCACAACATTCGACACCCGATCCTTGTCTGTCCTGATCACGGATCAACTCAAGTGAACCAGCTCGTTCTCTTCGACGGGATAACTGTCGGGGCTGTCCGCAGGCTTGCCCTGCGTGCCCCAGAACTCCTGCGCTTTTCCGCTATCAAATGCGCCTCGCCGCAGGGCGACCTCGCGGGCGGTTGCCGCGAGAATTTTGAGATCCATCCGTAACGAGATCTGCTCGCAATACTGCACGTCGAGCTCCAAGCGCTGTTCCCACTCGAGTTGGTTGCGGCCGTTGACCTGCGCCAGTCCGGTAATGCCGGGGCGAACGCGATGCCTCAGCTTCTGGCGCTCGGAGTAGCGCGGAAGATAGCGCAAAGGCAGGGGACGCGGTCCGACCAGCGACAAATTGCCGCACAGCACGTTGATGAGCTGAGGCAGCTCGTCAAGGCTGGTGCTCCGGAGGAAGCGGCCGAGCGGCGTCAACCGTTCAGAGTCGGAGAGCAGCTCGCCGTTAGGGCTCCGGCCGTTGGTCATCGTCCGAAACTTGAGCAGACGAAAGGGCTCTTCGTTGTAGCCGGCGCGCATTTGGCGGAAGAGGATCGGACGTCCCATCCGCAGCCAAACCGCGAGCGCAACCAGAGCGAAAATCGGAGCCAGGACGATCAGCCCGCCCAGCGCGCCGATGAGATCGAGGCACCGCTTGGCAAATCGCTGCAGCGAAGTTCCGTACTGTGGAAGCGAGGCGCGCACTTCGGTCGCCCGAGTCGTCGGCTCGAAAGGTCCGGCAAGAGTTGATGAAGTCTTCATGCTTCCACCGAGACCGTGACGGGGGATCGAGATCGACGCCGCGGGACCGACAAAAAGGCCGAAATCACCCGATCAAGCTCGGACCGAGTCAGCGAGCTTCCACTCGGCAAACAAAGCCCGTCGGCGAAGAGCTGTTCGGCAACTTCGCCTCCGACGTGTCGGCAGTTGGCGAAGACGGGCTGCTTATGCATCGGCTTCCAAACCGGCCGCGACTCGATATTGTGCGCCTCCAGGTGCAGCCGCACGTCCTCGCGGGAGGCGCCAAACTGATCGGCGTCAATCAACACGCAGGAGAGCCAACGCGTCGCGCGTCCGTACGGCGCCTCGGGCATGAACGAGATGCCGGGCTCGCCTGCCAAGGCCGCCTGATATTCCTCGAAGATGGCCCGCCGAGCGGCGACACGGTCTTCGAGCACGCGCAGCTGGGCCCTTCCCACTCCCGCCAACAGATTGCTGAGGCGGTAGTTGTAGCCGATGGCTGAGTGCTCGTAGTGGGGGGCCGGATCGCGGGCCTGCGTCGAAAGAAATCGGGCGTGGCTGGCAAGCGCCGAATCATTCGTGGCCAGCATGCCGCCCCCCGACGTGGTGATGATTTTGTTTCCGTTGAATGAGAAGATATTCGCCCAGCCGAAGCTGCCGGCCGGCTTACCCCCGTACGTCGCGCCGAGGGCTTCGGCGGCATCCTCGATCAACGGAACTTCGTAGAAGTCGCAGATCGCCTGCAGCGCGTCCCAGTCGGCACACTGCCCGTAGAGATCGACGGCGATCACGGCCCGCGGCAACTTGCGTCGCCGGGCACACCGCTCAAGCTCGTCGTGAAGCAGATTGCAGTCGAGGTTCCATGTCGCCGGATCGCTGTCGATGAACACGGGACAGCCCCGCTCGTAGGCGACCGGATTCACGCTGGCGGCGAACGTGCCGGTCGAGCAGAACACCTCTTCGCCCGGCTTCAGGTTGAGCTGCCGGATCGTCAGATGCATGGCGGCCGTGCCACTCGAGAGCGCGACCGCGTGGCGGACTCCAATTTTCTCGGCGAATTCAGCTTCAAACCGGTCGACGAGAGGGCCCACGGGTGCAACCCAGTTGGTTGCGAAGGCTTCGCGTATGAACTGCTCTTCCTGACCGCTCATGTGAGGGGCGGAAAGATAGATTCGGCCCGGCTGCGCCGAGGAAGTCG
>Ga0187784_10005676_pt1 | contig 10072 bp, 8 predicted proteins | sample 1015_SJ02_MP15_2_FD_132964 | JGI IMG/M metagenome (GOLD analysis project Ga0187784, IMG submission 132964) | Tropical peat soil microbial communities from peatlands in Department of Meta, Colombia - 1015_SJ02_MP15_20_MG | ecosystem: Environmental > Terrestrial > Soil > Wetlands > Peat | place... | reverse complement strand
CAGCCCGCTCGCGCGCATCTGGTCGTCCAATTCCCCCAACACCCAAACGCCGGGATTGTCCATGGCGACAACTGCATCTGCGCGCTCCGCTGGTCCCAGCGACAGTACATCGACCGCTCGGGGAGCAGCCACGGGATTGCCATCAAGCGCCACCACCGTGAACTGGTGGCCCGCAAGCGCAATGCGATGCTGCGCAGTAGCGTTCGCGTTCACAATCCGGAAGAGAACTCTCTGTCCCTGGCGCACGCGGATCGGCTCGCCATGCCCCAAAGCATGACTGTTGATCGAAAAACTCTGGTAAACCGGTTCGAGCGATCCTTCCCCGCCGACGCTCCCGAGATACGGCTGCCATCCATGGAGGCAAAGAGAATACTCGGCGTCATACTGCCCAGGTTCCTTGGCGGGTTCGATGTAGATCATTCCAAATTGACCGGTGTACGTGGAGCGCTTGAGGTTACGCCCCGCGTGCACGTGAGTGTGATACCAGCGCGTGCCGGAGGGATGCGCCACAAAGGAATAGCGCCTGGAACTGTTCGGTGGGACGAGCGGCGTTCCCTCTTCCTCTGCCCCATCCACCTCCGGGGGAATGAACATCCCATGCCAATGCACCAACTCCGGGTCTTTCGTGTCATTGAAAACGTCGATGGTCACGTGCTGGCCCTCGCGAAATCGCAGGAAGGGGCCGGGTACCGAGCCGTTGTATCCAATGGTCTTGATGATTTTTCCGGGAGCGATTTCCAGTTCCACCGGCGAGATGCGCAGCGTTGCGTCGGCCTTGGATGTCTCCTCGAGCCCGCCTTTTAGCGAACCGGGCATAGACGAAAGGCACGCGCCACTTGCCATCAGCTGCAAAAAAAGTCTGCGGTCCATGTCCTCACCCATCCGGCAACTCCTCACCATTCCGCTCGCTATTCGCAATGCTCGAAGATTTTCTGGGCAGGTAAAGTGGTGGGCACACACGATTCTACCGGGATTGATCAACGCTCCTTTCGGCCGAGCTTGGATTTCGCAACGGCGGCCGCTGCTTTTGGCGCTCCGGATTCCGGAGCAGGCGGCGGCTCGGCTGGACGCAGACGCTGGACCTTGACGCGAGCCACGCGGCGCCCGTCCATTTCCACCACCGTGAAGCGATGGCCGCCAAACTCAAAGCTCTCACCGCCGCGCGGTATGAAGCCGAGTTGGTCCATAACAAAGCCGCCGACCGTAGCGTAAGCGGGGTCCTCGGGGAGAACGATGTTGTACTGATTGTCGAGGTCGCGGACATTTAGAGCGGCGTCAAAAACGATCGCGCCATCGGCCAGCGTAAGCGGCTTCTCGACGACATCGAACTCGTCGTGAATTTCGCCCACAAGCTGCTCGAGCAGGTCTTCCGTAGTCACCAGTCCAAGGATGCTGCCAAACTCGTCCACGACCATGGCCATTTCGATGTGCCGTGTGCGGAGTTCGTCAAGCAGTTCGCTGGCCGGTTTGGTCTCCGGCACGATCAGGATTTCGCGCAGCACCCGCCGCAAGTCAAACGCCGCGGGTGGAGGCGACTGCTCTTCAAGGCGCCGTTCCCTGTCGAGCAGCACCCATACCATATCCTTGATGTGCACGTAACCGAGCACGTGATCAATGTTGCCGCGATAGACCGGAAGACGCGAGCGCTGCGTGGTGGCAAAAACGCGCATGACATCGTCGAGCGAGGCCTCTACCGGCAACACGTGCATGTCTGGCCGCGAAACCATAATCTCACGCACCTGTAATTGACTGAGTTCCATGGCGCTGAGGATGAACTTCTCTTCCCGGGCGGCCAGCAGGCCGCGCTCCCGCGCCTGCTGAATCTGGATCTGCAATTCCTCCGTCGAGTGCGCCACGCCATGCCCCGAAGGAGACAGCACGCCAAGCGCCTTGACGATTAGGCCAGAAGTGCTGTCGAGCAGGTCGATGGCCCAGCGAAACGTGTTGAGGAACCACAGAAACGGCCGCGACACCATCAACGCAATGCGTTCCGCGCGCGCCAGACTAATCGATTTGGGAACTAGCTCGCCAAACACCACGTGAATGGCGCTGAGGAACGCAAAGGCAATCGCCAGGGCAATGGCGTGAACCAGAAGCAGCGTACGCACGCTGCCTTGCGCGGGCATGAAGGTCTGGACGAGATTTGCTATGGTAGCTTCGCCCAGCGCGCCGATCGCCAGGCTCGTCAGCGTGATGCCCACCTGCACGCCCGAGACGACGCGGTGTAGGTCACCCAACAATTGCTCCACGATTTTTGCCTGAGCGTTCCCGCGCGCCACCAACTGGCGCACACGGGAAAGGCGAACGGCCACCAGGGAAAACTCCGTGGCCGCAAAGAAACCGTTCAGCGCTACCAAGACAAACACGCCGATGAAACGTATCAGGAACATGCCGGTTTGCTGGTCTCCTCAGCGCATTGTAACAGCACGATACGCGCGGCGAGGGCGTGAGGAGGACTCAAGCGGCGAGAGGTTCACGGTGTTCGGCCCCCGCTCGGCGGCACACTTTGCTGACTTGGGCCATGATCCGATCGCAAGGCCACGAATGGCGGCAACTGCAGTCTCTTAGCTTTGCGAGCTATGCTCCGGCCGCTCTGGAGAGCCTCGAAAGCTCGCTATTGATGGCCAGAGTCAAATCATCAAAATCGAAGGGCGCATCATGGCGGCGTCCATTGATAAAGAACGTTGGAGTGCCATTCACGCCGCTGCGCGCGCCACCCGAAAAATCAGCTCTCACGCGTGGCGCGAATTCGCGCGTCTCGAGGGCTCTGCGCAGCGCGCTGGGATCGAGTTCCAGCTTTCTGGCAAGCTCCACGTACAATTGACCGCCTAGACGATCCTGGTTTTCAAACAGCGCGTCATGCATTTCCCAGAATTTGTGGTGTGCGCCGGCAAACTCCGCCGTTTCCGCCGCCCCTTCCGCGTGAGGATGCGATTCCTGCAGGGGGAAATTCCGAAACACAAAGCGCAATCGCTTGCCAAAGTGCTTCTGCACCTCTTTCACAATCGGGTAAGCACGCCCGCAATAGGGACATTCATAGTCGCCATATTCGACGAGGGTAACGGGAGCCTCAAGGTCGCCCTGATAATGATCTTCCGGAGTAACCGGGACTTTCAGCGTAGACATAAACAAACCTCCTATTTGGGCAGATCTTCTAGAGCTTGCAGGATGCCGTCGGCTCCCGGATTCACCGCGACCGGGGAGAGATAGCTCCAGCGGATAACGCCGTTCCTGTCTATTACGAAAAGCGCGCGTTCGGTCACTCCCTCGGCCTGACGATAAGCGCCGTATTTGCGCGCCACCGCTCCTTTGGGCTCGAAATCCGCTACCAGCGGAAAGTGCAGGTGGCGATCCCTTGCGAACGCGTCATGGCACCAAACGCCATCGACCGAGACGCCGACCAGCTCGGCGCCAAATTTCTGAAACTCCGAGAGCATCTCGTTATACAAAGCCATTTGGTCGCCGCACACCGGGCTCCAGTCCGCTGGGTAAAACGCCAATACCACCGGGCGTCCGCGCAGCTCACGGAGAGACAGAGTCTGATCGGGAGTGACATGAAGAGTAAAATCCGGAGCCTCAGTGCCAGGTGGAAGAATCGCAGACATGTGCCGTCCCTCTAGCCTGACCTGTAGGCCAAACTTCAGTCCCAAGAGCTTCTCACAAGCACCACGCAGAGAAAAGCGATTTCGCCCTTAGATGCACTTGTGAGGATTCGGGATAGAAAATGCGCCCCGGGGAATGTTGCGCGGCGCAACCCGGTCCACTAGACTGGAATTTCCATGAAACTGAGGTGGAACCCCTGTTGCGCACCGTCCTGCGACTAATCCTGTGGACAGCCGCGATTGCCGTCGTTTTGCTGGGCAGTGCCATCTGGTGGTACGTCTACCGCCCGCTCCCGCAGTTGGATGGCTCTGTAATCGTGCCCGGCCTCCATGCCGACGTCACTGTGGAGCGCGACAACTGGGGTGTGCCGCACATTCGTGCCAGTTCCGAAGAGGATCTCGCCGAAGCTCAGGGCTACGTGCTGGCGCAAGACCGCTTGTGGCAGATGGACCTGCTGCGCCGTGCTGCGCGCGGCCGGCTCTCCGAAGTCCTCGGGCCCGCGACCCTCAAGCTTGACAAGGATTTTCGCCTCCTGAACTTCAGCCGCGCTGCGGAAACCGATATGGCCATGATGAGCCCGGAAGTGCGCACGGTCCTCGACGCGTACGCGCGCGGCGTGAACCGGTTCATCGAACAACACGCGTCCCACTTGCCGATCGAATTCACTCTGCTGCACTACAAGCCGGAACCGTGGCGTCCCACCGATACGCTGATGATCGGCTGCTACATGTACCGCACGCTCACCGATGCGCGCTCCTGGAAAATGAACCGCGCGATCGTCACGGCAAAAGTCGGCCCGGATCTGGCCAAGGATTTGTACAGCCAAGACGCACCAATGGACCGTTACATCCTCGGTGATCCTAGCGCTGCCAAGGTTCCCCACGCCCAGCCGAACGACGATTCGGACGATGACGACGAGATGGATCCCGAAGATGTGCTGAAGGCTAGCCGGGCTCCATTGGCACGCCCAGACGAGACGGCGCAACTTCCGGACGTCACCTCCATTCTGGCCGAGGGAGTCCGCGACTGGCTTCTGGATTCGCAGCAGCAAATTCGTCAGGCGCTCGGCAGCAACAACTGGGTGGTGAGCGGAGAACACACCGCGACTGGAAGGCCGCTGCTCGCCAACGACATGCATTTGGAGTTGACCCTTCCGCCGATTTGGTACGAAGTGCACCTCACAGCGCCCGGCTGGAACGAAAAGGGCTTCGCCCTGCCTGGAGCGCCGATGATCGTCGTCGGCCACAACGATCGCATCGCCTGGGGATTCACGAACAACGGCGCTGATGTGCTGGACCTGTACATGGAGACCCTCAATCCGGCGAATTCAGACGAATACCGCGTCAATGGAGCCTGGACGAAAGCACAAGTCTACGACGAAGTCATCAAGGTAAAAGGCGCCCCGGATGAACATTTGCGCCTGATGGTCACGCGCCACGGACCAGTGGTGAAACAGGAAGGTGACACCGCGTACGCCATGCGCTGGACGGTGTTGGAGCCCAGTGCGCTTTGCAGCTTCTACAATTGGCTCGGCAAGGCGCAAAACTGGGGCGAATTTCGCGAAATTATGAAAGGCGTTTGGGGGCCAGCGCAGAATGCCGTGTATGCCGATGTTGACGGAAACATCGGCTACATCGTTGGCGCCCACATTCCGGTGCGCAAGAAAGGCCACGGAGAGGTGCCAGTTCCAGGGGATACGGACGACTACGAATGGACAGGCTATATTCCCTTTGAACAACTCCCGCAGGTGTTCAATCCAGAGAGCGGCCTGATCGTCACCGCGAACGCGCGCGTGGTTGGCCCGAATTACAAGCCCTTCTTAACCGAACATTGGGAAGAGCCATACCGGACCGCGCGGATTTACAGCCTGCTACACGATAAACGTGATTTGCGGCCGGAAGACATGCTGAAGATCCAAACGGACACATTCAGTTATCCGCATCTCTTCATGGCCGAACAACTGGTGGCGGCCGCGAAGGTAGCATCGCCAAAGGACGCTCGCGCTCGCAAGCTTATTCAGGAATCCAAAGACTGGAACGGCATAGCCGAAGCCAACTCCACCGTCGTCTCTTTCTTGAACGAATCGCTCTCGCGCACTCTCTTTCTTCTCCTTCAACCGTACTTGGGCGACGACACCAAGATCTATCAGTGGCGCAGCCTTTCCTTCCTGCAACGCGTGCTCACCGAGCGTCCCGCGAAATGGCTTCCCTCCGATTACAAAAACTATGACGAATTGCTAAGTGCCGCCGCCGACCTGGCGGTCAAAAAACTGGAAGAACGTACCGGCCACAAAGATCCCGACGACTGGGAGTGGCGCCGCTTCAACTCCCTGGATATGCTTCATCCCATCGGACGCGAAGGCATCCTGAAAAAACTCCTGAGTATCTCCGACCATCCGCAGTCAGGTACGCTCTACAGTCCACGCGCGGCCGGCACACATCACGGACCTTCCGAGCGTTTCGTCGCGAACACCGCCGATTGGGACGATTCCATCATGCTCATCACTGGCGGAGAATCAGGGCAACCTGGCAGCGAACATTATCGCGACCAGTTTTCTTACTGGCTCGACGGCGAGCCCATTTATGGGCCGTTCTCCGACGCTGCGGAAGCCAAGGTCCGCCGCCACACGTTGACCTTGAAGCCTGGCTCGTGAGGAACCATTTGTGCCGGTTCTCCGGCTCGTTTTAGAATGCAATCTGGGAGAAGTGATAGTTCTAAGTTCTAAGTTATAAGTCATAAGTTATAAGTAAGACTGCTCTCGGTTTCTTGCTTAGAACTTATAACTGAAAACTTAGGACTCCTGATAAGTTATAAGTTCCAAGTAAAAACCATCCTTGGTTTTCTGACTTAGAACTTAGAACTTAAAACTCAGCATCCCTGCTGAAAACGCACGTAACGACAAAAGCCGGAAAGGAATGGCGTGAATCAGCCCGTACCCAAAAAGCCGGAACCTCCGAAGAAGCCGGATTTTGAGCGCTCGCTGGCCAGGCTCGAAGAAGTGGTTCGCAAGCTCGAAAGCCCGCAACTCTCGCTGGACGAAGCCATGAAGCTCTTTGAAGAAGGTGTGGGACTTTCCCGCGAATGCCAGAAGCAGCTTGAAGAAGCGGAGGGCCGCGTCGAGATTCTCCTGAAGAAAGCGGACGGCAAGGTGGCTGCCGAACCTTTTGAACCCGAAGGCGAGAGCCAATCGTGACGCTCCCTCGCCGTCATGCGCCGGCAAACAGACGACCCCATGAAACTCCCCGAATTTTTTGAAGAAGACCGCTTTGCGGTTGATGCACAACTCGACCGCCTCATGCCCACTGAATCCGCGCAGCCGCCGTCCATTCATCAGGCCATGCGCTATTCCGTATTTGCCGGAGGGAAAAGAATCCGCCCGATTCTCTGCCTGGAAACGGCGCGCATTTTCGATTCGGACGTTTCCGCAGCCTTTTATCCTGGGTGTGCCCTCGAGTTTATCCATACCTATTCGCTGATTCATGATGACTTGCCAGCACTGGACAATGACGATTTGCGACGCGGAAAACCCACGTGTCACAAAAGGTTCGGCGAAGCGATCGCTATCCTCGCTGGTGACGCCCTGCTTACTCTCGCTTTCGAGACGCTTGCGTGCGCTCCTGTCTCCGCGGATCGAAGAGTGGCCATGTCCGGAGAAATCGCCTCTGCCGCCGGCACCGTGAATGGCATGGTCGGCGGACAGGTCGCCGATCTGGAAGCCGAGGGCAAGCAGGTGGGTCCGGAAGCTTTGGAATACATCCATCGCTCAAAAACCGCGGCGCTGATCTGGGCCTCCGTCACATCTGGAGCGCTGTGCGCGGGCGCCTCGACCCACGATGTGAACCGCTTACGGAGGTTCGGCGAGACCATTGGCTGGGCCTTTCAGGTCACTGACGATATTCTCGACGTGGAAGAGTCGTCAGCCGCGCTGGGAAAAACCGCGGGCAAGGATATTGCCCAGCAGAAAGCTACGTATCCGGCTGTTTTCGGCCTGGAGCGCTCCCACCAAATCGCCAAAGAACTCGCCACGAAGGCTATTGATGAATTGCAGGTTTTTGGAATGCGCGCCGACCGCGTTCGCACCATCGCGGAATTCCTGGTTCTTCGTCGCGCGTAAACTTGCACTCCCATGGTTGCCAAACCCACCCGCAAACGGCTCGACGTATTGTTAGTCGAGCGGGGCCTTGCGGAATCGCGCCAGAAAGCACAAGCCATGATCCTCGCCGGAGAAGTTGAGATCGGTGGCGAAAAGGTGCAAAAAGCGGGATTGCAAGTCGATGAAGCCGCGAAGCTGGAGGTGCGCACCCGCCTGCAAAAGTACGTCAGCCGCGGCGGGTTCAAGCTGGAAGGCGCGTTGGAAGATTGCCACGTGAACGCGCAGGGGAGAGTCTGCCTTGATGTGGGCTCGTCCACCGGAGGATTCACGGATTGCTTGCTCCAGCATGGCGCCACACGCGTGTTTGCGGTGGACGTCAACACCGACCAATTGGCCTGGAAACTCCGCGAGGACCCGCGCGTCGTTAAAATCGAGAAAAATGCCCGGGAATTGGCAGCAGAAGATCTTCCCGAGCAAGTGAACTTAGTGGTGATCGACGTTTCCTTCATCTCGGTAAGCAAAGTCTTGCCTGCGGCGTGTTCCTGCCTCAAAGAAAACGCCGATCTTCTCATTCTCGTGAAACCGCAATTCGAGCTCGAGCGCGAAGACGTCGGTAAGGGTGGAATTGTGAAGGATACGAAACTGCATGAGAAAGCCATTGCCAACATGAGACGCACTGCAGAATCGCTGGGCCTCACCATTCTTGGCGTATTTCCCAGCCGCCTTGCGGGTGCCGAAGGCAATCAGGAGTATTTTCTTCACGCCAGAAAAGTGCCTAAGGTAAAATCCCATTAGTCCATGCCCCCCGCGCTTAAATACAAAACCGTCGGCATCTTCTCCCGGCCCCGGCCAACCGCATTGGCGGAAATCGTTCCGCATCTGGTGACGTGGTTAAAAGAGCGAGGCGCGATGCCTGTCTGTGATCCGGAAACAGCCCGGGCCTTAAAGCCGACCGACTGCGGCAAGCCGCGCCCGGAAATCGCGCAGCAAGCGGATATTCTCCTCGTGCTGGGAGGAGACGGCACCATCCTCGCCGCCACCCGCGAGGCCGCCCCGCGCGGCGTACCCATTCTGCCTATCAATCTTGGCGGACTCGGCTTTCTCACCAGCTTCACCATCGAGGAACTCTATCCCGCACTCGAAGATGTTTTGGCTGGCCGGGAAACCGTTAGTGAACGTGTGCTTCTGCAGGTCGAGCGTTTTCACAACGGGCAAAGCCTGGGAACGCAGCGCGTGCTGAATGAAGCGGTGGTGCACAAGGGCACGCTTGCCCGCATGATCGAATTGGAATTGCACATTGATGGCGCGTTCGTCTGCCGTTACCGCTCCGACGGCTTGATCGTCGCGACGCCCACTGGGTCCACCGCGTATTCGCTGTCCGCCGCAGGACCCATCGTCCATCCGGCCGTCGAGTCCATCCTGATTACGCCAATTTGCCCACACACTTTAAGCGACCGGCCGGTGGTGGTGCCGGACACCTCGAAAATTGACTTACGGTTCTCGGAACATTCCGACTCCGTGGTGCTCACCTTGGATGGCCAGATCGGCGTACAGCTGCAAACGGGGGATCGCGTGTGCATCACGCGAGCGCCGGAGCGGTTAAAACTCATTCATCCCGCAAACAAAACGTACTTCGAAATTTTGCGCAACAAATTGAAGTGGGGCGAGGCCTGAGTTCAGCCCAGAACGTCCGTCCGCAAAAGGTCCCGCAGGGTTTCTCTTCGACGGATCAGGCGCGCGCGTTTGCCCGACACCAGCACCTCCGCCGGCCGGCAGCGCCCGTTGTAATTTGAGGCTTGCACCATTCCGTAGGCGCCGGCAGCCCAAATTGCGACTAGGTCTCCTGACTTCACAGGCCCAAGCGGCCATCCTTCCAGGAACCGGTCACCGGTTTCACAGACCGGCCCGACAATGTCCGCGCGCTCCTCAGAACGGCTTTGCGCATCTTTCTCCAAGTGAACACGCGTAATCGGATGCGGAGCGTCATAGAGAACCGGCCGCGCCAGGTCATTCATAGCAGCGTCGATAACCACAAAAAATTTCACGGTGTTTCGTTTCGTGTAAAGCACCTTGGAGAGCAAGACTGCGGACGAAGCGATGATGGACCGCCCCGGCTCAAGCAGAACGCCAACACCCAGCGGACGCACCACGTCCCGAACCATCCGTGTGTAGGCCTGCCGGGAAAGCGGCTTCTCGTCGGTATAGCGAACCCCTAAGCCACCGCCGATGTCCAAGTATTTGAGATCGATGCCCCCGCGCCTAAGTTCGATAAGATAACTCGCGAGACGTTGCAAGGCCTCGCGGAAAGGCTCCATATCCACAATCTGGGACCCGATATGCGTGCTAATTCCCTGCCAGCGCACGTGTTTCGTATTT
>Ga0187784_10005675_pt1 | contig 10073 bp, 8 predicted proteins | sample 1015_SJ02_MP15_2_FD_132964 | JGI IMG/M metagenome (GOLD analysis project Ga0187784, IMG submission 132964) | Tropical peat soil microbial communities from peatlands in Department of Meta, Colombia - 1015_SJ02_MP15_20_MG | ecosystem: Environmental > Terrestrial > Soil > Wetlands > Peat | place... | reverse complement strand
ATCACGTTGAATCCTTCGGCTGGATGGCTGCGTCCGGCGGGTGCGCTGACCTTCGTCGCGCTCGGATTTTTCGCCGCGCGAGTCCTGCCGGTGGGGAATTTCGGGCCGCGCGGCGAATACGCGCCCCGGGGGTTGGCCGACGCATCGCGCGTGCGAAATGTAGCGCCGATTTCGAATGGGCTGGTCGAGATCGTGCTCGACGAGACGCGGCAACGCACGATTTCGGGGCGGCCCGACGACGATCAGATTCGAACGCTGCTGCTGGCCGCCGCCAACGATCCGTCGGATCCCGGACTGCGCGCCGAAACGGTGGACATCTTCACCAGCCGCGCGCAAACGGCGGAGTTTCGCGGCGCGCTGATTTTCGCGGTCCAGCACGATCAGAACGCGGGAGTTCGGATGAAGGCGATCGAGGGCTTGAAACCGTTCGTCGCCCAGCCGATGGTGCGCAGCGCTCTGGCGCAAGTGCTCTTGAGCGACGCGAATCCGGGCTTGCGCACGCGGGCAATCGATCTGCTGATCGGAACGGACGAACACAACGTCGACCGGCAGATGATTGGCACGCTGCAAGAAGTGATGGAGCGTGGCGAGAAACTCGGCTACGTGCGGGAGCGCTGCCGGCGCGTGCTGGAATCGATGAACGCTTCCATTGAGACTTATTAGCCGCGAATGAACACGCACAAACAGGAATGGAAGAAGAAGATTTTATTCACGCTCCTTCGTGTGTATGCGTGGCCTGCTCTTTTTCTTGGCCTCACTCGCCTGCTGGCGCAGGATGTCGAGATGCGCCAGGAAGGGCCATACTGGATGCAGACCGCGAGCGAGGTCGCAGGGATTCCGCAGGGCAAAATCCTTCGGGTGACCACGCGCGGACACGCGATTCTGCGCGGATCAAGCGGCGAGCAGGTTACCTATAAATTCGAGGAGCGGGTGAGAGCGCGAACCCGCAACGAAGCGCATCGCCTGTTCGGGAGCCTGACGACTTCCGTCACCTCGCGGAACGGCGTGATGGGACTGGTAATCGCGCCTCTGACACATGAGAACGTGCTGACGCAGATCGAGGTTGCGGTACCGCAGCGCATCGCGAGCGTGATTCTCGAAACGCAGATAGGCGACGTTGAGGCCTACGACCTCGACGGAAGCTTGCAGGCGGTGACGCAGGCCGGCCAGATCCGGTGCGATCGCATTCGGGGAAACTTCGAAGGCCGCACGGGCGGGGGCGAAATTCATCTCGGGAAAATCGGCGGTTCGGTGCGATGCATGAATGGCGCGGGCTCCATCGTCGTCGACAGCGCCGGATCCGACGCGAACTGCCAGACCGCCGGCGGCGAGATCGTGGTGCACGAGGCCGCCGGCCCCCTGACGCTAGAGACCGAGGGCGGCAACATCCAGGTGGATCGCGCGGCATCGACCGTGGAGGCGCACACCGCGGAGGGCGTCATCGAAATTTCCCAGGCGGGCGGAATGGTCATCGCCGATACTCGCGGCGGATCGATCGTGGTGGGTTCGGCGCGCGGCGTGAGATGCGAATCGGCCGCAGGTGCGATCCGCGTGAAGACCTTGTCGGGTCCCCTGCGCGTGTCGACGGCGATGGGCGCGATTATGGCGGAGATTCTCGCCGGGGCGCACATCGACGACGCATCGCTCTCGGCGGGCTCGGGCGACGTCACGGCGATCCTCCCGTCCAATCTCGCGCTGTCGGTGAGGGCCAGAAACGACACGGGCGGGAATGCGCGCATCTTTTCCGATTTTTCGGAAATTCGCGCGCGGACCGCTGGTTTCAACCGGCCGCTGCTGGTATATGAGGGTCCGCTGGTTTATGAGGGATCGATCAACGGCGGCGGTCCTCTGATGACCATCAACACCTCGGGCGGGATCATTTACGTCAGGAAAATGAAGTAGGAGCAGGCATGCGAACCGCATTCATCTTCGTATTGGGAACCTTGACGCTGGCGGCGCAAACGCCGCGGGCCGCTGGGTCGAGCTTCATCGGCGTGATGGTCCAGGAAATCGACGGCAATCGTGCAAAGGCGCTGAAGCTGCCGGAAGAAGCGGGCGTCGAAGTGACGCGAATCGAGCCGGACAGTCCCGCCGAGAGAGCCGGATTTAAGGTTGGCGATGTTGTGCTCCACTATAACGGCCAGCGTGTGGAGGGCATGGAACAGTTCTCGCGGATGGTTCGTGAGACACCGCCGGGCCGTGAAGTGAAGCTCGATATTTATCGCAGCGGCGCGCCGCAGACGATCACGCTGCGGGTCGGCGCGCGGCGCACGTCTCAGCCCTTCGAAATGCAGCCTTGGCAGGATCAGCTTCGTCAGTTTCCACCCCGCTTACCGGATTTGCCGCGCAGTTTCATGACCTGGCGAAGCCCGGTGCTGGGGATCGATGCGGAGGCGCTCGATGGCCAGTTGGCCGAGTATTTCGGCGTGAAGGAAGGCGTGTTGGTGCGCTCGGTGGCAAGGCATTCACCGGCCGAGAAAGCCGGAATGAAAGCGGGCGACGTGATCGTCCGGGTGGATGACAACCCCGTGACGACTCCGGCCGACATCTCGATGAATCTGCGCGCGCAGCACCGCGGTTCGGCGGTGATTGTGGTGATGCGCGATCATCACGAGGTCACGCTTAGCGTCAGGCTCGAAGACGATCGCGCCGGGAACCGGCCCGACGTTGGGAGCGCCTATTTTGACGGGCGCGCGCCAGCGGCACTCATGGTCTGAACGCGAATCAGCAACTCCACTTCGCGGCGCGGCACTCCGAGCGCGGCGGCGATGTGCGAAACATCCTCATTGCGGCGCACCATTCTCATCGCATGAACGCGTTTGGTGATGTTCATGCCGGGCCGGGGCGAGGCGGGAATGAAGATCGTCTCGGGATCGGGCTCGCGCGGCGCGGGCGCCTCGGCGATCTGACGCGCCAGCTCTTCCATTCGCTTGCGGCTCTTGATCGCGATCGAGCGCAGCTCGCCTTTGATGCTGAGGAACAATGCGAGGCTCGCCATCAGCCCGAGACTCAGAAGAACATAGGAAATCAGGGAGTGGATCATCGTGAATTCACATTCCTCGGCTCAGTTCAGGGTTCTCAAACGCTCCTGGCGGCTGATCACCTGTTGGATCCGCACGCCAAAATTTCCTTCAACTACCACCACCTCGCCCCGCGCGATCACACAGTTGTTCACGATCACTTCGACTGGATCGCCGATGGCGCGATTCAGTTCGACAATCGATCCGGTGGTCAGTTTCAGGACATCTTTCAGGGCCACCTGGGCGCGGCCGAAGGAAACGCTCACCGGCAGCTCGACGTCCAGCAGCAGTTCGAACGTCTTCGATTTCGGATTCGCCGGCTCGATTTGTGCGGGTTCGTCCACGATGAACGCGGAGATCAGCGCTGCTTCAATGCCCAGAAACACTTCCACCGTCTCAGCGTGGAAATTCACCCGCACCGAGGCCCAACAGAGGTCTCCCGGCGCGGCGTCGGATTCCTGGCCGTCTTTGGGCAGCACTTCGATTCCGAGACGTGCGCCCATCGCCTGGCCTGCTCCGGCCAGCGCCTGGCCGACGATCTCGAGACACTCCGCTTTCAGTTGTGCAGGTTCGCTATCGGTAATTCCGGCGGCGTTCAGCACTTGCGCGCCGGCGCCGCGCCAGGCGGCTTCGCTCGCCGATACCCACATCGCGCCCGCGACATTCGAGAACGGCTGACGCCAGCGCAGCACCGCATCCTTGGGGCTTTCCCCGATCGATTTGGATTCGACCGAGGGACGGTTTCCCGTCATCCCCTCGAAGGCGGCGGCAAGGCGCGTGGCAAATTCGCCCCCGAGCCAGTTTTCGATCTCGGCGCGCTTGGCGGACACGATCTAAATTCCTCGCGCGCTCGGCCAGCGGCGCTCCATGTAGGAGCGAAGCCGCAAAATCGCCTGCGTCTTCAATTGCGAAATGCGCGACTCATGCAGGTGCACGATCTTCGAGATCTCGCGCAACGTCAATTCCTCGTGGTAGTACAGACTCAACACCGTCTTTTCGATCTCGGGCATTTGGGAAATCGCCTCGGCGAGCAGGTTCTGTAATTCGTTTCGCTCCAGCAGGCGCGACGGCCACGCGTCTTCGCTGTCGGCGAGATACTTCAACAGATTGTTGTTCTCCTCGTCCGGCGACGCGCTTTCGAGACTTCCGAGCGTCAAACCGTGCGAATCCACCAGCCATTCGTGGTACTCTTCGATGCTCTGGCCAAGCTCGGCCGCGATTTCTTCTTCGGTCGGCGAGCGATGCAAGCGCTGCTCGACGGCGCTGATGGCGGCCTCGATCTGTTTGGCGCGCTTGCGCTGCTGGCGCGGCGCCCAGTCGAGCCCGCGCAGGCTATCCAGGATCGCGCCGCGGATTTTATATTCGGCGTACGTCTTCAGCTTTACGTTCTGCGTGGGGTCGAAACGATCGATCGCGGAGATCAAGCCGAGGATCCCTGTGGACACCAGGTCGTCCAGGCTCACGCTCCCCGGCAATCGATCGTGAATTCGGCGCGCGATCAGCCGCACTTGTGGAAGATGTTCCAGAATGAGTTGCTCGCGCTCTTCGGCGCTGAGCGGAGCGGTTTCATAGCCGCGCAGCCGCGGCGTGGGCCGTTGCGTCGCTCCCATTTGAGTTGCCTCTTTCATGCGGCGGCTCCTGCGGTGCGTCCGATGCTCGCTGGCGCATCTTCGCCCGTGATGCTTGCTTGCGCCCGTGCGCCCAGCACCAACTCCGCAAGCCGGTCCTTGGTGGCCGGTTCGATATCGTCGGGAATCTGCTGGCCCGTGGCCAGAAATGAGATGGGCAGCGATCGGCGCGCGGCCTCGTTGATGAGCGCGCCGAAGCGATCCGTCTCGTCGATGCGCGTGAACAGAAGTTTTTTTGGCGCGAAAATTTCGTAGCGCTCGATGACTTGGGCCATGTCGGCGGGCTTCATGGATGCCGCCAGAACCAGGTGCGTGTCGATTTCCGGATGAGTTGCGATCAGCCGCGCCAGATCGGCGCCGTCTTCCATCTCGCCCTTGGCAAGACCGGGCGTATCGATGAACACGAAATCCTTTCCGCGGTGCTCTTCGAGCGACTGCGCGAGCGCCACGGGCGTTTCCACCACATCGCATCCCATCCCGAGAATCGAGGCGAGCGAGCGAAGCTGATCCGCGGCGGCGATCCGGTAGACGTCGGTGGTGACGATCTGCGCCGGCCTGCGCGAACTGAGCCCGTAGCGCGCCGCGAGCTTCACCAGCGTCGTGGTCTTCCCGACGCCGGGAGGACCCACCAATGCGAGCACCCCGCGCGCTGCCCCGGCGCGGCCTACGGTTGGATCGATTTCGAAAAATTGTTCGAGCGGCGCGCCCTGCGCGACCGTCTGCGCGATCATCGCGTCCAGTTCGTTCGCGACCAGCCTGGTGTAAAGTCCCGGTTGCGTCCCCTCCGCGGCCGGCGTGAACATTCGGGCCGCGCGGAAACATTGGGTCATGCGTTCGATTTCGCGCTTCATATCGGCCAGCTCCTGCGTCAATCGATCGGCGGGCCTGGTTTCCAATTTCGACGCGGGATCGCTGGGCTTCGGCGTCACTCCGAACACCACCTCATACGCGCCCAAATGCCGCGTTTCGGGCGTCGCCGGCCGCGCATTGACCAGCAGCGCATCCTCGCCGAGTTCCTTGCGCGCGAGTTCCATCGCCGCCTCGACTGTTCCGGAAAAGTAGCTTTTTAGTTTCATTGAATCAGACCTACCGACACGACTCGCACGCCGGAGGGAATTTCACTGTGCGAAAGGATGGATAAATTGGGGATCATTCCCTCGATGATCTGGCGCAGGAAATATCGTGCCGCACTGCTGGTGACTGCAGCCATCGGTGAATCGGTCGAGCCAGAACCTCGCGAAACGCGGTCCAGAATGTCGCGGATCTTCTGGGGCGTGAGATTGAGATTGCTCGAATTTTCGTGGTACTCTATCGCCGATTCGACGGTGTGTTCGATTTGCGGATCGATGAAGAACGCGGGCAGTTCGCCGGACTGATTGAGATAAGGCCGGACTAACAGGCGGCGAATCGCTTGGCGTGCAAACTCGGTGAGGAGGATCGGGTTCTTGGTGACGGATCCCGCCTCACCGAGCGCTTCCAGAATGGTGACCGAATCTCGGATCGAGACTCGTTCGCGCAACAGATTCTGGAAAACTTTCTGCACGACCGCCATAGGAAGCAATTTCGGCACCAGATCTTCGATCACTTTGGGATTCTCTTCCGCAACCCGATCCAGAATATTCTTGGTGTCCTGCCGCGAGAGCAATTCGTGAGCGTGACGGCGAATCAATTCCGCAAGATGGGTCCCCAGGACGCTGACCGAGTCGACGACGGTGTACCCTTTAGCACGAGCATTGTCGGCGTTTTCGGACGTAATCCAAACCGCAGCGATCCCGAAGGCAGGCTCGCGTGTCGGAATTCCTTCAATGGCTTGTGCCGTTCCTGCACCAGGATGGATTGCCAATTCCCGATTTTGCATCAGCTCGAAACGCCCGATCTCCGCGCCTTTGAGCAGCACAACGTATTCAGACGCTTTGAGTTGCAAATTATCCGTGACTCGTACCGGCGGGACCATGTAGCCGAGATCGGTGGCCATCTGGCGACGGATTCCGGCGATGCGGCGAAGCAGGGGCGAGTTTTGTGCGCCTTCGACGAGTTTCACCAGTCCTAATCCGACCTCAACCGCAAGCGGTTCCACTTTGAGCAGCGCATCGAGGCTCTCCTTGGCTGGCGTCGGAGTGGTCGCCGGGCCGGGGCTACCCTCGGTGGCAATTTTTTGGCGGAGCCGGTACCCTGCATATCCCACGCCTGAGCCGATTAGCAGGAATGGAATGGTCGGCAGGCCGGGAAAGGTCGACATAGCCACGAGGACGGCTCCCGAAAGCATCAACGGTTGAGGATTGCTGAAGATTTGTTTTCGGACATCAGAGCCGACCTTGCCGTCCGAACTGGTACGGGTGACGATCAGGCCGCCCGAAATGGAAACCATTAGGGAAGGAATCACGGTGACCAGTCCGTCGCCGATGGTCAGGACCGTGTAGGTGGTCAGGGCGCGCTTCAGGTCCATCCCATTTTGCAAAACGCCGATCAGGAATCCCGCGATGATGTTGATAGCGGTGATAATGATGCTGGCGACGGCATCGCGCTGGGTGAATCGTGAGGCGCCATCCATCGCGCCGTAAAATTCGGCTTCGGCCGCAAGATTCTTGCGCCGGGCGCGCGCCTCGGATTCGTCGATCAAGCCGGCGTTCAAATCGGAATCAATCGACATTTGCTTGCCAGGCAGCGCATCCAAAGTGAAACGCGCGGTCACTTCTGAGATGCGGACCGCACCATGATTAATGACCACGTATTGGATCGCGATGAGGACCAGGAAGATAACGACGCCGATGACATAGTTGCCTCCGACGACGAAGTTTCCGAAGGCTTCAATCACTTGCCCTGCAGCTCGGGTCCCGGTATTACCCCGAAGCAAAATGAGACGCGATGAAGAGATATTCAAAGCGAGACGAAACAGCGTGAGCAGAAGGAGAGACGTAGGGAAAACGCTGAACTCTACCGGCCTGGTGATATACATCGAGACCAGCAGCACGATCACCGAAACAGTGATATTCGCCGTGATGAGTATGTCTAAAAGGAACGGAGGGAGCGGCGTGATCATCGCCAGAACGATGGCGAGGACCGCAATCGGCACACTCAGTTCTGTCCAGCCACCAAAACGGGTCCCGGATTGAGACTGCGAAGCTCCCTTTTTGTTCCCGGATTTTGAGGCTACGAGGTTGGGACTTGATTTTGATCCTGCTGCAGCAACGGGAGATGCTGAAGCGGGACCGATCTGGGGTGTCGCAGCCATGCTGGCGAACCGCACCGCATGTCGCCAGCCACCATCGCGCGATTATAAACAGGATTATTCCTTAGGAAATCCGGGCGTCGTCTTCACCTCTTCAATCTGCTTCACGTGTCTCTGATTGTGCCAGGGGATATAGATCAGCCATTGATAGGCATTCAACGTGTTGAAAATCGGAAAGGGGTGTTCGGCGGTGTATTCCTTCAGGGGCACTTGGGTTTCGCGTGTGAATTTGAGCGTGCGGGCGCGCGCTTCCTCAAACTTGATATGGAATTCGGCTTGCGTCCACTTTCCGGAGGGTACGATATCGTCGGGTGCGATGGCTTTGCCCTGACGAGTGGGCATGACGCGTTCCAGAAACTCGGTCTTCTTCGCCGTTTTGGTTTCCCAATCGGGATTGGGCGGGTTGGAGATTGCCTCCTCGAGCTTCGCGAACAGCATTCCTTCGGCGAGCGTGATATGCTCGGCGACTTCGCCGACGGACCAGCGTTCGGGCGACGGCTTCCAGGTCCACTGGGCGGCGGACAATCCGTCAACCGATTGGAGCAACTGCTCGCGCGATTCGACAAGCAGGTCGATGACTTTCTGGCGTTCGGCGGGAGTCATATGCGGGTCGGCAGCCCACGCGTGCGCGCTCAGAAGGAATACGGCGGCGATTCCTCGAAGAATGGTCATGGCAAAAGCTATCTTAACACCGTTAATCCCACGAATATCGTACAATTTCTGAATGGGGACCACTGAGGCCGCTCCGAAGTATTACACCTCCGGCTTCATACGCCTGACGCGACCGCAATTCATCGGCACGCTCGCGGGATTGATGATGGCGCTGTTGCTGGCGGCGCTCGATCAGACCATCGTGGGCACCGCCGAGCCGAGGATCATCTCACAGCTTTCCGGATTCGATCGTTACCCATGGGTGGCGACGGCGTACCTGCTTTCCTCGACGATCTGCGTTCCGGTATTCGCGAAGCTATCCGACATTTATGGACGGAAATGGTTTGTGCTCGCGGGCGCGACGATCTTCGTGGGATCGTCGGCGCTCTGCGGCGCGGCCGGAAACCTCAAATTGCCGCTCGACGGAATGAACCAGTTGATCGTCTTCCGCGGATTGCAAGGCGTGGGAGCGGGCATCATGTTCGGCCTGATTTTCACCATCGTCGGCGATATCTTTTCGCCGGTGGAGCGCGGAAAATATCAAGGATTATTCGCGTCGATTTGGGGACTGGCCTCGATTTTCGGGCCAACTCTGGGCGGCTGGATCACGGATCACCTGACGTGGCGCTGGTGCTTTTACGTGAACCTGCCGGTGGGTATCGTGGCAATTCTGGCAATGTATTTTTATTTCCCCGCGTTTCATCCGCAGGGAGTGCGGCGCATCATCGATTGGATGGGCGTCGTGACGCTGATCGGATGCCTGGTGCCGTTGCTGCTCGCCCTCACATGGGCTACCGATTACGGATGGGGTTCGACGCGCGTCGAATCGCTGCTAGCGGCTGCCTTGGCGATGCTGACGGCCTTCCTATTCACCGAAACGCGGGCAAGCGAGCCGCTGCTTCCGCTGACGCTGTTCCGCGATCCGGTAATCACGGTGTGCGCGATCGCGAGCTTTACGTTGGGCGTGGGAATGTTCGGCGTCATCATTTATCTGCCGTTGTTTATGCAGGGCGTGCTGGGAGTTTCGGCGACGCAGTCGGGATCGCTGCTGACACCGCTGATGCTCGCGGCGGTGACCGGAAATATTTTTGGCGGACAGGTGGTTTCGCGGATGGGGAAGTACAAGAGGCTGGCCATTGCGGGCGCGGGGTTCATCGCTGCGGGGATGGTGGTGTTCTCCATGATGGACGCGAGCACGGTGCGGGCTCAGGTGGTGCTCGGGATGGTGATCTGTGGGCTGGGGATGGGTTTCGTGCAGCCGGTGTACACGGTAGCCGTGCAAAATGCGGCGCCGCGCGCACACATGGGCACGGCCACGGCGTCGGTGCAATTTTTTCGATCCATCGGCAGCACCATGGGGGTCGCGATTTTCGGCACGGTCCTGCTGACGATGTATAAACGCGAATTCGCGAGCGGCGTTCCTCGCGGCACGCCGGCCATCGCGCTCAAAGCCTTCTCGAACCCGCTGATGCTGCCGCTGATCCGTCCGCAGCTCGAGGCCGGATTCGGGCGATATCCGGGAGGATTGCAACTTCTCGAACGGCT
>Ga0187784_10005674_pt1 | contig 10074 bp, 10 predicted proteins | sample 1015_SJ02_MP15_2_FD_132964 | JGI IMG/M metagenome (GOLD analysis project Ga0187784, IMG submission 132964) | Tropical peat soil microbial communities from peatlands in Department of Meta, Colombia - 1015_SJ02_MP15_20_MG | ecosystem: Environmental > Terrestrial > Soil > Wetlands > Peat | place... | reverse complement strand
CGTTGACCTTGACCAGGAAATTGCGGCCGATGATCATCGGCTCGGTTTCCAGGTGGTTGATGTTGTTGGGGATGATCGCCCGGCCGCGGGCGATCTCGTCGCGCACGAATTCCGGCGTCACGTGGTCGGGGATCGCGGCGCCGAACGAGTGCCCCTCGTCGAGCCGCTTCAGCGCCGCGTCGCGGCCCATATTCTCGCGGATCGCGACGTATTCCATTTCCCGGGTGACGACGCCCTTGCGCGCATAGGCTAGCTGGGTCGGCGAATGGCCGGGCTTGCCGCGCAGTACCTTGCGCTGCGCGCGATCGAAGATCGGGACGTTCGATTCCTCGCCTCGCTTCAGCCCATTGTCCTCTGGCTTGATGTCGCGGCCGGCGATTTCCTCGACATCGCCGCGCGCCATGATCCACGAGCGGCGCAACTCGGCGAGGCCGCGCGCAATGTCGGTCTCGACCGACGGGTCGGAATAGGGCCCCGAGGTGTCGTAGACCCTGACCGGCGGTTCCTTGGCGGTCGCTTCCAGCTCGATCTCGCGCATCGCGATGCGAAGATCGCCCCAGCGCTTGCCGGGCGCGTAGATTTTGCGCGAGGAGGGAAACGCGCCGGTCGTAACCTGCAGCTCGCTCACCTTCACGGTGGGTTTTGCAGTCGAGAGCGGGGCGGAATCGGGCATCGGACATCTCCTCGCGTCGTTTATGACGACCCGTGAACGCTGCGAGCGGGGGAAGTTTGGCTAAGGTGCCCTGTCCCTACGCCGGCACGACCCGGATCAGGTTCAAAGGGTTTCCGCGAATCGGCGGATCTCAGCCCTGTATGGGCACCCCTTGGACTGACGCAATTAAGGGCAGGTTGTCACACGATCGTCAAGCGGGTAGCGGGCAGCCGATGAGCGCCGCGCGGGTCTGCAGTCCGGTAATGACGTTGTAGGCGTTGATCTGCACCGCGGCCTGGACCAGCGGCGTCGCGTCCACGCTGCCAAAGGCCGCGTTTCGCTGTTGCTCGGCGATCTCCTGCCCGATCAGGGCGCACTGCTGGAGCGTCGCCGGATCAAGCGCGACGGGGCGAGCCACGAGCGGGCCAGGCGGCGGCACGCATCCCGCAAGCATGATCCCGATCGCCAAGACGCCCGCATATGTCATCGAAATGCGCTCCGCTCTCAACCGGGCGCAGCATAACCCGGCGCGGGGCGGCCCGCGAGATGTGCGTGCTTTGCGCTCGGTCGTTTCGGGCGGCTTCATGTAAGATCGACTCACATGGCCTGGACGAGACAAGACCCCAGCGCGCGGCGCGGCTACCATCACGGCAATCTGCGAGAAGCGCTGATCGAAGCGGCGCGCAACCTAATCGCACAGAAGGGACCGGCGGGCTTTACCTTCGCCGATGCGGCGCGCTCGGCTGGGGTGAGCTCGGCCGCGCCCTATCGCCATTATCGCGATCGCGATGCGTTGATGGCCGATGTCGCGCGGCGCGGCTTCGAGCTGTTCGAATTGCAGTTGGAACGCGCCTGGGATAACGGCCGGCCGGAGCCCCTAAAGGCGTTCGAGAATGTCGGCCGCGCCTATCTCAATTTCGCCCGGAGCGAGCCGGCCTTTTACTCGGCGATGTTCGAGGCCGGGGTGGCGCTCGACAGCGACGCCACGCTGCGCCAGGCTTCGGAGCGGGCTTTCGCGGTGCTACGCCGTGCCTCGGAGGCGCTGTCCGCGCACGCGCCGACCGGGAAGCGTCCGCCAGCGCTGATGATGAGCCTCCACATCTGGGCGCTGTCGCATGGCGTCGCCTCGCTCTTCGCGCGCGGCGACGCGGGGCGGCGCAGCCTGCCGATGACGCCGGAGGATCTGCTTGAGGCGGCGGTGCTGATCTACCTGCGTGGGCTTGGGCTGATCGAGGGGCGCTAGGCGCGGTCAGTGCTTCAGCAAAACGTCGCGGGCGCGATTGATCTTGGTCGCCAAATAGTCGGTGCCACCGTGGTCGGGGTGAAGCTGCATCATCAACCGATGGTGCGCAGCCTTAATCTGCGCCTCGTCTGCACCCGGGGCGAGGCCGAGAATTTCGTAGGCCTCCGCCACGGTTATTTCTCCGCTATTGGGGTGAGGGGCCGAGCCGCCTGGCGTCCCGCCGCCGGCAAATTCGTCCCGCCAACCCGCAAAGATGCGGTCGAGATAGGCCTCAAGCAGCCGCGCGCCTTCTTCATCGGTGGTGCGGCACTCGCGCAAGAGGTCATAGAGATCGCCGCGTCCCATCTCTTCAAGTTGCGCGCCAGCATAGCGGCCGGCAAGTACCGTCCCCCTCATCGTGCCGGTGTCGTGGTCGAGGCTCATGCGCAGATAGGGCGTTGAGACGTCCGACGTCTGGCTGCCAGCGCCCGCGCCGCGAAACCCGCCGAAGATCGAGCGGAATCGGCGCCAATAGGGGATCGTCAGGATGAGCGGCGTCCACAGGAACGCGAACCGCTCCGACAGCAGTAGAAAGAGGAAAATCAAAACTGCGGCGCCGATTGCGATCCATTTCAGCGCACGCGCCAGCTTGGCGGGATTAGCGTTGACGAAGAGATAGACCAGCAGCAGCAGGCCGCCGAGAAGAACAACACCGCCGAGCAGGGCCAGCTCCGGCATGACCTATCCGGACAATTGCGCGGTCAACAGACGGATGTCGCCGCCTTTTTTTGCGCTGAGATCGGCGAGCGCGCGATAGCCACCGGCGGCATAGACCGCGACCGCGGCAAGTAATTCCTTCAGCTTGTCGGCGCTGGCAAGGTCAAAACTCAGATAGGCACCGCGGGACAATTTGGCAATTTGGCGGAACGCCGTCCCGGCGGTGGCATCCGCGCCCTCGTGAAAGATGAAAACCGGCGTGCCGAGCAGCCCAAGCTCGCCGGCGAGCTTGCACAGCCGGTCGACGTCCTCCTCCATCGCGTCGCCGACGAAGACCAGCGCATGCACGCGCTGCTTCTTAGTCTCGCCGATCGCATGCTCCAGCACCCGCTCGATTTGTGTCTCGCCGCCGATGCACGATACTGAGCTCATCGCCTTGTGCAATTCGGCGGCACTTTGCATCCAGCGGCTCGCTTTGCATTCGGCGAACCCGCGATAAAACACGAGCCGCACGTCGAGCCCGCCGAGCGCCGCTGTCGCCTCAAACATCTCGCCCTGGATGCGGCAGGCGCGGTCCCAAGTCGGCTCGCGGCTGGCGGTGGCGTCGAGCGCGAAGATCAGCCGGCCGCGCCCGCCCGCCGCGCGCACCGCCGGCGCGCGGTTGAGGTCGCGCAGAAACGCGTCGACATCGGCCGATCGAGACTTGGCGGGAAGCCGATCTTTCTCGTTCATCATCACCCCTAGGCCGGCCGCAACCACACAGAGGTGTCGTGATAGACCGCGCCGCCTTGCGGCGGGCCGGGATCGGCGCTTGTTAGGAGGTTGATGCCGATGCCTTCCTCGAATGCCGCGTTGGGCCAGATGCCCTCGGTGATGACGACTCGTTTCTGCAACCCGTCGAACGCCTTGGCGCGGACCAGGACGCTGCCCTTCTCATTGCCGATGCGGATGCGCTCGCCATCGGCGATTCCCAGCGCCGAGAGCGTCTCGGGATGCACCAAGGCCGATGGCCTTCCCTCGCGAGCGATGCCCGAGGGCGTGTTGTTGAAACTCGTGTTGAGAAACGAGCGCGACGGCGCCGGCACCATGCGAAACGGTCGCGCCGGGTCACCATCGTCGATATTGGCGACATGGTCGGGAAACACGGGCAGCGTCTCGACGCCAAACCCGCCCATCGGTCCCTTCATCGACGCCCAATTGGCCCGGAAATGGAATTTCTTGTCGAGATGGCCGAACCCATCGAGGAAATGCGCGGTCTCGAAGGGCTGCGCGCAATCGAGCCAGGTGCCTTCGACAAATTCTTCGGGGCCTGGCAGGCGGCTCGTCCGCAGCGTCTCGGCGATGATCTCGTAAGCCGTCATCTTGAAGCCGCGATGCGTGGCGCCGAGCCGCTCAGCCAGCGCGCAATGTAGCTCGTGGTTCGAGCGGCATTCCCCATAGGGCGGCACGACCGGCCGGTGCAGCTGCAGGAAGGTGTGCGCACCGGCGGTGTAGATATCGTCATGTTCGAGAAATGTCGTCGCCGGCAGCACGATGTCGGCCATCGCCGCAGTCTCGGTCATGAACTGCTCGTGCACGCAGACAAAGAGATCGTCGCGCGCGAAGCCCTGATGCACGAGCCCTGAATCCGGCGAGACGACCATCGGGTTGGTGTTCTGGATGAGGAGCGCGTCGACCGGCGGGCCACCGCGCAGATCGTCCGTCTCGCCCGTAAGGATCGCGCCGATGCGGCACTGATCGAGGATGCGGGTCGAGTGATCGACGACGTCGAGGCCTTCGATAAGCCGCCGGTCGACGCGGATAAGTCCGTGGTTCGATTGCAGCGCGCCGCCTCCCTCGTATTGCCAGGCGCCTGTGACGATCGGCAGGCAGGTCACCGCGAACAGGTTGGCCGCGCCGTTGCGCGATCGCGAAAAGCCGTAGCCGAGCCGGATATAGGCACGCTTGGTGCGGCCGTAGAGCCGCGCGAAGGCGACGATCTCGTCTTCGCTCAATCCAGTGATGGCCGACGCCCAGGCCGGCCCGCGGTTTTCGAGGTGCGCTTCAAGCCCGGCCGGATCGTCGCTGTAGCGCGCGAGATAGGCGCGGTCGGCGTAGCCCTGCTTGAACAGCACGTGCATCACCGCACAGGCGAGCGCGCCGTCCGTGCCAGGGAGAGGTGCTAAATGTAAATCCGCGATCTCGGCGGTGCCGGTGCGGTACGGGTCGACGACGACGAGTTTCGCGCCGCGCTCCTTCCGCGCCTTGGCGATGTGGTTCATCACGTTGACCTGTGTCGCGACCGGGTTGCCGCCCCACACGACGATCAGGTCGGATTGCGCCATCTCGCGCCCGTCGACGCCGCGCTTTTGCCCGTGGCCGACGAGCCAGCCGGCATCGGTCAGCGCATTGCAGATCGTCGAGTGCTGCCGCGAATAGCGCATCGCATGGCGCAAACGTTGTAGCCCGTCGCGCTGCACCAGCCCCATCGTGCCCGAATAGTAATGCGGCCAAACCGCCTCCGAGCCGTGTCGCTGCGCGGCGCGGGTCAGCCCGTCGGCGACGATGTCGAGCGCGTCGTCCCATGAGATCGGCTCGAAGGCGGCATGCCCAACGCCCTTGTCGCCGACCCGGCGTAGCGGCACCGAAAGCCGCTCGGGATGGTACTGCCGCTCGGCATAGCGCCCGACCTTGGCGCACACGACACCGTCGGTGTAGCCCTGCGCCCGCGCGCCCCGAATACGCCCGACGCGGGTCTCGTCGATGCGCTCGACCTCGAGCGCGCAGGCGCTCGGGCAATCGTGCGGACAGACGCTGAAAACGGTGTCGAGCGGCAAGCACGTGCTCCGACGCGGGTTTTGCGGCAGGATATCAGCGATCGTGCGGCGCGGTCGATATCGCGCCGCCTCAGGAGATAGTGATGAGTTTTGCCCTGACCGAGGAACAGCTCGAAATCCGCGACGCGGTGGCGCGGCTTTGCACCCGCTTCGACGACGCCTATTGGCTCAAGAAGGACACCGAGGGCGGGTTCCCGCACGAGTTTCACCAGGCGATGGCCGAGGGCGGCTGGCTCGGCGTCGCGATGCCCGAGGAATATGGCGGCAGCGGGCTCGGCATTTCCGAGGCGGCAGTCGTCATGCAGGCGGTGGCGCAATCGGGCGCCGGGTTTTCGGGCGCCTCGGCCGTGCACATGAACATCTTCGGCCTGCACCCGGTCGTCGTCTTCGGCACCAAGGAACAGCAGCAGCGCTGGTTGCCGCCGCTCATCGAGGGCCGGGAAAAGGCGTGTTTTGCGGTGACCGAACCCGATGTTGGCCTCGACACGACGCACATCAAGACGCGCGCTGTCAAGGAAGGGAACGGCTACGTCATCACCGGCCGCAAGATCTGGACCTCGACCGCACAGGTCACCGAGAAGATGCTGATCCTGACGCGCACCACGGCGTATGAGGATTCGCCGCGCCCGTCGCAGGGCATGACGCTTTTCTATACCGATCTTGACCGCAGCGCCGTCGAGGTGCGCGAGATCCCCAAAATGGGCCGCCACGCGGTTGACTCGAACATGCTTTTCATCGACGGCCTCAAGGTGCCGCTCGAAGACCGCATCGGCGAGGAAGGCAAGGGCTTTCAGTACATTCTGCACGGTATGAATCCGGAGCGCATCCTGATCGCCGCCGAGGCCGTCGGCTTGGGCCGCGCGGCGCTCGCCCGCGCCGCGCGCTACGCGACCGAGCGCGTCGTCTTTGGCCGGCCGATCGGCCAGAACCAGGGTATCCAGCACCCGCTCGCCGAGCGCTGGGTCGAGCTCGAGGCGGCCGAGCTTCTGGTGCTGCGCGCCGCCGCCGCCTATGACGCGCACGAGGACTCGACCGAGGTCGGCGCTTACGCCAACGCTGCCAAGTATTATGCCGGCGAGGTCGGCGCCAAGGCTTGCGAGACTGCGATGCTGACCCATGGCGGGATGGGCTATGCCAAGGAGTTCCACGTCGAGCGCTTTTTCCGCGAGGCCCAGATCGCGCGCATCGCGCCGGTCATGGCGCAGCTCATCTTGTCAAATATAGGTGAGAGAGTCCTGGGTCTGCCGAAATCTTATTGAGGGAGAGCGACATGCCGAATAAGCCCGCTTACGTGATCGCCGAAGTCGAGGTCACCGACCCGACCGTATTCCAGGACTACGTCGCGAAGGCCGGGCCGACGCTGGGCCCCCACCAGGCGCAATTCCTCGCGCGCTCCAAGGCAGTGAGCAAGGAAGGTACCGCGCCGGCGGGGGAGATCGTCGTCTTGCGCTTTGAGAGCCTCGAAGCAGCCGAACGCTGGTACAACAGCGCCGAATACAGCGCCGCGATCCCGCTTCGTCAGCGTTCCGCGAACACCCGTCTCTTCATCATCGAAGGCGAGCCGGGCTAGGGCGATGAGAACTCTTGCCGCGCCTGCACTGGCGCTTATCTCCGGTGTTCTTATCGGCGCTTTCAGCGTCCCGGCGCTGCGGGCGCAGCCCGGCGGGCAGGGCGCCTACGTTGTCGCCGAGGCGCATGTCACCGACCCTGCCAGCTTTATGCAATATATGCAGCGGGAGCCGGTCACCTTGGCGGCCTATGGCGGCCGCATCGTGGCGCGAGCCTTGCCCGACGACCGCGAGGGCGCGCCGCCCGATGGGATGGTGACGATCATTGCTTTTGCCAGCCCGCAGGATGCCAACCACTGGTACAACTCGCCCGAATACATGGCCCTTTCGGCGCTGCGGCAGAAAGCGGCGACATCGCGGATCTATATCGTCAGCGGGGTTCACTAAGAGGCCGGGATATGGTGCTGCGTGTCGCGATCGGCGGCTTTGGTGCGATCGGCAAGGTGGTGGCCGAGGCGCTCGACAGGGGCATTGACGGTCTGTCGCTTACCGCAGTCTCGGCGCGCGACACGACACGGGCCGAAAGCACGCTCGTCGGCTTCGCGAAGCCCGTTCCGGTGCGACCGCTCGACCGGCTTTGGGAAGATGCCGATATTGTTGTCGAATGCGCCCCGGCCGAGCATCTGCGTGACCTCGCCGAGCCGGCGCTGGTGCATGGCCGCACGCTGGTGACGCTCAGCTGCGGTGCGCTGCTTGACAATTTCGACCTCGTCGACCTGGCGCGGCGGCAAGGCGGGCGCATCCTGGTCCCGACCGGAGCCCTCTTGGCGCTCGACGCGGTGCAGGCGGCGGCTTTGGGAGACGGCATCAGATCGGTGCGGATGACCACCCGCAAACCGCCCGGCGGCCTCGAGGGGGCGCCTCATCTGGTCAAAAACCAGATCCGCGTGACCGGCCTCACCGAGGCGAAGCTTGTCTTCAGCGGCACCGCCCGCGAAGCGGCGCGTGGCTTTCCGGCCAATGTCAATGTGTCGGCGGCCCTGGCGATGGCCGGGCTCGGCCCCGATCGCACGATGATCGATATCTGGGCCGACCCGGCGGTTGACCGCAACATCCACCGCGTTGAGGTCGAGGCCGACGCCGCTCGGTTCTCGTTTCAGATCGAAAACGTGCCGAGCCTCGAAAACCCAAAGACCGGGCGCATAACGCCGCTCTCGGTGATCGCGCTCCTTACCAAATTGACGGCCCCGCTCGCGATCGGGACGTAAAAGGTGCGCCGCCCGGCTTTACTCGTCCTTTTGGGCGTCTGCGCGCTCTGCGAGCCGGCTGTGGGGCAAGATTTCCAGCTCTCCTACGTTGCCGGCGGCCGCGACGAGGCGGGTCGCTTCATGGGCGGAACCGAGATGCGGCTCTTGGCTGCGCATGGCGGCCGGCTTTTCGCCGGCAATGGCTATTGGGAGGATCGCCCTGGCCCCGAAGGCGTGCAAGGCGCGCAAATCCTTGTGCTCGATGCGCCGGGCGCGCCGTGGCGGGTCGATCACCAATTCGACGAACGCATGCCAAACGGTCGGCCGCGCGATCTCGCGATGAGTGGGCTGTTCGAGGCGAATTTAGTGACCGATGGTGCTGGCCGAGCGCTGACCCGGCCGGTGTCGCTGCTCATCGCGTCAAGCTGGGATTTGACCGGCGCCTCACAAGTCTTCACGCGCGACGACGCGACCGGCGCATGGAGCGCCGTGACGCTGGCACAGGATGAACGAAACCTGCAATTCCTCCCGCAAATCCGCAGCTTTGGGCAGCATCGCGACCGGGCGACCGGCGTCGACTTGGTCTTTGCCGGACAGGACCCTCGCGGCATCTTGAGCGGTTTTTACGATCCGGCGGTCGCCGGCCGGATTCGCTGGAGCGCGACACCCGAGCTGGATTTGTCGCAAGTCTCGACGGCAGGAATTTCTGGGCGCAACGGCTATCTGCGCGTCCCGAGCTTCGCCGAGGCCAACGGCCGGCTCTACGCCACGGTCGGTCAGCAAATCTATGAACGGATCGACGGCGCCGCGCCGCGATGGCGCCTCGTCTACAGCAACCCGCATCCCGGCCATTCCGAGACCGGGTTGCGCGGTCTGACCGTGATTCCTGGCCCCTCCGGTGGCGAGGTCCTGCTCGCCGCGGTCGAAGGCAACACGGCGCGGATCGTGCGCATCGACCCAAGGGATGGCAGCGAGACCACCGAGACCGATGATCTGCTCGGACAAGCCTGGGGCATGCGTCCCAACTATACGATCACCGCTTATAACGACATGGCCAAGATCGGCGGCGCCGTGCTGATGGGGACGATGTCGTTTATCCCACGTCCCGCGGTGATCCCGCCCGGCCACAGCGTGCTTGATGTCGGCTATGGCCAGGTCGAAACCGGCGCCTGGTATCTCATCCGCTGGCCCAACGGCCGTTACGACGTCCGTCGCGTCGCCACCGCTTTCGCCCAGCCGGCGGTCGCGACGCGCTCGATCGTCGCTTCGCCCTTCAGTGATGCGGCGATCTATTTCGCGGGCTACGACGCCAACAAGGCGCCGGCCCACAACACGGCCTGGGTGGCGCGAGCCCCGGTCGCCACCGCGCTCGGCTCTGGGCGCTGATCGCGTTCCAAGCGCGCCCTAGTGGTTGCACTCGCTGCCGCGCACCTTGCATTGATGAGCGGTAAGCTTCTGGCAATCCTCCATCGCACCCAGTTCGGCGGCCGCTTTCTGGTCGCGAATGGCCACGCCCCAGGCGTTGCTCTCCTTTGGGTCATCGGTGGTGGCGAGCGCGCCACATCTCGCCGGCGGCACTGGAATAACCCGGCATGAGTCAGAGCCGCAATCCTTGCGCGCCAGTTCGTTTGCTCGGTCCTGGCTCGGCTGGTTCCAGGCAAAGCCGTAATGTCCGGTGGCCTGGTCGTAGGCGATAGCGCCAAAGGACGCGAACGCGGCCTCCGCGCACGCCACCATAGCGATCGTCATCGCCGCCGTCAGCAAACCGCTCTTCCGCATCGCCACCCTCCGCGTCGTCGGCGCCGAAACTATGGCCAAGCCGGCGCTCGCGCAATCCGCGAGAGTGGTATTCTCGAAGGCCATGAACGCGCCCGCGCCATGAGCGACATCTTCGACCTGCTGATCGTCGGCG
>Ga0187784_10005672_pt1 | contig 10075 bp, 10 predicted proteins | sample 1015_SJ02_MP15_2_FD_132964 | JGI IMG/M metagenome (GOLD analysis project Ga0187784, IMG submission 132964) | Tropical peat soil microbial communities from peatlands in Department of Meta, Colombia - 1015_SJ02_MP15_20_MG | ecosystem: Environmental > Terrestrial > Soil > Wetlands > Peat | place... | reverse complement strand
TACGTCGTCAATGACGTTGAATTGGTGTCTCTCTAGAGGATTCGAGGAAAAGGGCTAGGTCATCTTCTCAGTATTTGACGCTGAGGTACAGCAAGACGGCCAGTGCGCCTAAAGTGAATATGCCTGGCAATAAGACAAAAGGTCCCAAACCGAAGGCGCGAAATCCAAAAACCCGGGTCACAAACGGGCTGGAAACGATTGCGTCGAGAAAGAAAGCGATTAGGAACACTATTAGCCCGATCGTGAACTGCGACCGTGTCCTTATGTATATACTGACGTATATGAGCACGAGCATAAAAGAGAGCGTTACGTTTACCGTGGAAATTACAGCTTCCGCCGTGTAGAAAAGCTGATAGTCTCCAGGAATTCCGGTTGGTGGATATGGGGGGTGCTGGAAAGGAGGAGGAGGCCGAAACCGTATTGCAGCTTCAGCCAAAAGTGCCGCTGCGACAGCCACCACTATGAGAATTACTATAACTATCCAAATTCTTGTATTCTTACTTTTACTCATACCGCTGTTCATTCTTGTTTTGCTCCTTTTTCTACTTTTTCCAGATTTTTTTCATAATCTCCTCGAACAAAGCGTAATTCTCCTCCATCATTGGAGACAGAAAGTACGTGACGGCGTATGCTTCTCCGGCTGACGTGATTATTCTGTTCTTCTCGAGGACTTCTAAATGATGCCTTATCGTTCTATAATCCATCCCCAGAAGGTTTGCCAACTGATTCGCGTTCTTGGGACTCTCCCTCAGAGACTCGATTATCTTAGCCCGAGAAGCGCCTCCTCTAGTACCTGCGATCAACCAACCAAGCAAGTACTTCAACGGACGACCGCTGGCAGACATCCACACCGCTCCGCTAGATCGAGGAGTTTTCTGTAAACCTACCTAAGCTAGGATAATAAAATTTCCCTCAACTTCTCATAGCCAGATTTTGCAAAGAATGTGAAGAGATACGGAAGACAATCGGGCTAAATTCTGAAAAACCATTTAATAACTCATATCTCTCCTGAACATCAAGAAGTAGTGTAACAGATCGGTCGCATCCGATCCTTCGAAAAGGACTTGCAAAGGTTCAGAAAGGTTGAATGAAACTTTTCCCTTTCTCCTTTCTCCCTTCAGACTCTCTGGGCCTTTGCAAGAGCCCTTTTAAGAAATAGATAAGACATAAGAAAGGGGGAGAAAAATCAACAAGAGTAAGGTTCATGTATTTGCGGCACGGTAACGGAGAGTTCGCATTTTAGTTTTTGCTTTTAGGATAATATGGATATTACGCGTAATGTGCTGTGGAACGACTAGCTTGGCGTTCTAAGTAAACCACAATGGAAAGAAAGCGTGCCTGGGATTATGATTTGTTAATGCTCTGCCAGAGTATTCTATTGTTCCTTGGGCTGCTTGGAGTATGGACCTCCTGAAGACGGAGTAAGATAGACAGAAAGTGTGAGTCATATGAGCGGGGGTTTACGTCTTTTCTAGGATGGACCTTTCGCAATGGAAAACATGGCATTTGACGCGGCAATGACGCCGGCTTAATATGGATAGATTTGGGTATAATTCTGAAAAATGGTTTAATAAGCCGCAATCTTCGAGTAGGCAAGACAACCGAAAAGGAAGAAGCGGGCAGAAATGAATGATGGTAATTCAGCAATCCCATTGTCGTAGAGATCAGTATGACGGAAAAGAATTTTTGGCCCTTTCCTTCTTGGTTGCCATTTTCTTACTAACTTGGAAAGGTGAAGTTTAAGTGGGCGTTTTCACAAGGGCAGTTAGAAATATTTCGAGAAGAAAAATGCGCGCATTGTTAGTGATTATCGCACTAGGCTTCTCTATGGCAGTCATGATTTCTGTCCCGGCAGGCATAGTAGCAAATCAAGAGTCTTCACAGAATATGGCTTCATTTCTTAAAGGAACGCTGAATAACTTAGAACAAGAAATTAACACTACAGCGGACCAAATAGTAGTCCGAAACTCGTCGACGCCAGCCTCAACGGGATTCCCAGGAGGAGGATTTGCCGGAGGGCAATATCGAGGAGGAGGATTTGCCGGAGGGTTCTTCAATGGAAGGGCGGAAGGATCGTACATCAATGAAAAGATCGTTAACGCGAGTGTCATTAGTCAAATCCCAGGCGTCGTCGCCGTTGTGCCAGAGTTGGAACATTCTGAGGTAACTTTGGAAAATATAACCACTCGATTTGGGACGAGGCCGTTTCCTGAAATTGAGTATACGATTTGGGGGGTGTCGTTGAATTCCTCGCTTATCGATAACTACTCCATTCTGCCCACGAACGTTACCGTAGGAAGAAATCTGCATGAGAATGACACTGGAGTGGTTGTCCTTAGTCAAAACAGTTCCGAATACTTCGGCGCTGGAGTTGGTGACACTCTCAGCATCTCGGGGCAGAATTTTAAGGTAGTAGGTATCTACCAACCATCATCCAACCAAACTAGAGACATATACATGAATATTTCTGATGCACAAACCTTGACCAACATGACAGGTGAAGTGAGCCAATTTACCGTTTATGCACAGAACAGTTCTGACGTAGATGCAATAGCCACTGCGATAAGCGACATACCTGTCTCCAGCTCTGTCGCTCAGACTCTCTCCATTACAGACGTAAACACTTTGGAAAATAACTTGAGCAATGCGACCTCGCTTTATAATGATGCGTTAGCCGCGGCTCAATCGACGACGTCCCAGGAACAGAACACTGCAATACAGGATATTGCGATCGCTGTCGTCGCTACCAGCCTGATAGTCCTATTTGTTATGCTATATACTGTTCGCGAAAGGACGAAGGAGATTGGTACACTCAAGGCGATAGGCTTCAGCAACTGGAACGTCATGAGTCAGTTCATGCTGGAAGGAATGCTGCTCAGCCTAGGCGCAGGGGTAGTCGGCATAGCGATAGGAAGCATTGGGGCTTCGTCCTTAGCAGGGGTACTCGGGCTTATCCCCGCAGCAAGCCGAAACTCTCTGTTTGGCTCATCAGGCTCGACAGCTTTTCGATATTCTCCGGGCGCAGGATCAGGAGTGTTTGGATCTGCCGCCGCGCATGCTGCAACGGCAGTTATTACTCCTCAGTTAATGCTGATAGCACTCGGCGGGGCAATATTGCTCGGTGCCCTAGGCAGCTTGTATCCTGCTTGGAGAGCGTCAAGAACACGACCTGCAGAGGCGATGAAGTACGAGTGAAGTCATCCTAAAAACAGAAGGTCTAACCAAAACCTTCAGTATGGGCAAGCGTAAAGTATCCGCCCTCTCTGGGCTGAATCTGCAGGTGAATAAAGGCGAGTTCGTTGCGATTATGGGTCCGTCTGGCTCAGGCAAGACGACGCTGCTGAACATTTTAGGTTGTCTCGATAAACCGACAGCTGGAAAGGCAGTCTTGAACGATGTTGACGTAACAAAACTGCCTGAAAAGAAGCTTTGTGAGATAAGGAGAAACAAGATCGGGTTCGTCTTCCAGACGTTCAACCTGCTGCCATACTTGAACGCCATCGAAAACGTAGAATTACCGATGGAATCTACAAAGAAGTCAAGAAGCGAGAGAAGAAGGAGAGCCCAAGAACTATTGGAGATAGTTGGCCTCTCTGGAAGAGAGGGGCACAGGCCGCACAAATTGAGTGCTGGAGAACAGCAAAGAGTGGCCATAGCGCGGGCGTTGGCGAATAATCCTGATATAGTTCTAGCAGATGAACCTACTGGAAACTTGGACCAAAAAAACAAGTTTGAGATTGTCAGATTGCTGGGTAAGTTGAACATCGATCAAGGAACTACGATCATTATGGTAACTCATGATGGTCAAATGGCCGCACACACCGAGAGAGTCCTGCTACTCAACGATGGCAAAATCATGAAGGAAAGGCAAGGGCTTCATCTGGTTAAGAAAAAGCTCATGTGCCCCTATTGCGGAGCCAAGATTCAACTCAGCGATGCCAGATGCCCATCCTGCAGGAAAAGACTCTGAATAAACGGAAGCACGACTTATGTTGAGAAATAATTCAAGAAATAACACTGGGAAACATACCTATCGTAATTTGCACGCAATCCCTGATCAAACGGGAGGAACTGCCGCTAACCAGCCCGTGAACCAGCCTGTGAATCAACCCTTAGAGGCTAGAACACGGCGTATTTCAACGGTTGCTATAGCTGCAATCATCATCGCCAGCTTGCTCGTCGGCGGCGTGGTAGGTTACGCAATAAGCAGCTCTTTTATGGCAAGCCGAGTCAATAACCTCCAGAATCAAGTGACAACTCTCGACGAGAAGGTTTCAAGCCTCCAATCGAATAATATAACCTACATTCTGGGCGACAATTTCTCCCTGCCACAGCTATACCAGAAAGTCGTAGACTCTGTCGTCGTAGTTCAGGGCACAGTATTTGAAGGCTACTTTTTCGGCTATGCGGAGGTTCAGGGTTCAGGGTTCGTGTACAACTCAACGGGACACCTTATAATATTCACAAACTATCACGTTGTCGAAGATGCGATGGACATAAACGTGACTTTTGAAGATGGGCACACGTACCCTGCCAACGTGACGGGTTCGGATCCTCAGGCTGATCTTGCGGTGCTTGTGACGAACGCGCCGCAGTATGAGTACAAGCCTCTACCCATCATAGACTCATCGACCTTAGAAGTTGGCGATCCTGTGATTGCTGTCGGAAGTCCCTTGGGACTTAACGGAACAATGACTTCAGGGATAGTCAGCGCATTGAACAGAACAGTACAGGTGACCATCGGCGGAACCTCAGAGACTATATATGACTGCATACAGACAACGGCAGCGATAAATCCGGGTAACTCTGGGGGGCCACTCCTTAATTATGAAGGAGAAGTCGTAGGTATTACATCTTATACTGCAGAAACTTCTCAGGGAACAGCGGCTCAAGGACTGGGACTGGCGATCCCTTCAGACACCATACTGCAAGAAGTCGGATCCTTAATCGGTAGCACAGGCACGGCGTCCTGATAGCGATAACGACGCAAAGATCTCGGATCCTTGCACTCTTCTCAGAAGTTTTATTTTTGTTGATGTTCACTCATTGATGATGATAAATATCGTTGAGGAATCTGTCTATGATAACAATTTCCATTATTACCAGGAAGTTAAGGAAGGGTAAGACGTACGAAGACTTTCGAAAGGCTTGGTTTCACACCGTTGGGTTTGGGACTGCGAGTAAACTCTATACAGCAATTAACGCGCTCGATCAGCGAGAGATTATCATCGTGGGTTTCGTTGAAGTAAAACCCGGGCAAGACCCAATGAAAATACTTCGAATCGACGTCAAAGAAAGATTGGATAACCCTCTCGAGACCGTTATAGAGCCAAAAATAGGACGCAAATATGGAATCTTGGTTTCCGAAGATGACTTTTCTCCAACTGGCAAAATCGAGTACAAACCACCCTCCATCAACGGAAAGAAAACTGATTTCACGGAAATTTCGCAAGGATTAGCGTTAGCCCAAAAACTAATCACTCAGGCTGCAGCAGAACGAGAGAAAGCAAAAAAAGGCCGAAGTTAGACCCGGGAGCGGAGCGCCTTTACTATATAGTCTATATAGCCTACGTGAGCGTATAGGATCTATCAACCTAGCGCTTAATTCTTTCCTCTATTTCTATCTCGGAACAGATGAAGTGCCTATGAACAGAAAAGCCCCGCTATTTGAGTTTGAAGTGTTGACTCCACGCAAACGAAAAACGCTAGATGTCGATTTGCCCAAGAAGTGAACCTGCTGAACGCACTACTAACCGCGCGCTGCGTTTGGAAGAGCACTTCGACTTCAATTCTTTTGCGATGAAGGCTTTCTTATAGAGTTCGATGGCTATTGATACTAGCCGCGGTTCTGGTTCTAAGAAGTTATTCCTCATTTGTCGACATAGTGAAGAACTTTATCTGTTTCACCGGCTTGTTGGCCTTAAGACCGTCTACGAGACTTTTCAGACGTTTACCGGATCCTTTTACAACCATAATCTCAAGGCAGCTCTTTTCCGTTAGATGCGAATGAAGGTACGCGGTTATCATATCGCTGAATTCATGTTGCAGCCGAAAGAGCTCTTCATTTTTCTCAGTCTTTTCATAAAGAACAGTGATCGTTGCGATAACGTTACCTTTGATCTCATCGAGCTTCTTGTATTCTGACACGTAAGTCCGGACGGCTTGCCTGAGCACCTCGGACCGCGTTGCATATCGCTCCTCTCCAAGAATGGCATCCAACTCTTTTAGCAATTCGTTAGGCAGTGAAACGCTTATTATGCTCACAGATAGGCACCTTACATTATTTAGCATGACTAGCAATTCTTCTGTATTAAGGTTTGACCATTTGTCTGACCGATAGATCGTTTCGTCTTAAAGGTTCCTTCAAGAAGAACCATTTCTCGGAAAACGGTACTTGTTGCACATCTACTTGGGTTGACAAGAGAAGTGCAATTATTAAGAAAATATGCGCCTTAGCTTATAAATTATTAAAAATGTACTAAAACTTATTAAGACGGATCGGCACGTAGCATTCAGGAAAGGTATGGCTCATGAAGAGAATTCTCAAAATAGCCGTTGCAGTTCTGATCGTCGCAATACTGGGTACGGGGGTATTCTTAGGATTATACTTGTCAAATGGATCCATCCTGAGTCCAATTTCTTTTAAGTGGAATTTCAGTAATCAGATCCGTATAGTTGCCGCTGAAAACTTTTGGGGTAGTCTGGTTTCTCAGCTTGGAGGCACGCGTGTTCAAGTGCTTAGCATCGTTACAGATCCCAACGCTGATCCTCATGAATATGAAAGCAACTCCGCAGACGCCCGCGCCGTTTCAACAGCTAACTATGTCATCATGAATGGCGCGGGATATGACGACTGGATGACGAAACTTCTTTCTGCAGGTTCCATTTCAAATCAAAAAGTTTTGAATGTGGCCAGCCTTCTACACAAGAGTGAAGGCGATAATCCCCATTTCTGGTACAGTCCTTATTACGTGAATTCAACCGTTCACCAGATGTACTTGGACCTTATCTCTATTGACCAAAATGGTACTTCATATTATACCCAGCAGTATGCGGCGCTAAACCAATCTTTAGGCGCCTATAACCAGAAAATAGACCAAATCAAAGCACGATTCAGTGGCACAAAAGTAGCCTCCACAGAGAGTATCTTCGTGTATCTGGCAAACGCAACAGGGCTGAATCTTGTTTCTCCGCCCGCTTTTATGCAAGCAGTTTCTGAAGGAAATGATCCTTCGTCACAAGACGTAATAACGTTTACCAATCAGCTAGAGAACGGTACCGCAAAATTGCTGGTCTATAACAACCAAACTGTAACTGACGTTACAACCAATATGCAAGGCGTAGCGATTCGATATCACGTTCCGATAGTCGGAATTACTGAAACTATAGTGCCGCCCACTGAGCCTTTCCAAGATTGGATGAACGCAGAATTAACTTCAATTCAAGCGGCGCTACAACAAATCACGACAGTAACAGGACAATGAAGTGACATAGTGTGATAACTACACGCACGGAAGCTGTTACGGCTAAAATTGATGCCATACCAGCTATTACTGCTGACAACTTATCGGCAGGCTACCCGGATAAGACGGTTTGGCGAAACGCAAACTTTAAAATTAATCGTGGCGAGTTTGTCGCGGTTATTGGCCCTAACGGCGCAGGCAAAACAACCCTATTTCGTTTGCTACTCGGTCTGCAGCAGCCGTTGAGCGGATCAATAAAAATATTTAACAGTCGACCAAGGCGTGGTAACTCCCAAATCGGTTATGTTCCTCAGCGTCACACGATTGATGATGATGTAAAAGTTGAATGCATCGAATTGGTCCAGCTTGCAGTTTCAGCTAACCGTTGGGGTTTGACCCTCTTTTCTAACAAAGAACATAAAATTGCACTTAAAACCCTTCAGGCTGTTGGGACTTTGGAATTGGCTCATCGGTCTCTCGGCGACTTATCTGGCGGCGAGCTGCAAAGAATATTTTTGGCTGAAGCATTGGTAAGTAATCCTGAGGTACTTTTGCTTGATGAACCCTTGTCTAATCTGGACATTAGACGTGGGAGAGATCTGGTTCAACTTATTGACAGCGTTGTTCGGAAGCGAAACGTAACCGCATTCCTTGTGGCTCATGATATTAATCCCCTCCTACCTTTCTTGGATAACGTGATTTACATTGCTAACGGTAAAGTAGCGACAGGGAAACCAAAAGAAGTTCTGACGTCAGAGTGCCTTTCAGCCCTATATGAGATTCCGATTGAGGTTTTGCACGACTCCAAAGGCAACATTGCCATAATCGGATCGGGCGCAGACACGGATAAAGAAATGGACCTTCTAGGCAGTAATCGATGTACTCCCTGTGGTGATGAAGAAGAAGAGAGGAAGAAATAAGTGAGCATAAGTCCAAACCCAGTATACGATTTGCAGCAGATTTTTCAATGGCCATTCATGCAGCATGCCTTTGAAGCGGGAACAATCGTTGCCATTGTCGCTGGTATCGTAGGCTACTTTGTAGTCTTAAGAAAGTCATCGTTCGCTGCACATGCTCTTTCCCATATTGGTTTTGCCGGTGCTGCAGGCGCCGTACTATTTAACATCAACCCTGTTTTCGGTCTCTTGGCGTTTACAAGCGGTGGGGGTTTCGGAATAGCCGTACTTGGCCCACGGGCCTCGAGTCGAGATGTCGAAATTGGAACGGTTCTCGCATTCATGCTCGGTTTGGGAGTGCTTTTCATTAGCCTCTATACCGGCTATGCGACCGAAGCGTACTCCATCTTGTTTGGAGAGATACTAGGCATCAGTAGTAGCGATGTCCTGATGACACTAATTGTCGGTCTAATTATTCTGACTGCAATCGCAGTGGTGTACAGACCACTGCTGTTCGCATCACTTGACGAAGACGTTGCAGAAGCAAAGGGGATGCCGATTCTGCTGCTTGGTATAATTTTCATGCTTCTAGTTGCGGTCGCAACATCGATTGCCGTTCAAGTAGTCGGCGTCCTTCTTATTTTCTCACTGATGGTTACGCCAGCCGCAATCGCTCAGAGATTAACAAAGCGACCGCAGTACGCTGTAGCAGTCTCAGTCGCCATTGCACTAATGGCAACATGGCTGGGACTCTTCGTTGCGTTTTATGAACCGTATCCCGTGAGTTTTTTCATAACTAGTATAGTGTTCATTTTGTACCTGCTCGTCCGGTTCATGGCACGCATTCATGTATTACCTTAAGTTTAAGAAGTTTCACGTGCCTCCAGACAGAATCCAGAATTCCTTATTCATGCGGCGTATACGCGTTCTTCGACGACGTACCTCTTTCGGGCAACATCCATGAGCCTTCTGGTGAACACTAGACCATAGATGAACACGACTATGGCGAAAATGAGGCTGATCCAGGTAGCGACGCCTATGTCTCCTCGTGCGAGGTTGAAGCCTATGAACTTCATCATCCCAACGCCGGCAACGAGAGAGTGACTACCGTAAACGTTAGGCCAATACTCGCCTATAGCGATCCCAGCCCAAGCACTGTTGATGATGCTGAATAAGCCCGTTATCGCGCGCTATATGTTGCTCAGTTCTGCACAAAGCCTAAATCTCCCACGTACCTTTTCTATGAACGACAAACCACGACAGCTATCCATAAAGCAGGAGCATGATTGAGGCGGATCCACTAGTACGGCAAGCGAGAAAACGGGCGACGCACGCGAAAACTTCCGGACTTTACCCCAAAAGCAGGGTCACCTCTCGCGCTCTGCAAAAAGCGTCACTAAAGTGATGGCGCTTCGGCTTTCTTTAATAGCGATATTGACCATTGCTATTGTTAATACCGTATTAGGCCTTGTTACGAATAGCCTCGCTATCTTGGGAAACGCGGCCCACGCTCTTTTTGATACAGGGAGCTCCGTCATTTTGTTGGTGACGACACAGCTCTCAGTCAAGCCGCCCGACGCGGAACACTTGTATGGCCATGGCAAAATTGAGCCGCTTGGAGGTCTCCTAGCCGGAGTGTCCTTCATCGCCGTTTCGGGACTTCTGGGGTTTGAAGCAATAATGCGGCTTATCACTGGAGTTGGGCAAGTTCATCGT
>Ga0187784_10005671_pt1 | contig 10076 bp, 6 predicted proteins | sample 1015_SJ02_MP15_2_FD_132964 | JGI IMG/M metagenome (GOLD analysis project Ga0187784, IMG submission 132964) | Tropical peat soil microbial communities from peatlands in Department of Meta, Colombia - 1015_SJ02_MP15_20_MG | ecosystem: Environmental > Terrestrial > Soil > Wetlands > Peat | place... | reverse complement strand
TGACGTCAGACATGATCTTCTCCACCCGTTTGTTGACGGACGGAAAGCTAGCGGAAGGGCCGAGGCGCGGCTGTGCGCCGGCGCACGTCTCGGAAGTCGGATGAAGAGGGCGTCAAGCAGGCGGGCGATGTTACACTTTGCATACCATGGCGAATCTGGTAAGGAGGGCGCAGTGAACGCACCCGCTCCGATTCGCCTTGAGGGCTTCGAAGCTGGTGAGCTCTGGAGCCTGAGGCAAGTGATTGAATTTAAGGCCAAGCCGTTTATTGATGCGCAAGACATTCTTGTGCAAATGTCTTTGCTTATGCACAGCGAGGATAATAGATTTTTTCCGAACGTTCATGATATTCACAAGAACGATTTGCGTAGACACGTCGGTTTTCTGATAAATCAGTTTGATGATCTGCATTTATCGCTTTGCAAGAAAGCAGCAGAAAGATTGCTATTGATGCTCGATAGGACTAGCTCAACCAGGGAGTTGGTATCATATATTGACGATTTACGGCGTCGGCTTATAGATCAGATGGAAATTGTTTTTTGCCTTTTTTTGGACGAAGGAGATAAGAAGCTATACGATTGCTCATCGACGATATTTGGTGATGAAGTAAATTGTTCGTTCCCTATGCTCTTAGAAGATATATCAGAGGCGTCAAAATGCCTAGCGTTGCACAGGTATACTGCATGTGTTTTCCATCTCATGAGGGCAATGGAAGGAAGTGTGCAGGCGCTTTCTGCTAAATTGGGGATACAGAACACCTCAAGAGAGTGGGGTAAATTACTTGCAGACATAAAGCCTATTATTGAGTCGATGAAGCCTGGCGATATGCGCAACGCTTGGTCGGAAACCTTTTCATTGCTTTATCATGTGAAGCAGTCATGGAGAAACGATACCATGCATCCAAAACAAACATATACGGAAGATGAAGCCAGGGCTATTTTTAGCGCAGTGAATGCGTTCATGAAATCTCTTGCTTCACTTGTTTAACGATTCTTTCAAAAGCCTGTTCAAATGCTTTTTGAGTTTCGTCTGCTTCAACTTCATGCGCCATATCCACGAAGCGCTTATGGCGCTCCGCGTCTGTGAGCTTCGGTTTGGGCGCAGGCTTCTTTTTAGCCTGCGCCGGCTTCTTTTTCGTCATGGGTCATCGTCCCCGAGCGGCAACCGCATCTGTCGAGGATCGACATAATGCGGCTTGCGCCATTTCCAACGCTTCAGCAGTTCACGCTTGGGCCTGTGCTTTTGGCCTTCTGCGACAAGTCGTTTGATAGGTTAGCCTCTTCCCCTTGGCGCCGACAAGCGCGCTGTCCGCGCGCGCCGCGTCGTCGAAGCCGAGCTTGACGCGGGTGTTGTAGCGGAAGTCGAACTCCGCGAGGTAGCGCTTAAGATGCGCCTCGGAAACGTGGTGGTAGACGCCATAAATGCCGCGCTTCAAGATCGAAACATAGCCTTCAACAGTATTAGTGTGAACGTCGCCGCGAACGTATTCCTTCTTTGAATGGACAACGGTTTCGTGCGAGGCGAAATTTTGTCCGATAGTCACGTAAATCTGCGCTTCGTCGGTGCGAAAATGGCTTTCATCTGAACTGTGGCGAAGGAGAACCGATTCCACATTGGCGGCGGTCACATGGGGCATGTGGAACGAACGGACACGTCCGCCACGCTCGACAAGCGAGAAGACGGGCTCCTGCGGGCCAGGGCCTTTGAGCTTCTTGGACGCGTCGCGGCAGATATAAGCTTCGTCAGCTTCCAAAGTGACGCCAGCGCCACCAAGAGGTTCAATGAAGATACCGTTCTTCTCAGCCATGGCCTCGCGGATGCGGTGGCTTAGGAACCAAGCAGTCTTCATGCTACAATCCAGCATCCGCTGGATTTGGCGGGTAGAGATTCCCTTCTTGCTGGCACACATCAGGTGAATGATTTGCAACCACAGGTGAAGTGGTAGATGAGAAGACTCGAAAATGGTCCCCTGGCGCACGGTGAACGGCTTCTTGCACGCGTAGCATTTGTAAAGGCCAGCGCGGGTAGTTTTGCCCTTCAGCTTGCCGATACGATCGGAGCAACCGCAATGCCGGCACACCGGCCCATTCGGCCACAGCTTCGCCTCGACATAGGCAAAGGCAGCTTCTTCGTTCTGGAACTGCGGGGCGTTGAGGACCGATTTGGCCATGACCGTATCTCCTATGAGGGAGAACTTAGCCTATCGCGGCAGGTATGTCAAGTGTAACATCGCCAGCAGGCGCGGGTGATTATATACTTGACACAGCGTAATCGCTGCTGTAGCTTTTATACCGCGTGACAGGCCGGTTTTGGTCGCCGCCCACGGGTGGCGGTCGCAAATGTGGATGATGATGGACGCCCGTGGGCGTAGATGGACGATACGTATATTTACGTATGTAAGTTGCGGGTGCCGAAAAAATGTTTAAAAGTTTGTTAACCGTTTGTTGACCGAATCCTCCTCGTCGCCCACCTGATTCGAGTAGGATGGGGAGTGTCGCCGGAGATCGGCGATGAGGATTTGGTGAGCTTTGGGCTGGCTGACGTAACCGCGCCGACGGCGCAACGGGTACGGACCCCATAGGGGGAGTCGCCAGTCCTTGTGGCCGGGGTTTAGGTGGCGAGCGCGACGATCTTGGCGGATGGCGCGCTCCCGTCGAAAGGACCCGTCAGATTTCTGCGATTCGTCTGCAGTCGTCAAGGGACTGCGGGCGATCTCGCGTTGTCCACAGGAAAAAATAACGAAGGCCGGCCTATGAACGAGGTTGCGCGAAGAGACGGGCAAACAGATGCGGATGCGGCGTTCGATGCAATGAATCAAACGCTAAAACGCCTTCATGCGACGCCGCCAACGCCACACACGGCTCCAGAAGCTCGGAGACCGAGAGCGAATGTGAAAAGAACTGAAGCGGCGGTTCTGAATAACATCCAACAGCGCAAAAGCGGCGGGTGATTTGCAATGATGAATGAAGCTCCTTCTGGTCCTCCTCCTGGGGCGATAGAACTTGAAATTGAATCCTCCAAGGAGGTGTGGAGCATCTATAAACTAAGTGATGGGTCGACACTTCGTATAAAACCATCAGTTATAAGTGTATTTAAAGACGAGAAGAATAGGAATCCAGATGGGACTCCTATTTTTTATATTAAGGCAGCTTTGATTAGCGACCCAAGGAGTGCCAGCGAGGACCAAGGTAGCAAGGAGTCTTAGAGAGGTGAGTATGAACAAAATAACAATTATATCTACAGCAACAAATATTTCCTATGTACCAGCGATGGGACAGGAGGCTGGATTTGACGCGCGTGTGTGCGTCGGTGGATTTTACACGCAAGCCCGTGTAATACGCCAGAATCGTTATGCATACTCAAATTATACTCCGCAGAAGCCTTTCTTCCTAACTGAAAACGAAGAACTCAGTCTTGCATTAACAAGCTTGCCGAACTTTGCGCTTAAGAAAGAAATACCTGTATTAGTTACATATCATGGGAATGGGGACTTTTGCGCAGAAATAGCTGGGATTGACATATCAATTGCTGCCGATAGCATTGGTGATTGTTTGAAAATGCTGAAGGAGTACGTAGAAAGCGTCTATAGACGCTACAGTGCTAAGCGCGATGCGCTCGGGAAAGGGCCACGTCGTCAACTTGAGTTTCTGGAGGCTTACATTGGGCAAGAGAGGCGGTAGCAGAATAGACGGCGGAATGGCAAAGCTGATCGCAAAAAAACTAGAGGCTGACATTGAGGCTAAGAAAGAGCACGATATCGCATATATTTCATACAATGGCGAAGAGTTCGCCCATTTTGGTATTAGACGCGGGTCTCATAGCGACCACCCTTATATTCCGAAGCAACTTCACATAAGCGAGACGGAGGCGGTCCAAATGGGGTCATGCCTCCTTTCGAAGGATGAATATTTCAAGAAAATGATGGCCAAGGGTCACATTTCAGATGATGAAAATGGTTCTTAGGCGGCTTCAATAGGTCTTCGATACATTAGCCTCTTTCCCTTGATGCCAGCCAGAGCAACGTCAGTGCGCGCTTGGTCGTCATAGCCGAGTTTGATGCGATAGCTGTAGCGGTGGTCGTATTCCGCGAGGTAGCGGTGAAGGTGGCGCTCGCCGCAGTGCTGGTAAACGCCCTTCATGCCGCGCTTGAAGATCGAATAGTAGCCCTCGACGGTGTTGGTCGAGATGACCTTTTCGCCTTCGTAGCGGGCGTATTCCTTGTCTGTGTGGTTCACCGCATCGTGGCTTTCGACGCCGGTCTCCTTCTTGAGGTTCTTGTACCAAGAAGCCTCGTCGGTCATGACGGCGCTTTCCTTGGCGACATTGGCGCGGATGATCGGCAACAGGGTTCCGATAGTGGTTCCGTCCACATGGAAGCTGCGGGCGGCTCCGCCGCGCTCGACGAGAGTAAGCGCGATGTTGCGGAACTGGTTGCCGTTGACGGCGCGAGCGCGGGGATTGGCGCGGCGCGGTGGCGAGCCTTCCTGCCGACCGAACACGGTCTCGTCAATCTCGACGGTCTTGCCGTTGCCGCCCATGGGCGTGAGATCGTCCGGGCGCATCGCTTCGCGGATACGATGGAACATAAACCACGCTGTTTTGTAGGTTACACCGAGCGTTCGGTGTAGTTGGTGGGCGCTGAAGCCCTTCTTGGACGAATTCAGCAGATAAGTGGCGAGCAACCACTTATTCAACGGAACCTTCGATCGCTCGAATACGGTTTTCACCGTAACGGTGAACTGCTTCGTGCATTCAGAACATTGATAGAGGCCGGGACGATGCTTTTCTCCACGAAGCGTTGTAATGCGCTCTTGGTTGCAGTTGCCGCAATGGGGGCAAACGGGGCCTTCCGGCCACACCTGCGCCTCCAGATGGCGGCGCGCGGCTTCGGCGTCGGTGAAGATCGGGTCGGTGAGTTCGGTCATGGTGTCAGCCCCTATCGTGGTTCAAACATCGCATGACCGAGCAACTTTGTCAAGTATATAATCGCCCAGGCGCGCCACGAACAAAAAAAGAACTTGCATAAAAGAACAAACCATGCACAATGCGCCTCAGCAGCGTTTGGATTTTCGTCCTCGGGTGGGCGTTGCGCGTTTCGGTTAACATATGCCAGAAGGATCACGCTCGTGAGTCAAGCCAATCTCCGCCTCGTGGAAGGCACATCCGTGGACAAGACCAAAGCCCTGGACGCCGCGCTCTCACAGATCGAGCGCGCCTTCGGCAAGGGCTCGATCATGCGGCTCGGCAAGAATCAGAAAGCCGTCGAGATCGAGACCGTCTCGACGGGCTCGCTCGGCCTCGACATCGCGCTCGGCGTCGGCGGCCTGCCGCGCGGGCGCATCGTCGAAATCTATGGTCCGGAATCCTCCGGCAAGACCACGCTGACGCTCCACGTCATCGCTGAGGCGCAGAAGGCCGGCGGCGTCTGCGCCTTCGTCGACGCCGAGCACGCGCTCGATCCCGTCTACGCCCGCAAGCTTGGCGTGCAGCTCGACGACCTCCTGATCTCCCAGCCCGACACTGGCGAGCAGGCGCTGGAAATCACCGACACGCTCGTGCGCTCGGGCGCGATCGACGTGCTCGTGGTCGATTCGGTGGCCGCGCTGACTCCTCGCGCGGAGATCGAGGGCGAGATGGGCGACGTGCAGCCGGGCCTGCAGGCGCGGCTCATGAGCCAGGCGCTGCGCAAGCTCACGGCGTCCATCTCGCGCTCCAACACGCTCGTGATCTTCATCAACCAGATCCGCATGAAGATCGGCGTCATGTACGGCTCGCCGGAGACGACGACGGGCGGCAATGCGCTCAAGTTCTACGCCTCGGTGCGGCTCGACATCCGCCGCATCGGCGCGATCAAGGATCGCGACGAAGTCATGGGCAACCAGACGCGCGTGAAGATCGTCAAGAACAAGGTCGCCCCCCCGTTCAAGCAGGTCGAGTTCGACATCATGTATGGCGAGGGAATTTCGAAGGTCGGCGAACTCATCGACCTCGGCGTCAAGGCTGGCGTGGTCGAGAAGTCCGGCGCCTGGTTCTCCCATGACAGCCAGCGCCTAGGCCAGGGGCGCGAGAACGCCAAGAGCTATCTCAGAGCCAATCCGCCGATCGCCGCCCGCATCGAGCAGGCGATCCGCGAGAACGCCGGCATCCTCGCCGACCGCATCCTGGAGGCGGCCGGCGACGACGGACCGGTCGAGGCTGAGGCTTAGGCGTTCGCTCGGCGCAGCGCCTCCCGCGCTGAGAGCGCGGCCGAGGCCGCGGCTTGGTCGCCCGGCTCGACGAGGTCGACGGCGGCCGCCGCCGCTGCGACAGAGGCGATCTGCCCGCCGTGATCTTGCTTGTCGGCGCCCGCGGCTGTGTCGTCATGCCCGCGCATCATGCCGGAAAACCGCGACAGGGCCGCCGCCGCCGCCTCGGATTGGGCCACAGCCTCCTCTCGCGCCTTCGCCGTGGCCGCTTCCTCGGAGCGCTTGGGCAGCTTCGAGCGCACGAAAGCCGTCAAGCCGACGAGCGGCGATATCTTCGCGGCGACTGCCGATGCGCCGCCCGCCGCCGCCATAGGGTCTGACTGGGGCGCCGCCACCGCGGGGGCTTGGGCTTTCGGCTTGCCCGCGAAACCAGCGAAAGCCGAGCGGGCCGCGCCGGTCCTGCGCAGCTTCGCCAAGCGCTCGGCCGCGAGGGCCGTCACGCGTGCGAAGAGCGAAGGAATGACTCCAGCCTGTGCTGCAACTGCCGCCTCGGCCTCCTGCTTTCTCGCTTCCGGCATCGTGGCTGGCGCCGCGATGGCCGGCTCTTTCGCCTTTCTCCCGAGCCAAAGAACGCCGCCGACAAGAGCGGCGAGCGCGGCGAGCGACAGCCCCCAGGATTCGAGGAGGCCGGGCGCGATCGGCGACGGCGCGGCGACGGCTGGCGTAGCGCTGGCGGCCTCCGGCGCCTTTGCCTTGGCGGGAGCTGGCGTCGTCTCCTGACGGGACAACCCGCCTGTCATGAGGCCGGAAAGATCATAGGGCGCCACCCGGTCCTTGGTCGGGTCGCCGTCTTCATACGCCTTGCCTTGGTCGTAATTGATTCCCCCGGCGATGGCCGCGGCCTCGCCTCTGAAGCGTTCCAGATCGGCTGCCGCAGCCACGATCTGCACTTTCAGCGCGCCCTCACGCCCGAGCGTGAAAGTGGTGCAGTCGACTAGCGGGTCGCCGCCGCCGCGGACGCCTTGCGTGCTGACGCCGATGCAGGACGACAGCCTGTGTTTCTTGACGTCATAGGCGGGAGGATCGACCCATTCGGTCAGCACGACCGGCGCCTCGCCGGCTTCTTGCCGCGCGGCGTTCTCCTGCGCGGCCAGTTTGCGCAAGCCCGCGAGCACCTCGTTGGGTTCCACTCCTCGCCCCCCGTGATCCCTGACGAAACCCTCAGGGACGAGCTCGACGAAGGCGACCCAGCCGGCGTCGCGGGAGAGCGGCAGCACGAGACCGAGCTTCGAAGCGTCGAAGGCGCCGGGGGCGTTTGCGTAAATCTGCGCCGCCGCCTCCCGCGGCACGAAGACGCGACCGGCGGGCAACGAAAGCGTCGCGAGATCGGCCAGGCGGACCTCCGCCGGCCCTTTGACGCTGACCGCGAGCGCGGCGGCGTAAGCTCCGTCAGCTTCGGCGCCTGCGCCGGGCACCGCCTCGCTCTTTTGCTCGGCGCGAGGCTCCTTCGGCACGCCGGCTTCCTTATCCTGAGGCGGCGGCGCCGCGATCTCCGCCGCCGGCGCGGATTGCCCAGCCTTGCTCGACGGCGTTCTAGGCGAGACCGCGCCCTTCGGCGGCTGGGCGGGCGCTTGCGCCGCGGGCTCGTCCGCTGGCGAAACGGCCCCTTGCGCCAAAGCCGCAGGCCCTGGAGCTGGGGCGGCGGCTGGGGCGGGCGACGTTCCGGCAGAGGCCGCGGCCTCGGGGGCTGGAGGCGACTCGCGCGCCGGAATCTCTGGTCCGAGCGCGACCGGACCCTGCGCCAAGATCACAGGCGCCGGCGCCGCCTGCGCCGCAGGCAATAAGGACATCAGGCCAGAGGCCACAGGGTCAGGCTCGCGCAACAGCTCGAGACTTGCAAGGCCGGAGGCCGCCACGGGCGGCGCCGCCGGCCGATGCGCGACCGCCAACGCGAGCGCGCCGCTGAGCTCGGGCGGCTCGCCCTCCGTCAGCGCCACGGGCGGCGCCTCGGCGGCCGCAGTCTCCGCGGAAGCCGGCGCGAGCTTCGCAGCGGCCGGTTCAGAGGCGGGGTCGGGAGCAACCGGCGCCTCGGCCGCAGGCGCCGGCGCTGGCTTCGCCGCCGCTGCTCCTTCGAGCGTCTCCAAAGCCTTGGGTTCGGGTCGCCGCGCAGCGGTCTCCTTCGCCGCGCCGGCGGCGGGCCCAGCCTCCTCGGGCAAGACTCGTTTCACCGCGCCCGGCCCCGTCGCCGGTCGCAGCGGCTCCATGATCAGGATGAGATCCTCGTATCCTCGCCGCGTCGGCCGCGGCAGTTCCTCAATGGAGACGCCACTTTCGCCGCGCCGCGCGCCCTCGCGGGCGTCGCCGGCCGCGGGCGCGAGGGCCGCAACGAGAAGGGCGAGGAGGGAGGCGCTGACGCGGGGGCGTGCGGGGCCCAAACGCAAGAACTTCATCAAGCTGCTCCAGCTTTGTGAACTGCCTAACACTTGCGCGCCGACATTCAAAAAAGGCTTACGGCGCGCCTCAGGAAACCGGGAAAGGAAATATTAGGGTGAATGCTCCGTTACCTCCGCCACTTAGTCGGCGGCGGCGCGCGGCCTATGGGCGAAGCGCCCCGGGCGTGTATAGAAGACGACGAGACCACACCAAAGATTGAGCGAAGGCGAGGCCCATGCATCAACGGACCGTGGCGCGAGAAGCGGCCGCCCCAAAAATCCGCCAGCAGGGGGCGCCTTTCGCGCGCCCGCTTTTCTTCTTGGCGTTGTTGGCCATCGGCGCGCTCTCGCTCGTCCCAGGCGAGATCCGTCCGCATACTGGCTTTCCGGGCCCGGCGGAGCATTTCGCAGCCTACGCGGGGGCGGGGCTTCTGCTCGCGGTCGGCTATGCCGCGACGCGACAAAGGCTTGTCGGGCTGCTCGGCCTCGCGACGGCGAGCGGCGTCCTCGAGCTGCTGCAGCATTTCTCGCCGGGTCGCCATCCGAGCGTCGATGACGCTCTGGCGAGCACATGCGGCGCGGCGTTCGGAACGGGCGCGGGGGCGGCGCTGCTCGCGATTCTCATGGCGAAACTCGTCACGGCGCACGCCCGGGGGGAAAATTGAAGGCTGGGGCGTTCCTACACAGAAGAACGCTCGCCCGATTTCGCAGGACCATAAAGCCCGGGCGGCCAGCCGGCGCGACTTCAAGACTTCAAGAAGACGGAGCCCTCGAAATGAGCCGCAGATTCCGAGCCCTTGCGCTTTTCGCCGCTCTCGCCCCCGCCTCGTTCGCAGGGAGCGCCGTCGCCGAAGCGCGTTTCGATCACGTCTACGTGATCGTTCTCGAGAATCATGATTTCGATGACGCCTTGAGCGCCGAGCGCACGCCATTCCTCGACCGCCTCGCGCGCGAGCAGGGCCTCGCCACGCAATATTTCGGCGTCGCGCATCCGAGCTTGCCGAACTATATCGCCATGGTCTCGGGCGACACGTTTGGCGTTGCGGATGACGCGCCGAGCTGCTTCGCCTCCGATCTCGCTCCTTCGCAGCCCTGCCATCGCACCGAGGGCGAAAGTCTCGCCGACCAGTTAGAGGCGGCGGGGCTGAGCTTTGCGGCCTATCTCGAGTCGGCGCCTTCCGCCGGCGCGATGCAGCAGGGCTATCCCGATCCGCTCCTGCGACCGCTTTACGCGCAAAAGCACAATCCCTTCGTTTATTTCGACCGGGTCGCCAAGGCTCCGGCGCAGCTCGCCGCTCTGAAGCCCTATGAAGCGCTCGCCGGCGATCTCGCTGGGAAGATTGCGAATTTCGTCTTCATCGTGCCCGATCAGTGCCACGACGGGCACGGCCTGCGAATCGTCTGCGCGGACGAAGCGCAGTTGCAGCGCGACTATGACGCTTTCGTCGAGAAGACGGTGGG
>Ga0187784_10005670_pt1 | contig 10077 bp, 9 predicted proteins | sample 1015_SJ02_MP15_2_FD_132964 | JGI IMG/M metagenome (GOLD analysis project Ga0187784, IMG submission 132964) | Tropical peat soil microbial communities from peatlands in Department of Meta, Colombia - 1015_SJ02_MP15_20_MG | ecosystem: Environmental > Terrestrial > Soil > Wetlands > Peat | place... | reverse complement strand
GCGGCGATGAACAGGCGCAATCGTCGCTGCCCCGGGTCACGCGCATGCTCGATCAGAGCCGCGGCCTGATGACCGAGTATCCGAACCGCTAGTGGATCGAAGAAGATCGCACCGTGCTCGAGCACTTGATGCGCGGCGCGGTGACCGGCGGCGCCGAGCGCCGTTCGACTGGGCCGCGCAACGCTCACCCGGCATCCCCCTCGCTCTCAGTCCGCTGGTCCCACGCTGCAACTGATTCTATGCGGCGTCAAGTGCAGCTCTGCCATGCGGCACGCCCGTCAACGAATCGCGCCTCGGGACGTTTCGAGCACGATCACCGAGCGGCGTATCGTACTGCACCTTTTGGGCGAATGAGCCCGGGGGCGGCCTCATGCTCGTTGTATCCCTCCCGTCGACTGGCGCCGACTCGCCCTCTTGGAATAAGCTAGCGCTCGAAACTTCCCAGCAGAGGGAGCGGACATGCCGGGGAAACGGGATGCGATTGGCCGCTGGATTGCCCTCGCGGTGCTCATCGCCGGCTCTCTACTCGGCTGCAATCGGCGTTATCTCCCACCCTCCCGTCCCACGGCCGACACCGAGCCAAGGCCGATATCGACGCACAGCCGCTCTGCGAATCTTTCACTGATCGGCTGCGCGGAAGCGCCGACTACGGCGAGAACGCGACCGGGCTCCAGTCGGGCGCCGTTCCTGCGCTGATGAATGTCCATGAGGAGGCGGCCGTGTCGGTGAGGGTGGCACCGGCGTGCGCCACGTCGTCGACCGAGGACTGATCGATGCCCCTATCGAAAGAAGCGAAACTCGTATCGGGAATCACGATCTTGATCATTCCGACGATCATGTACGGCGGCTGGACGCTTCTCGGATATCTCACTCGTGGAGCGGCGAGCCCGATGCCCGGCAATTTGCATTTGGATGAAACGCAGTGGGCATTATGGCGGGCCGGTCACGCGCACGCGGGCGTGTGGACCGTGCTGTCGCTCCTCCTGCAAGTATTCCTGGACTCGGCGCGGCTCCCATCGGCTTTGCGGTGGCTCGCAAGAATCTGCGCGCCACTGGCAGCCGTGGCGCTATCGGCGGGCTTTTTCGGGGTCGCGTTCTCGGTCGCCTTTCGGTGGCTGATCTACACGGGGGCGCTCGGGATGCTCGTCGCGGTCCTCACGACCGGCATCGGACTGTTGCGAAACTTACGCGTCGATTGATAGGGAAGACATCGCTCCCGGATGCAGCTCGGGGGAACGGTGTGCCTCCTCGCCCCCCGTCACTTTGCATTACGACGGCTCCGTGCACTAACCTTGCCGCATCATGAGCACCCGGGCGCAGGCGTTCGAGCATTGGATTCGCACCTCCTTCGTCGAGATGAACACCGAGCTCGAGGAGCTCTACTTCGCGCGGGAGAATCGCGCCGAGGTGATCGGCTGCGGAGACCGCATCAAGGCGCGGCTGCGCGATGAGGGCCGCATCTACGTCGCCGAGCTCCTGGCGGAGGGCAACACGGGCGACGGATTCGACAGCGCGTTCGGCGTGCTCGGGAGCGTGGGGATGTACCTCGCGGCGCTACGCCGCCACGAGCTCACCAATCCGCTGCGCGAGGAGAAGTCGCCGTTTCTCGAGGCCTCGTCCCTGGCGCTTCACCTGGGGGCCTCACTCGGGATGGCGCCGCGCTTTTCCACGGCGCATCTGGCGACTCACAACAAGGCACGCGCCGGCATCCGCAAGAGCTTCACCTCGCTCGCCGACGAGTTCCTTTTCATCGACGAGAACACGCGCGGGATCCTCTCGCTGCAGCGCGCCGCGGATGCGCTCGGCCGAATCGTGCATCTGGGCGTCTCGAGCCCGGTGGCCGACGTCATGTTCGAGGAGGCCAAGACGGCGCTCCGCGACGTGATCCGATTCAACGATCGCTTGCTGCAAAAGCTCGATGTCGAGCGGTTCTTCTATTCGGTGAGGCCCTACTACAAACCCTATCGAGTGGGCCGGCAGGAATATCGCGGCGCCAATGCGGGAGATTTCTCGGGGGTCAACGAGATCGACTTGCTGCTCGGGCTCTGCCGGGCGAACGACCCGTACTATGCGCAGCTCCTCGTCGACAAGATGCTCTTCATGATCCCCGCGGATCAGGCGCGGTTGAAGGAGTGCATGACGCGCACGAGTCTCCTCGATGAGCTCCTGATGATGATCGACGAGCACGCGCACGCGGACTGGTTTCAGCAAAATGGCGCCGCGTATCTTGGGGTCTGCGATCTCTACGGACATACGGCCGCGCAGCATCATGACGGGCTGGTGATGCGCTTCATCGAGGAGCCCGCCGCCCGTCTCGGTGCACGCGATCTCGAAGGGATCACCGCGAGCGGGCCGCCGCTCCCCGTGCTCCTGCGCTCGCTCGAGGTGCTGCGCGACCTGCGGCTCGCCGCCGATCGCGCCGACATTGCCAGCCGCCATGACGACCTCGGCCGCATTCGCAGGGCCGTGCGCGGTTATCGGCCGCCCGATCCGCGGATTGCATGAGCGGGCGACGGATCGCGTGAGGCAGCCGGAAGACAGCTAGGTGAGGGCGCGCGTGACCAACGAAGCCGCAGAAGCCTCCGCGATCGCCGGTCGTGAGTCGGGCCTTCACAAGGACCTGAGCCGCCGGCAGCTCGTGATGATCGGTCTCGGGGGCGCGATCGGCACGGGCCTCTTCATGGGGAGCGGCGTCGCCAACGGCTATGCGGGGCCGGCCGTCGTCGTGAGTTACGCGATCGCCGCGATCGCCGCGGTGGCGATGGTGTTCAGCTTGTCAGAGATGGCGGTCGTCCATCCGACCGCCGGCTCCTTCGGCACGTACGCGGAGATCTACCTCAATCCCTGGGCGGGGTGGATCGCACGCTACTCCTACTGGATGGCGCAGGTCATCGCCGTCGGCGGTGAAGCGGTGGCGGCCGGGGTGTACATGAGGTTCTACTTTCCCGGCTCACCGGTGTGGCTCTGGTCGCTGGGCTTCGCATTCGTGCTGCTCTATTTCAATTCCCGGTCGGTCCACAATTTCGGTTCCATCGAGTATTGGTTCGCGCTCATCAAGGTGGTCGCGATCGTGTTCTTCATCATTCTCGGAACCGCCACCATCTTCGGTCTCTGGACCACGCCCATCGGATTTCACAATCTCAGCGGGCTCCCGGGCGGCTTCATGCCCCACGGGTTCGGCGGGGTGTGGATGGCGGTGATTCTGGGGATTCTCTCGTTCAACGGCATCGAAGTGATCGCGGTCACCTCGGGTGAGGCCAGGGATCCGGTGCGATCCATTCCGGCGGCGCTTCGCACGATGGGGCTGCGCTTGTTCCTGTTCTACATCCTGGCGCTCACCATCGTGGTCACCTTCGTGCCCTGGACCGAGACCGGAGCCACAGTCGTGACCCAAAGCCCCTTCGTGCGCATCTTCGCGCACTCGGGCATCCGTCACGCCGCAGGCATCATGAACTTCGTCGTGCTGAGCGCGGCGCTCTCGAGCATGAACACCAACGTATACCTGTGCTCGCGCATGCTGTTCTCGCTGTCGCGCGGGGGCTACGCGCCACGCTTTCTCGGAAGGCTCGGCGCGAACGGTACGCCGATCACGGCGATCATGCTCTCGGGCGCTTGCATTCTCGCGGCCGCCGGCGTCTCGAAGCTCACTCCGCTTGCCTACAATTATCTGTTCGGCGTCGCGTTGTTCGACGCGATCATCGTGTGGATCATCATCCTGGTGAGCCATCTGTCCTTCAGGCGCCGACACGGCGCGGCAAGCCTCCCCGTACGGATGCCCGGATTCCCGTTGGTGCAGATGGCCGGCTTGACGCTGCTCTGCGCGATCATGGTGACGATGGCGCTCGACAGGGAAACCTGGCGCATCTCGTGGATCGTGGGTGTGCCCTGGATCGCCTTTCTGTCGGCGGCGTATGTCATCGTGAAGGCACGCCGCGCCTCGAGCGCCGTCGCGCTGCCTCTACCGGGCTCCGCCACGGCAACGGCCCCGCAGAAAGTCGACGTGCCCTGAGAGGGCCGGCTCTGCGAGACGCAGCCCATCGACGCGGCCGCAAAAAAGTGCGGTTCCCCCGAGGCTACCCAGCGTTCGGGCGAGACCCGTCAAGCCGGCACGCGTCCTTCGAGAATGGCGGCGAGGGTGAGGGCGTCGAGATTTCCGCCCGAGACGACCGCACACACCCGCCGCTCGGCATACTTCCCCGCGAGAGCCGCGGCCACGGACAGCGCGCCGGCCCCTTCGGCCACGACGTGATTGCGCTCGGCCAGAAGCTTGATCGCATCGGCCACCTGCGCGAGGGATACCGTGATGACGGCGTCGATCATGGCCTTGGCGAGCGGCCACATCTCCGGCAACACCGAGCCGAATCCTACGCCGCTCACGAAGCCGGCCTCGTGCGGCGTCTCGACCGGTGTACCGGCTTCGAACGCGGCCTCGAGCGGGTGCGCGCTCTCGAGCTCGCAGGCGATGATCTTCACGTCGGGGCGCAGCAGGCGCAGCGCGCAGCCGATTCCGCAGGCTAGCCCGCCGCCGCCGAACGGAACGAGGATTGCCTCGACATCCGGCCACTCACGAAGAATCTCGAGCGCGAGCGTCGCATCGCCCGCGAGCGCTAAGGGGTCGCGCACGGCATCGATGTAGACGCCCGCTTGATCCTCGAGCGCACCCCTCTCGATCGCGCGCCACCACTCGTCGGTCGAGCGCATGTCGATACGCGCTCCGAGTCGGCGAAGTCTCTCGAGTTTCGCTCGAGGCGCATTCTGCGGCACCACCGCGGTGGCGGGGATACCGAGGCGGCGCGCCATGAAGGCCACGCCGAGAGCACTGTTGCCCGAGCTCGTCGTGTAGATGCCCTCGCTCAGATCGCCGCGCGCCCGCGCGAGCACCGCATTGCCGATGGGGCGGATCTTGAAAGAGCCGATCGGCTGCAGATTCTCGAGCTTGAGGCGAATGGACTTGCTCGTCGCGCCTGCATCGAAGGCCCGCGCCGCATCGCAGTCGAGAAGCGGGGAGGCGATGGCGAGATCCGCGAGGCGCGCGCGGGCGGCCTCGATCTGCGTCATGTCGATCGGCTTCACCGCCTCTCGCAAATGTCCTCTCCCTTCATCGGACGCCCGTCCTAGTGGATGATCCTACGGGTCTCAATCATTGCACGATTATATGACATTGCATATAATCCTCCTCCCGCAGAATATCGCAAAGAGCGATTCATGGAAGCCGACTTCGACGCCCTGCGCAAGGAATTTCCGCTACTGCAGCGCAAGACCTACCTGAACAGCGGTTCCTATTGCGCGCTCGCCAACGAGGTGAAGGCGGCGTTCGAGGCCTACATGGACGATCGCCTCGCGGTGGGCGCGAACTGGGACGTGTGGGTGGCCAAGAACGAAGCGGTGCGCGCGCTGATGGCGACGCTCCTGCGCGCCTCGCCGGACGAGATCGCGGTCACCGCCTCGGTGTCGGCGGGACTCAATGCGCTCGCGAGCGCGCTGGATTTCTCCGGTCCGCGCAACAAGGTCGTGGTCAGCGATTTCGAGTTCCCGACGAATGCGCAGATCTGGCACGCGCAGGAGCCGCGCGGCGCTCGCGTGGTGCACGTGCCGCGGGCGGCGGACGGGTACATTCCGGCGCAGATGTTCGAACAGGCGATCGATGAGCGGACGCAGCTCGTCGCGGTCACTCACGTGTGCTTTCGCAACGGGGCGAAGCTCGACATTCCGGGCATCGTGCGCCTGGCGCGCGCCAAGGGCGCGCGCGTGCTCCTCGACTGCTACCAATCGGTGGGCTCGCTCGACATCGACGTGAAGTCGCTGGACGTCGATTTCGCGGTGGGCGGCATGCTCAAGTATCTTCTGGGGACGGCGGGAATCGGCTTTCTCTATGCGCGCGATTCGATGGTGCGCTCGCTGGTGCCGACGAACAGCGGCTGGTTCGCGCAGGCCGAGATCACCGCGATGGACATCACCGCGAATCGCCCGGCGCCGAACGCGCGCCGTTTCGAGGCCGGAACGCCGCCCGTGGTCAACTGCTACGCATCGGAGGCGGGTCTCAAGCTGCTGCTTCGAGTCGGCATCGGCGCGATCGAGCGGCGCGTCTACGCGCTCACGCGCCAGTGCATGGCCGGATTGCAGGAGATCGGCTGGCCGAGCGTCACGCCGTGCGAGGACGCTCGCCGCGGTGCGACCGTGGCGGTGCCCTCGCGCGACAGCGCGCGGCTCACCGCGGAGCTCATGAAGCGCGATATCGTGACCTCCTACCGCGACGATAACGTGCGCGCGAGCTTCCACTTCTACAACAACCGTGAGGACGTGGAGACGCTGCTCGCCGCGCTCAAGGATCTGCGCGGCCCGTTCGGGCCCCGTCCGCCACATGCAGATTAGGGTCGTGCGCGCTGCCGAGGTGCGCAGTCTCCTGCCGATGGCGGCGTGCGTCGATCTCATGGAGCGGACGATGATCGCGGTGTCGGAAGGGCGAGTGGTCTTGCCCCTGCGCTCGGTCATGCCGATGCCGGGCGACCGCGGGATGCTCGGAAACATGCCGGGGTATCTCGCCGACCCGGAGTGCTTCGGTGTCAAGCTCGTGAGCCTCATGCCGCGCAACAAGCCGCCCGAGCATTCCTCGCATTTGGGCTTGGTGCTGCTGTTCGAGCCCGAGCACGGTTGTCCGGTGGCGCTGGTGGATGCCGCCGAAATCACCGCGATTCGTACCGCCGCGGCGAGCGGCTTGGCGACGCGGCTTCTGGCGCGGCCCGAGGCGGGCGACTTGGCCCTGCTCGGAGCGGGCGAGCAGGCGCGCAGGCATCTCGCCGCGATGCTCACCGTACGCCCGCTGCGGCGTATTCGAGTCTGGGCGCGCAACCGCGACAAGGCGAGGGCGTTCGCCGACGTCGAGGGCGCCAAGCATCATGTCGCGATCGAAACGACGGCGAGCGTTCGCGAGGCGGTGGCGGGCGCCGATATCGTCTGCACCTTGACCAAGGCGCGGGAGCCGATCCTGCTCGGCGAATGGCTTTCTCCGGGTACGCATCTGAACGTGGTCGGATCGAGCATCGCTTCCACGGCGGAGATCGATACGCCGGCGGTCCTCAGGGCTCGGTTCTTCGTCGACTGCCGCAACTCCACGATCAACGAAGGCGGCGAATACTTGCGCGCCCTCAAGGCGGGCGCGATCACGCCGGCGCACATCCTCGGCGAGATCGGTGAAGTGGCCAACGGGTCCAAGATCGGCCGCCGCTCACCGCAAGACGTGACACTCTACAAGTCCTTGGGCATTGCGCCCCAGGACCTGGCCGCGGCGCATTACGTGCTCGAGAGGGCGCGCGCCGCGGGCGTGGGTCAGGTCGTTGACTTCTGATCCGCGAGCGGGCCCCGGCGAGCGGGGCGAGGACCCGAGGGCGCTCGCGCTCCCGAGCGCCGCCGAAGTGGCTGCCGCGCGCGAGCGTATTCGCGGCTCCGCCCTGCGCACGCCGCTCGTGAAATTGAACGCCGGTGTGGCCGGAGCCAGCGTCTTTCTGAAGCTCGAGAACCTGCAGCCCTTGGGATCATTCAAGATCCGGCCCGCCGTGAATGCGCTCGAGTCCATGGACCGCGAGAGGCTGCGCCGCGGCGTGCTCACGGCGAGCGCCGGCAATTTCGGCCAGGGTCTTGCGTTCGCCGCTCGCCGTGCGGGCGTGCACGCGACCGCCGTCGTGCCGGACGCGGCGGCCGTCACCAAGGTGAACGCGCTCACCGAGCTCGGAGCGACGGTCATCCGGCTGCCCTTCGACGCATGGTGGACCGCCCTCACCACGCGCGCCGTTCCAGGCGAGGAGGGCGTGTTCATCCACCCGGTGTCCGAGCAGGCGGTGATCGCGGGCAACGCAACCATCGGCCTCGAGATCCTCGAGGAGCTGCCCGATTGCGACGCCGTGATCGTACCGTTCGGCGGCGGCGGCCTCGTGAGCGGCATCGGCTCGGTGATGCGGCGCCTGCGCCCCCGGGTGAGAATGATCATCGTCGAGTCCGAGGCGGCTTGCCCTGCCGCGGCGGCACTCGAGCACGGCCGACCCGTGGTCGTGCCGCATCTTCAGAGCTTCGTGGACGGAATGGGGAGCCGCACGGTACTCGCGGAGATGTGGCCTCTGGTGCGCGCGGTCGCGGACGCGGCGGTCTCGGTGTCGTTCGTGCAGATCGTGGAGGCGATTCGATTGCTCGCGCTGCGCCACCGCATCATTGCCGAGGCGGCCGGCGCCGCCTCCGTGGCCGCCGCGCTGGCCGGCCTCGCGGGCCAGGGCAACATCGTCTGCATCGTCTCGGGGGGCAACATCGACGCGACAAAGCTTGCGCCGATCCTCACCGACCAGAACCCCTTCTGAGGCATCATGGCTCGACTGGACGACGCGCGCACTCGACGAGCCTCGCCAGGGAAGAAGGCCCATTTGTTCGATGATTTCCTGCCGCACCTCATCGCACGGCTCGCCTACCAGCTCAACACCGATCTCATCGAGAAGCTCAAGGCCGAGGGCATCAACGTCACTCGGTGGCGGATCCTGGCGGTGCTCGCCATGGGTGACGGCATCACGATCTCGCAGATCATCGACGGAGCCATGATGCGCCAGTCGGCGCTCAGCCGCGCGCTGACGAACATGGTGAGGGAGGGGTACGTGCGCCGCGTGGTTCGCCGCCACGATGCGCGCTGCGCGGAAATCTACCTCACGGCCAAGGGACGCGCCTTGTTCGACTCGTTGAACGTCGTGGTGCGGCGCCGGGAAAAGCGCTTGCTCGCGGGGTTCTCGCCGCGCGAGGTCTCGGCCGCATTCACCCTGATGCGGCGCCTGAGCCGCAATATGCGGCACTGATCGTGGCGGGCTTGCAACAGTCGAGGGTAATCAGTTGATATTTCATATGATAACTCATATTGTATTCGCACAATAACGCATGGGGGTGTGGGATGCGCGCTACGAAGGGTCTTCGGGTTTGCGGAGGATCGATCCAGCTGCTCGGCGCGACTGCGGTCCTTGTGCTCGGGCTGATCGAGGCGCCGCCGGCGGCGCGGGCTCAAGCCTCGACGGGCGCGGGCTCCACCGGGCTGGAAGAGATCGTCGTCACCGCCACTAAGCTGAACTCGCAAAAGGTCCTCGATATTCCCGCATCCATCCAGGCGATCAGCGGGGATATGCTGCAAAACTTGGACGCCTCGGGAATCATGAGCGTCGCCGGCGAGATCCCCGGCTTCTCCATCCAGGACTTAGGTCCCGGCGACAAGAAGTACGTCATTCGCGGCATCAACTCCACCGGCGACTCGACCACCGGGGTGTACTACGGCGAGGCGGTGATCAGCGGCACGAATAGCGATGACGGCGGCGGCTTCGAGTCCGACATCCGCCTCTACGACATGGACCGCATCGAGGTCTTGCGCGGCCCGCAAGGGACCCTCTATGGCGCGAGCTCGATGAGCGGCACGCTTCGCTTCATCCCGAAGTCGCCCGATCTCAACACGCTCGACGGCTACGTGACGGCGGAGGGCTCGGAGACCCAGCACGCGAGCGGCAATTACAACTTCAATGGCGCGATGAACCTTCCGATCATCGATGGCCTGCTGGCGCTGCGCCTCGTGGGATGGAAGATCTACGACAGCGGCTACATCAACCAGATCCGTGTCGGCGAGGGCGTGAGCGAGCTCGTCGATACGACGACCCCGCCGGCGAAACCCGTCTACGTGCAAGAGCCGGTCCAGGAGCTCGGCTTCCTGAAGGGGGTGAACGATGACGACGTGGGCGGCGGACGGGCGATCATCCGCTATCAACCGGTGGAAAATCTCATCATCGACGCGAACTACACCACGCAAACCGAGAAGTCGAACGGCTCCTCGCGCTACACGCCGCCCGGGATAACGGCCTTCAACGGCGGGCCGATCCTGCCCGTGCAGGGCTGCGATCTCTGTAACACCGACGTGACCCAGAGCCCATGGTACGACGACCTGTTCGTGTTCGGCACGACGATCACCTACAACACGGGCCTGGGCACGGTGACCGGAACCGCGAATGAGTACAATCGCAAGACCGGATTCTCCTTCGATTCGACCCCCATCCTGGTGTCATTCGATGT
>Ga0187784_10005669_pt1 | contig 10078 bp, 7 predicted proteins | sample 1015_SJ02_MP15_2_FD_132964 | JGI IMG/M metagenome (GOLD analysis project Ga0187784, IMG submission 132964) | Tropical peat soil microbial communities from peatlands in Department of Meta, Colombia - 1015_SJ02_MP15_20_MG | ecosystem: Environmental > Terrestrial > Soil > Wetlands > Peat | place... | reverse complement strand
GTCCGTGTCGGTTTTCTTGCTGGCCCTCCTTTCGCCCACGTTTATGTTATTGGCAACCCTGGTAAAATTGACCTCCCGGGGGCCTGTCTTTTACCGGTGGCAAGTGGTCGGAAAGGGCGGGCAGCCGTTTGACGGATACAAGTTCCGGTCTATGGTGGCCAACGCGGACGAGCTTAAGCACGAACTGCAATCACGCAACGAGATGACCGGGCCGGTGTTTAAGCTCACGGATGATCCGCGTGTTACTCGGCTTGGTTCATGGATGAGACGCTACAGCTTAGACGAACTGCCGCAGCTTTATAGTGTTTTAAAGGGGGACATGAGCTTAGTTGGCCCTCGTCCACCCTTGATATCGGAATACGCGCAATTCAGCGATCATCAGAAGCAAAAGCTGCTAGTAAAACCCGGAATCACCTGTTTGTGGCAGGTGAACGGCCGAAACGAGGTGCGCGATTTTGATGATTGGGTGCGTCTTGACTTGGAGTATATCCGTAATTGGTCTCTGTGGCTCGACCTGAAGATACTCATCAAGACTGCGTACGTTGTCTTCGCAGGTTCTGGCAAGTGATGTTGTTGATCTCTCGTCGGTTTGAAGGACAGTTGTAGAACATGCGCGTTCTGATCACAGGAGGTGCGGGGTTCATCGGAAGTCATCTCGTTGATCGCTTCCTAGCAGAGAGCTTTCGAGTGCGCGTGCTGGATAACTTAGATCCAAAGGTTCATCCTTACGGCAAACCGAAGTATCTGCCATCCAAGGTTGAATTCATCCACGGGGACGTGACGGAACGACGGATCTTGAGTCAAGCCCTACGTGATGTCGACGTTGTTTCCCACCAAGCCGCCTACCAAGATTACATGCCCGATTTTTCCAGATTCTTTCTGGTGAATGCGACGGGAACGGCTCTGCTATACGAACTTATTGTTCAGCAACGTCTTCCAATTCGAAAGGTGATCGTAGCCTCTTCTCAGGCCGTCTATGGGGAGGGGCAATATACATGTGTTGATCATGGTGTTTTCCTGCCAGCTCCGCGCTCGCAGGAGGAGCTTGCTGCGAGGCAATGGGAGCTGCGCTGCCCACAGTGTGGGAGGCTTGCTCAGCCCTGTTTGCTGAGTGAAGAGTACACCAATCCTTACAACCAGTATGCAGTGTCGAAGATTGCTCAAGAGAAAGTGGCGTTGGGATTGGGGTGGCTACACGGTATCCCGACGGTGGCACTTCGCTACTCCATCACTCAAGGCGCTCGTCAATCGCTGTACAACAACTATTCTGGTATTTGTCGCATTTTTTTCAGCCGTGCGTTGCGGAACCAGCCTCTTGTGATTTACGAGGATGGCCGACAGACGCGTGATTTTGTGCATGTCCAAGATGTGGTGGACGCCAACATGTTGGTGCTGGAAAGGGACGATGCTAACTTCCAAGCCTTTAATGTGGGCAGTGGACACCACACCACGGTTTTGGAATATGCCCGCGAAGTTCTAGAGAAATTGTCATCCGGCGTGGGCCTCAAGATTTCTGGGGAGTATCGCCGCGGCGACAACCGGCATAGCGTGTCCAGCATCGAGAAGATATGTCGCCTCGGCTGGCGACCTCGCCGGAACCTCGGAGATATCATGAGTGACTTTCTTAGTTGGGTGGAGAGTCTTGGTGGCCTACCTGAAGGGATTGCAGATGCTTATTCCGAGATGCGCAGTGCGGGTGTGGTGCTAGCCGCGGCAACGGAGGATCAATCACATGCTTCTGCCCGCGGCCTTGGAAATGATACCTGAACTGAGAGTCCTCTGGACGGTTAGGAAAAAATCAAAAGTGCCCAGCCCCGAAATCTATAGATGCGCAGCTCTTGCCCTGTCAGGTCCACGTGTTCGTAATTCCGTAGTTTGGAGGAAGCCCACCATGAAAATGTGATAGAAGAAAGGGAGCCGCACACATAGAAAGTTTGTCGTGTTCTTACTCGAACGAAAGCCGGGACCAGGTCATGTCTACGAGTGGATTCCAACAGTACAGGATGGGCGCGGCGGTCTTTCCTCTGGGTCAACTTACAGGTTGTGGCCCGATCGAGAGCACCATGTTGGTACCAACGCAGATGGCTCTGGGTAGTTATAGGAGTTGTGCAATGAAGTGGCTAATCTGCGGCATCTTGCCGTTATTGACAAACGTAGCGTTGTGTCAGACAACCGTCGGTGGTGGGAGTTCTGCTCTTGCAGGTCAGACCCAGAGTGTTGTCCACGCGGATCAGTTTCCAGGGATTCAAATCGGTGAAAAAATTCAGAATGCCGACACCGCGTGTGCGGGAAATGCCTGCGGCATCTTTATCGGCAACTTGCCCGCCATCCACTCGACCACCAATAATTTTCCATCCCACCCGTCTGCTACCAGTAAGTGCATCGATTTCCGGCCAGAAACTAACCTCGTTAACTACCAGGTAACAACGAATGGCCTGAACATTACGGATTGCAAGGCCAGTTCCGCCTGGTTGTCGCCTAACACCGGCGGCCTGGGTAACACGCTGCTTTGGCTAGGTTCGACTCCGCCGGCCTCGGCGGCTTTGACCTATCCCGGTTCCAGTACCGTGGGCGTCTTCATGCAGGTTCCTGGGGGCACGTGGGAGTCTGGGCCCAGTAGCGCGGGGAGCGGGGGTATGGCCATCATTGCTCAGACTTCAGACGGCACGAACATGATTGACAACGCCACAAGCGCGAGGCCCTTTGCAGTCGACGGACTTGAGGTGAACACCACGCTGGCCGGAAGCGGGAACTGGTGGGACGTTTACGGGATTACCGCTTCCATCTTTCAGGGCAGCCCGCCACCGAAGGGCTTTGTAAACCGCCTGTTGGGGCTAGCTTACGCGGGCAACTTCTTTAATACAAACGACGTTCACGCGGCCTTCAGCGCCGGATTTTACGCGACAAGTCCAGCGCTGAATTCGACTCAGCTCACGCCAAAAGGCATCGTCAAACTGAGTTCTTGCGGAGCGAGCAGCTGCACTGTGACTTGGGTAAACGGAGACAAATTCGGTGCAGCCATGACCGCCGGCCTGATCACGCTGGGTTCTTACGGAACGTTCCCTGTTTTTAGCGTCACTCAGCCGCCAACCTCCACTCCCACTCTTACGATAGGCTGCAACTATCCTTACCCGGCCTGCCCTGCGGGCCAAGCTGAAGTCGCTTTTGCATTCAAGGGAAGAGCGTACTCTGCAGTCTTCGAGGGCAATCAGCTATTCACCTGCCTGAATCCTGCTGAGAACCCCCACGCTCTTTGCACACCTGACCCAGCTGGAGGGGGTGGAATTATGTTCGATCTCGCCTCGGGGGCGAATGATCCCAGCCAGAAGATTTGGATTCGCGATCGGAGCTACTCTCCTGGTTGGCCGAGTGATCCGACTCAGGACCGCAAGGCTATTGACGTGGGTGGCGGCGGCAACGGCGTGTGGGGCAGCCTGCGCATTTGGGATCACAGCGGAAGAATTAAGCTCCTTACGGTTTCTGACACAGGCGACGTCAACATCAGGGGCAACCTGACCAAAGGTAGTGGCGGCTTCAAAATTGACCACCCGCTCGACCCAGCCGATAAGTACCTCTACCATTCTTTCGTAGAATCCCCCGACATGATGAACATCTACAACGGGAACGTTGTGCTGGATGCGAACGGAGAAGCCGAAGTCCACCTTCCCGACTGGTTTGAAGCTCTCAACCGGGATTTCCGTTACCAGCTAACGTGCATTGGAGGTTTCGCCCCAGTTTATGTTTCGCGAGAAATCGAGAATAACCGCTTCCGCATTGCAGGCGGAGTCCCCGGCCTCAAGGTGTCATGGCAGGTGACAGGAATCCGACAAGACGCTTACGCCAATGCTCATCGCATACCGGTGGAAGAGGAGAAACAACCCTCGGAACTCGGTCATTACCTGCATCCTGAGCTCTTCGGTTCAGTCGAGCACGGAGCTGCACCTGGAGTAGTGCATGGGAACTAATGGCTGTTGTTTGAGAGCCAGTGGAGCAAATTCATCTCGTTTGAGGACAATACGCACATGACCAAGAGTATCTCTCTGTTGGTTCTCTTGTCGTTTATGCTGTTAGCCTTGCCCGCCTACGCTTATGGTGACCCAACTGGCGGAATGCTGTTTCAGATTCTCATGCCCACATTGGCTGCGATTTGGGGCTTGTGCATAATCCTGGCTAACGGTGTTCGGGGCGCTTTTGCCAAACTGATGCGCAGATTGCGCCCTACAGATCGCGATGAATCGGTTAGTTAAGTGGTTCTCCTGCTTGCAGGCTCGCTAGCTGGCCAGGGCAATGTGGGCGCTCGGCCAATCGTATCCCTTCTTCGTTATTATCCCTCCCCAAGTGGCGTCGACACGCTCCTTCTGCGCGGCCGACAGGAGGAAAGTGTTGCGCCTATGACCTGCGTGGGCGAGTAGGTATTCTTCCACGCCTGCTTGCACAGACTCCCCCCCCCCTAATTGCAGTCGATCATAGATCCGGGCAATCTGTCCCAACGGGTCCGCTACCAACTCTTCGTAACGAACCCGCTCAATTGATCGCGAGTCGATATGGCGGCAGCCTTCGGCAATTGCTTTCTCGTGCAACACATAAGCTTCCAGCACGAAGTTCTCAATTTCCTCCGACGAAACCGATTCCAGACTATAAAGGTCAAGTAATGTCCACCAAAGCTTGAGGTTTGAGGCAAATACCTCGTAGGGGTTACGTTCGATAATCACGTACTGTGCGTTTGGGAAAAGCGAAGTCAGGAGGGAAAGCTTAAACCCGTGGGGTGGTGACTTCATGACCATCCGCTTGTTTTGTTGAGCCGTAAGCAATCGCATGAAGTAGCAAAAAACTTCTGTCCAGCGGCTCTGTTCCTCGATTGGACGTAAGCGAAAATCAAGCAACCTGCTTGGATGACGCATCAGGGAAGGAATAAGCAGAGCTTCGTACACAGAAGGGGCACCAAGCGACAGGAGGGCAAACTCATCTTCCTGAGGTGAAGTCCAAGAGTAGAGCATGTTATCCATTGGTCGTCGGTTGTCTTCTTGCGACGACCGTCTCTTGATCCACTGCTCGGTAAGAAGAAAATGAAAAGGATTCAGACAGGCGTATGTGCTTGGGAACCCCAACCTGCGGTCACAGCTGAAAAGTTCGTGCAGGAGAGTCGTGCCGGAGCGCCAAAACCCCAGGAGAAAGATCGGAGGTTGTAGGTCCACGCTGTTGAGCGCGTTCTTGTGTCCTTCGTGCTGAATCCGAAGCAACAGGGAGTGGACGCTCGCGCTTACCCAGAATGCGGTACGGGCTCGCCAACTAAGACGTGCTCGGTTCGCATCCAATTGTCGGATTATGTGTCGCCACGCATCGAGCGACAATCGCAGCCGGTGGGTCATTTCGGACTCTATGCCTGGTTACGGGCCCTTACTTTGGCGCTGGCCAACGTCCGTTGATCTCCTTGAGTTTATCGAGCAGCACGTTGTTTAAATAGCTGGCGGTTCTCGGTTCCTCCAACGTCAAATCATGCTCTTCGAACGGGTCGATCCTGTACCTATATAGAGCGCGTTCTTGTGGTTCTGAACCGAGTACAGTCTCGTACTTAAACTCATCATTCAGCACCGCTACCTCGCCCCTCGTGACGGTGCCGAATGCGCTATTGGGTTCCAGGTTCATGCTAAAGAGGAACCGGCTTGGAAGAACTTTTCCCTGAAGGAGGGGCTTGAGCGAAGTGCCGTCCGTCCAACTTGGTACTGGGCTTCCCACGAGGTCGCTCACCGTCGGTAGGAGATCCGCCTGCTGGGCGGCTTGGGATATGCGTGCTCCTTCCCGTTGTCCTGGAAGATGAACCATCAAGGGTATGCGGATCACGCCGTTGCCTAGGTTGGGTCCGCCATGGAACAAAAGATTGTGCTCAAACGACTCACCGTGGTCTGACGTAATGATCACAATAGCGCGGTCAAGACGCCCAGTCCGATCCAGCCAGTTGAGGTAATCGCCGACGACTGCGTCCGCATACAACACCATCTCATCGTATTGAGCTTTCAGTTGGGCGATGGACACGCCAGGTGGCAGCTTGCCATTTTGCATTAGAAGGAAGTCCTGGTAACGCGGCATTGCCATGGAAGGCAGGAACTGCGTTTGGTATCCATCAGGTGGCAAATATGGGTCGTGGGGTGGAAGTATATGTGTCCAAAGAAACCGTGGCTGTTCGATGTCTCGGCGTTCTAACAAGCTGCGTGCCCTGTTGAAAACTGCTTCTGCAGGAGACGGATAACGGTGAGGCCAGAGAAGAGCATCGACCATAGACCTCACAAGCCCCAGCCGATTAGGCAATGCAGCGCCTAGAACATATTGGTGCTTGCTTTCCGTCAGCGTGACCAAACCTAACCAGTAGCCTGCGAAACCTAAAGGCGGTACATATTCCACCGCATCATAGCTTGAGAGTGTGCGATGTGCTAATGGAGTCGCCGGGTAGTTGGAAGAAATCATCGCTGTGTAGTAGCCACGTTCACGCAGAAGTGCGGCTAAGTTGTCGTGCTTGGCCTCGCCGCGCAAAAATCCGTTGAACTGAAACACGCGATGAGACCAGGGGAGTTTGCCAGTCTCTATAGAAGTTGCTCCCGGCGTTGTGAAATTGGAGTTCGAGAAGAAGTAGTCAAATGTGAAGCTGCGTTGGGCAAAACGTTGTAGGTTTGGAGTGGTGACGCGATCGTATCCATAAACGGATGTGTCTGCCGCCCTCAAGGCATCGATGGTAATCAGGTAAATATCGGGCAACTGCGAGGCGGCGACTGCATGACCCGGCTGGGCGTAGCCTCGAAAGGGACGTGCGCCGTCGGATAGCAATAAGAGCAGAATGACCATGCCTAGGGCAACATGAACCCAAAAGACCGGCACCAAGCGAGCTGCACAGAAGTCCTGAAGTCTCCGTATTCCAATGCAGATGAGCCCGACCAGCCAGAAAATGACGAACCCGCATACAATCACTATTTGTTTTTGCAGCGATGGTTTCCACTGAGAAAAGACAAGTAGCCCGATTGCGTTGAACGCCTCAAGAAAGAAGCTCGAAAAGGCTGCCGTCAAAGCAAGATACCAACCCAAGAATACCCGGTACCGTTTCAGCACCGGCAAGAGGCATGCGATCTGGGTCACAAGCAGCGCGCAGATCCATAAGGTGATAGCCGCTCCCAGGGAGAACAACAGTGCGATGCCAGCTACCACTGCCACCTCGGAATATGTCAGGTACAACGAAAGAGAATCGACGTGCTTCAGAACCTCGATTTCCGTGCTCAGACACAGTAAAGCGCCCACACTGGCAAGAATGACCCAGGGACGCAGTCTTAGCTTGGCTCGTTGAGCTGCCGTTTTTCCGAATGATACGGTCGGGAGTGATCCGGCTGGGGCGTTCGTACTGTTCATTTGGCATAGCAGGACGAGTCAGATGGGCCATTTGTAGGAGGAATAGCAACCCCCTAAGTACCGACCTCGTTCCTAATACACTTTTCCTTCGTGTTTTCATCTTACCAGTGCACACGATCAAAGTCCATTAAATGCTCTCTCCACTGACCCAAAACCCAAGAACGGCACAAAGGAAACTGGAGGTAATGCGCAGGAACGTCCGTGAGAAAAGAAGGGGACGATGCCCAAGAAGGGTTACACAGAGGAGTAGATCGTAGCGGTCTTACGGCAAGTGCAGGCGGTGTGATGGAGATTTGTCGGAATTCAAATTGGCGTGGCAAAATCGAGCGTGGCGCGAACTGTTCGGGCAGCAATCGCAGCAGTGATATAGTGAGAGATAGTCAGTGCACTTCTCGTACCACTCTTCGCTGTTTGGCGGGTTGCCTTGTCCTAACCTACCGACGCCGTTATTGCTCGCGAGACACACTAGCTATGGTCGACATGGACGGAAATGTTGATGCATGCCCAGGCGGCGAAAGACGCTTGGACATTGCTTTTGTAACCGCCAGGGACCCGCTCCAGATGCAATCATTCTCCGGGACCCATTACTTCATGCTTAAGGCCCTTCAGAAGCGTTGCGGGGAGGTATATTGCCTGGGTCCCGTACGCCGGTCTGCGATAGAGAACGCGGAGCGCGTCTTCAACAAAGCTTCGCGCCTGTTGTTGAAAAAAGGTTATGACCACACGCACAGTATTATCAGTTCGAAAAGGTATGCCAGAGTTTTCAGGCGCAAACTAGCCAAGATGCACGCTGATCTGGTCTTTGCCCCGGCAGCCGCTTCAGAAATTGCTCATCTCGATACGACTGTCCCTATCGTGTACAGCTCAGATGGCACGTTTGCCGCGATAAAGGACCACTACCCGGGTTGGGATTTTCTTGATTTCTCAACGCGCAGGACACACTTAATTGAAAAGTCGGCTATCCGAAAGGCTAGTTTACTCATTTACCCATCGCAGTACGCCGCCCGCTCCGCAGTTCGAGATTATCAGGCCGATGAATCGAAGATTCATATCATACCTTTCGGAGCAAATCTCGAAGTGGCTCCTGTTCGCGATGTGGTTTTGCACCCCAAGCCGCGAAACGAGTGCCGACTGCTTTTTGTGGGTGTCGACTGGGTGCGTAAAGGTGGTGCGATTGCGGTTGAAACCCTTGCTGCCCTGCGAGCAAAGGGCATTCCCGCCCACCTCACGATTTGCGGGTGCATTCCTCCCGGCGGCCTGCGTGCCGAGGGCTTAGAAGTGATACCCTCGCTGGACAAGAGAAGCCCAGCCGAGCACAAGCGATTGCAAGACTTGTATTTGAGTTCGCATTTTTTCCTGTTGCCAACCCGTGCCGACTTGTCTCCAATAGTGTTGTGTGAGGCCAATGCATTTGGTGTACCTGTCGTTACCAGCGAAGTAGGTGGCATCCCTGACATCGTCACAGAAGGTCATAATGGCCTTATGCTGCCGCTGAGTGCCAGCGGTCAGGAATATGCGAACGCGATCGCCGATATTTGGTACCACCCGGACCGTTACTCAGAATTAGCTCATCTCAGCCGAAAGGCTTTTGAGGAGAGGCTAAATTGGGATGTGTGGGCGTGTTCCGTAGGTGAATTGCTGACTCGATTGGCGCCATGAGCCCCCTATCGCCCGCGACGCGCGGCGGTGACCCTTTGGAGAGGATAGGTTGCCTCGGGTTGCCCAGCGCGCCGGGTTGACCCGATCCGATTGGGGATTTTGGGCGAACCACGTATAAGCCCCCCCGATGCAACCATCCCGGAGCTTGGGAGCATGACGATGCTCCCCAATCCCCGCTCCTGACAATCACTGCACCACTAGCGTGAGCTTGGTGGAGTGAACCAAATTGACTGAGCCAGCGGTATATGTGCCCGTGACTGCCAGCGTGTAAGTACCGGGCGGCGTCCCACCTCCGCTGCTACTGCTGCTCCCTCCTCCGCAACCAGACCATGTGATGACAAGCAAAAGCACGCACGCGGACAGCAGCCAGCAAAGCGTTCGATGATGCCGCTTATGAACCCGCTGCCCAGCAGCACCAGCCCCGGCAAGCCGGAAAATGCCAGCCACGGCGCAAACCGGGTGCTCGTTGGCGGGAAGCTGGGCGGACGCACCAAGCCCGCCGAGGTGCCCGAAGTCACCACCGCGACGTTGGCGGGCACGCTGTCGGTACCGTTCAGGGTGACCGAGCTGGGACTAATGGTGCAGGTAGATTCTGGCGGAGCCCCGCTGCAGGTGAGCGCGACCTTCTGGGCGAACCCATTCACCGGCGAGACTGCAATGGCGTAGTTGGCCACCTGTCCCAGGGCGACGGTCAAGCTCGTTTGGGAAGTCACTTCCAGAGAGAAATCCTGCGTAGTGCCGGTGAGAGCGACTGCTTGCGGGCTGCCGGAAGCGTTGTCCGCAAACTGCAGCTCGGCTTCTCGGTTGCCTGCGGCGGAGGGCGTGAAGGTGACATTGATCTTGCAGCTATTGTTTGGTGATAGCGACGAAGGGCAGTTGTTGTTTTGCGCAAAATCACTGCTATTCGTTCCCGTGATTTGAATTGAAGTGATAGTCAGATTGGCGTTGCCGGTATTCGTGAGCGTTACAACCTGGGGACTGCTGGTGACGCCAAGGGCTTGGTCTTCGAAATTGACGCTGCTCGGAG